>Ga0181524_10001498_pt1 | contig 26626 bp, 21 predicted proteins | sample PEATcosm2014_Bin_34_FD_119761 | JGI IMG/M metagenome (GOLD analysis project Ga0181524, IMG submission 119761) | Peatland microbial communities from MTU Mesocosm Facility, Houghton, MI, USA - PEATcosm2014_Bin05_60_metaG | ecosystem: Environmental > Terrestrial > Soil > Wetlands > Peat | place... | reverse complement strand
TCTCGTTGGTGATGTTGCCGCCCCAGACGCCGCAGCCCAGGCTCGAGGTCATCGGCATGCCGTTGGTGAACGAGCCGGCGTTGGCCTTCGACTGCGGCTGGCGCACCATCATGCGGCTGACCGGCGCGACCGCGGCGAGCCGCGCGATGTGATCGTCGTCGAACGAATAGACGCCGCAGGAGTGGCCCTTGCCGCCGACCTCGTAGATCTGCTCGACCTTGCTGAGCGCGTCGTCGAAGCCGTGATAGCGGAAGAGCGCCATCGCCACGCAGAGCTTCTCGGAGGAGAACTTGTGCTCCTTGCCGATGCCCTCCTGCTCGACCATGATGAACTTGCGGTCCGCCGGCACGACGAAGCCCGCGACTGCGCCGATCTGCTGGGCGGAGACGGCGACCGTGTTGATCGTGCGATGGCCCTCGGCGTCCCACATCGCCTTTTCCAGCTTGCCCTTTTCCTCGGCGTTGCAGAGATAGCCGCCCTCGGCGACGAGCGCGTCGCGCAGCCGGTCGTAGATGCGGTCGTCGATCAAGAGATTGCCATCGGCGGAGCACCCCGAGCCGAAGTCGGAAGTCTTGGAGATGCGCGAGTTGCGCGCGGCCTCGGCGATGTCGGCGGTCTCGTCGATCACCATCGTCGAGTTGCCCGCGCCGACCCCGAAGGCCGGCTTGCCCGAGCTGTAGGCGGCCTTCACCATCGGCTTGCCGCCGGTGGCGAGCGTCAGGTCGCACGCCGCCATCAATTCGCCGGTCAGCGGAATGCTCGGGCGCTCCACGCATTGGAAGATGTCTTCGGGCGCGCCGAGCGACTTGAGCGTTTCGCGCATCACGCGCACCATCTCGAACGTGGTGTGGCGGGCGCGCGGATGCGGCGAGAAGATCACCGCGTCCTTGCATTTCAGCGCATAGATGCCGGTGACGGGCGGCGTCAGCTCGGGGTTGGTGGTCGGAATCAGCGACGCGATCACCCCGGCCGGCTTGGCGATCTTGGTGACGCCCTTCTTTTCGTCGACCTCGATGACGCCGACGCTTTTTTGCCGCAGCGCGTCGCGCAGCACGCCGAGCACCTTGAAGCGCTTGCCGGCGCGGCCCTCGCGGTCGCCGATGCCGCTTTCGTCGACGCCCATCTGGGCGATCCGCACGAAGGTCTTCTCGTTGCCGGTCGCCCAGCCGATCGCCTGGCACAGACGATCGACGCGCGCCTGATCGTAGTCCTTGATCTGATTCATCGCGGCGCGCGCACGCGCCACCATGTCGGCGACCAGTTTCTCTTCTTCCGGGGTGATGCCTCTTGCCATCGCCATTCTCCTTGGGTTCGGGGCGCCTTTCAGCCGGCGCTCGAGGTCGAGTTCGTCGCGTGAGCCTCGTTCAGCATGCGGAGCGCGCATTCATCGGAAAGTCGGGGTCGAGCGCGGCGCGCGCCGTTTCGAGGCAGCGGCGCGCGTGGCCGGCGTAGCCGAGCTCCTTGACGCGCTGCGCGTTGGGAAGTTCGATCGACAGCGGCATCGCCGGCAGGCGCGCCAGCAGGCGGGCGAAGTCGATGCAGCCTTCGCCGACGTACAAGCGCTCGTCGCGCGCGATCCGCTTCATCCCTTCGCTCGTCGCGGGAATCGCCGCCTTGGCGTCGCAGACGTGCAGGAAATGCAGCCACGAGCGCGGCAGGGCGTCGATTTCGTCGAGGCCGACGCGCGCGAAATGATAGTAGAGCGCGTCGATGAGGACGCCGCCGTTCGGTCGATCGGCGGCGCGCACGACCTCGGCGGCCTCGCGAAGCGTCCTCAGCCGCGAGAACAGCGGAAATTCGAGATCGACGGTGAGAGAGAAGGGGCGCGCGCGATCGCAGATTTCGGCGTAACGTTCGACGATGAAGGCGCGGTCCGTCGCTTCGCGCGTCCAGGCGCTGGCGATGACGTGGCGCGCGCCCATCTCGGCGGCCGCTTCCATCGCCGGGACGTAGCTCGAGGGCTCGACGTCCTCTCTGATGCTGGCCAATTCGAGATCGAGGACGCTGAGCCCCGTCACGCGTAGCGCCGCCTTGGTCGCCCGCATCAGGTCCGCGTCGCCGGGCGAATAGCGCGGCTCGCCGGGCAGGCCCATCGGGATCAGTCGGAAACTGACGAAGTCGTAGCCGGCGCGGGCGGCGATGTAGGTCATCTCCGGCGGCGGACAGCCCATCACCGTCAGGTGCGCCAGGGAAAATTGATGCGTCATCGCGTGGGGCCCCCTCGACGGCGATCGGGCGATCGAGCGACGTGCGCCATGCGTCCCGGCAGTGTCCGGCCGAGAGCGCCTTCGAGTTCGAGCGCGAGCGCGCTCAGCTTTCGCCAGTCGAGGCCGGTCTTCACGCCCATTTCGTCTAGCGCGAACGCCGCGTCTTCGGTGGCGATGTTGCCGGAGGCGTTGGGGATGAACGGGCAGCCGCCGACGCCGCCGACCGCGGCGTCGTAGATCGCGACGCCCGCCTGAAGGCCGGCCAGCATGTTGGCGAGGCCGAGGCCGCGGGTGTCGTGCAGGTGCAAGGAGAGAGCGACGTCCGGCCGCACGCGCGCGCCGACCGCCTTCACCGTCTCGAACACCTGCTTGGGATTGCCCAGACCCGCCGTGTCCGCGATGTTGATCTCCTGCACGCCGAGATCGCTGTAGATCGCCGCGATGTCGCAGACGCGCGCCAGCGGGATCGCGCCTTCGTAGCCGCAGCCGAGCGCGCTCTGGATGCCGCCGCGGACGGTGATTCCTTCCGCCAGGGCGCGGGCGATGATCGGCTTGACCCCTTCGAGCGCGTCGGCGATCGACTGGTTGGCGTTCTTGCGGCTGTGCGTCTCGCTCGCCGAGACGGAAATCGACAGGTGCTGCACGCCGGCGGCGAGCGCGCGCTCCAGCCCGGCCATGTTGAGGACCAGCGCGCTGTAGGTTACGCCCGGCTTTCTCAGGAGCGCCGCGAACACCTCGTCGGTGTTCGCCATTTGCGGCACGCGCTTCGGGTGGACGAAGGAGCCGACCTGGATTCGGCCCACGCCGGCCTCGGCGAGCGCGTCGACGAAGCAGAGCTTTTCAGCGACGGTGAATTCGCGCTTCTCGTTTTGCAGCCCGTCGCGCAGCGCTTCGTCTTCGATCAGGACTTCGGATGGCAGCTTCACGGCGACGCCCTTGGCTCGATTGCCGACGCCGAACCTTACGAGCGGCGTTAGATAACATCAAATACCGAGATTATCGTACCAGCAAACATCGTGTTAATTTTTGCGTCCTGCGCGCCGACCCGCGGCAAGAGCGGTGCGCTCCAGACAAGAAAGGCGCCGCGTCGACCGCAGCGCCTTCCGCAAATGTCCGAGGGCGATCATCAGCGCCGTCGCGCCTCGCTCGGTCTCACGCAACCGCCTCTGCGCCCGATACGGCCTGCGTCCGCATTCGGTCGTAATCCGTCTTGGCGACGGGAACGGCGGCTCGATTGCCGAGGTCGCTCAGCCGGACGCGATAGGTCTCGCGCGCGTTCAGCGCTGCGAGCGCCGCGACGATCGTCACGGCGAAGGTGATCGCGCCGATCGTCAGCGGGACGTTGGTCGAGCCGGGAGGCGCCACCCAGGCGAAGAGCGCAGGAAGCAGCGCGGTGATCATGGTTCCGACGTTCTGGGCGATCGCCATCGCCGTAACTCTCGTGCGCGTCGGGAAAAGTTCGGGATAGAAGCTGGGATAAACAGCGTTGTAACCCTGGTAGACGATGCCCCACATCAAGAGCGAGGTCACAATCGCCATTGGCACGTTCTTGATGCTGATCATATAGAGGTAGGCGAACGCGAGCAGTCCCGACCCGAGTGCGCCGACGACGATCGGAAGCCTGCGGCCGAACCGGTCCGACAGGGCGCCGACATAGGGAATGAAGAGCACCGCCACGATATTGCCCAAGACGGGAATCCACAGATAGACTTCCTTCGGGAAACCGATCCCGTAGGCGGGCTGGACGGCGTAGGCGGCGCCGAAAATCGTCGCCACGACCGCGATCACGTTCATCAGCGCCATGCAAACGATCCGCAGCATGTCGCCCCAGCACAATTGGAAAGCCTCGACGATCGGCGCGCGGGGAAGAGCGCCTTTGACCGCTTCTTGGGCGAAGACCGGCGTTTCCGCGACCTCGCGACGAATGATGTAGCCGGCGATGATGACGACGAAGCTCGCGAGGAACGGGACCCGCCAGCCCCAGGCGGTAAACGCGTCCGCAGACATATAGGCGGCGAGCGGCAGGAAGACCGCCGCGGCAAAGATCTGTCCGGCCTGAACGCCCTGCAAGCTGAAGCTGGCGAAGAAGCCGCGCCGGCCGAATGGCGCGTGCTCGACGATCATCGAACTGGAGCCGGAAATTTCGCCGGCGACGGCGAAGCCCTGAATGAGTCGCAGGACGACGAGAAGCGCCGGCGCCAACAGGCCGACCTGGTCGTAGGTCGGAAGCAGCCCGACCGCCATCGTGGAGAGACCCATGACGAACATGCAGACGATGAGCACGCTCTTGCGCCCATGCGTGTCGCCGTAATGGCCGAGAACAAAAGCGCCGATCGGCCGCGCGACATAGCCGACGCCGTAAGTCGCCAACGACGCCACGATCGCCGTGGTCGGGTCGCCCTTGGGAAAGAAAATCTGCGGAAAGACGAGAGCCGCCGCCGTCGCGTAGATGAAGAAGTCGTAGTACTCCAGCGCCGAGCCTATCCAGCCGCTGGCGGCCGCTTTCTTCGACTGTTGCGAACCTTGCGGCCCGTGATGCGAGAACAACGCCATTTTGGTCTCCTTCCCTTTATTGTTTCCTTGCGTTCATGCGCCGGTCGTCTTCCGATGGCCTTCGACGACCTCGAATCGTTCATCCCTTGCGACGGCGACCGGGCGATCGAGCCGGGCGCGCCACGGCGGCGTCGACGAAGCGGAGGTCTTGCCCGATCGTGAATTCGCATCGCCCGTTGCGAAGCCGGCCGCGCGGCGCTTCGTCTTCGATCGGAACTTCGGATACCCGCTTCACGGCGACGTCCCTGGGCTCGCTTGCCGGAATCGGGTGTTACGAGCGGCGTCAAATAACGTCAAATATCGATCCTTCCGCGACCGCAAACATTGTGTTAATTTTTGCGCGAAAGGAGCCGCCATGCTGACCCTGCGCCAGATCGAGGTGATACGAGCCGTCATGGTCACCGGCACCGTCAACGGCGCCGCGCAGATGCTCAACGTGTCGGCGCCCGGCGTCAGCCGGATCATGAAGCACGCCGAAGGGCTCATCGGCCTCAGGCTGTTTTCGCGCCAGCACGGCCGCTACCTGCCCACCGTCGAGGCGGCGGGAATTTTCGGCCAGATCCAGGATCTGTCGCGCAAAATGAAGGATCTGCAGGATTCCGCGGAGACCCTGAAGCGCGGCGCCTCCACCGTCTTCTCGTTCGCCTCGGTGTCCAGCATTTCGCAATACGTCGTGCCGCGCGCGGTGCGCCTGCTGCTGCGCAAGCACCCCGACCTGCAGCTCAAGATCGACGTCATCAAGATCGACGAGGCGATCGACTACATGCTGCTGCGCAAGGGCGAGCTGGCGGCGATGTCCTACAAGCTCGAACACCCTTCGATCGACTTTCAGCCGCTGGCGCCCTGTTCGCTCGTGGCGGTGGCGCCGGCCCATCATCCGCTGGCCAAGATGAAGTCGGTGACGGTCGAGGAATGCCTGCGCCATCCGCTGATCGGCTTCGATCCGGCCGACCCTTACGGGCGTCATATCGCGCAGGCGTTCTTCGACCGCGGCCTGACGCCGCGGTTCGTCGTTCAGGCGCGCTACGCCCACACCGTGCTCGGCCTGGTGGCGCAGGACGTCGGCGTCGCGGTGCTCGACGCCTTTTCCGTCGCCGGCCTGTCGCACCCCGGCGTCGTGCGCATTCCGCTCGATCCGCCGACCCCGTTCATGACCTATATCGCCACCAACGCCGGCGCCCCGCTTTCGACTTTCGCCGAGAGCCTCATCAAGCTCCTGCGGCAGGAGGCGAAAGCCGCCGGCGCCGCCTGACGCTCGCGCCGTTCGGCGGCGGGGGCCTGCGATGGTCGTGGCGCCGAGCGGGCGGCGGGGTTAGGATCGCGCCGCGAGCCCGCCGCATCGGCGACGCCAGGGAGACCGTCATGACGCCAGCCCTCGCCACGACGCTACACGACCTTGCTTCGCTCGCCTACGATCGCAAGAATCCGGGCGCGGCGAAGGCGCTGCTGCATCGCAGCGACGACGTCCAGGTGAGCGTCTATCGCCTGGAGCCCGGCGGCCGCGTGCCGATGCATCATCACACCGCGTGCTGGGACATTTCCTTCGTCATCGAGGGCGAGATCGAGGCTCGCTTCCTCGAGGACGGCGGGGTTCGAACCGTTCGTTGCGGGCCGCACGCGGTGAACCTCGTCCCGCCCGGCCGGCCGCACGAAATCGTCAACGCCAGCGCCACCGAGCCGGCGAAGTTCCTGTTGATCCAGAGCCCGTCCCGCGCCTTCGACTTCATCGAGGAGCGGGCTTAGGGGCCGCGGTCGCAATCGCGATTCCCAGGGCGGCGTTGTCGCGCCGTTGAACTCTTTGCTATACGCGACAGCCGGGCGCGCGGCGCGGCGGCGTCTTCGGCTCTGGACGCGCAATGACTTTGGGAGCCTTGGCCTTAGGTGAGCGCCCTGCGCATTTTGGTTGGCGGATGCTTGGCGGTCGCGGCGCTGTCGGGGCTCGCTTCGAGCGAGCTCTCGCCCGCGTCGGCGGACGAATTGGTGAAATTCGACGCCGCGGCGCCTCGCCTCGGGCATGTCGAGACGCCGCTCGCCGGCGCCGAGAGCGCGCGCGGCGCGCCCCTTCGGGGCTATCTGACCAAGCCGAACGGACGCGGCCCCTTTCCCGCCGTTGTCCTGCTGCACTCCTGCCTCGGCCTGCCGGCGGCCAGGCGATCGATCGCCGACATGGTCGCGGGCTGGGGCTATGTCGCGCTGTTCGTCGACGATTTCGCCACACGGGGGATCAAGGAAACCTGCGCCGTCGACTTCCCCGAAGGCGTTTCCGACGCTTTCGGCGCCCTGGCTTTCCTCGCCAGGCTCCCTTTCGTCGACCCCGAGCGAATCGCCGCCGTCGGCTGGTCGCAAGGCGCCGACACGGCGCTCGAAATCGCCTCGTCCCGCTTCGCCGCCGCCTTCGAAGCCCCGGGCGGCGCGAGATTCAAGGCCGCGGCGGCCTTCTACCCCCCATGCGCCAACCTCGGAGAGGCCGGGTTGAAAATTCCGACTCTCGTTCTCGTCGGCGAGCAAGACGACGTCACCCCCGCCGCCAATTGCGAGCGCTTGGGCCAGGCGCAGCCGCGCGGCGCCTCGCACATGAAGCTCGTCGTCTACCCGCGCGCCCGCCACGGCTTCGACAACCCCGAGTTCGCCGGCGGCGTGCGCGTCTCAGGAATGTGGCTCGCCTACGATGGCGGCGCCGCCGAGCGGGCGAACTCCGAGCTGCGCGATTTCCTCGCGGCCAAGCTCGCGCGATAGCGGCTGGACCGACCTTGTTCGCGTCGCCAATCAGGCGCAACGTGCGCGACGCGGCACGCAAGGGGGATCGTCATGCTGAGACGCGAGTTTCTCGTGGGCGCCGCGGCGGCCGGGCTCGCCGCCGCTTCTCCCGCCTGGGCCGGCCCGCCGCAGCCGTTCCGCCCCGACCTCTGGCCGCCGATGGCGCGGCGCGCCGACTTCGTCGCCTGGATGGCGGCGAACCGCGGCGAGAACCCGGCGTTCCTGGGCGAGCGCTTCGATCGCTACCAGGTGCTGCTCTCCTTCTACGATCTGTGGACGCCGGCGGAGAAACGCGCCTTCCTGATGACGCCGCGCGAGGAGTTCGTCCTCCCCGAGGATCGCGAGCGCGCCTACGTCGGCCACTATCTCGACATCGGCTTCGGCGTCACCATCACCCCGCCGGGCACCGCCGGGCGGATGACCAGCGCGCTCGTGGTGCGGCCCGGCGACAAGGTCCTCGAGGTCGGCACCGGCTCGGGCTTCCAGTCGGCGCTGCTGAGCTACCTGACCGACCGGCTGTGGTCGATCGAGATCATCCCCGAGCTCGCGGCGCGCACCCGCGGCGTCTACGACCGGCTCATCGCCAGGGGCTACGGCGAATACGCCTCGATCGCCACCAGCGCCGGCGACGGCTATTACGGCTGGGCGAGCGCGGCGCCCTTCGACAAGATCATCGTCACCTGCGGCATCGACCACATCCCGCCGCCGCTGCTCCAGCAGTTGACGCCCGGCGGGATCATGGTCATCCCCGTCGGCCCGCCCGGCACGCAGCACATCCTCAAGGTGGTCAAGACGATCGGCCCCGACGGCCAGTTCCAGGTGTCGCGCTCCGACATCTTCGGCGGCAAGATCATCCCCTTCGTGCCGCTGTCGGGAGGGCATCAGAGCGAGGGGTGACGACGAAGGGGGCGGCGCGGCGACGTCAGGGGGCGCCGAAGAGGGAGGCGAGCGGGCGTCGGCGCTACGCCGTGAGGCGGCGTAATGCGGCTCCGGCGATCTCGTCGCTGGCGACGGATCGCGAAAAGCGTATCCGTGTCTCGCACCAGGAACTTTCAACGGCTTGGGCGCCGTTTTCGGTCCCGCGCCGCGCGAGGGTTGGCGTTCGCCGCGCTTCGGCAGGAAGCGCCGTCGACCTCATGGAAGCGTCTGTTTTCCGAAGCGAGAGGGCTGTCAAGGGGCGAAGCCCGCCTGCGGCGGCGCGCTGAAAGCGCGCCCTTGACAGCCCTCTCGCTTCGGAAGATTTGGCCTCCATGAGGTCGACGGCGCGGTGGTCGGCGGGATTGCGATCACGCCGAGATGGACCTATCGCAAGACTTCGCGGTCGCGCCACTGACATTGAACCCGGGTGACCAACGAAATAATGCAATTCGTATCATGTCCCCGTAATGTACCCGTAATGTATGTCCCCGTAATGTGTCCAAGGGAACGAGACGCTCTTGGAGCAGCCCTAGAGCTTGACGCGAATTGACGGAATCGCCAGCGATGTCATTCCCGCGAAAGCGGGAAACCAGACTTGGCGGCCGATGCGCCCTTTCCCCGCTGGATTCCCGCTTTCGCGCTAGGGCATGCACACAAGTGGAATTCCCTTTGTGCGTCAGATAGATACGCCTCATGAAGACGCGCCCCCTTCCCCCCTTGCGGGGGAAGGTGGCCCGACGAAGTCGGGTCGGATGAGGGGGCGCGCCGCAAGGCGCGTTGCTTTGGCATAGCGGGGGTTCGCTGATTTATACCATATAAATCGTCGCGAAACTTGGCTATACGGCCAAGCGCGCCTTGCGGCGCCCCCCTCATCCGGCCGGCTCCGCCGGCCACCTTCCCCCGCAAGGGGGGAAGGGGGCGCGCCACCTTCGAGATTTGTGCATCCCCTAGCGCTTTCGCGGGAATGACACAGGAGCGAGCCTCGCCGGTTTCGTCCCAAAGCAACGCGCTCTAGATCGTAATGAGCGCCGCGAGTTTGGCGCGGACGAGCCGCACGATTTCCGCGGGAACCGAGGCGCCGACCGGGCGGATCGGGCGGGCGCGGGCGTCGATGCTGCGCAGGTTGCTGATGAGTATCTCGCCGCTGACCGGCAGGCCGTCGGGCAGCACGACGCTGGTCGGGAACGGCCGCACGCGCGTCGCGATCGGGCAGACGATGACGAAGCCGGTGTTCAAGAGGAAGGCCGCCGGCGACACGACGAGCGCCGGACGGCGGCCCGCCTGCTCGCGGCCCATCGTCGGGTCGAAATCGGTCCAGACGAGATCGCCGGCGTCGGGCAGATACTCGGACTCGCTCATTCCTCGACGCGCTCACGGCCGCGATCGGGGCCCCAGTCGTACGCGTCGGCGTAGAGTTCGCGCCAGGCCTGCGGCGACTTGCCGCGAAACATCTCCTCGACGGCGAACTCGGGCGGCAGCTTGCGAATGACGACCTGATCGTCATGCGACACGATTTCGACCCGCTGGCCCTCGTCGAGACCGGCCGATTTGGCGACGTCGGCGGGAAAGCGGATCGCGAGATTCTTTCCCCATCGCCCGACAACGGCTTGTGACATTCGGCCGACCTCCGCCATATGGGATATTCCTAGCATATCCCAAGGCGCGTTTCTATCCGAATCTCGGGGTCGCGGCTGACGCCGATCGCCCGCCGCGTAGACGTTCTCGACGCTGGCGCGCACGGCGTCGTCGACGAGAATGCCCGTCTGCGCGGCGACGCCGCTGCCCGAGAGGAAGCCGATGTTCGGCCGCACGCCGGTGGCCGAGATGACGATATCGACGTCGAGCGTCTCGCCGCGCTCCGGGCGCACGTGCAACCCGTTCGCGTCGCGATCGATCCGCGTCGCCCTCGCACGCCGCCTCCAATTGCGCCGCGACCCGCCATTACATTTTATCGGGCAGCAATCAGCCTATAGGAAGTTGCGCCTCGCGCGATTGGATTTGAGAATGATCGAACATCCTGCGAAGGCCGGTCGCGCCGATTTGCCGGCGCGACGACGCTTCGGCGGACGCGTGAGAACGCAGCGCATTGACGCAAGTCGGTCTGTGAGATTGCGGTGAGGCGACGCCCATGAAGAAGCAAATTGCAGCGGTTCAGCTGACGGAATATCTCGAGCGGGTCGGGGTGGAGGTCATATTCGGCCTGTGCGGCCACACCTTGGTCCAAATGCTGGACGCGCTGGGGCGCAGGAACCGCATCCGGTTCGTCTCGTGCCGCCATGAGCAGCTCGCAACCCACATGGCCGACGGCTACGCCAGGGTTTCGGGAAAACCCGGCGTCGTGATGACCCACGTCGGCCCCGGCCTCACCAACGCCGTCACCGGCATCGCCACGGCGGCGCTCGATTCGATCCCGCTGGTGGTCATCACCGGCAACGTGCAATCTTATTATTTCGGCCGCGGTCCGCACCAGGAAGTGAACCTGCACGCCGACAGCGATCAGGTCGAGATCTGCCGCCCGATCTGCAAGCGCGTCTATCGCGTCGGGCGCGCCGAGGATCTTCCGCGGGTCATGGAGCGCGCCTTTCACTTGGCGATGTCCGGGCGGCAGGGTCCCGTCCTCGTCGACGTGCCGATGGACTTCTTCTCGGCCGAGCTGCCCGAAGGAGCGTTCTCGCAGATGCCGGCGCCCGTCGCGCGTCCGGCCATCGACGAGGCGCAGGCGCGCGAGATCGCCGAGGCGCTCGCAGGCGCCGAGCGGCCGGTGATCTACGCCGGCGGCGGCGTTCACATCGCCCGCGCCAGCGAGGAGCTGATCGCCGTGGCCGAAGCCCTCGACGTCCCCGTCGCGCACTCCCTGATGGGCAAGGGATGTCTGCCGGACGGTCATCCGCTGCTGCTCGGCACGACGGGATACTGGGGGCAACCCGTGGCCAACGAGATGTGCCGCAAGGCCGATCTCATCCTGGCGGTCGCCACCCGTTTCGCCGAGACCGACAGCAGTTCCTGGGACCCGAAGCACACCTTCGCCATTCCGCCGACCCGGCTGATCCACATCGACATCGACCCGGCCGAGATCGGCCGCAACTATCCGGCCGAGCTCGGGATCGTGGCGGACGCCAAGCAGGCGCTGGGCGCGATCGCCAAGGCGGCCCGACATACGAAGCCGCGCCCGCGCCCCGGCGTGCGCGAGACGATCGCGCAAGGCCTCGCCAGCTTCTCGGAGAACTGGTCCGATCTTCGCCTGTCCGACGAATTCCCGATGCGTCCCGAACGGGTGCTGGCGGACCTGCGCAAGGCCTTGCCGAAGGACGGGTTCGTCGTCACCGACGTCGGCTGGAACAAGAACGGCGTCGGCCAGCAGTTCCCCATCAGCGTCGCGGGAACGATGATCGCGCCGGGCGGCATGGCCACCATGGGCTTCGGCCACGCGGCGGTCCTCGGCGCGAAATTCGCGCGCCCCGACAGGGCCGCGGTCGCGCTCGTCGGCGACGGCTGCTTCTCCAGCAACATGTCGGTTCTCGCCACCGCGGTGGAGGCGAACCTGCCGGTGGTCTGGGTGGTGATGGACAACGCCTCCTTCGGCGTCATCTCCTCCATCGAGAAGCGGCATCTGGGGGGCACGTTCGGCTGCATGTTCGAGGCGAACGGCGAGCCCTACCACATGGACTACGCCGCCATCGCGCGCGCCTGCGGCGCCGGCGGAATCATGATCGAAGCGGCCGATCAGCTCGAGCCGGCGATACGCGAGGCGCTGGCGAGCGGGCGTCCGACCCTCATCCAGGCGCCCGTCGCGATGGCGCCGACGCCGACGCCGGGAAACTGGGACATCAACAACATCTTCCGCAAACCGGCGTAGCCGCGCCCATCAGGAGAACGACATGTCGGACGGCGGCTCGCTGCCCTGCTACGGGCATTACATCGACGGCGCCGTGACGCCCCCGTCGTCGGGGGAATACTTCGCCACCGACGATCCCTACACGGGCGAGCCTTGGGCGCGGATCGCGCGCGGCGCTGCGGCCGACGTGAAGGCGGCGGTCGCCGCCGCCCGCTCGGCCCTGCAAACGGGCGCATGGCCGACCCTCTCGGCGACGCAGCGCGGCAAACTGCTGCGCAAGGTCGGCGACCTCGTCGCCGCGAACGCCGACAAGCTGGCCGAAATCGAGATGCGCGACAACGGCAAGCTCGCGGCGGAGGTGAACGTCCAGGTCCGCTATGTCGCCGAATATTTCTATTACTACGCCGGCCTGGCGGACAAGGTGCAGGGCGACGTCATTCCAACCGACAAGACGGGCGTCTTCACCTACACGAAATACGAGCCCAAAGGCGTCGTCGCGATCATCACGCCTTGGAACTCGCCGCTCGCGCTGACGACGTGGAAGCTGGCGCCGGCTCTCGCCGCGGGCTGCGCCGTCGTCATCAAGCCGTCGGAGTTCACCTCCGCGTCCCTGGTCGAGTTGGCGCAGCTCTTCGGCGAAGCCGGCTTTCCCCCCGGCGTGGTCAACGTCGTGACCGGCTTCGGGCCGGAAGTCGGAGAGCCGCTGGTGCTCCATCCCGACGTGGCGCACATCGGCTTCACCGGAGGCGAGATCGCCGGCCAGAAAATCTACGAAATGGCCGCCCGCAACCTGAAGACCGTCACCCTGGAGCTCGGCGGCAAGTCCCCCAACGTCGTGTTCGACGACGCCGATTTCGACCAGGCCGTCAAAGGCGTCGTCTCCGGCGTCTTCGCCGCCTCCGGCCAGACCTGCCTGGCCGGATCGCGGCTGCTGGTGCAGGAGAGCGTCCACGATCGCTTCGTCGAACGGCTGGTCGACTTCGTCGGCAAGGCGAAGATGGGCGATCCCAAACTCGCCGACACCCAGATCGGCCCCATCGCCACGCGGCCGCAATTCGAAAAGATCATGCGCTACATCGAGGTCGCCAAGGCCGAAGGCGCACGTTGCGTCCTCGGCGGCAAGGCCTGGCCGGGCGCGAGCGGCGGCCTGTTCGTCGAGCCGACGATCTTCACCGGCGTCGACAACCGCATGCGCATCGCCCAGGAGGAGGTCTTCGGGCCGGTGCTCTGCGTCATCCCGTTCAAGGACGAGCAGGATGCGATTCGCATCGCCAACGACGTGCCTTACGGGCTCGCCGCGGGCGTATGGACCCGGAGCCTGCATCGCGCCATGCTGATGGCGGACAAGATCCAGGCGGGCACCGTATGGGTGAACAATTATCGAGCGACCAGCTTCACCTCGCCGTTCGGCGGCTACAAGCGTTCCGGCATCGGGCGCGAATCGGGCGTGGAGACGATCAAGGAATATCTCACCACCAAGTGCGTATGGATTTCCACCGATCTCGAGGTCGCCAACCCCTTCATCCGTCGCTGAGAGCGTCGTGGAAGCGCTTGGCAAGCCTGCGGCCAATCGCCTCGCGCCAGACGGACAGCGTCGCATGAACGGGATCTTGGACGAGTTCGCCGAGTACGCCGAACGGGAAGTCCGCGGCGCGCTGTCCGACGAAGTCGCGCACCACGCCAAGCGCGCGGTCGTCGACTGGTTCGCCGCGCTCTACCCGGGAACCCGGATGTCGCCGGCGACCAATCTGGTGCGCGCCCACGCGCGCGAACTCGGTTACGGGCGATCGAGCCTGCCCGGCTTCGACGCCACCGCCTTCCCGGCCACGGCGGCCTGGATCAACGGCGCGGCGTCCCACGCGGCCGAATTCGACGACATCTTCCGCGACGCGGTCTATCACCCCGGCAGCCCGACGATCGCCGCCGCCTTGGCGGTGGGCGAAGACGAGGGCCGGTCGGGCCTGGAGCTGCTGAAGGCGGTGACGGTCGGCTACGAAATCTCGACGCGCATCGGCGCCGCCGTGCAGCCGTCCCATTACCGGTTCTTTCATACGACGGGCACGGTCGGCTGTTTCGGCGGCGCGGCCGCCGCCGCGCTCCTGATCCACCCATTCGACCGAAATACCGTGCGCCATGCCCTGGCCACCGCGGCGACCTTCGCCTCGGGGCTGCAGCAGGCGTTTCGCTCGGAGTCGATGACCAAGGCGCTGCACGGCGGTCATGCCGCCGCGGTCGGCGTGACGGCCGCCAAGGCGGCCTCGGCCGGCGTCACCGGCGCGCTCGACATCCTCGAGGGCGAAGCGGGCTTCGGCGCGGCGATGTCGGAAGGCGCGGATTGGCGCCGCGCCACCGACGCCTTGGGGCGGCGCTACAACATCACCCACATCACGCAGAAGAACCATGGCTGCTGCGGCCACACGTTCGCGGCGATCGACTCCGTCGTCGATTTGCGCCGGGACATCGGCGAGATCGACCCGCAAAGGATTCGCTCGATCGAGATCGAGACGTACCAGACGGCGATCGACGTGACGGGCAATTTCGCGCCCCGCACGGCCAACGAGGCGAGATTCAGCCTGCCCTACGTCGTTTGCCACGCCCTCGTCTACGGCTCCGTGCGGCTCGGCGCCTTCGCCGAGCAACGCTTGGCCGACCCGTCCGTTCGCCGGCTCATGCAGCGGGTGTCGTTGACCGCCGACCCGCATCTCAGCGCCGGATTTCCCTCGATGCGCGCGGCGCGCGTGAGGATCGCCATGGACGATGGACGATCCTTCGAGCGTTTCTCGCCGCACCGCAAGGGCGACCCGGAGGCGCCGCTGACCGACGCCGAGCTCGACGAGAAATTCGCCGAACTGGCGGCGCCCGTGATCGGCGCCGATCGCGCCGCCGCCTTGCTGGGCAAGCTGTGGCGGCTCGATCGCCTCGACCTGACCGATCTCGACCTCGCGTCGAGGCCGTGAGCTAGTGCGCGAAAATCCCCGCCCATTTGCGCCATGGTATGCACACATCTCGGCAGCAGCGCGGAAACTCGCCCGGCCCCTCACCCTGCCTCTCCCCGCAAGCGGGGAGAGGGGAAGATAAGGCGCCGCCGCGCTCCTCTCCCCGCGAAGCGGGGAGAGGCAGGGTAAGGGGCCTGGGGGATTGGCCGCAAGCTGCGCCGATCCATGCCGCTCCCGCCATTACATTATGTAATGCCGCCGACAAGCGATGCGAAGTGGCGCCCGCGGGCGGGCGATGAAATAATTTCTTTCGCGACGCTGGATGTTTGCGCGATCGCACACGCTCTGCGCGTTGGCCGGAGGAGCGAGGACGGACATGGATTTTGCGTTCACCGACCAGCAGCGGGCTTTCGCCGACACGGTCCGGCGCTTTGCGCGCAGCAAACTCGCCTCCGGGGCGCTCGAGCGCGCTCATTCGCAGGGCTTCCCCTGGGAGATCGCGCGTCAGCTTTCCGAGGTCGGCCTTCTCGGCATCACCCTCAAAGAGGAAGACGGCGGCATGGGCGGCTCGCTGATGGACGCCGTCATCGCGATCCAGGAGCTCGCGCTGGTTTGCCCGAAGAGCGCCGATGTGGCCCAGGCCGGCAGCTTCGGCGCCATACGCACCTTCGCCGAATACGGCACGGCGGAGCAAAAGGCCCGCTACCTCCCCGATCTGTTGGCCGGCCGCGCCCTGCTCGCCCTCGGAATGACCGAGCCGGACGCCGGCTCGGCGGTCACCGAGCTGAAGACCAGCGCGCGGGAGGACGGCGACTGCGTCGTGATCAACGGCTCCAAGGTGTTTTCCACCAACAGCCCGGACGCGACCTTGTTCCTCATTTACGTGCGCTTCGGACCGGGGCTCGGCGGCATCGGCTCGGTCCTGATCGAGCGCGACGCGCCCGGTTTCAATATCGGCAAGCCCTCCGCCTTCATGAGCGGCGAAGAATGGTGTCAGCTCTACTTCGAGGACTGTCGCATACCGAAAGCCAACGTGCTGTTGGGGCCGGGGGGCTTCAAGAAGCAGATCGCCGGCTTCAACGTCGAGCGCATCGGCAACGCGGCGCGCGCCGTCGCGCTCGGGCGTCACGCCTTCGAGCTGGCCAAGGAACATGCGCGCAATCGGACGCAATTCGGCCGGCTGCTCTGCGAGTTCCAGGGCCTGCAGTGGAAATTCTCCGAAATGGCGGTCAAGCTGGAGGCCGCCGAGCTGCTGCTATATCGGGCGGCCTCGAACGCCGACGGCGGCCTGCCGTCGCCCTACGAGACGGCGCTGGCGAAATTCGCCTGCAACACCGCGGGGTTCGACGCGGCCAACGAATCGATGCAGATCATGGGCGGGTACGGCTACAGCCAGGAGGCGCTGGTCGAGTATTGCTTCAAGCGCACCAGGGGATGGATGATCGCGGGGGGGTCGTTGGAGATACTCAAGAACAAGATCGCCGAAGAGGTCTTCGGGCGTCGCTGGGATCAGCGACGCGCATGAGCGAGGTTCTCCCCGGCGCGATCGTCGGCGCTCGCCTGGCGTCGGCGCTGCTGCGCCCGCGCTGCGTCGCCCTGGTCGGCGTGTCGAACGATCTGACGAAGACGGCGGCGCGGCCGTTGCAGTTCCTGCGCCGAGCGGGGTTCGCCGGGACCGTGTACAACGTCAATCCTTCGCGCTCGACCGTGCAAGGCGAACCGGCCTACGCCTCGCTCTCCGACCTGCCCGAGCGCCCCGATCACGCCTTCATCCTGACCGGGACCGAGCCGTCCCTGGCGGCGGCCGAGGAATGCGGGCGCCTCGGCGTTCCCGTCGTCACCGTGCTCGCCGGCGGCTTTTCCGAGTCGGGGAGCGAGGGCGCCTCGCGGCAACTCCGGCTGCGCGAGATCGGTCGCCGCTACGGCATGCGGATTCTCGGTCCGTCCAGCATCGGCGTCGTCAACGTGCGCGAGCGCCTGGTGCTGACGGCCAACGCCGCTTTCGCCGAACCGGACCTGCCGGCGGGCGGCGTGTTCGTCGCCTCGCACAGCGGCAGCATGATCGGCGCCTTGGTGTCGCGCGGCAAGGCGCGCGGCATGGGCTTTGCCGGGTTGGTTTCGGTCGGCGGCGAAGTGGACCTGTCGGTCGGCGAGATCTGCGCCGCCACCCTCGACGATCCGCTCGTCTCCAGCTATCTCCTGTTTCTCGAGAGCACGCGCAACGCCGACGCGTTGCGCGGTTTCGCGCTCGGCGCCGCCGAGCGCGGCAAGCCGGTCGCCGCCTTCAAGCTCGGCCGATCCGCCGTCGGCGCCGAACTGGCCGTGTCCCACACCGGCGCGATGGCCGGCGAGGACGACGTCGCCGACGCCTTCCTCAAGGACTGCGGCGTCGCGCGCGTCGCCTCGTTCGAGGGCCTCATCGAGATCCTGCCGCTGTTGAACCGGTTGCCTCTGGCCAAGCCGGCGCGCCAGCCGACCGTCGGCGTGGTGACGACGACGGGTGGCGGAGCGGCGATGGCGGTCGATCAACTGGCGTTGCGCGGCGTCGCGGTGGCCGCTCCCAGCCCCGACACGCTGGCGCGCCTGGCGAGCGCGGGGGCGAACGTCCCGCCGGGCCGCATCGTCGACCTCACGCTGGCCGGCACCCGCTACGACGTGATGAAGGCGACGCTCGACGTCATGCTTTCAGCGCCCGAGTTCGATCTGATTCTCGCCACGGTCGGCTCTTCGGCGCGCTTCCAGCCGGAGCTGGCGGTCCGGCCGGTGATCGACAGCGCCGCGGAAAGCCGCAAGCCCGTTTCGGCTTTCATCGTGCCCGAGGCGCCGCAAGCGCTGGCGCTGCTTTCCGACGCCGGCGTGCCCAATTTCCGCACGCCCGAATCCTGCGCCGACGTGATCGCCTCGGCCTTCGCCCGCCGCGTTCCGCGGCAAGGGTTGGCGGACGTCCCCGTGCACAGCGTTGCGGGCCCGGCGAAGTCGCTCGATGAAGTCGGGGCTTACGCGCTTTGCCGGCGCGTCGGCATCGAACACGCGCCGGTAATGGTGCTGAGGCCGGACGAGCCGATCCCGGCGCTGCCGTTCGCCTACCCCGTGGTCGCCAAGGTTCTGCACGACCAAATCGCTCACAAGACGGACGTCGGCGGCGTGATCGTCGCGATCGCGGACGCCGCGGCGCTGAAGGCGGCGATGCGGACCATCCGCGACGCCGTCCAGGCGCGACTGCCGGGAACGGTCGTCGAGCGCGTGCTCGTTCAGCCGATGGTCCGCGGCGTCGGCGAGGTTCTCATCGGACTGCGGCGCAACGTCGACATGGGTCCCGTCGTGATGCTGGCGGCGGGCGGCGTTCTCACCGAGATCTACCGCGACCGCAGCCTGCGGCTGGCGCCGATCGATCTCGACGCCGCGTTCGAAATGATCGCCGAAGTCAAGGCGATGCAGGCGCTCAGAGGATATCGCGGCAAGCCGGCGGGCGACCTCGAGGCGGTGGCGCGCGCGCTCGTCGCTCTGTCGCGATTGGCGCTGCTCGACGACGCCACGGTGCTGGAAGCCGAAATCAACCCGTTGATCGTGCTGCCGGCCGGCCAGGGCGCGCTGGCGGTCGACGCGCTGGTGCGGCTCGCCCCGGCGCGCGGGAAAACGGAGGGGAGCTGATGCGCCGCGTCGTCATGGCGGTCGGGCGCGGCCGGCGATGAACGCCCTCGCGCCGGACGATTACTGCGCCTCGCCGATCCTGTCGGAACGCATCGCCGCCTTGCTGGCGCGCGACACCTATGTCACGGGGTTGGCCGTCCGGTTGGTTGCCGTTTCGCCCGGGCAGGCCGAATTGGCGATGGAGGTGGCGCCGGCATTGACCAACGTCCACGGCGCCTGCCACGGCGGCGCGCTCTTCACCCTGGCGGATCTGGCGTTCGGCTCGGCCGCGATCTATGGCGGGCCGGTTCTGACGACGGGCGCCGACTTCAATTTCGTCCGCACCGCACCCATGGGAACGATCGTGCGCGCCACGGCGAGCGAGCTTTCCCGGACGGCGAAGACCGGGCTGTTCCAAGTAAAGCTGTGGAAGGAATCGACGGGCGTGCTGGCGATCGGAACCTTTCGCGGGCTATGGACGAGGGCCGCGCCGGGCGACGGCGAACCGTCGCTCGCGCGCCGGCGCTGAAACGAGCTCGTCGGGCGACGACATCCGCGCCGGCGAATTCGCCGGCCCCACTCATGACGCAGGAGAGCATCGCGTGGCGTTTGAAACCCTCATCTATGACGTGGCGGACCGCGTGGCCACCATAACGTTCAACCGCCCCGCGGCGATGAACGCGCTGAACGACCGGCTCTATCACGAAATGTCCCAGGCGATCAGGGACGTCGCCGACGACGACGCCGTCGGCTGCGTCGTCCTCACCGGCGCCGGGCGCGGCTTCTGCGCCGGCGCCGACGTGAAGGCGATGAATCCGGACACGTCGCCGCTCGCGCGCCGCAAGCGCCACCGCTGGATCCTGGCGGACGTGCTGCGGCCGCTCGCGACGCTCGAAAAGCCGGTCATCGCCGCGGTCAACGGCGCGGCGGTCGGGGCCGGCTTCTCCATCGCGCTCGCGGCCGACATCGTCATCGCCGGCGAAGCCGCCGTCTTCAGCCAGATCTTCGTCAGGCTCGGGCTGGCGCCCGATCTCGGGGGGCTCTACCTCTTGACCCGGGTCGTCGGGCTGAACAAGGCCAAGGAGCTGTGCTTCACCGGCAAGACGATCGACGCGGCCGAGGCGCTCGCGCTCGGCGTCGTCAACCGCGTGGTGAAAGCCGAAAGGCTCAACGAGGAAGCGCGCAGACTCGCCGTCGAGATCGCGGCCGGGCCGCCGACCGCGCTCGCCACGATCAAGACCCTGCTCAATCGGTCCTCGACCTCGACCTTGGATCAGATGCTCGAATACGAAACCTTCGCGCAGACGCTCGCCTACACGACGGCCGAGCACCGGGAGGGCGTGGCGGCGTTCCGCGAGAAGCGCGCCCCCGATTTCCGACCGAAGGGGACCTGACGCCGGTGGCCTCGACGAGGCGCCGTTGGCCCCGCCCGCAGGCCGATCGCGCCGTCGGGTCCTTGGCGCGACAGCCCGATCGGGAGTAGGCATCCGCGGGCTAGAACGAGCAACAGAGCTTCCACGACGTTAGGGACAGACGATGACCGCCATCAATGCAGTGACCGAGCTCGAGATCGACGGCGAGATCGCGACCGTGAGAATCGACTCGCCGCCGGTGAACGCGCTCTCGGCGAACGTCCGGGACGGGATCAAGCGCGGCCTCGAAGCGGCCGAGGCGAACGGCGCGGTCAAGGCGATCGTGCTGATCTGCGCGGGGCGCACCTTCATCGCCGGCGCGGACATCTCGGAATTCGGCAAGCCGCCCCGCCCGCCCACCCTGCCCGACGTGCTCGACGCGATCGAGAACGCCAGCAAGCCGGTCGTCGCGGCGATCCATGGAACTGCGTTGGGCGGCGGGTTCGAGGTCGCCTTGACGGCGCACTACCGCATCGCCGTCCCTTCCGCCAAAATGGGCCTGCCGGAGATCAAGCTCGGCCTCATCCCCGGCGCCGGCGGCACGCAGCGCCTGCCGCGCCTCGTCGGCGTCGAGAAGGCGCTCGACGTCATCCTTTCCGGCGCGCCGTTCGGCGCACGCGACGCCAAGGACTGGGGCGTCGTCGACGAACTCGCCGACGAGGGGCGGTTGCACGAGGCCGCCGTCGCCTTCGCGCGCAAGCTGATCGTCCAGAAGGCGCCGCTTCGCAAGGTGCGCGACCTCAGCGCGAAGATCGACTCGGCGCGCGGCCATCCCGAGATTTTCGAAGCCGTCCGCAAAGCCAACGCGCGCAAATTCCGCGGCTTCGAGGCGTGGGAGAAGGCCATCGCCGCGGTAAAGAACGCGGTGGATCTTCCCTTCGACGACGGCGTCGCCAGGGAGCGCGAAATGTTCCTGGCGCTGCTGGCGAGCCCGCAATCCAAGGCGCAACGCTACGTTTTCTTCGCCGAACGGCAGACGTCCAAGATTCCCGACATTCCCGCGAGCGAGCCGACCTGCCCGATTCGCGCCGTCGGCGTCATCGGCGCCGGCACGATGGGCGGCGGCATCGCGATGAATTTTCTCAACGCCGGCATTCCCGTGGCGATCGTCGAGACCAGCCGCGAGGCGCTCGATCGCGGCCTCAAGATCATTCGGCGCAACTACGAGAACACCGCCAAGAAGGGCCGCCTGACGATGGCGGAGGTCGAAAAGCGAATGGCGGACCTTACGGGCACGCTCGATTTTTCCGTCCTCGCCGACAAGGACCTCGTCATCGAGGCGGTGTTCGAGAACATGGCGTTGAAGAAGGAGATCTTCGCCAGGCTCGACGCGATCGCCAAGCCGGGAGCGATCCTCGCCTCCAACACCTCCTATCTCGACATCGACGAGATCGCCGCGACGACCAAGCGGCCCGAGGACGTCCTCGGCCTGCATTTCTTCTCGCCCGCCAACGTGATGCGGCTCCTGGAGATCGTGCGCGGCGCGAAGACGGCGAAGTCGGTCGTCGCCACGGCGACGCAGCTCGCCGGCAAGATCGGCAAGGTCGGCGTCGTCGTCGGCGTCTGCCACGGCTTCGTCGGCAACCGCATGCTCGCGCAGCGCCAGCGCGAAGCGACGAAACTGATCCTCGAGGGGGCCATGCCTTGGGACGTCGACCGCGTCCTGGTCGAATTCGGCCTTCCCATGGGGCCGTTCGCGATGAGCGACCTGGCCGGCCTCGACATCGGCTGGTCGAAGGAGACGAGTTCGCGCTCCACCATCCGAGAGATCTTGTGCGAGGAGGGACGACGCGGCCAGAAGACCGGCGCCGGCTTCTACGACTACGACGAGGCGCGCAACGCCAAGCCGTCGCCGCTGGTCGAGAGGATCATCCGCGATTTCGCCCTCGCCAAGGGCGTGAAACAACGCGCCATTTCCGACGCGGAAATCCTCGAGCGCTGCGTCTATCCGATGATCAACGAGGGAGCGAAAATCCTCAACGAGGGCAAGGCGCTGCGCGCTTCCGACATCGACGTCGTCTGGATCAACGGCTACGGCTGGCCGACCTATCGCGGCGGACCGATGTACTACGCCGACACGATCGGGCTTAGCCGCGTGCTCGCCAGGATGGAGGAATTTCGCGCCAAACTGGGCGACGACTTCAAGCCGTCGCCGCTGCTCGAGCGCATGGCGCGCGAGGGGGCCAGCTTCACGGGCGCGTCATGACGGTCGTCGGCGCGCCTGGCCGGAGGCGGCCGTGACTCTGCCGCTCGCCGGAGTTCGCGTCCTCGACCTGTCCAACGTCCTCGCCGGGCCTTTCTGCGGCTACCATCTCGCGCGAACCGGCGCCGAAGTCATCAAGGTCGAGAACCCGCAAGGCGGCGACCTCGCCCGTCGCCTCGGGGCGGACCCGGACATGGCCGCGCGCCTCTACGGCCTGTCGTTCGTCGCGATGAACGCAGGCAAGCAATCCGTCGCCCTCGATCTCAAGACGGCGTCGGGCAAGGAGGTTTTCCTTCGTCTGGTCGAAGTCTCGGACGTGGTCCTGGAGAATTTCCGGCCGGGGGTGATGGACCGGCTGGGACTGGGTTACGACGCGCTCGCCGAGCGCAATCCGCGCCTCGTCTATTGCGCCATCTCCGGCTTCGGCCAGGACGGCCCGTGGGCCGCCCGTCCCGCTTACGATCAGATCGTGCAGGGCTTGTCGGGCGTCATGAGCATCACCGGCGACCGCCAATCGGCGCCGCTGCGCACCGGGTTTCCCGTCTCCGACACGATCGCCGGCATGACGGCGGCCTTCGCCATCGCCGCCGCGCTGGTCGATCAGCGCGCCACCGGCAAAGGCCGCTTCATCGACGTCTCCCTTCTCGAATCGACTCTGGCCGCGATGGGCTGGGTCGTATCGAACCATCTGAACGCCGGCGTCGAGCCGCAGCCCATCGGCAACGAGAATTTCACTGCGGCGCCGTCGGGAACCTTCCGCACCGCGACCGGCCCGCTCAACATTTCCGCCAACGAACAAAAGCAGTTCGTCGCGCTGTGCGATCTCATCGCGCGACCCGACTTGATCGAGGACCCTCGATTCGCCGAGCGGCAGGCGCGTAAAGCCCACCGCGAAGCGCTCAACGCCGAGATCAATCGGGCGCTCGCCGCCCGGCCCGCCGAAGAATGGGAGGCGATGATGAACGGCGCCGGCGTCCCCGCCGGCCGCGTCCTGAGCGTCGGCGAGATCTTGCGCAACGAGCAGATCGTCGAGAGGCGCTTCGTCGAGACGCTCGCGCCCGGCCCCGCGGCGGACGAGCGAAGAACGCTGCGCGTCACGCGTCCGGGATTCCGCTTCGCCGGCGATTTCCCCGCCCCGCGCGCGCCGCCCGATCTGGGCGCTGACACCCGCTCGTGGCTCGAGCGCCTCAGCTATTCGCCGACCGAAATCGAACGGCTGCTGTCGAGCGGCGCGGCGCGCGCGGCGCGACTTGCCAAGGGCGGATGATATGACCAAGCCCGAGACGATCCGACGGATGGCGGACGAAGGCTGGACGGCGATCGCCGACGACGGCTTCATCGACCTGGCGGGACCCTTCTTTCAGAGAGGGGCGGGCGCGGACTTGACTTTCGGCTTTCCCACCGAGGCCAAGCATCACAATCGGCGCGGCGTGCTGCAGGGCGGCGCGCTGCTGACGTTCGTCGACAAAGCGTTCGGCGTCGCCGCGCGGGCGACGACGCAAGCCGAACTCGTCGTGACCGTGCAACTGGACGTCCATTTCCTCGACGCGGTTCAGATCGGCGAACTGGTCGAGACCCGTCCGAGGGTCGTGCGGGCGACGCGTCGCCTGATTTTCATGAGCGCGGAATTGACCGTGGGCTCGCGCGCCGTCGCGCTCGCCAACGGCGTGTGGAAAAAGGTCGGTCCGGCCGTGGCGGCGAAGGCGCGCGTGTTGTCGGACTGACGAGGACAGCCGGTGTTTTCGGCGATCGGCGTCAGTTCGCCGCCTTGGCTTCGCCGATGATCCATTCGCGAAAAGCAATGACTTTCCGACTGCCGCCGGCGCGCTTCGGGTGGACGAGATAATAGCCGAGCGAACGGCGAAGGATCTTGTCGAAGGGAAGGACGAGATCGCCCGAGGCCAGTTCCCGCTCCAACAGGCAGATCTGGCCGATGGCGACGCCGATGTCGCCCATCGCCGCCTGATAGGTCAGGGTCGAGCTGTCGAAGACCGGCCCGTGGCTGGGATCGATCTTGCCGCCCGCGAAAGCCAGCCAGTCCGCCCAGTCGCTGCGCCGATAGCGCGAGTGAAGCAACGTGTGTCGTTCGAGGTCCTGCACCTGGCGAAGCGGCTTCGGCCCGTCGAGCAGCGCCCGGCTGCACACCGGCGCGATGGCGTCGGGCATCAGCTTCCAGGCCGTCAAACCCTCCCACGTCCCTTCGCCGAACTGGACGCAGAGATCGAGGTTCTCGTGCTCGAAATCGGCCAGCGCGACCGCCGTCGACAGACGAACCTCGATGTCGGGATGCTTGGCGGAGAACCGCGACAGGCGCGGGATGAGCCAGTGGCGCGCGAACGTCGGGTAGGATCGCAACCGCAGAACCGGCTTGGCGTCCACCCGCCGCACGTTCGCCGTCGACTCCTCGATCGTCGCGAGCGCCTGGGAGACCGCGGCGAGATAACGTCGCCCCGTATCGGTCAACTGCAATTCGGAATGATGACGCGCGAACAGCTTGACTTTGAGAAAGCCCTCGAGCACCGCGACCTGCCGGCTTACCGCCGCTTGCGTCACGCCCAATTCTTCGGCCGCGCGCGTAAAGCTCACATGCCGCCCGGACGCCTCGAACATGCGCAGCGGATTCAGCGGTGGAAGCTGGCGGGACACAAATCGAACCTACATATTGTAGGGCCGCTGATAAGCCCTACGAAGTGGAACGTCAACGCCGTCGATGCGACAATTTATCTGCTAAGCTGAGCAAGAACCGAGGGAACCGGAGGATTCCATGAACGACGCAAGCACGAAAGAGCGGGCGAAGCGCGCCTCGCAAGTCCTGACGGTCAGCCGCCGCAGCCTGTTGTTGGGCGGAGCCGGCCTCGCCGCCGCAAGACTCGGCATGCCCTATATCGGAAACGCCGCCGCCGCCGAGCCGATCAAGATCGGCATGATCTGGGCCAAGACCGGCCAGATCGTCGATCAGGCGGAGTACCTCGCCCAGGGCGGCATGCTCGCGCTGGAGCAGCGCAACAATACGCTGCTCGGCCGGCCGGCGGAGATCGTCTGGCTCGACGAGCCGAACCCGCAAGGCGCGCAGGAGAGCGCCGAACGTCTCGTCAACGAGCACAAGGTCGTCGGCATCGTCGGGGGGGCGCTGAGCTCTTTCGCGCTCGCCATTTCGGCGGTCGCCAAGAAGGCCAAGGTGCCTTACGTCGCGCCGAACGCCGCCGCCGGCGCGTTGACCGGCGCCTCGTGCAACAAATACACCTTCCGCCAGCAGCCGCCGGTCGCCGTCCACACCGCCGTGCTGGCGCCCTATTGCGCCGCGATCGGCAAGAAATGGTACCTTCTCACCGCCTCCTACGCCTTCGGCCAGGACATCAGGAAGAACTTCGCCGACTACATCACCGCGAACGGCGGGACGGTGGTGGGCGCCGACGAGGCGCCGGTCAATACGCCCGACTTCAGCTCCTTCATCCTGAAAATTCGCGCCGCGAAGCCCGACGTCGTGATCGGCGGAATCTCGGCGGGCGATCTCACCACGTTCCTCAAGCAGTGGAACGAGATGGGCATGCGCGGAAAGATCCCGTTCGCCGAGATCGCCGTCGGCAACACCGACCTCTGGGGCGTCGGACCGGAAGCGGCCGACGGCCTCTACACCATCACCTGGTGGTACAATAACCCGAACAATCCGCCCGACGAGCAGGCGATGGCCGCCGCCTACCTCAAGAAATACAATCGGCCCGCCGCCGACAAGGCCTGGATGGGCTGGATGGGCATGCGATCGCTCCTCGATTCGATCGAGGCCGCGAACTCCACCGACGCGGCCGCCATCGTCAACGCGCTGGAGCAATGGAAGGTCCGGCGAGGCGACATCGACGTCGGCTATCGCGCCTTCGATCACCAGATGACCAACCGGCTCCTCGTCGCCGGCATCCATCCTGAGATCACCGACAAGTGGGACTACTTCGAGGTCAAGGCGGAGCTGCCCAAGACTCCCGCCGACATCGAGAAGGCGTTCGGAACTCAGGCGGAGAGCGCCTGCAAGATGGACTCGCTCTGAGCGGGCGCGTCCGTCACCGAGGCGACGGCGCCGTCGGCTCCGGGATCGTTCCCGGAGCCGGACCTGCCGCTTCGCCGTCAGGCGGGCTTTGCAGCGAAACAGGTGCGCGATGCTCGAAATGATCCTGTCGCAGGCC
>Ga0181524_10001496_pt1 | contig 26628 bp, 16 predicted proteins | sample PEATcosm2014_Bin_34_FD_119761 | JGI IMG/M metagenome (GOLD analysis project Ga0181524, IMG submission 119761) | Peatland microbial communities from MTU Mesocosm Facility, Houghton, MI, USA - PEATcosm2014_Bin05_60_metaG | ecosystem: Environmental > Terrestrial > Soil > Wetlands > Peat | place... | reverse complement strand
GTGGGCTTCGATGGCGACGCCCCCTTTACCTTCCAGTGGACTGACAACGGCGTGGACATCACGGGCGGCACGAACTACATCCTGAACCTGTTGGAGGTTTCTTATACCGAAAACAATCATAAGTTCGCCTGCATCCTCACCAACCCCAAGAGTCCGCTCATCTCCTCGGCCGCCACCCTGACGGTGATCGCGGACAAGACGCCGCCCGCCGTGACGAACGTGGATACGGACCTGACGTTCACCAATGTGTTCGTGTACTTCGACAAGCCGGTGAGCGACACAGCGCTGAAAGCGTCGAATTACAAGATCAGCGGCGGTTTGAATATCCTCTCGATTACCCGTGTGAATCAATCCACGGTGGAGTTGGGCACCGGCACAATGCCCCCAGCCACCGTCTATCAACTCACGATTAGCGGTGTGCAAGACATGGCGGCCACGCCGAACACGATTGTCACCGCCACGGTTCCGTTCGAGTCCTTTACGTTCGCGCCCGGCGCGGTTTTGCACAAGAAATACAACAACTGTAACGACAATTACACTCTGGCCGATTTCTTTGCGGACCCGCGGTACCCGGGCAACCCTGATCGCCAGGATGTGGAGACGTTCTGGGAGTATCCGCCCAACGGCGCTTACCGCGTGGCTGCCGACCCGGCGAGGAATTACATCGACACGCTGGAGGGCTTTTTCATCCCGCCGACAACGGCCAACTACGTGTTTTACATTTGCGGGGACGATGAGTACTACCTCTACCTGAGCACGGACGACACTGCGGCGAACATCTATGAGGTCGCCGCGGAGCCGGGTGGCTGGAGTGACGTCCGCAACTGGAACTTCGCCTATAGCGGCACGGTGTCCAATTGGAATACCGCCACGTATGGCTCCACTGAATGGCCGGATGGCAACACCGTCACCTTGAACGCCGGCCAGAAGTATTATATGCTGGCCATCCACCACGACCACAGTTGGTCCGGCGGGGACTGGTTCGGCGCGACCTACAGCGGGCCCGGGGTCCCTCCTCCGAACAATCTCGAAACGTCGACGCTGACCGGCGGCGTAGTCGGTTACCTGCTCGATCCGGACGGGGAGAGCATCTCGTTCGTTCAGCAGCCAACCAATACCACCATTGCGGAAGAGACGTCCGCCAGCTTCTCGGCGCTGGCGACCGGCGTTTCGGGCTACGGGAACATCGGCACAAACGTGGCTTACCAGTGGCAGCTTGCGCTCAAGGGCAGCACGACCTGGACCAACGTCACAGGGGCAACGGCGCCGACCTACACGACGGTGATCATGGGTGCGGCAGACAACGGGGACCAGATTCGGGTAATCGCCAGCGTGCTGCCCTTGGCTGTAACCAGTTCCGTCGCCACGATCACCGTGACGGTTGACACGACGCCGGTCACGGTGACGAACGTCGATGCCTACATTACGTTAGCCAATGTGAAGGTGTACTTCGACAAGCCGGTGAGCGACACAGCACTGACGGCGTCCAATTACAAGATCAGCGGGGGTGTGAGTGTCCTCTCGGTTACCCGGGTGGATGCAAACACGGTGCTGCTGGCCACCAGCGCAATGGTCCAGAGCGCCGCCTACACCCTCACCGTTAGCGGGGTGCAGGACATGGACGCCGTGCCGCACACGATTGCCCCCAATACCCAGGTTCAGTTCCAGACATACCTGTTCTCGCCCGGCGAGATTGTGCATAAGAAGTACAACAACTGCAGTGACGGTTACACCCTTGCCGATTTCTTTGCCGATCCGCGGTATCCGAACAACCCGGACCGCGTGGATGCCGAGACGATGTGGGAATATCCGCCCGGCAACAACGGCCGGGTGGCTGCCGATCCGGTGAGGAACTATGTCGACACGCTGGAAGGCTATTTCATCCCACCGACAACGGGTGACTACGTGTTTTACGTTTGCGGGGACGATGAATTCTATCTCTACTTGAGCACAGACGACACCGCTGCGCACATGGAAGAGATCGCCGCGGAGCCGGGTGGCTGGAGTGACAACCGCGCCTGGTCTACCGACAATACGTCGCCCGGATACCATAGCGGCACCGCGACAAATTGGGTTTCCGCTACGTACAGCAGCACCGCATGGCCGCAAGGCAACACCATCAGCCTGACCGCCGGCCAGAAGTATTATATGCTGGCCATTCACCACGACCACAGTTGGTCCGGTGGGGACTGGTTCGGCGTGACCTACAGCGGGGGCGGGGCCCCTGTTCCAAGCGATGGCGACGTGTCCCTGCTGACCGGCAGCGTGGTCGGTTACCTGCTCGACCCGGACGGGGGAAGCGTCTCGTTCAGCCAGCAGCCGCAGAACGCCACCGTTGTGGAAGGCACCTCCGCCAGCTTCTCGGCGCTGGCGACCGGCACTTCGGACTACGCGAACATCGGCACAACCCCCTCTTACCAATGGCAGTTGGCGCCAAAAGGCAGCACGACCTGGACCAACATCACGGGCGCAACCGCGCCGGACCTCGCGACGCCGTTCTTGGGTCTGGGGGACAACGGGGACCAGTTCCGGGTAATCGCCAGCGGGGTGCCCATCTCGGCGACCAGTTCCGTCGCCACCGTCACCGTGCTGGCCGACACCAATCCGCCCGTGGTGAGCGTGGGCGCGGTGATGGACCCGACCGCAGGGAAGGTGGGCGTCGGCGTAGGGTTTAACAAGACGGTGGAAGACGCCTCGGGCAGCTTGGCCTCCAACTACTCGATCTCGTCCGGCACGATCTCGAGTTTCCTGTGGTCCAGCAACCGGTTCACAGCCGACTCCCAGAATCCCGCGGCCGAGGTCCGCAAGCAGGGCGTCTATATGACGGTGAGCGGGATGTCTGGCAACACCGCCACCCTTACGATCAAGAACGTGAGCGACACTTATGGGAACAAGATCACTTCCACGAACGTGACCTTCACCGTTGCCACGAACATGACCTGGGGCGTGGTGGGCGCCAACGAACTGGGCGGGTGGAACGTGGCGGTGCCCGTGGGCGACAACGGCTTCGACCTTTACAGCGACGGCATCGCCGAGTGGGGCACCTACGACGAAACCACGTTCGCTTACCAAGCGGTCAACGGCGACTTCGACAAAGTGCTCCGCGTCGAGTACCAGGACGGCTCCAGCGAGTGGGGCCGGGCTGGCCTTGTCGTCCGCGACCCCGGCACGAATAACTGTAACTTTGGGGCCGACTCTGCCATGCAGGGCGGCACCACGAGCACGAGCACCTCTCCACCCTACAACGGCACGGCCGGGCGCTACCAGAAGTGCTTTGTCACCCCCGTGGGAGCCACTCTCACCGGGCCGGGCACGGCTGGCAACGCGACCTGGGAAGGCAACCGCCGGCTGGACACGGGCGGCGCTACCACGAGTTGTGTGACCAATAACGCTGCCAACACCACGCCGCCGTATCCGAATGCGTGGTGCCGCATCCAGCGCAGGACCCAGACGTTCTCGATCTTCCAGAGCGAGGACGGCGTGAACTGGGTCCTCCTCGGTCAGACCGTGTGGGGCCAGGACGATCAGACCAAGACGCCCATGCCGCAAGTCTTGTATGTCGGGCCGGAATTCTCGCCGGAGAATGGGAACATTCCGCTGGCGGCCGACCAGGGGACTTTCCTGGCCCAGTTCCGCGATTACGGCGATTATGCGACAGCCTTTAATCCGCAGTTGACGGCGGGGTTCTCGGGCCGCAAGCTGACTATCACCTGGACGACCGGGACATTGGTGTCCTCTCCTACAGTGAACGGGACCTACACGCCGGTCATGGTGAGTGGGGCGGCGGCGACCAGCCCGTTTGTCCTCAGTCCGCCCACTGGCCCGGCGATGTTCTATCGGGTCCAGCAGTAAGGCTGGCCCCTTCAATCGAATCTTAGCCAAGGACCGGGCGAAAGCCCGGTCCTTTTTGCGTCAATGAGATCGTATCAGTCCGGCCTTGCGCTCACCGGTCCTGCTCCTGTATGTTCCGGGCGACCGGCACGATTCTGCACGCGTGCCGGGTCGTCAAATCAGTGTAGCCGATGTGGCGGAATTGGCAGACGCGCTAGACTCAAAATCTGGTATCCGTGAGGATATGTGGGTTCGACCCCCTCCATCGGCACCACCAACACGCATTGTATTTGTATTGACTGCGCGCTCCGAGGTGATACAAGAAGGGTCGATCACCTTAACGCAGGCCAACTCCAAATACCAGGAAACCGGATATGAAAAGCCTCACTATCAGGACTGCGCTTCCCGCCCTGCTCGCGGGCGCGCTCAACTGCCTCAACGCCCAAGCCCAAACCACTGTCGTCTCCGCCGATCCGGACGGCAACCCCAACGGGGTTTACGTGGTGTATTCCGCCGCCGTGGACCCCGCCAGCTCAACCACCGCGAGCAACTACAGCCTGACCAACGCCACGGGAGTCACCGTCCCCATTACCGGCGCCGCTCTGGCCGGCGACGATGTGACGGTCACGCTGAATCTGGGCGCGTCTCTTCAAGCGGGCCAGAGCTACGGCCTGACCATCAACAACGTCATGGACAGCAGCGGCGTCTATATCAGCCCCAACCCGGCCACGACCAATTTCACCTTCGGCCCGAACATCACGGCGACGTTCAACTTTGACAACGCCGGAGACCCGCTCTACGGGACAAACAGCCTGGGCGCTGCGGTGGCCAGCACCATCGGCGACTCGGCCGCGGTCATCCCCGGAGGCTTTGAACCCGGCGGGAACATGCTCGAGATGGGGGCAGACATAGTGAACCACTACTTCGACTGGACTGTCCCGGATCTGGCCGGTGGCGCCCCGATCGACCAGTTGAGCGCCTCGTTCAAGATGGTCTTGGGGTCCCCCATCAACGAGTTTGGCGCGGGCGAGGGGTTGAGCGTGAATTGGGCGCCTGACGCGACCAACGCAATCGGCCCCAACGAGGGCGGCCCGTATTGGGATCAAGGAGGCGGCACCGGCCTGATTGTGGAGTTCCACACGGACAACTCGGGCGCCGGCTCCCTTGGCCAGGGCATTTTCGTGAAGTGGGGAGGAAACAGCTCCGCCAACATCGTGCTCTTCAGCCCGATGCAGCCTTGGACGAACGCGCCGGCGACCTCCTTCTCCAACGCTCTGGATGTGGCCTTCAGCGTCGTCGAGGATGGGACGTTCAACATGACTTACGGCGCCAATGTCGTCTTCACAAACGCCATGATCCCCGGTTTCCATGCCCAGGCCGGGGGGTTGGTGGTTTTTGCCAGCCGTGTCGGCTTTGTCGCCGAGTACTGTTGGATCGATGACGTTGCCATCACCGAGTCGCAGGCCATCGGGCCTGTCCGTGTGAGGACGCAGCCGGCCGACGCCACCGCGCCGGAAAACAGCAGTGTGACGTTCACGGTGGGCGCGGCGGGCGCGCCCCCGTTCACCTATCAGTGGTTTTCCAACGCCGTGGCGATAGTGGACGCGACCAATGCCGCCTACAGCACGCCGCTGACCCTCTACGCCAACAACGGCGACCGTTACTCCGTGGCCGTGAGCAACGCCTTTAGCGGCGTCCTGAGCAGCAACGCTATCTTGACGATCACCAAGGACACCGCCGGCGCCCACGCTCTCTCCGTGGGCAGCGTGGACGGCCAGAGCATTGGGGTGCTCTTTGACACATATATAGACGCCGCCAGCGCCGGCAAGCCGGCGAATTACCTGGTCAATGGCGGCGCCGTTTCCGTGACGGCGGCGAGCGCGCGCGCCAACATCGCAAATTACGGCGACCCCGAGGTCAATTATGCGCCGTCTTACCTCAGGACCGTGCGGCTGACCCTCGCCTCGACGGTGGCCGGCGGCTATACCGTCACCGTCACGAGCAATGTGCTGAGCCGCACCGGCCTGAGGGTCCCCCAAACCACTCTGACGGGAACGGTTGCGGCAATGCTGGATTTGGACCTGGGGACATACCTGGGGTCTGCTAGCGGGGACCCGTTGACGGCGGGGGAGGCCTTCTCGGACGGCGCCAACCAGATCGAGGTCCTGGGCGGGGGGTCCGGGATGATGGGCATCGGCGCCTCTACGGATACGGATCACGGCAACTTTGCCTACGATGCCGCGCCGCGGAACGGCAACTTCGATGTGGTGGCCGATGCGACGTTCCTGACGCCGACGGACCCGAGCGCCGAGGGCGGGGTCATGGCGCGGGTGGACCCGACTGACGTTTATAGCCCGGCGATCGCCATCGAGGTGTTCCCCGCGGGCGGGAACAATACATACCAGACGGCGATGCGGGCCAGCGAAGCCGACGATGGCGCCAGTTGGGCGGCGACGGGCGCGCCGGCCAATGGCGCTGCCCCTGCCCAGTGGCCCAACAACTGGCTACGCCTCCGCCGGGTGGGGCCGACCTTCTACGGCTACGGGTCGGCGGACGGGGTTGAATGGACCTTGATTGGCCTGACCACGCAAGACACGAATGCGTTCCCTGCTGTCGAGTATGTCGGTTTGCTGGCCACGGCCTCCAACAACGATGGCCGGTTGTGCGAAGCCGATTTCTCGAACTGGGGCCCGCTGTCGTACCCCGGCGCGGTGGTGAGCATCACTAATGACCTCCGGGCCAATTATACCAACGGGCAAAATGGAAGCCAGACCTTCATTCTCGGCGCGGGCGTGAGCGGCCCCAATGTGTCCCCGGGTGACCTGACCTATCAGTGGCAACGGGCAGAGCCGGCCGCCCCGACCGTCTTCAACAACATCCTGGACGGCACGGGCAACAGCAACCAGTACATCACACCTCTCCTGACCGTCGCAGCCGACAACGGAGCCGAATACCGCTGTATCGCCTTCGTGGGCGATGTGACGACCGGCCACGCCGCCACCAGCACCGTCGCTACGCTGACGGTGACTTTGCAAGGCGCTCCGCCCTATATGGTCTCCGCCGGCGCCGACGGCACCTTCCAGCAGATTACCATTATGTTCGACGGCGCGGTGGATGGCACCACTGTTACCGTCCCGCCGGCGACCTACACGATAACCCCGGCCGCTGGTGGTTCGCCGATCGGCGTCACCGGTGAAACGCCCGTTGTCAACAGCAGCCAGAACACGGTCGGCGTCGTCTTGACCCTGGCGAGCCCGCTCTCTCCTGGAGCCTATTACAGGCTCAGTGTCTCGGGCGTCAAGGACCTCGCCGGGAACCTGATCGACAACACCCCCGTGCCCGGCGGCAAGCAGCGCCTCGTCGCGAGCTGGGCGCTGGCTTACGGCTACTTGAAATTCGAGCGCTGGCAGGGCCCAGATTATCCCAGCGGAACTGCTATCACCATCGACGACATCACCGCGGTGTTCAATGGTTCACTTTACACGAACGCCATTGGCAACAATCGGTATCCGAATTCGCCCGATTTTGTCCAAATGATCCCCATTTCCGGCTTCCCCAACGGGTCTGACTTTTACCACCCGGCTTATACCTCCGCCGGAGACGTTTACAATTTCGGCGCCCAAATCAGCGGCTTCTTTGTCCCGCCGACCAACGGAACCTACCAGTTCTACTGCCGGGGCAACGATGGCAACGCCATTTATGTGAGCGGTGACAGTACGCTGCCCGACCCAACCACCGTGCAGCCGGTCGCGGCGGACAATCAGAACTACACCGGCCCGACGAGTTGGCGTTACAGCATCACCAATGTGAGCGCCGGCATGGTCAACGGCGCGATGTACAATCCCACGCCGATCACCATGAAGGGCGGTCAACCCTATGGCATCGTCGCGCTCTTTCAGCAAGGCACTGGCGGCAGTTTCATCGAATTCACTTGGGGCATTCCGGGCGCGCCGACTATCTGGAACGGCGATAGCGTCAACGCCGGCATCTCCAGCAGCTACCGCATCCAGGCCGGCCTGGTGACCAATACCTACAACATTAAGGGGACCAACATCGCGACCTATGTCGATCCGGTCCTGTCCGGCATCATCGCCAGTGGGCCAACCGACACCACGGCCTCTGCCGGCAGCACCGCCACCTTCTCGGTCTCCGCCTCGGCCACGCTCCGGGCCGGCACTGCCTCCGTGAGCGTGCCGGTGCTCTATCAGTGGGCCAGGAACGGGCTGAGCCTCAGCGGCGCGACCGGCACCAGCTACACCACGCCGGTCTTGGCGCTGGCTGACAACAACTCCGTGTTCAGTGTCGTGATGAGCGTGGCAGGCGCCTCCTTCATGACCCTCACCAACAGCGGCACGCTGAGCGTCCTGCCGTCCCAAACGCCGCCAGCCTTCAGCGGCATCACCCGCTCTGGCAATGCGTGGACGGTGAGCTTCACCAACGGCCCCAGCGCGCTGCTCTGGACCACGAATCTCCAGACGCCGCTGAGCGACTGGATGATCTACCAGGCCGGCCCCGTCTCGCCGGTCACCATCCACAGCACCAATTCAAGCGCCTTCTTCCGCCTGAAACAGTAATGCGCCGGCGCTTCGATCGTTCTGGACCTGGCCGACGGCAACGGCAAGTTCACGCCGCCTGATCGTTGACGTTTACCGATTGCACGAAGGAGATTGGGAACAGGAATAAGATTGAGATTAGGATTAGGATTAGGCGAGGCTATTCGTGACAGGCCGCGATGACAGCCAAGACCCACTCTTACCTGTTCCACGGCCTGAAACTGACCATTTCCGGCCAAGACGCCATCCTCGCCGCCTTGAAACGCCGGCTTGGCCATTTCCCGCCGGCGAATCCCGAGGCGCCGTCCGACCTGCGGTTCGAGTTTCACCCGACCGCTGACGCGAGCCGCCATGGGGTCCGGCGGCCAACCGTCCCGGGTCGTATGGTGCTTGAACTGCCGGGCGGCCAGGTGCTCTATCTCGATGCGTCACGCCAGATCTACATCGACCTGGCTGGCCGCGCCCGAATGCTCTGCGACACCCAAACCGGGGAGGTTTGCGTCTCCTATCTCGAACCGGAGGCGAGCAACGCCGGGTTGCTCTCCCATCCGCTCTTCATCATTCCGCTGTCGGAGCTGTTGAAGCGACGCGGCCTTTACATGGTGCATGCCGCCGGCCTCAGCCTCGACGGCAAGGGGCTTCTGGTCGCGGGCGCTTCCGGAGCCGGTAAAACCACGCTCACGATTGCCTTGCTCCGCGCCGGTTTCGGGTTCCTCGGGGATGACACGGTATTTCTTTGCACCCGTTCCCAGGGGTTGCGTGTGCTGGCCTTCCCGGACGAGATTGATATCACTCCCCACACCGCCAGCTTCTTTGCTGAGTTGCAGGACTTCGCGCGCCAGCCTTCATCGGCAGGCCGACCCAAACAGTCCCTCATCTCCACCCGCGTTTACAGTGCCAGGCCGACCTGGGAATGCGCGCCGGCGGTGTTGGTCTTCCCGCAAATTGCCCAAGTTCACGAAAGTGTGCTGAGGCCCATGCCTAAAGACGCCGCCTTTGTCGAGCTCCTATGCAACGTGGTAAGGACCGATGTTGGCTCGGCTCAGGCGCATCTGGATGCCCTGGCGGCGCTGGTCGCACAATGCCTGTGCTTCCGGCTGGAGACGGGCCGTGACTTCGACGCCCTGCCCGCTCTGCTCCGGTCGGTCCTCCCCTGATGAAGGTGAGGGGGGTGGGCGTTGCGGCTCACGCGGCGCAGGCAGCACGCGGGGCATGGGAGGCCACCGAAACCCCTCGCCGGAAGAAGGGGAGGCAAGACGTGCACGGTAGCGGCAGCGAGCGGGGCTCCCGCCGCAGCGGGACGCTCGCGCCGTGCTCGCGCACGGCCTCAGGGCGCGGCGGGAGCGCCCTTTGTCGGGATTAACTCTGAACGTGCCAGGTGCAGACGCCACTTTGCGCTACTGCATCAGCCTGTTCGTCAGAACCTCGGACAGGGTTGTGCAGGCCGACCGCTGGACCGACGAGATGATGCCCGCGGCGATGCCAGAGGTGGGCGAAAAGGTTGACCTCCAGGTCACAACCGGCGTTTACCTGAGCCACGGCGTGGCCATGTCACGCCTCAGCTGGGGAGAGAGCGATGCTGCTGGGACTGACTTCTAAGCGCGCCCGCAAGCCCTGGGAGACCACGGTGACGGACGTGATAAGGACCTACAGGCCCGCGACCCTCATCGCCATCGCCGACGCCCTAGACAAGCAGAGCGCCGCTTCGCGGGCCGCCGCGCCCCTGCCGAGGAGCGGCCGGGCGCAGCTACGCAAGAACTGACGGACCGGCTGGCCTCCTCTTTCCGCCCTGGCGGTCGCTATGGCCAGCGGCGCAGGGCCGCGCTACGCCCCGGGGGCCGCAAGGACCGCGGCTCGCGACGGCGGCCCCGCCGCGGGCTGGCCCACGGGGCAGGCAGCGGCAGCGCAGCGCCACGGAGGGACATTGGGGCGTGCAGGCTCGCAGTCTTTGCGCATTTCATCCCGCGGCGAAGCCGCCGCCTGGTTTAGTTGGAACCAGCTTGCTGTCCCGTTTTGAGGCAAGCGTCTCCAATGATGGGACACAATGTTGCCTGGGTCTCGCTCTGAACGGAGGAAACAGGCCCGGCGGCCTTGAGCAGCACCCAGGCACAGCTTGTGCTGCGCAATCGTCCATGATGATGGACTTTGCGCTTGGAATGTTGGCAGTGACAGTGGTCGGAGGCGCGTATGCATTTTACGCAGCCGCCCGGGCCCCGTATGGGTACGAAGACGAGCAAGGCTTCCACCTCGAGAAGCGCCAACCTGAGGGGGCGCCGCAGGCTCCGCTGGAGATCGGTTTCATCCGGGGAGTTTGTGTTTTGCCTCGCGCAAAGCATCGAGCTTGAGCCTGGGCAGGTCCTCATCAGGGTCATGGCCCGGGCCGGTACGCGCGGTGTGAGAGGCGAGGAGGCGCGAACCTCCCCGCCAGATCATCTCGATTGGGAATCCCGGAGTTTCCCCTGGGTCAATTCCAAGGAAGCCCCGAATTGTGTTTGCCGCCTGGTTCGACTACTATGACACCATGTTCAGGACGTCATTAATGCCTTTGAGGACTTTGTTCACGTGGGAAGAACGCAGTCAGCCGGTCGCGGGCCGAAGGCAAGGACGCCTGTGCGGAGTGCGCCCACGCGCCGCGGGGGACCGGGGACGGGGTCAGCGGTTGGAAGTCCGTGGAGTTTTGTCCGAAAACTAGCCCTAGATGTCCTCTCTGGACCTAGAACCAGTTTCCTCCATGCGCTACACTCCCGTTGATAATGGCAGAACAATTGCTCTCGACTCGAGGCATCGCCGGTTTGGTGCCCTGGGCAGAACGGACGGTTCGCGGCGATGAAGTTGAGTGATTGGGCAGTACGCTATGACAAAGAAATCAATCTCGGCCACGACAGACAGGCGCGACAAATGAGAGCATACTCTGCTTCCATGGACACCTGCGCTTGCCCCGAGGTAGCGTGGTACTGCGCCAGGACAAAGCCCAAGCATGAGCACATCGCTGCTGCGGGCTTGGCCAAACGGCTGGGGATGGAAGTGTTCCACCCGCGTCTGAGGTCGGAGCGAGCGACGCGGCGGGGAGTTGTGCGGGTCGTAGAACCGCTGTTCCCCTGCTACATCTTCGTTCGTTGCAGGGCCGCTGACGACTTTGAAGACGTTCGTTACAGCTCGGGCGTGAGCGGCTTGGTGCAGTTTGGCCAGCAAGTGGCGACGGTGCCCGACCAGGTGATTGAGGAGTTGAGGCAGTGCTTTGGGAGCGGAGACCCTATGTGGGTGGAAGAGATGTTTTGCCCGGGGGCGGAGGTCACGGTGGCCGGGGGGTGCTTGCTCGGCTCGAGGGGGGTCGTGGTGCGCGTGCTCTCGGCCAGGCAGCGCGTTCAGGTTTTGCTCGATTTTCTTGGACGACCGACCCTGGCGGAAGTGGATCGGAAGTCATTGACTTTGGACAAGCGGCTTATGGCCGACTTGGTGCCCTCGTTGGCTCGGACACAGCAAGAGTGTGTTGGAGTCGCGGCCTAGATGCCTCCCGGAAATAGAGGGGCCCAAGGCCCCGAGAGGGGCTGAGGGAGCGGGAGTTTGCAGAGAGTGTGGAAAACGAACAAGTGCGGAGCTTTGCCTTGAACTCGCGGGCGTAAAAACCTGCCGTATGTTTCCTGCCGCGCCAGATGTGGACAAACGAGAGCGGGTCCTTTTCAAAAACGTGAAGATTACGAGAGCACTTTCAAGAGCGAATTACGCAGCCACAGGCTGTTCGCAATGGCTGGAGTCCGAGGTTGGCGGGCCAGCGGACGCGAGCAGGGACGTTCCGCTTTGGAAGCGGGGGCTGGATGTGGCGTGCATCGCGGCGGCGGCGCCGCTGTTGGTTCCGCTGGGCCTGGCGATTGCCCTGATGGTCAAGCTGGTTTCCCCCGGTCCGGTCTTGTTCAGGCAGCAACGGATTGGCTACCGGGGGCGGCGGTTCCTGTGTTTGAAGTTCCGGACGATGGCAGTCAACTCGGAGACGGACCGTCATGCCGAGCACGTGATTGATTTGATGAGGTCCGGCCGCCCGATGGAGAAACTGGATGCGGCGGGGGACTCGCGCTTGATTCGGGGGGGACGGTTGCTGCGGTCGTGCGGTCTTGACGAGTTGCCGCAGCTTATCAACGTGCTGCGAGGCGAGATGAGCCTGGTGGGCCCGCGTCCATGCATTGCCTACGAGTTGGAGAGCTACGAGCCGCGGCACTGGCAGCGTTTGGAGACACTGCCCGGTTTGACCGGGTTCTGGCAAGTCAACGGCAAGAACCGGACCACCTTCGAGGAGATGATCGATTTGGACCTGCATTATGTGAGACATAAATCCCTCCTGCTGGACCTGAGCATCCTGGCGAGAACGATTCCAGCGATCGTCCAACAGGTCATGGACCAGCGGCGGAAACAGGCAACCGCGTTAGGAACCGTCAAGTGAAAGGAACGAACATGGCAAAAGGCATTAAAGTCGGAGTGGCCGGGTGCGGATACTGGGGGCCGAACCTGGCGCGGAACTTCAATTCCCTGCCCGACTGCACCTTGAGGGCGGTGTGTGATGTCAGCGAAGAGCGGCTCAAGCACGTCACGTCGTTGTACCCCGAGGTCAGGGGCGAGTTGGATTATCAGCGGATGCTCGAGACCGAGGACCTGAACGCGGTGGCTATCGCCACGGCCGTCAGGCACCACTTCCCGATGGCCAAGGCGAGCCTCCTGGCGGGCAAGCACACGCTCATCGAGAAGCCGATGGCCGCCTCGGCTGCGCAATGCGAAGAGCTGATCGAGATCGCCCGGAAGCAGGGATTGGTTCTCATGGTCGGCCATACTTTTCTGTATTCCCAGGCGGTTCAAAGGATCAAAACCATCGTTGATTTGGGCGACATCGGGGAGATCCGTTACATCGCCGCCCGGCGCCTCAACCTGGGCCTCTATCAGAAAGACATCAACGTGGCGTGGGACCTGGCCCCGCATGATCTCTCCATTATTCTCCATATCATGGGCGAGTCGCCTGTGAGCGTGAACTGCCAGGGCAGCGCCCACGTCACACCGGGCGTTGAAGACGTGATGATGATGCACCTGGAGTTTCCCAAGCACAAGTCGGCCCTGGTTCACAGCAGTTGGCTCGACCCGAGGAAAATCCGCGAAATGACGATCGTGGGAAGCAAGCGGATGATTGTTTATGACGACGTTTCGCAGTCGGAGAAAATCCGGATTTTTGACGCGCGGGTGGAACGCCCCCCCCACTACGATACCTTCGCCGAATTCCAGTATGCCTATCACTATGGCGACATCTATGCCCCGCACATCAAGCTGGAGGAACCGCTCAAGACGGAGTGCCAACATTTCCTGGAGTGCGTCAGGACGGGCCAGACCCCTCTGACCAGCGGGACGCGCGGGCTTGAGGTTGTCCGGGTACTGGAGGCGTGTTCGATGTCGTTGAAGTCCAACGGCAACCCGGTCCGCTTCGAGGCCGGCAAGTTCCTGCCGGCGCCGCCGTCCAACGGGGGCAACGGGCAGGGAAGCCGCTCCAGTGGGAATGGGGGCAACGGGGCGAACGGCCGCAACGTCGGTCTCAAGGTCGGCAAGGAGCTGGTGCTCAAGCCGGGGAGCGACTGCGAGGTCGGCCTCTGATAAACACGCGGGGAGCGCGCGCCGGGGAGGAGAAAGAGGGCCCGGAAGCTCAGCGCCGGAGGCGCCGAGAGACAGGGGCTTTGCGCGCATCGCAACTCTGCTGAATTATTGACTCTAATGGCCGCTACTACTCAATCTTATCAACAGATTGCTCCGGATGTGAAACTGGGCCGGGGCGTGCGCATCTACGGGTTCACCAATCTCTATGGGTGCGAGATCGGGGACGAGGTGAGGATTGGGACTTTCGTCGAGATTCAAAAGGGGGCCCGGATCGGGAACCGGTGCAAGGTTTCCAGCCATTCGTTCGTGTGCGAAGGGGTGGTTTTGGAGGATGAGGTGTTCGTGGGCCACAATGTGACGTTTATCAACGATCGTTACCCCCGCGCCACCAACGGCAGCGGCCAACTGCAGACCGAGGCGGATTGGCAGTGCATCCCGACGCGAGTCAAGCGCGGGGCCTCGATCGGCTCGGGCTCGACACTGCTCTGCGGTATTACGGTGGGCGAGCGGGCCGTGGTTGGCGCCGGCAGCGTGGTTACCAAGGATGTCCCACCGGGGGCGGTAGTGGCCGGCAATCCGGCCCGGGTCATAAGGATGCTCCCTCCAGCATAGGGTTATGAAAGTGCCATTTCTGGATCTCAAGGCCCACCATGAGCCGATTCGCAACGAGTTAACGCAGGCCATCGGCGAGGTCATCGAAGCCGGCGCGTTTGCGGGCGGGCCCTTTGTCGCCTCCTTCGAGAGCGACTGGGCGGCGTATTGCGACACGCGTTTTGCGTCCGGCGTTGGCAATGGCACGGATGCGCTTTGGCTGAGTCTGCTGGCCCTGGGCGTCGGGCCGGGGGACGAAGTCATCACTGTCCCGAGCACCTTCATTGCCACGGCCGAGGCGATCAGTTACTGCGGGGCCCGCCCCGTGTTCGTCGATATCGAGGAGCGGACCTACACCATGGACCCCGGCTTGCTGGAAGGGGCCATCACGCCCCGCACCCGTGCCATTGTCCCGGTGCATCTCTTCGGCCAGACGGCTGACATGGACCCGATTCTCGAAATTGCGCAGCGCCATCGCCTCCCGGTCGTGGAAGACGCCTGCCAGGCGCATGGCGCCCTCTACAAAGCTCGGAAGGCGGGGTCGGTGGGCATAGCCGGCTGCTTCAGTTTTTACCCTGGCAAGAACCTGGGGGCGCTGGGCGAGGCCGGCGCAGTCGTGACGAACGACGCAGACTTGGACGCGAAGATCAAGGTATTGCGCGACCATGGCCAGGCCCGGAAGTACTGCCACTCGCTCATTGGTTGGAATGCCCGGATGGACGGCATCCAGGCGGCGGTCCTGCGAGTGAAACTCAAGCGGCTGGAGGCGGCCAACTCGGGGCGGCGCGCCAACGCCCTGCTCTACGACGAACTGCTCGGGGGCAACGGGATTGTCATTCCCTATGCAGCGCCTTACAACCGCCACATCTACCATGTCTATGCCGTAAGGGTGCCAGAGCGCGACCGTGTGATCGAGGCGCTGGCCGGCAAAGGCATCTCCTGCGCCATTCACTACCCGGGGCCGGTCCACCGACAGGAGGCCTACCGCTCGCTGGGTTACGGCGAAGGCTCGTTTCCGGTGGCAGAGCGGTGCGCGCGGGAGTTCCTCTCTTTGCCCATGTACCCGGAGTTGAGCCGGGAGCAGGTCCAGTCGGTTGCGAGGGAATTGAAGGCTTGCCTCAACGCGCGCGAGCCGCGGGGATGCGCGGCCAATTCCAATGAGCATTAGAATCTGGACTTTCCTGTTTTACCCGTGTTTGGCGAATCCCGCGGTTTGAGCAGTCGCTCCACCCAATGAACCCATCACCAACCCCTCCACCCGTTCCTGGACTGAGCTTCGGAGACATCCTCTTCATTCTCTTCCGCCATAAATGGGAGGTTTTCACCGTTTCCACGCTTGGCATCCTCGGCGCCGTTGCCCTCTATTTCTTCTGGCCCTTCCCCTATCAGTCCGAGGCGAAGCTCTTTATCAAATACGTGGTGGACACCAAAGCCCCCGCCCAAGGGATGGCGAATGATCCCAAGATCCGAATGCCCGGCGAGCGCACAGGGGAAACGGTGATCAATACGGAGGTCGAGATTCTGACCAGTCTGGATCTCGCGCAGCAAGCGGCCGCCGGGCTGCCGCCGCATGTCCTGGCCAAACTGGCCGGCGGGAGCAATCTTGTCAAGGCAGCGGCTCTCATCAGGAACGGCCTGCTACCGGAAGTCGGCAAGAGAAGCGACGTCATCCACGTCATCTTCGAGAATAAGGACCCTGACGTCGTTCAGCCCGTGCTGAAGGAGATCATCGAGACCTACCTCATCAGACACGCCGAAATTCACCGGGCCCTTGGCCTCTATGATGATTACCTCACCAAGGAGAGGGACCAGCTCAAGTCCCGGCTGGCTGCCACGGAAGACGGTCTGAGGAAGGCGAAAGCAAGGGCCGGCATCACCTCGATCGAGGACAGCAAGAAATACGAAAGCGAGCAGATGGCCAGACTGCAGGAAGCGATTATGGACGCGGATGTTCAATTGGCTGAGCGCCAGGCCGAGGTCGGCGCCGTGGCGAGGCTGCTCCCCACCAATTCGCCGCACGCGGCCAGCCCCCGGGTTGCGTCCAACCTCTTTGCTGGGGCCAATGTTGACTCCGGGCCGAATGCTTTGAGCGGGACCAACCTCGCCGCTGCGGCTGGCCTGGCCCCGGTGGCCACTGAAACGGCGGACGAATACAGGCGGATTTGCGGCCTCCTCGATAGCTTGAGCAAAAGAGAGATGGAACTGTTGATGCAGTTCACCCCCGAGACTTCGTTCGTCAAAGGTGTCCGGGCGCAGATTGCGGCCAACGAAAAGGCGAAAAGGAAGCTCGAGGATGAAAATCCGGGGCTGCTCGCCGCGAAGACTCTTGATCCGGGAATCCATGTGCCTGGCTCTGAGCACACCTCCGGTTCCTCGCCCGTTTCGAGCGCCGAAATGGAGTTGATTACGGAAATGGCCAAGGTCCCCGCCCTCCAATCCAGGCTCAGGGTGCTTACCAACCAATTGGAGATCGTCAGGAAAGAGGCTTCGGCCGTCGCTGAGGCCGAGGGCCCCATCACCGAACTGGAGCGGCAACGGCAGCTCGAGGAAGCGCAATACAGTTACTTTCAGAAGAACCTGGAAGAGCTAGGGGCCGACGAGCAGTTGGGCGCCAGCAGGAACTCCAACATCATCCCCATTCAGACGCCTTCTGCACCGTTCCGTGACGTCTCCAAGTTGCTCAAAGCCGCCGCGATACTCTTTTTCGGCAGCATCGCCGGCGCCTTCGCCTTGGCCTTTGTCCTGGAGTTTTACTTGGACCCGTCCATCAAGCGCCCGATCGAGATCGAGAATCGGCTTCATCTGCCATTGTTCCTTTCCATCCCGCGCCTGCACCTCAACGGGAAGGTCAGCCGGCACGCCTTGGGAACCGCCCGCATTCCCCTCCTCCCGGAGGAAACCGCCGGCTGCGCTGTGGCTGCACTCGACACTTCTGCCTCGCCTCCCGTCACTCAAACCTTGCTGCCCATCTCCTGCTGGGATCCCCGCAATTCTCTGCGGCTGTTTCAGGATGCGCTACGCGACCGCCTGATCACGTATTTCGACCTCAAGAACCTCACCCACAAGCCCAAGATGGTGGCGCTCACAAGCTGTGGCGAAGGTTCCGGGGTGACGACGATTGCGACCGGCCTGGCGGCTTCGCTTTCCGAGACGGGCGAGGGCAAAGTGTTGCTCGTCAATATGAATGGCGAGGGTTCGGCGTACGGGTTTTACCGGGGCGACCCGGCGTGTGGGCTTGAGGACGCGCTCTCGCTGGAAAGGCGCGACACGGCCCTGGTGCAGGAAAGACTTTACGTGGTCGGCGAAAATCAGAACAGCGACAAGCTCCCGCGCTGCCTGCCCAAGGACTTCCAGCACTTGGTGCCCAAGCTCAGGGCCAGCGACTACGACTACATCATCTTCGACATGCCGCCGATCAGCCAGATCAGTGTCACCTCGAAGCTGGCCCGGTTCATGGACATCGCCCTGGTTGTGGTCGAAGCCGAGGAGACCGACCGCGAGGTCGTCAAACGGGCCAGCTCGTTCCTGGCCAAGTCCGGCGCCAATGTCGGCGTTGTCCTGAACAAGACCCGCAGTTACGGTCCCAAGCGCCTCATCCAGGAACTGTAGGAGGACCGCCGACCACTAAGGGCCGATTACCGGCTCCTGTTCGCTGATTCCAGACTTTGGACTTCAACTCCCTGGACTGTCGCCGTCAACCGGCGGCTATGCAAGCCATCCGCAACCGCCTCTATTACAGGATTAAGCCGTTCCTGTCTTCCGCCTCCCGGCTAACGGCTCGCCGCTGGTACGCCCGTTGGAAGCGCGACCGGGTCGGCGATGTCTGGCCGATCCTCCCCGGTTCCGAGCGGCCCCCAGCGGGCTGGCCCGGGTGGCCTGGAGGCAAACAGTTCGCCCTGGTACTCACCCACGATGTCGAAGGCCAGGCCGGCCTGGAGAAATGCCGCCGGGTGATGGAACTCGAGGAGCAATACGGCTTTCGTTCCTCGTTCAACTTCATCCCCGAAGGGGAATACCGGAGCGCCCAGGAATTCCGCCAGGAACTGACCGAACGTGGCTTCGAGGTTGGCGTCCACGACCTTTACCACGATGGAATGTTGTACAGCAGCCGCGAGGGGTTTGCCGAGAAGGCTGTCAAGATCAATGAACACTTGAAAAACTGGGGGGCTGTCGGGTTCCGCTCCGGCTTCATGCTCCACAACCTCGATTGGATCGGCGACCTGCGCATCCAGTACGATGCCTCTACCTTCGACACCGATCCCTTCGAGCCCCAACCGGACGGCGTTGGCACGATCTTTCCGTTCTGGGTCCCAGCGCGCACGTCTCCAAGCCGAAAGTCAGAGGTTCAAGGTTCAACCCCGCAGACTCAGCAGTCTCCTGGCGGCCTCCTTCCTCCGTCGTCTGTCGAGGGTTACGCGGAACTACCCTACACGCTCGTACAAGACTCGACGCTTTTCCTGCTGCTGGGGGAGCGGAGTCCCGACCTATGGCTTCAGAAACTCAACTGGGTCGCTCGACAGGGCGGCATGGTCCTGGTGAATGTGCATCCGGATTACCTCCGGTTCGCGGACGAGCAGCCGTCCCTCTCCACTTTCCCAGCGGAGATCTACGCCCAGCTCCTGGAGTACGCTCGCCGGCGCTTCGACGGCTCGTTCTGGCACCCGCGGCCGAACGAGTTGGCAGAGTTTGTCAGGAAACACAAACCGCGGCTCCGCCCGCCGCCCAGGCGCATCTGCATGGTTACCTATTCCGCTTATCTGTCCGACTCGCGGGTGAAACGGTATGCAGAAGCCCTGGCCGAGCGTGGCGACGATGTCGACGTCCTCGCCTTGCGGCCTTCCCGCAAGACGCCAACAGAGGAGAAGGTCGGCGACCATATACGTCTGCTCAGGATCATGCCGCGCTTCGGCAAGGGAGAGCGGTCCCATCTCTCCTTCCTCCTGCCGGTGTTGCGCTTCTGCTTTCAATCGTTCTTCCGGATTACCCGGCAACAGGTCGGCAAGAAGCCCTACGCCCTGCTCCACATCCACAACGTTCCGGATTTCCTCGTCTTCGTCGGGTTGTTACCCAAACTGGCCGGCGCGAAGATCATCCTCGACATCCACGACCTCGTCCCGGAGTTCTATGCCAGCAAGTTCGCCGCGCGGGAGAGCTCCGCTCCCGTGCGCCTGCTAAACTGGGTCGAACGGGTGTCTGCTGCGCTTGCGCACCATGTCATCATTTCCAACCACCTCTGGCTGAAGCGATACGCCGCGCGGACCGGCACACACGGCAAGTGTTCCGTTCTCACCAATAATGTGGACACGAACTGCTTCCGGCCCGGCATGCGTACTCGAGGCGACGCCAAGCCCATCATCCTGTTTCCAGGCGGCCTGCAGTGGCATCAGGGCGTGGATATCGCGATCCGCGCCTTTGAGCGCGTCAGCGCCGAACTGCCCGACGCGGAATTCCACATCTACGGCGACGGCGACATGAAGGAGAAGTTGCTCGCGCTTACCAGGCAACTCCGGCTTGAAGGCAAAGTCCGGTTCTTCGATGCGGTTCCACTCAGTCAAATCGCCCGGGTTATGGCGAACGCCGATGTGGGCATCGTTCCCAAGCGGGCCAATTCTTTTGGCAACGAAGCTTACAGCACCAAGATCCTGGAATTCATGGCTCTGGGCGTCCCGCTCGTGGTCTCAGCCACAAAGATCGACCGATACTACTTTGATGACTCCGTCGTCCGCTTTTTTGAATCAGGCAACCCTGAGGCCCTCGCTCAGGCCGTGCTCGAGGTCCTCCGCGATGAGAAACTCCGCCGCCGCTTGGTAGCCAACGGCCTTGTCCATGCGGCGCGAAACAGTTGGGATTCGCTCAAGCCCGACTACCTGAGGCTGGTTGATTCCTTGACAACGGGCGACGCGAAGCGCGGGTGAAAAGCCGATAAGGCGTCAGTTTTAAGCCTTGCATTCGGGCGTATCCACCATCACGCACCGCGTGCCGTTGAACCAGGCGGCTCTTTGACCTCGGATTTCGGCCCATGCGCCTCGATCGAATCATTACACTGACCTTGGGCCGTTACTTTCAGCGGACGGGCGGCGGCGGTTGGAAGTTCCGGCTGCCGATCCTAATGTATCACCACGTTGGCGAGGACCCTGAGCCCGGTGTTTCAGCGTATCATCGGACAAACACTACCGCGGCAATGTTCCGCCGGCAGATTGGGATTCTCGCAGAAGAGGGCTACCGTACTATGGATTTGTCGGAGGCGGCCGAATTGCTGGGGCAACAAAGGCCTCTGGCCGAGAAGTCCGTGGTGATCACTTTTGACGATGGTTTCAGGAGTTTCTATACGCAAGCATTCCCGGTCCTAGACGATTACGGATTCACCGCGACAATGTTCCTGCCAACGGCTTTTATCGGAACGGCAAGGCTGTCTTTTAAGAACACGGAGTGTTTGACCTGGGACGAGGTCCGAGATCTGAAAAGATCCGGTGTGTCCTTTGGGTCCCACACCGTGAACCACCCCAAGCTCGTCGACCTTTCATTGGAAGAAATCGATCGCGAACTGCGAGCTTCCAAGAACGAGTTGGAGCAACGCTTGGGGGGGCGGGTAGCCACCTTCGCTTATCCGTTTGCCTTTCCCCATGGCGACCGAGCGTTTCAACGAAACCTCAAAAGCCTGCTTGTCGAGGCTGGGTACGCCTGCTGCGTCACGACCGAACTCGGGCGAGCGAGGCTCGGGGAGGATCCTTACCGTTTAAGGCGGTTGCCGGTGAATTCGTTGGATGATGCCGCGTTGTTTCGAGCCAAGCTGGAGGGCGGCTACGATTGGCTGGCATGGCCTCAGGCGATGGTCAAGAGGATCAGACTGGCGGTGCGCTCTTTCACGGGGAAAGATCACTTTTCCAATTAAGCGGACCGGGCAGATTGAACGTCCGATTATGAACAGTGTCAGTTACGTGATAATCACTCCGGCGCGGAACGAGGGTTTTCATCTTCAGAAAACCATCGACTCGGTAGCGGCACAGACTGTCAGACCCCAAAAGTGGATCATCGTGGATGACGGTTCCAAGGACGACACTCGACTGCTGGCCCAGGCCGCCGCACGGCGATACGACTGGATCGGCGTCGTGCAGCGCATCGATCGGGGGCGGCGCGAAGCGGGCGGGGGAGTGATTGCCACTTTCTACGATGGCTACAAACTAGTTGCGAACCATCCCTGGCAGTACATCGTCAAGCTGGATGGCGACCTGTCATTTGGCCCGACGTACTTTCAGGAGTGCCTGGAGCAATTCCAAAAAGATCCGCAGTTGGGGATCGGCGGAGGCACTTGCTGCCTGGAGATCAATGGCAAGGCTGAGAACGAGTTTCCAGAGGACCCGGGGTATCATGTCAGGGGACCGACAAAGATCTACCGGCGGGAGTGCTGGATGGACATTGGAGGGCTCATCCAGGCGCCGGGGTGGGACGGGGTCGACGAAATCAAGGCGAACATGCATGGTTGGCGAACTTGCGGGTTCAAGGGCATTACACTCATCCACCACCGGCCCACCGGGGCTGCGTATGGAATCTGGACCGACGCAGTCAAGGCGGGCCTGGCGAATTATATTACCGGCTACCATCCCGTGTTCATGCTCTGCAAGTGCGCCCGGCGGTTATGCCACAAGCCTTACGGAATCGGCTCGCTCGCCTTGTGGACGGGCTTCATGAAGGGATACTGGCGGAGGATTCCGCAGGTCGCGGACAAGGAAATGATCCGCTACGTCCGCCGACAGCAGTGGCGGGCTCTGACGTTTCGGAGCAGCTTGTGGTCGACTCAATGAGCGCTCTCGTTCATCAGTGCGTTGTCGGAATGAGTTATTGGACGATATGAATGGCCGAGAACCCGAGCTTTCGATCCTCATCGTAAACTGGAAGTCGAAGGATTATCTTCGGAAGTGCATCCAATCGATCCTCGCGAACACGAGGGATATATCGATGGAAATCCTGGTGGTGGATAACGCATCCTATGATGGCTGTGAATCCATGCTGCAACGGGAATTTCCCACGGTGCGGTTCATACAATGTGAGAATAATGTCGGCTTCGCCAGGGCGAACAACCTGGCGTTCGAGTGCTCACGGGGCAGAGCCGTTTTGTTTCTGAATCCAGACACAGAACTTGTTGGACCGGCGATCAACCTTCTTTTGAAATCGCTCGGAGAGCTGAGGGATGTGGGAGCGGTCGGGGCCAGATTGTTGAATTCGGACGGCAGCCTTCAAACTAGCTGTGTCCAGGCTTTTCCGACGGTTGTGAACCAGGTCCTTGATGCGGAGGTTTTGCGGCAGGCATTTTCACGCCTTCGCCTATGGGGAACGGCGGCCTTGTTCAACGAAGCGCCCGTAACAGCCCGCGTGGAGGCGATCGCCGGCGCTTGTGTCATGATGAAGCGAGAGGTATTTGAGCGAGTGGGCGGATTCGACCAGAATTACTTCATGTACTGTGAGGACATCGACCTGAGCTACAAGCTGCAGCAAGCCGGCTTGCATCGCTATTATGTGCCCGCCGCGACGATCATTCACCATGGAGGGGGCAGCTCGAGATCGGCGCGCAGCAACTTTTCTTCGGTGATGATGCGAGAGTCTGTCTATCGCTTTATGGAAATCCGGCGCGGGCCCTTTTCTGCGGGCATGTACCGGGTGGCTCTAGGGGCGGCCGCAGTGTTCCGGCTGCCCCTTGCTGTGCTGTGCAGCCTGGGGAAGGATGGCGAGACAATCGCGACGAGGGACTCGGTCTGGAAGTGGGTTGGAATATTGCGATGGTCTGTCGGGATGGAGCGATGGGCGCGGCGGCGCAGGGGTGGCACAACGGCAAAGCAGGCTCCGGACTGCCCAGGTTCTTTGAGCTGATGAGCTGGGGGGGCGGGGAGAAATTGCAGGGATTCGCCGAAGCGGGGTGCGAGTCGCAGGGGAGCGTTGGCATCGAACAGCAGCTCTTTTTGCGGAGGTACAAAGATGCGTGAACAATTGACGGCCGAGAGAATTCTGGAGACAGACAAGGCTTTCCAGGAGCCTGAGTGGTATTTTCGGAAGAGAGGCTACCATGTGCGGGTTCGGGTTGAGACAGTGAGAGATTTCATCGAGGGATCAACGTTTGCGCGCATACTGGACGTTGGCTGCGGTGACGGCTCCATTTCCCTGCCCTGGCTAAGGAGCAAGAGCTACCTAACGCTGCTGGACATGTCCGACGGGATGCTGGCCCGAGCCAGGGCGCGAATTCCCGCCGGTCTGTCCTCACGAGTTAACATCGTGAAGAGTGACTTTATGAGCGCCAAACTGGAGCCGAATTCCTACGATTTAATCATCTGTCTTGGTGTAATGGCTTACGTAGAGGAGGTCCCGCGTTTTCTGGAGAAAGTGGCGACTCTCTTGACGCCACGCGGCGAACTGATTTTGGAGTGGACCGACAGCCGGCGCCTGGTCGGCCGAGCCGTGACGCTCTACCACAGGATCGTCAGTCCGGTGCGGCCGCCAAAAGTCACGCTGGTCCCCCATAACAGCCAGGAAATTCTAGGAGCGATCCAACGGCTTGGGTTCCGCGTCTCTGGTTCCTACCGCTATTGCTCCCCTCTTCCGGTCGTACGGAAAGTGCTGGGAGAGGAGCTCAATTACCGAATCATCCGCTGGCTGCATGGGGATGCAAGATGGAATCGCGCGGCATGGCTTGGCGAGGAGTGTATTTTCCATTTCGGCAGGACGGTTTGCTCGAGACCATCGTGAGCTTTGCCGGCATAATTCTGTTCGTTTTTGCGGTCGTGTGGGTGATCCGAAGCCTGCGCCGCGATTTTCAGGCCGGGATGAGGACCATTTTCGGATTGCTGGTCTTCCTTCCGGCGTCCCTGGCTATCCCCCTTCCCTCCGGGCTGCCGCAACTGACCATCCACCGGGTGCTGATCCTGGTCGGGTTTTGGTTCGTGATGCGAAACAGCAACCGGGCCGGAGGCGGGTGGAGGATCCCCAATCTGGGGTTGGTGGTGCTCTTCGGCTTCGCCCAACTGATGTCCCTGGCTTTTGGGATTCAGTTTGTTTCCGGTCTTAAGGGGTTCCTCTCCTACGCTCTGGAGGCGGCGCTGCTCTATATTCTGGTGAGCGAGTATGTCCGAACGCAGCCTGACCTGACCAAACTGCTGTCCAGCATGTGCTACGGCCTTGCGGCGGTGGCGATTGTGGCGTACGTCGAGAAATACTTGCATTTCAACCCGGCAACCAAACTGCTCCCTGAAACCGGGTTGGCTGCCCAATGGGGATGGGAACAGGGGGACATCGTGTCGACTTACGCGCATAGAATTCTTCTGGGCTATGCCATGGCAATTGGGGTGGTTTTAGCCCTCGCCTTGTCAGCTCAATCCCGGCTGGCCAAGCCAAGGCGAGTCATGCAGATGATCGCGCTTTTGTTGATTGGAGCGACCTACTTCTCGGCCAGCCGAGGGCCATGGCTGGGCCTTGGGCTGGCCCTGGCAGCGATGGGGGTTGTCGGCGGGCGCGGGATGCGGCTGAGAGTGGCATTGATTGGTTTTGGCGCCGCCCTGGTCCTGATCTTGCGTCCGGGGGTTCGTGAGACGATTCAGAATCTATATTCTGCAACATTAGACGAGGAGTCTCTGAAGGGGAATTCCTATAATTACCGTTGGCGGCTTTGGGTTGTCGCGTGGTCGGAAATTCAAAGGTCACCCGAGCGGCTTTTGTTTGGATTCGGGCCGGGCAGCACGGAGAGCATGGACCTGACGGAGTATTTCTATGGCCACGAAGGTTATAGCTCGAGCATGGAGAAGATAGGCTTCACGAGTTGGGACAACGCTTACGCCTGTGATCTGATTGAGTTGGGCGTCTTTGGGTGTTTTATCGAGCTAATGCTGCATGTGTCGATCCTTTGGACGATTTTTGCGAATTGGAGGAGGACCGACTCGCCGGGAGGGGTTTTGGAAGCCGGCATTGCAGTCGGCTGCGTGGTGTTTATGTTCGCAATGACGAATGTTTCGATTTTTGCGCCCCAGTTGAAGTACATGTTCTGGGCCCTGGCTGCCGCTGGGAGCAGCCCCTGTGGAATCCGTCGAGGGCAACGCCACGTCGAGGAGTCGAAGAGCGCTGAAGAGGAGGTCGGAGGCACGGTGGGAGTGGCGGCCGGTTTAACCCGCTCTGCCTGGACTTGAGAGAGTGGTTTTCCGCAGACTGCCCTATTGCTACGATGTCTAGTTTTGGAGCGAGATTGCGTACGTTTTTGAGCCAGGTTGCACGGCTGGCTGGGGCAGGGCATTTCAAGACCGGCATAGGGCAGTGGGGAAAGGAGTTTTTAAGCCATGCGGCATGGTTCCTGCTTTCAACGTCACCAAATATGCGGTGTCTCGGACGCTCAACGTCCCGGCGCGAGTGGGCGTATCAATCTATGAAGCGATTTTTCGCACTTTGCCTTTGTGTTCTGTTCATACAGGCTGAGGCGGCCAACTACTACGTCCACGTCGGCGCGACCGGCTCCAACAACGGCTCTTCCTGGGCTAATGCCTGGAACGAGTTGAACCAGATCAAATGGAGCGGCATCGCGCCGGGGGACACGATTTGGCTGGCCGGAGGCACTTACGCCACCACGATGAACATTGGGGCCAGCGGCTCGAGCGGCAACCCCATCTATATCCGGCGGGTGCAAGCCACGGATTCGGTTCCAGCCTCCGCCGCTGGATGGAGCAGTTCCTTTGATTCTCAGGTGGTGGTCAATGTGCCGGTCGGTTCGATGACCTACGGCATTGGCTGGGCCTACGGAGCCGGCTCCGGGGTGGGGAGTTACGTGACGCTCGATGGTCGTGTGGATTCCGGCATCAGCCTGAACATCGGCGACGCGTCCTCGACGCAATCCTGGGGCACGTATGGGATTGCGGCCTGGCACGGTATGACTGGATGCACCATTCAATACGTCCAGGTAGTCGGGCCGCAGAGCGCAAACCCATCCCAGGATTATGCGTTCAAGAACGATGACGCGGCCATCACTATGTACGCCAATCCCGGATGGGGCGCCGGAACC
>Ga0181524_10001491_pt1 | contig 26681 bp, 26 predicted proteins | sample PEATcosm2014_Bin_34_FD_119761 | JGI IMG/M metagenome (GOLD analysis project Ga0181524, IMG submission 119761) | Peatland microbial communities from MTU Mesocosm Facility, Houghton, MI, USA - PEATcosm2014_Bin05_60_metaG | ecosystem: Environmental > Terrestrial > Soil > Wetlands > Peat | place... | reverse complement strand
TTCGAGCAGAAGGTCACCGTCGGCTACCTCTACATGATGAAGCTCGACCACCTCGTGGACGACAAGGTCCACGCGCGCGCCACGGGCCCGTACTCGCTCGTCACGCAGCAGCCGCTCGGCGGCAAGGCGCGGTCCGGCGGCCAGCGGTTCGGCGAAATGGAAGTCTGGGCCATGGAAGCCTACGGCGCGGCCTACACCCTGCAGGAACTCCTCACGGTCAAGAGCGACGACATCGAGGGCCGGGCCAAGATTTACGAGTCCATGGTGAAGGGCACCAACGTGCTCGAGGCCTCAACGCCGGTGTCGTTCGAGGTGCTGATGAACGAAATCCGCGGGCTCGGCCTCAAGCTCGAAATGCAGCGGCAGAAGCAGCTTCGTTAAGCGGTCGCGTGTGTCTTAGACCACCAAGACACCAAGGCACCAAGAACGGAAGATAAAGTTCTCTTTCTTGGTGCCTTGGTGTCTTGGTGGTCAATTCCAAACGACAAGCGGCTGTCGGACCATGAAACGCGCGCGCGTCAGTCGGCCGAAATCGTGCGGCTACGTGGGCAAAGGCGGGCTGAAGCTGGAATTCGCCCTCCGGCATTTCGGCCTTTCGGTCTCCGGCCTGGTCTGCGCCGACCTCGGCTGCCACCGCGGCGGCTTCACGGACTGCCTGCTTCAGCAGGGCGCCTTACGCGTCCATGCCGTGGACACCGGCTACGGCATCCTCGACTGGAAACTCCGCAGCGATCCGCGCGTCGTCGTCCACGAACGCACCAATCTCATCTATTGGAAATCTCCCGAGCCGCTGGACCTGGCGGTCATTGACGCCGGCTGGACTCCCCAGCGGCTGAGCATCCCGGCGGCGCTGCGTTCGCTCAAGCCCGGCGGCGGCGTCCTCTCGCTCGTCAAGCCCCAGTACGAAGTCGAGCGGTCGGAGCTTCAGCGCGGTGTCCTCGCAGCCGGCGGGCTGGGGCCGGCGATGGAGCGCGTCCGCGCGGCGCTGGACGGGGTCGCGCGGATCCTGGGCGAGGTCCAATCACCGATTCCCGGCAGCGGCGGCAACATCGAATTCTGGCTGAACCTGCGTGGAATGCAGGCGGCCTGACCGCCGTCATTCCGCTTCGCAGGGCGATAGATCGGAAGCCTTCGACATGCGCACCGGCACGGCGAGTCTTCCGTTGCACGGCGGCGACGCGCCGCAGTGGCTCTTCCGGCGAATGACGCAGCTCGCGCGGGAGATCGTGCTGCTGATCGCCTCCGACTCCGGGCCCGACGAACTCCTGCGCCGGCTCTCCGACCCGTTCTGGTTCCAGGCGTTCGGCTGCGTCCTCGGGTTCGACTGGCACTCCAGCGGCGTGACCACCACCACCTGCGGCGCGCTCAAGGAAGGGATGCGGCCGCTGGAGCGCGAACTGGGCATCTTCGTCTGCGGCGGCAAGGGGCGCGTCTCGCGGAACACCCCGAACGAGATCGAGCGCGCCTGCGAGACGACCGGGCGCTCCGCCGGCTCGCTGGTCTATGCCAGCCGGATGTCCGCCAAGGTGGACAGCGCCGCGGTGCAGGACGGCTACCAGATCTATCACCATTGTTTCATCTTCACCCGGAGCGGCCTGTGGTGCGTCGTTCAGCAGGGGATGAACGAAGTCAACCGCACCGCGCGGAGATACCATTGGCTCTCCTCGGGCGTGGAGGACTTCGTCTGCGAGCCGCACGCCGCGGTGTGCTGCGACACGCGCGTCGCGGCGCTGAACCTCGTCGCGCGCGAGAGCGGCCGCTGCCGCGCCGCGATCGCCTCGATCGCCGCGGCGAAGCCGGATGAAGCGCTCCTGGAGATCGAGCGCGCGACTCACCTGGCGCTGCCCGCGCGCCATCCGCTTTCCGTCGCCGACATTGATCCCGCGCGGCTTCGGAAAGTCCTGCTCGCCACGTACGAAGGCGGGGCGCAGGACTTCGCCGCGGTGCTCGCGACGCCGGGCCTGGGAGCGAAGAGCCTTCGGGCGTTGAGCCTGATCTCGGAGCTCATCTACGGCGCCGCGCCGAGCTTCCGCGATCCGGCGCGGTTCTCCTATGCGCACGGCGGAAAAGACGGCCACCCTTATCCGGTGGATTGCGAGACCTACGGGCAGTCCATCGAAGTGCTCCGCCGGGCGGTTTCCGCCGCGAAAATGGGCGAGTACGATCGCACCCGCGCGTTGCGCCGGCTGGCGGCGTTCGACCTCGAAAAGCCGCGCCCCAGGGGCGCCGCCCAGACAGGTCCCGCGTTTTTGCTTGACAGGCCCGAGATTTCCGCCTAGACTATCAGGCAATTGGTTTCACGGGGTTTACGGAGGATACTCATGGCCCGCGCGCCACAACGTTCCAGAACCGGTCCCGTCTTCGCCGGCATGGTCGCCTTTCTCGCACTCAGCGCAGTCCTCATAGTCGTGTGTGTCTTCCTGACCCTGGGATATCTCAAGCGCGGAGCATCCCTGACCAAGCTTCAGGGCGAGATCAAGAGAGACCTGGAAGATCCGCTGGCCAAAGGTCTTTCCGTCAGGGCCCTGCCGGTCGCCAGCGCATCGGACGCCGCGTACGATGACGCCTTCTTCAACAGGATTCAGAAGAGCGCTTTGGACGGCATCAACTTCGCCGCGCTGTCCGAGAAAACAGGCTACACCGGCGAGAACCCCATCAACGACATCACGTCCGAACTCCAGAAGTCCCAGCTTCAGCCGGAACCGGAGAACCTCCGCGACTACATCGCCAAGCTCAAGGAGGACCTGGGAGCCAGGAAGCGGGAGTTGAGTGAGAGGAACCAGGCCCTGCAAATGGCGACTGCGCAGTTGAAGGACGCTCAGAACCTTCAAGCCCAGGAGGGCGCGGACCTGAAGGCGACCGTGGACAAGGCCGCCACAGACTTGCAGGACGCCAGGGCTGCCTACGACAAGGACCTGGCTACCGTCAAGGAGTTGATGGCGAAAGCGGACGAGGAGCAGAAGGCCGCCTGGGCCGAGAACCACGCCCAGGCCGACCTCCACAAGAAAGAGACCGCCGATTTGCAGGCGAAGATCCAGAAGCTGGAACAGAACGTCCGCGAAATGAATGAGGAACTGACGCGCAAGATGCCGAAAGCCGTTGCCGTCACCGAGGGCCTGGTCCTGCAGGCCGATGCGCTTGAAGGCGTGGCCATCATCAATCTAGGGAAGAACGAGCAGATTCAGAACGGCGAGAAGTTCACCGTCGTCCGCGTCGGGCGGGGCGGCGAGCGCAAGCCGAAAGGCGAATTGCAGGTCGTTCGCGTGGACGCCCTCGTATCGCGCACGGAGATCCTCAACTCCGACCCGGGTGACCCGGTCATGCGCGACGACATCGTCCTGCGCGAGAAGAAGACCGAATAGCGCGTCCGGCGCCTAGGCCGGCGCGCCTTTGCCCGGCGGACATTTCCCCGAAACGTCCTTCCGCCCGGATTCCCTGCGCAAACCCTCCACCGCGCACAGAATCCCCATCGCCGCGAAAATCAGCAGGAACGGCATCAGCGGCTCGCGATAGCGAAGCATGGCCAGGAAGACCGTGTGGATCGCCGTCGTGTACAGAATGAGCCCGTCCACGAGCAGCAGGTCCATCCGCTCCGCCTCCCGGCGGCGGTGCGCGCGCCACAGCCCGAGCAGCATGAAGGGAAAAAGCGGGATGTACGCGACCGCGTAGACCAGCACCTCGGCGCGCCCGACGAAGTCGGGGTTCGGGTAAAATTTCCAAAGCGTTGCGAAGCGCCGCGCCATCAGGCGCAGCGCAACGCCCGGATGGCTCAGGAGGTAGCCGCCGGCGATGCGCATCAGCCTGCGGCTGGCCTCGACCTCGCCGATCGAAGTCTCGCCGGGTTTCAGCAGGAAGGACCAGTCATCCGGCTTGTAGAACCCGCGCGGGTCGTCGAGCGAGCGCTCATTGTTGGCCACGTAGAAACCGTGCCCGGCGTCCGTCGTCGCCGGAACGAATTGGCGGAAGACGATGGCGTTCCGGACGATCCACGGCGCCAGCGTGGCCAGCGCCACGGCGCAGAAAAGCGCGGCGCCGGACCATCCGCGCCCGAGTCTTCTGCGCGCCCACCACATCCAGATCGCCAGGAGCGGCAGAAATCCGATCAGCATCGAACGGCTCAGCGCCGCCAGCCCCGCGGCCAGGCCCGCCAGCGCCGCCCATCGGAGCCGCCCCGTGCGGCGGAAAAGGAACGCCGCGTAAATGCAGCCCGCCGAGAAGAGAATGAACAGCGGCTCCGTCATCAGGTGAACGCTGTGCCAGACGAGCGGCGGGTAGAAGGCGCAGAGGATTCCTGCGAGAGCGGCGACGGTGCGTTTCCCGGTCAGCTCGATTCCCGCCAGGTACGCGATCGCGCACGTCGCGGCGCCGAGGAACGCGAACGCGATGCGGATCGGCGCATACGCGCCGTGAGTCAGGCCGAAGACGCACCCCCACGCGAACGGGAAGAGCGGCGGCCGGAACGCGTAGACGCGCGGCAGGTTCACCTCTCCGCTGTACGGGTTCGGCATCCAGAACCCGCGCCCTTCGGAGAAATTCCTGGCGTACTCCCAGTAGGATTGGTCCCAAGACACCGTATCGTTGTCCGGCAGGGAAAGCGCGAGAACCAGCCGCGCCCCCAGCGCCAGGACGAAGATGATCGCCACGTCCCGGGCGAGCTCGCGCCGGTCAGGGGTCACGGATGCCCGCCTCCGCCAGCGCCTCGCGATACATGGCCTGCGTCTCCTTGACCATGCGGTCGAGGCCGAAGCGCTGCTCCACCTTCAGCCGGCCGGCGTCGCCGTACTTGCGCCGCAGCGCCGGGTCGCGCAGGAGCCGCTCGATCGCCTGGGCCAGAACGACAGGATTGGACGGAGGCACCAGCACGCCCGTCCAGCCGTGCGTCACCGCCTCCGGAGTGCCGTCCACCTTGGTGGCGACCACCGCGCGCCGTGCGGCCATCGCCTCGAGCGCCACGTTCGGCAGGCCCTCCCAGAGCGAGGAGAGCGCGAAGAGGTCGAACCGCGTCATCAGGGCGGGCACGTCAGAGCGCACCCCCAGGAAGCGGACGCGTTCCTCCATCCCCAGCTCGGTCGCCTTGCGTTGCAGCTTGCGCTCCAACGGGCCTTCGCCGACGATCCAGAGCTTCACCTGTTGCAAGTCGCCCGGCAGGCGCGCGAAGGCCTCGACCAGGTCCATCATGCCCTTCTGCCGCTCCAGCCTTCCGACGGCCCCGACGACCAGGCATCCTTCAGGGTCCGGGAGCGCTTTCGACGGGCCTCTGGCCGCGGCGGCGTCGAACTCGGCCAGGTCCAGGCCGTTGCGGATGACGCGGACCTTCTCCTTCGGCAGCCCGATTTCTTCCACAAGGAAGTCCCGCACGGCCTCGGCGTTCGTGACCATCAGCGTCGTCCGCTTCGCCAGGATGCGGTCGGCCGTGAGCCGGGCCACGCCTTTCCACGCATCCTTCGCGCGCTCGGAGGCGATCAGCACGGGCACGCCGGCGGCCAGGCCGGCGACCCGGCCCAGGGTGTTGGCCGTGGGCAGCCAGGTGTGGACGATGTGGGGCTGGAACTCGCGGATCAGGCGCATCGCCCGCCAGATGACGCGCAGGTCCCATCGCCCGCGCTTGTTCAGCAGGTGAATGGGTATGCCGGCCCGCCGCAAGTCGGCGGCGAAGGGGCCGCCGCGCGTCAGGCAACAGATGGCGGGCTCGAATTTCGAACGGTCGAGGTTGCGGCAGAGGTCAACCAGTTGTTTCTCCGCGCCGGCGCGGTCCAGTGTCGCGATGACGTGAAGCACTCGAATCAAGCGCCGTCCTCCCGCAGTGCAGAGCGTGTCCTACGCGCATGTTAGGCCCTGTGCCGGGCGCTGTCAATCCTGCTCGGACCGCGGCGGCGGGCCTGGTATTGGCCCCGGCACTGCCCTTGAAATGGCAGGGCGTCTCTGATATAGTGTTCTACTCGGGTTGGTGCAGGTCGGCTCTCTCTGCGTTTCCCGGATACTTTTCCCGCAGCCCGCACCAGCGCAGCGGTTTTGTCCTGTTTTCGCGCCTCGTTTTGAGGAAGGCCGGCCGTGCCTCCGAGGGATGACTTGAAGATTTTCACCTGCAACGGGAACCCGGACCTCGCGCGAAAAGTGTGCGAGTGCCTCGGCGAGCCATTGGGCGATGCCTCCGTGATGCGGTTCCCGGACGGCGAAATCAACGTCAAGATCAACGAGGACGTGCGCGGGCGCGACATCTTCATTGTACAGCCGACCTGTCCGCCTGTAAATGAGAACCTCATGGAGCTGCTCATCATGGTGGACGCGGCGCGGCGGTCGTCCGCGCGCCGGATCACCGCCGTGATGCCCTATTACGGCTACGCGCGGAAAGATCGCAAAGACGAAGGCCGCGTGCCGATCACGGCCAAGCTCGTCGCCAACATGCTCGTCGAGGCCGGAGTGGACCGCGTGCTGGCGCTGGACCTGCACGCCACTCAGATCCAGGGATTCTTCGACATCCCGGTGGATCATCTGTTCTCCGCGCCGGTGCTCTCGGGATACTTCAGGGAGCTGGGCCTGCCGGACCTGGTGGTCGCGACGCCGGACGTCGGCGGCATCCGCATGGCCCGGGCTTTCGCCTCCTGGCTGGATGCCGGCCTCGCCGTCGTGGACAAGCGGCGCATCTCTCCCGAGGAATCCTCCGCCGGCATGGTCATCGGCGATGTGAAGGGAAAGAACGTCCTGCTCGTGGACGACATGATCACGACCGGCGGATCGCTGACCAATGCCGCGCAGGCCCTGCGGGAGTACGGCGCGCGCGAGATCTACGGCGCGGCGGCCCACGCCATCCTGTGCGGCGCCGCAGTCGAAAAGCTCAAGGGGTCCGTATTGAAGGAAGTCGTGGTGACCGACTCCGTCCCCGCGGGCGAGAAGATCAAGCAGGTCGGCGGCCGGCTCAAGGCGCTCACCGTGAGCAGGCTTTTGGCCGAGGCCGTCCACCGCATCCACGTCAACGAGTCCGTCAGTTCGCTGTTCATGAACCAGAACCATTGAGGTCCGCCCCATGAAGATCGAAGAACTCAAAGCCGATCCGCGCACGACACGAGGCTCGGCTTCTTCCCGCCAGTTGCGCGCGCAGGGAAAGGTGCCTGCAATCCTGTACGGCCACGGCCAGGCCGTGGAGATGCTTTCATTGCCCGGCGACGCGCTGCGCCATGCCCTGGAGACCGGGCGCCGGCTGGTCACGCTCCGCCTGGGCGACCGGCAGGAGCGCGCGCTGGTGAAAGAGGTCCAGTTCGACACCTGGGGCCAGGAAATCCTCCACGTGGACTTTGGCCGCGTCGCGCTCGACGAGACGGTGACCGTCGAGGTCGAGGTCGTCTCCCACGGCACGCCGAAGGGCCAGCTCTCCGGCGGCGTGCTCGAACAGCCGCTGCGCCGCGTGAGCCTGGCCTGCAAGGCCGACGCGATCCCGGACCAGATCCGCGTCGAGGTCGAGGGCATGGACCTCAACGACAAGATCCAGGTCAAGGACCTGCCCGTTCCGCCGGGCGCCAAGATCACCGAGGACCCCGACGCGATCGTCTTCATCGTCAAGGAGACGCGCGAGGAAGAGGTGGTCGCCGCCGCACCCGCCGCCGAGGCCGTCTCCACCGAGCCGGAGGTCATCGGGCGCGCCGCCAAGGAAGCCGAGGCGGAGGAAGAAGAGGAACAGCAGCCCAAGGAGAAGGACAAGGCGAAAGACAAGGAGAAGCAGAAGTCCTGACCGCCGCGCGGCGATGCGACCGGAGCTGACCGGAGATGAAAATCATCGTGGGCATCGGCAACCCCGGCAAAGAGTACGCCGAGACGCGGCATAACGCGGGGTTCATGGTGGTGGATCGCCTGGCCCGCGAGCACGGAATCAGCGCGTGGCGAAGCCGGTTTCACTCCCGGACCGCCGAAGGCAGCGTGCGCGGCGCCAAAGTGCTGCTGATGAAGCCGGAGACGTTCGTCAACGAGAGCGGGCGGGCCGTGCGCGCGGCGGTGGACTGGTGCCGCGTGGAAACGCCCGACGTGATGATCGTATGCGACGATTTCAACCTCGCGCTCGGACGCCTGCGCGTGCGGCCCCAGGGACGCAGCGCGGGCCATCACGGGCTCGATTCGATCCTGGCCGCGCTCGGCGCGGAGCCGCCCCGGCTGCGCATCGGGATCGGCGCCGAGCAGGGCGGGCGCGGACGCGATTTTGTGCTCTCCACGTTCTCGGCCGCGGAACGGCCGGTGCTGGACGAGGCGGTGCAGCGCGCGGTGCGCGCGCTCGAAGTGTGGCTGGAGTCGGGAATGGAACGCTGTCAGAACGAGTTCAACGCCAGCCCCGACGCGAATAAGGACCCAAGAGAGGAGGCGGATGCTTGAGCCTGTATGAAGGGATGTTCGTCATGGATAACCGGCAGGCGAACCGCGACTGGGACGGTTCGCTGGAGAAACTCAATTCCATGCTCGCCAAGCACGGGGCCGAACTCGTGCGCACGGAAAAATGGGGAGAGCGCAAGCTCGCCTACGAGATGCAGGGCCGCCGGCGCGGCACCTACATGCTCATGTACTTCAACGCCACCGGAACGGCGGTCAACGAGATCTACCGCGAGTGCGAGCTCTCCGGCCTGATGCTGCGGGCGCTGATCATCAAGATCGAGAAGATGCCGCCCGAAGAGATGATGCGCAATCCGGAAGAGGTCACGCCGTCCAGCCGCTACCGAAGCTCGTCGGCGTCGGAAGAACGCGCTCCCGCCGCTCCGGCCGCTGCGGCGCAGCCCAAGGCGGCGCCGACTCCGGCGCCGGCCGCGGAGAAATAGGTCGAACGTCTTTTCAGCCTCGGAGATCGTGCGATGGCGAATGTGAACAAGGTCTTCCTCATCGGGAACCTGACGCGCGACCCGGAGCTGCGCTACACCCCGCAAGGCACGGCGGTGGGCGAGTTCGGCATAGCCATCAATCGCCAATGGAAAGGGCCGAACGGCGAGAAGAAGGAGGAAGTCTGTTTCGTGGACTGCCAGGCCTGGGCGCGCGGCGCCGAGATCATCAGCGAGTACTGCAAGAAAGGCTCCTCGCTCTTCGTCGAGGGGCGGCTGAAGCTGGATAGCTGGGAAGGCAAGGACGGCCAGAAGCGGTCGAGGATGCGCGTCGTCGTGGAGAATTTCCAGTTCCTCGGCGCGCCGAGCGGACGCAGAGGTCCCGCCGAAGGCGGGCCGTCCGGCGGCGGCCAGGGCCCGTCGCAGCCTCCGCGCGGCCGGCCTCGCGCGCAGGAGCCGGAAGGTCCGCCGGCGGACGCGGGCGGAGGCGAGCCGCCGCCCGATGCCGCGCCCGAAGGCGGCCAGTTCAAGGTGAATGACGAGATTCCTTTTTGACCCGAGGTGAGTCATGCAGAAGAAGTCCCCGAAATTCCGCGACCGCACGAAGTGCCGTTTCTGCCGCCTGGGCATGGGCACCATTGACTACAAGGACGTCCAGACCCTCACCAAGCTGACCACGAACCGGGGCCGGCTGTTCTCCCGGAAGCGGTCGGGCAACTGCGCCAGGCACCAGCGGTCCGCGCGCGTGGCGATCAAGCGTTCGCGGTTCATCGGTTTGATGCCGTTCGTCGGCTGACGCTTGCCCGCCTCCCGCGCGGAGGCGCGGCTTGAAACTGACAGGAGCGATAGCATGCAGGTTCTCTTGCGAAAAGATATCGAAGGGCTCGGACACATCGGCGAGGTGGTGGACGTGAAGGCCGGCTACGGCCGGAACTATCTCCTGCCGCGCCAGATGGCGGTGGCCGTCACGCCCGGCAACATCCGGCGGGTCGAGAGCGAGAAGAAGAAGGCGGAGGAGGAGCGCAAGGTCCTCGACCAGGAACTGGACGGCATGGCCGAAAAGCTCAAGCAGGTCTCCATCACCATTCCGGCCAAGGCGAACGAGGAAGGGCATCTGTTCGGCTCGGTCACGGCCGCGCAGATCGCCGGCCTCTTGCAGGCGGAAGGGTACAAGATCGAAGAGAAGATGATCCAGTTGACCGAGGCCGTCAAGGAACTCGGCGTCGTGGAAATCCCCATTCAATTGAAACCGGGGCTGGCGAGCTCTTGCAAGATCTGGGTCGTCGCGGAGTAGAGCGGCTCCCACGGAGAGTGGCATGGCAAGAGCGCGCAGGCCGGACCTCGATCGGCGTTCCGTCCCCTCGCGCGCAACCGGCGGGGCGGACCTGCCGCAGAGCGCCGACGCGGAGATCTCCGTCCTCGGCTCGATGCTCATCAACAACGACACCGTGGACGTCGTCGTCCCGATCCTCGGCGCCGACGATTTCGCGTCGGCCGCCCATCGAAAAATCTTCGAGGCCATCCTCGCCATCCACGACCAGCAGCGCGCCGTGGACCTGATCACGCTGCCCGACGAGCTCAAACGCGGCGGCGCCCTCGAGATGGTCGGCGGCCTGGCCTACCTCTCCTCGCTCGCGGAGGCCGTGCCCGCGCCGGGCAACGTGGAACATTACGCGCAGATCGTCCGCGAGAAGTCCGTCCTTCGCAACCTGCTCATCGCCGCGCGCGAGATCTCCGACTCCGCCGCCCGCAGCGACGCCCGCAGCCGCGAGCTCCTCGACGAGGCGGAGGCGAAGATCTTCCACATCGCCGAGGCCGGCGCCCAGAGCAACGTCACGCCCTTCAAGGACGTCCTCAAGTCCGCCTTCGAGATGATTGACCGCGGCCGGGAAGGCATGGTCAGCGGGCTCAGCACCGGGTTCGCCGACCTGGACGAATACACCAGCGGCCTGCAGAGCGGCGAACTCATCATCGTCGCGGGCCGGCCGAGCATGGGAAAGACCTCCTTCGCGCTGAACATCGTGCAGCACGTCGGCGTGGAGCTGCACCAGCCGGTCGTCATCTTCAGCCTGGAAATGTCCAAGGAGCAGTTGGCGCGGAACATGCTCTGCTCGCATGTCCGGCTCGACAGCCACCGCCTCCGGCGCGGGCGGCTGACGAGCGAGGAGCGCGAACAGTTGCCGATCCACGTGGGCGCCTTGATGGAGGCGCCGATCTTCATTGACGACAGCGCCGCGCTCAACACCTTTGAAATCCGCGCGAAGGTGCGCCGGCTCAAGCGCCAGAAGGGGCTGCGCCTGGCGGTGGTGGACTATCTTCAGCTCATGCAGGGGTCCGAACACATTGACAGCCGCGAGCAGCAGATCGCCGCCATCTCGCGGAGCCTCAAGGGGCTGGCGCGCGAGATGCAGATCCCCATCATCGCGGTCGCGCAGTTGAACCGGCAGGCCGAACAGCGCGACGACCATAAGCCCCGAATGGCGGACCTGCGCGAGTCCGGCTCGCTCGAACAGGATGCCGACGTCGTGCTGCTCCTGCATCGGCCGTCTTACTATCTGGATAACCAGACCGAGGATACCTCGGCCGAGCTGATCATCGCCAAGCAGCGGAACGGCCCGACCGGCAAGGTGAACCTGGCGTTCCTGCGCCAGTTTCTGCGGTTCGAGAGCAGCACGGAGGGAGCCCGCGAATTCGGATGAGCCATCCACGGGCGTCTGCTCCTCTCGCCGGCCTCATTTTCCTCGCGCTGATCGCCCTGGATACAGCCGGCGTCGCCCAGACCGCTCCGGCCCAATCCTGCGAGGGGCGGGAAATCGTCCGGCTGGATATTGACGCTCCGCCCGGAACGGACACCAGCCGCGTCCGCGACGCCATCCGCTTCCGCGAAGGGGACCTCTATAGCGAAGAGGCGGCGCGGGCCGCCGTCGCGGCGATCTACGCCCTGGGCGACTTCACGAAGGTGTCGGTCGAGCCTGCGCTCATCGCGGGCGGCGTGAGCGTGGTCGTTCATCTCAAGGCCCGCCCGCGCGTCCACGACGTCCGCTACGAAGGCGATCTCGGCGACTGCGAGAAGGCGCTGCCCGACCTCCTCCAGGCCAAGGTCGGCTCCGCCGCGAGCCCGTACGGCCTGAAGGCCGACCGCGAGGCCATTCGCAGCCACTTCATTGACGAGGGATATCTCTTCGCCGACGTCCGCCAGGACACGAAGGACGTCGAGGACGGGATTGACATCGTCTATCACATCGAAGCCGGTCCCAAGCTGACGGTCGAGGGCGTCCGGTTCGAAGGAAACGAGGGCGTTCCGGATGACGATATTCTGCCGGTCATGATGGGCGTGAAGGCCGGCGGCATTCTCGAGCGGGGAAAATACGACCCGGCGCTGCTCCGGTCGGACCTGCTGGCCGTCCGCGAGTTGTTCCGCCGCAGGGGATACCTCGATGCGACGGTGGGGCACGAGGTCCTGTTCGACGAAAGCAAGGAACGAGTCTACCTGGTCGTGCGGGTGCTCGAAGGGCCGCTGTACGGCATCGAGCAGATGACGATCGAGGGCGCGCACGTCCGCTCGACGGACGAGGTCCTGGCCGCGATGAAGTCGCGCGAAGCCGGCCCCTATTCGCAGGAGCAGCTCGACAAGGACATCGAGGCGATCCGCCGCCTCTACGGCCGGATCGGCTACATCAAGGCGGATGTTCGCATCGCGCGGACGTTCTCCGCGAAGGAGCCCAAGGTCACGCTGACGCTGACGGTGATCGAGGGCGAGCAATACTACGTCAACAAGGTGATCATCCGCGGCAACCTGATCACGCAGGACCACGTGATCCGCCGCTCGGTGACGATCCTGCCCGGGGACCTGGCGAACGGCGACGAGCTCGAGGAAACCAAGCGGCGGCTTCAGAATACCGGCTACTTCTCCGTCAAGGGCGGCCCCGAGGGCGCCGAGGCGGTGCACGTCCGCTTCATAGACAGCACGCAGCCCGGGAAGACCGACGTCCTCGTCGAGGTCGTCGAGGGCAACATGGGGGACTTCTCGATCGGCGCCGGCTTCAGCTCCACGCAGGGCCTCATCGGCACCATCCGGCTGACCCATCGCAACTTCGATGCGACCAGGATCCCGACCAGCTGGGCGGAGATCATGCGGGGCGAAGCCTTCGCCGGCGACGGGCAGGAACTCACCATCTCGGTGAGTCCCGGCACGATCGTTGACGATTATCGCCTGAACTGGACGAACCCCTCGGTCTGGGACACGCCTTACTCCGTGGGGTTCGACCTCTATCTGCACGACTTCCTCTGGGATTACTTTTACACTGAACAGCACGCCGGCGGCAGCATCACCGTCGGCCGGCGGTTCTTCAAAGACCTGACGGTGAGCCTTACGCCGCGGTGGGAATGGGTGACGATCAAGGACCTCGACCCCCTCGCCCCGCAGGACGCGGTGGACGCGGACGGCCGGCATGAGCGCCGCTCGCTGACGGTCGGCGCCACTTACGACCGGCGGGACAACGTGCTGCTGACTTCGGGAGGCTACCGGCTGGGCCTGACGGCCGAGATGGCCGGGACCGCGTTCGGCGGCGACGTGAACGTCATGAAAGAGACCTTCGACGTGCGCAAGTGGTTTACGATCTGCGAGTCGTCCGGCTGGGGCCAGTATTTCCTGAAGGGCAAGCAGGTCCTGAGCGTGGGCGGCAGCGCGGGGATCGTCGGGAGCACGCGTTCGGGCGACGTGCCGATCTACGAGCGGTTCTTCATGGGCGGCCTCGGGACGCTGCGCGCCTTCGATTACCGGCGGGTCGGGCCGGTGGATGACGTGTTCCACAAGCAGATCGGCGGGGACTACATGGTCCTGACGAACACGGAATACGAAGTGCCGATCATCGGGGACTACTTCCGTTTCGTCACGTTCCTGGAGACCGGTGACCTGGGTTCGAACGGCAGCGACATGGGCAACATCCGCGTTGACGCCGGCGTCGGCGTTCGGCTCCGCCTGCCGGTCCCGGGGTTCGAGCGGATACCGATCAGCCTGTATCTCGCGGCCCCGCTCGTGAGCCGCTCGCACGACCAGACGGAAGTCTTCAGTTTTGAGATGGGCACGGGTTTTGGGTTTTAAGGAGGCCGGTTATGCGATTCATTCTGATGGCGGTCCTGGCGGCGGTCCTCGTTGCACCCGGCGCGCGGGCGCAGGAGGCGGCGAAAACTCCCGCGGCCGACGCGGCCGCTCCGGCGCCGCATGCGTTGAAAATCGGATACGTGGACTTCTCGCGCGTCTGGATCGAGTATCGCCGCCGCGGCGACTTCAGCAACGATTACAAGCAGTTGCAGCTTGACGTGGCGAACCAGGATCGCACCCGGAACGAGGAGATCGCGCGCTACAACGCGCAGATCGAGAAGCTCGCGATGGGCACGCCGGAGCGGCTGGAACTCGAGGAGAAGGCGAAGACGGCGGTCAAGGAAGGGAACGAGTTCCGGCGCAAGGCCACCGAGGATCTCAATGCCAAATTCGTCGCCATGCTCAACCGGCTCTTCGGCGATGTGCTCCAGGAAGTTGACGCGGTCGCGAAGGAAGGCAACTACGACCTGATCATCAAGGACCAGACGCCGGACCCGAAGGTCACCAACCGCGACGAAGCCATCCTCCAGCTCGGCCAGAGAGTTGTGTTATACGCGAAGCCTGAGTATGATCTTACCAGCGCGGTCATCCAGCGGCTGAACGACAAGTACACGGCCGAGCAGAAGAAAAAAGAGGCCGCGCCCAATTCCCCGGAACAGCCGCAAGCACCAGCCAAGGAGAAGTAGCCGGTGAGCGAATCGCAATGTACTCTGGCCCGGCCCGTGGAGATCCAGGGCGTCGGGTTGTTCTTCGGTCAGCCTGTGCAACTGCGCTGCCGCCCCGCGCCGGCCGGCAGCGGGATCGTTTTTGTGCGCGCGGACCTGCCCGGCCAGCCGCAGATCCCCGCCGTGATCGCGAACGTGCCGCCCGGCCCGCAGCGATGGACCGCCCTCCGGAACGGCCCGGCCGAGGTGCGGATGGTCGAGCACCTGCTCTCGGCGCTCTTCGGACTCGGCATTGACAACCTCGTGATCGAGGCCACGGCCATGGAGATGCCCGCCGGAGACGGTTCGGCGAAGACCTTCACCGAACCGTTCCTGGCCGCCGGCATTCGCGAGCTCGACGCGCCGCGCCGCCGCGCGCAGCTCCGGCGCCCGGTCGTCGTGATGGAGTCCGATATTTTCCTCGCCGCCGCGCCGTCCTCCGGCGGCCTGAGCGTCACGTACATCCTCGACTATGGCCAGCACTTCCTGCGCTGCCAGTCCCTGACGCTCGACGTCACGCGCGAGATGTTTCTCGACGGCATCGCCGGCGCGCGGACCTACGTCTTGCGCCCGGAAGTGGATGCCTTCATCAAGCTCGGCCTCGGCCGCGGAGCCACGCCGGAGAACACGATCGTCCTCGAAGAGGACGGCCGCCTGTCCGCCGCCGCGCGGTTCCCGGACGAATGCGCCCGCCACAAGATCATGGATATGCTCGGCGACCTTTTCCTTTGCGGGGGCTTCCTCTCCGCCCGCGTGCTCGGCTACAAGTCCGGCCACGCCACGAACATCCGGCTGGCGAAGGCCATCGCCGAAGCCTGCGCCGAAGACGGCCCGTGAACTCCCCGATCGGTCGCCATTGAGAGGAGCGGTTGGAATGCCGAAGATTGATTCGACGGCCCGCGTGCACCCGAAAGCCGAACTGGCCGACGACGTCGTCGTCGGGCCGTATGCGATTATCGGCGAATACGTCCGCATCGGGCCCGGCACCATCGTCGAGAGCCACTGCGTCCTGGACGGCCACACCGAACTGGGCTCCGCCAACCATCTTTACCCGTTCGCCTCCGTCGGGCTGCCGCCGCAGGACCTGAGCTACCGCGGCGAGCCGACGCGCCTGCTCATCGGCGACCGCAACCACATCCGGGAGTTCGTGACCATCAACACGGGAACCGTGAAGGGCGGCGGAATCACCATCATCGGGAACGACAACTATTTGATGTCCTGTTGCCACGTCGCCCACGACTGCCAGTTGGGCGACCGCATCCAGTTGGCCAACTGCGCGCTGATCGCCGGCCACGTTAAAGTCGAGGACGGCGTCATCCTGAGCGGCCACACCGCCGTGCACCACTTCGTCACGCTCGGCACTCTTTGCATGCTGGGCGGCCTGACCGGCGTCACGCACGACGTGCCGCCCTACATGATGATGCTGATTGACCACCGGACGCCGCGCGCCGTGAACATCATCGGCATGCAGCGGGCCGGCTTCTCCGGCCCCGAGATTGACTCCGTCCAGCGCGTGTGGCGCATGCTCTACCGCTCGGGGCTCTCCAAGGAAAGCGCGGCGAAGGAACTGGAAGCGGCGGGCCTGCTGACGAAGCCCGCGCAGAATCTCCTGGAGTTCATGCGCCGCTCCGAGACCGGCAAGCTCGCGCGATATCTCGAGGTGACCCGGCAGGAGCGCGGAGGCGTCGCGTGAGCCGTCTCAGAGTGGGCGTCGTCGGCGTCGGGCATCTCGGCAAGGAGCACGCCCGCGTCTACGCGGGGCTGGCGGACGCCGAGCTGGTCGGCGTCGTGGACAGCGATGCCGCCGTGGCCCGCGCCGTCGCCCGGAAATTCAAGACCGAAGGGTCCGAGACGCCGGACTTCCTGCTCGACCGCGCGCAGGCCGTCAGCATCGTCGTCCCCACGCTCCATCATCACGCCGTCGCCCTGCCGTTCCTGCAGCGCGGCATCTCCGTTCTCGTCGAGAAGCCGATGACCTACCGCGTCGAGGACGCCCGCGACCTCGTCGCCGCCGCCGCGAAGAGCGGCGCCCGGCTCCAGGTCGGCCACATCGAGCGCTTCAACCCCGGCTACCAGGCGATCGCCGGCTACGGGCTCAAACCGGTCTTCATCGAATGCCACCGCCTCAGCCCGTTCCGTTTCCGCTCCGCCGACGTCGGCGTCGTCTTCGACCTGATGATCCACGACCTCGACATCATCCACTGCCTCGTCCAGTCGCCGCTCCAACGCGTCGAGGCCGTCGGCGTGCCGGTCATCTCGCGCCACGAGGACATCGCGAACGCGCGCCTCACCTTCGAGAGCGGCTGCGTGGCCAACGTCACCGCCAGCCGCATCTCGCTCAAGAGCATGCGCCGCATCCGCTTCTTCGCGCCGGACTGCTACGTCTCGATTGACACCATGGAGAAGACCGCGACCGTCTACCGCAAGAAGCCGGGGTTCGAGGAGGCCGCCAACAAACTCCGCCACGCCTCCGACGCGCGGATCCTGCTCGAGATGGGCCGCCTGGCGTACGGCGACCTCGTGGACATCCAGACCCTCCGCCTGGGCGAGGAAGAGCCGCTCCGCGCGGAACTGGCGTCGTTTGTCCGCGCCGTGCGCGAGAACCGGGTCCCCGAGGTGCCCGGCGAGGACGGCGTTCGCGCCGTCGCCGTCGCCGAAGCCGTCGTCGCCGAGATTCGCAAGAACCTCGCCGCCCGCGGAATCACCCTTGAGGCGCCCGGTTAACCTTAATTCACCACCAAGGCACCAAGGCACCAAGAACGACAACGGATTTGGGAACCACAGATGAACACAGATGGGCACAGATACGAACTTCGTTTTTGGCTCCATCTGTGTTTATCTGTGTTCATCTGTGGTTAAGTCGTTCCTAGTGCCTTGGTGTCTTGGTGGTGAATGAGTAACGCAATCCGCTTGCGGCGAGAAGGCGGGCGAACGATGGTGTCATATCCCAGGATATTCATCGCCGCCGGAGAGCACTCCGGCGACCGGTTCGGCGCGTCGCTGGCGGAGGCGCTGCGGGTTCTCTCGCCCGACGTCCGCCTCACCGGCGTCGGCGGCCCGCGGATGGCGGACGCGGGAGTCCGGGTGATTGCCGACACCGTCGGCCATTCCGGCATGGGCCTCCTGAGCACCTTCGGCAACGCGCAACGATGGGTCCGCGTCTTCCGCAACTGCATCCGCGAATTCAACCGCGAGCCGCCCGACATCCTCGTGCCGGTGGATAATCCCGGTTTCAACCTTCGGCTGGCCGGCCACGCGCGCGCGAGAAAAATCCCCGTCTGCTACTACGTCAGCCCGCAGGTCTGGGCGTGGATGCCGCACCGCATCCACCGCATCGCGCGCCTCGTCACGCGCATGATGACCATCCTCCCGTTCGAGAAAGCGCTCTATGACCCGCTCGGCGTGGACTGCCGGTACGTCGGCCATCCCGTGCTCGACTACATGGCGCCGGCGGTGATGGAACTCGCCGCGCGGGAAAAATACCTCGCTTCACTGGGCGCGACCGGAAAAACCGTCGTCGGCCTGCTCCCCGGAAGCCGCAGCCAGGAAATCCGCCACACCTTCCCCATCATCTGCGACGCCGCCGCGACCCTGCGCCGCCGCTTTCCCGATATCGTCTTCCCGGTCGCCGCGACGTCCGAGGAGCATCTGCCCGAACTGCAAAGCATCCTCGCCGCCAGGAAACTGGACGCCGCAGTCCGCCTGGGCGAGACCCCGCAGATCATGCAAGTCTCGAAACTCTGCCTCGCCGTCAGCGGCACCGCCACGCTGGAGACCACCTACTTCCGCACCCCGATGGTCGTCGTCTATCGCACGAACAAATGGGCGCGTCACATCGCCCCGCGCCTGCTCCGAGTCCCTAACTTCTGCCTCGTCAACATCCTCGCCGGCCGCGAAGCCGTCCCCGAATTCCTGAAGTTCGACAACGACGCCCGCCCGGTCGCCGAAGCCGCCCTCAAACTCCTGGAGGACTCCGAAGCATGGACCCAATGCCGCAAGGCCCTGGATGAAGTCATCCGTTCCCTGGGCCCCGCCGGCACCTCCGAGCGCGCCGCGAGGGCGGTGCTGGATTGTCTGGAGAACAGGCGTTAGCGGCAAACACAATATTCCTTGACAATGTCTCTCCGCGTGGCTAGAGTCCTCTTGGGCAATTTGGGCAGCGTTCAAGAGGGCGACGTGACTGTGTTCTACAAATCAGTCGGAACGTTTGGTCTCGGGACAATTGACGTATTATCTCCCGGGAATCCCCTGGAATACCCCCGGAATACTCCCAGGTGAATCTGGCGGAAGAAATCGAGACCCTGCTCGCGTGGTGGTTGCCACGCGTCCTGGATGTCATAGAACCGACACCCCGCTGCGTCGTGATCGGAGGCAGTGTGGCGCTGGGCGACTTCAGTCCGGTGTCTGGAGACCTCGATCTCTACATAGTTGTCCGCGATCCGCTTTCTGAAGTTCAGAGCACTACGGTCGGCTGCATACATAGGGAGATGCGAAAACATTTCCTCGAGGACAGCACCGACGAATGGCGTTCCCATGAACTAATGGAGGCCTGCTACATACCAGAGGAGCTTGCAACCAACGCGACGAAGCCAATGAGATACTTCAGTGTCAGAACCAGCAGCGCCATGTGGGTCGATCAGAAGTTGTCCCCATTCTCGAGGTACGTGGTGGCCCGTTCCGGGCTCTACTATTACGGAGAACGTGTTCAATTTGCAGAGCCAGAGCGGCGGGACATGCTGGAGCAAATCGTCCGACAAACCATTCCATGGGTAGTCCCAGCCGAGCGTCGACTTGATGACCCCGAGTGGATGGCCAGCCAGATCCAACTTATGGCTAGGTCCATCGTGTTCCTTCGCGACGGGTTTGTCCTGTCGAAGACCGCTGCGCTCAGACATGAGATAGACGCGAAGAGCCGTTTCGCGGCTGCCTACGAAACGGCACTTTTATTCCGTCAACGCGGCCTCACATGGGCCCAAGGGCAACTGGGTCGTATTCGAGAGGATTTCGAGTCCATTCGCAAGGACGCAGCACAATCTGTGCGGGAGCATTGCGCGTCCGAAGGCGTGTTCGTGGCTCCGGCCTGATAGGCCATCCGACAATCGAAGGAGGAAATCTGGCATGACGACCGAAATCGAGACGGTCCCCCGTGACTTATGGGCCGATCGTATTGCCCAGGTGGTCGCGATTCACAGTTCTGCATACGCGGAGTGGAACGGCCCACAATCTCAAGAACAGGAGAAGCAGAAGGGCGAGGGGTATCTTCGGAGGTGGTCCACGTTCCGTGGACCTCTTCTTTTGCTGGCCAGCGTTGGCGGGACTCCTGTGGGCTTTCTGACTGCAGATGAACGCGCGGATGCAACGTTCAGCATCGCCCACATCGGGGTGCAACAGGAGTTCAAGAGACAGGGTATCGGTCGCTCGCTCGTGGCAAAGGTGGAGGAACTAGCCAGGGCGCAAGGCTGTCGCGGCATTACAACGACCTCGTACAATCGTTTCCGGGGAATGCTCATTCTCCTCCTCAAGCAGGAGTTCTACATTCAGGGCACCAGCTGGATACCGGGAGCAACGGACCTTCAGATTGTGTTCAGAAAGGACTTGGGGTAGAGAGGACAATACCCCTTTGAAGTGGGGCGAAGTTATATTCCGGGGATATAATACATCAATTGCCCTAAGCTAATTCGCTGGTAATCCGCGGAAATCCGGAAACCCGCCACGCATTTGTTCGCTGACCCGACCCTGCCAGTTTCGCGCCCACAGCGGTGAGAGTTGCCGTTTCCCGGAAGGGCTGTCAAATCTAGGTCGCCGGAAAAAGCGCACTGAAACCGCAGCAAAGCGCACTCTGACCGGTTCAGGAGGAATGGTCCGGCCCTGATCGTCGACTAGTTACGTTACGTAACTAGTCGAACGCTCCCGGCGGTCGGCCCTATCTCGCAAGTGACTGGCAGGCTAGGGCCGCACTCGACTTCGGAGCGTCGTGATGCCTCGCTAGTTACGTTACGTATCTAGCGTAGGCTTCTGACGGACGCGAGAAATGTCGCGCACGACCGGTTGCGCTTGGGGAGACCACGCTCTGGGGATTCCGGCGATCATGCATCCGCTCTTGAACGCGATCCAGCCGGCTTCGGCTTTCTTGCGCCGGCGGGCGCATTTTCCGTAGAGGCAGTCAAATCTGACTCGTCGAAAAAAGCGCACTGAAAGTGCTGCGAAGCGCACTGAAGCGCACTCAAACCACTCCCAACCGCACTGAAACCACTGGCAAGCGCACTCACTTTCCCCGCCCGCTCCGCGCCGCAAATCCGGACTTATAATGGTACGAAGAATTTTCAACCACAGATGAACACAGATAAGCACAGATACGGATGGATACGGCAGATACGGATACTTCTTAATTCCCGTACCTGTCTTTATCCATGAGTATCTGTGTTCATCTGTGTCCATCTGTGGTTCAAAACGTTTTTTTGTGGAGGCGGTGGTCATGGCGACGCGGAAGCAGGCGGCGGCGAGTCGGGAGAACGGGTTGATGGGCGGCGTGAAAACGGATCGCGGCAAGGCGATTTCGCGGCTGAACGCGCGCAAGCACGGGATTTTCGTCTCCGCGCTGACGGATCAGGACGCGGAGGAGGTCTATGTCATCGAGGACGAGCTGATCGCCTCGCTGCGGCCGGCGGGCCGGGTGGAGGAAATGCTGGTCGAGAAGCTCGCGCTGACCTATCTGCGCATGCAGCGGTGCGCGCGGACCGAGGCGGAATTTCACGCCCAGACCTGGGAGGAGCCCAATCAGGCCCTGGAGACGCACCGTTGGGAATCGTTGGAGATGGAACGCAGTTTCGGCGGAAGGGCTGTAGCCTTCCGCGCAAACGTGTTCGAGCGGATGGTCAAGCTCATTGATTTGTACGATGCGCGCCTCACGAACCAGTTCCTGAAACTGCTTCACGAGATCGAGCGCATGCAACGGCGTCGCGCGGGCGAGGAGGTGCCGCCGCCGGTCGTGGCGGACGTGACGGTTCAGACGGATGCGGGAGCCGTTTGCAGTGAGCCCGCAGAGGCATCGCAGAAAGCGGCGGACGTAGCGCCTGACGGCGCCACTACGAACGAAGGCACGCTGCCGATCGGGCCCGATCTCACCGTTCAGGCCGCGGCAGCGAAAGGGCGCGGAGCTGAATGCGCTTTGCGAAAGGAAGCCCTGCCGCCCGCGCCTGAGCAGTCAGCGGATACTGCAAGCCGGGAAGAAGCCGCGCAGGTGGCAAAATGAAAAAACGAACCCAGCGTGTCTCAACAGATTGCGCCTGCGCTACTTATGCTTGCGCGGCGGGCGCCAGAGGCCGGCTCGGTTCGCGCCCATCAGGCCGGCTTTGTAGGAACGCGCGTCCACCGGGGAAAGGCCCGCGACCATCTGCGGCGTGACGACCCGGAAGGCGCGGACTTCGTCCAGACGATTCGCGATCGCCTTCAGGTGCTCGTCGCTGCGCATCCAGTCATCCTTGTCGAACGCCGCCAGGTTGAGCGGCCGCGTGTAGCTGCGCAGGGTTTTCTGCCGCTCGACGTTGTAGAACGATTCGAAGTACGACATCACCAGCTCGCGCAGCGTCCGGTAGACCGGCTCGCGGTAGCGCAGTCCGGCGAAGTTGGACTTCGCAACCGCACCCCAGCATCCGTGCTGCCGGAAGAGCGCGATGAGGTGGCAATCGTCATGCTTCGCGTGCATCTCCAGGACCAGCGGCGGATATCCCAGCCGCCGAAGCGCCGCGGCGCCGAACAGCGCGCCGTCGAAGCAGTGCGCCTCGCGGTCCTTCAGGACGCGACGCGGGCTGCGATAGAAGTCGTCCGCGCTGTAAGGCAGATCGGCGAGGAACGCCTGGATCCGCGCCGGGCTGTCCAGCCGCGACAACGTCCGGAGCTCGCGCTTGTCGAAAAGATTTTCGAATCTCATTGCTGCGTACCTGAACCGCCAAGCATAACGACGGAAATTTTTGCCACGGATTTCACGGATTTCCACGGATTAAAGAAAAACGAAGAAATAAGCCGTTTTTACCCTCTCAGGCCGTCGCCGGTAATCCGTGTAAATCCGTGAAAGCCGTGGCAAGAAAGTTTTGTCGCGTTTTTCATTTCTGCGGCTGCGGCTCCGGATTGCCGGACTGCGCGTCGCGCGCGATCAGGAAGAGCATGATCGGCACGAACGGGAAGAGCATTCGCGGATACGCGCTCAAGAGGGCCGTGCCGGCGAACGCCGCTCCGGCGAAGAGCAGGTAAGGATAAAGCGCCGCCCCTTCGACCTTGCTCAGGGCAGGCAGGCCCGCACGTTCGCAGCGCGCGAGGCGCACCAGCGCCAGCGTCGCGAACGCCAGGAGAAAGCTGTTGGGCAGCGCGTAGAAGAGCGTGCTCAATTTCTGCTCGGTGTGCGTGTAGGGGAACGAGAAGAACATTCGCGAGAGGTTCGCGCCGAGGTTCCGCAGGTAAGCCGCCGGATGCGCGGCGAGGTTCTCCCGCGCCCGCGCCTTGAGGGCGTCGTCGCGCTGGACTTCGTTCATCAGGCTGAGCCGCTCGAAGAATTCGCGATGCGGCGCGAGCTCCGCGGTGTCGCGCACTTCGTTGAATCCCTGCCAGTCGCCCCATTCGCCCTCGCCGCCGCTGGTCATCCAGTAGAACGACATTCCGCCGGACGTGGCCCAATAGAAGAGCCTGCCCGTCCGCGCATGCGTGTAGGCCAGCCACGGAAGGCAGAGGACGGCCGCGATCAAATGCGCCAGCAGCAGCCGCCGCGCGGACCGCGCCCGCGTCAGCGCCGCGCAGACGAGGTAGACCGCGAGGCACGCGAAGAGGACGTACCCGAAGATAGAGCGCGTCAGGGCGAGCCAGGCGAAGGCGATGCCCGCCACCGCAAGCCAGCTCCAGGAGGCGCGCTCGCGTCGAAGGATTTCGGACCAGGCCCACAGCAGCAGGCAGACCAGGCACAGCGCCAGCGCTTCGGTCATCAGCGACGGGAGGAATTTCCAGACCGGGAAATAGAGCCCCAGCGCGCCGGCGCCGAGCAGGGCGGCCCGCTCCGGGAGATGGTTCCGCAGGAACCGGAAGAAGCACCAGACCGCCGCGAGGAGCAGCGGCGCGTTCAGCAGGCGGAGCGCGCCCGGCCCGAAGCCGACCGCGCGAAAGGGCGCGAGAAGCAGCGGATAGCCCGGGCCGCTCCAAAGCCGGACCTCGCCGGGAGGCGAGTAAAAACCGTGGGTGAGGTTGTCCGCGAAGGCGAGATAGCGCGGCTCATCCTGGTCGGGTTGACGGTTCCAGCCCGTTGCCGCGATGCACAGGTAGAGCAGAAGGAGCGGCAGTCCCAATTTCCAAACACCAAATTCCAATTTCCAATGAGCGCCGGAGGATGCTCCCATGGATATTGGGCATTCGGATTTGGACATTGCGCTTAGCGCGCTTATTTTCTCTTGGCCGCGATTTCCCGGAACGCCTCCTCCAGCACGCGGCAACCTTCCAGGATCTGCGCGCGGTTGGTGATGAGCGGCGGGGCGATCTTGATCGTGGAGTAGCCGACGGGGCTGAACATGAGCAGCCCTTTCTCCACGCAGCGCTCGACCACGTCGAACGCGAAATCATAGTCCGGGACTTTCTTCCCGCCCGGCTTGACCACGTGCACGCCGTACACCAGTCCCTTGCCGTGGACCACGCCGATCCGCTCGGGGAATTTTTTCTGGATGCCGATCAGGCCCTTCATCATGACCTTGCCCATCCGCTCGGCGTTGATCCAGAGTTTCTCCTTCATGATGATGTCAATGTTCGCCAACGCCGCCGCGACGCAGACCGGGCTGCCGGTGTGCGTGCTGGTCATCGAGCCGGCGGGATACTGGTCCATCAGGTCCTTGCGGCCGATGATGGCGCTGATCGGCAGGGAGCTGGAAATGCCCTTGCCGAAACAGACCAGGTCGGGCACGATGCCGTAGTGCTCGTAGCAGAAGAGCCTGCCGGTGCGGCCGAATGCGGCCTGGACTTCGTCGCACGTCAGGACGATGTTGTGCTTCGCGCACCAGGCGGCGAGTTTCTGCATGTACTCCTTCGGCGCAAAGCTCGCGCCGCCGCCCTGGAAAGTCTCGAGGATGACGCCGGCCACGCGGTCCGGCGTGATGTTCTGTTTCTTGAGCGAGGCGAGGAAGAAATCGAACGACGTGTCCGGCGTCCAGAAGCCGTCGGGGAACGGCACCTGCCAGATGCACGGATCGAGGTTGACGATCCAGGCCTTGAGGGCGGGGCTGCCGCCGATCTGCTGCGAGCCGAGCGTGCGGCCGTGGAACGCGCGCTCGAAGGAGATGATGCCGATCTTCTTCTTGCCGCCCGCCGCCAGGCCGTGCGTCCGCATGAGCTTGATGGCGCATTCGGTCGTCTCGCCGCCGGTGGTGAGGATGAACGCCTTCTGGAGTTTCGCCGGGCTGATCTCGATCAGCCGCTTCACCAGCTTCGCGCGCAGCTCGCTCGGGAAGCAGTAGTTGTGGAGCATCGGCTTGCGGGCCTGCTTGACGATGGCGTTCACGATCTCCTTGCGGCCATGGCCGGCGTTCGCCGCGACCACGCCGCTGCTCCAGTCGAGCCACGTGTTGCCCCACTTGTCGTGCACCTGGCAACCCTCCGCGCGATCCCAGACGACGAGCGGCTGGCCGGTCATGCTGAGGGGCTCATACTTGCGGAGTTGCTTGAGGATCGGAAGCGATTGCGGGACCGGAATCGCGGTCACGATCCTGCGATATTTCGTGCGGACCTTCGGGACTTTCCGGGGAAGCATGCTGAAAGTTTTTCCCGCCATCTTCATCTCCTGGCAAAGAACAAAGGGACTCCTCGGTGCTGCGGCCACAAGACATGACATTCTATCCGCAGTGTGCTTTACGGTCAACCCGGCCGAGACGGCCGCGGCGGCGGACTTGCGCGGCGGGCTTGCCCGCCATAGCCTTGGCGAAGGCGGGCGGATTGACTGTGTCCGCGAGGCGGGATATAATCGGACTTCGACCGGGCGATTAGCTCAGTTGGCTAGAGCGCATGGATCACACCCATGAGGTCACTGGTTCGAGTCCAGTATCGCCCACCATTCGACTCGCTTCGCTCGCTCATGGCAAGCCACGTTGTTGATTCAGGCGGCGACTCGGGGCGTCAATGCCTGCATGGTTCAACATTCTGCGCCTGCATTGCGGGCAGCGATACCTGCCTCAAAGGGCTACCCGCGGCGCGGCGCGCTCGACGGCTGATTCGATCTCGAAGAACTCCGCCCTCTGGAACCCAAACGCCTTCGCGATGAGGTTGGATGGGAAAACTTCGATGTGCGTGTTGAGGTCGCGGACGTTCGCGTTATAGAACCGGCGCGCGGCCTGGATGCGGTCCTCGGTGTTCGCCAATTCTCCCTGCAGCTTCAGGAAATTCTCGTTCGCCTTGAGGTTCGGGTAGTTCTCCACGACGGCCAGGAATTCCTTCAGCCGGCCGACGAGGACGTTTTCATCCTTCGCCTGCGACTCAGGCGAGCCGGTGGAGCCCACCGCGCGGTTGCGCGCCTCGACCAGAAGCCGAAGCGTCTCCTGCTCATGATGCGCATAGCCCTGGACCGTCTTCACCAGATTCGGGATCAGGTCGTAGCGGCGCTTCAGTTCCGTGTCGATCCCCGACCAGGATTCCTTGACGAAGTTTCGGAGATTCACGAGATGGTTGTATGTCGCGATGGCCCAAATCAACGCCAGCATGAGGATGACGCCGCCAGCGATCAGCGCGGGCATTCTGTCTCTCCGGCCTATGCGTGCGCTCTCTGTTGCTGCTTCACGTACTCCGGCAGCCCGTCGAGCAGTCCCTGCGCCACCTTCGCGGCGGCCTCGAAATCCTGCAGGCTGAAAGTGCTCGCGCGATGGACCATGACCGTCTTCTCGTCGAACTGGATCTCGAATCGCGGCATGGAGAGCAGGAACTCCATCGCGCGCGGATGGAGCACGTCGTAAGCCCATTTGCGGTCCGCGGACAAAACATGGAACGCACGGCTGAATTCCGCCGACTCGAACTGAATCCCCTCCGCGCCGAAGAACTCCGCTACGTGGTCGAAATCTTTTTCCG
>Ga0181524_10001490_pt1 | contig 26690 bp, 8 predicted proteins | sample PEATcosm2014_Bin_34_FD_119761 | JGI IMG/M metagenome (GOLD analysis project Ga0181524, IMG submission 119761) | Peatland microbial communities from MTU Mesocosm Facility, Houghton, MI, USA - PEATcosm2014_Bin05_60_metaG | ecosystem: Environmental > Terrestrial > Soil > Wetlands > Peat | place... | reverse complement strand
GCGATTAAAAGTGTCGGTCCGCTCACGGCACTTCTTTGCCCCGGAGGGGCTTGCGAGAATAGCCCGGCGTTTCAACGCCGGGTGAGCGGACCGAAAACGTGGATCCGTCCAGAAGGGACGGCTGAGGGCAAGGTGTGCTCTCAATCGTCCCTTCGGGACGGGAATCCCTTTTCTGGTCTCCCCGGCGTTGAAACGCCGGGCTATTGTCAGATGTCCCTCCGGGACAGAGCTTCCGATATGCATGTCCGACACTTTTAATCGCACCCAGGCGCGGCGGCGGAGGTCGACGAGGGCCGATTTATGCGATAGCATCAGATGCATGAGAACCACGTTGAACATCGAAGATGACGTTCTGCAGGCGGCCAAGGAATTGGCCCAACGCGAGGGCAGCACGGCCGGCCGGGTCCTCTCAGCCTTGGCCCGGCACGGTTTGAGGTCGCAAGCGCCGGTGGCGGAAGGCCAACCAACCACACGCGGGGGCGTGCCGCTCTTGGCCTCGCGCGGCGAGATCGTAACGCTGGATAGGGTGCGCGGACTGATGGATGAGGAGGGGGTTGCAGGATGACAACCGCCAGACCGATTACGGTCTATACGCTCACGCTCAACGAGGCCCGGCAGATGCGGGCAGTGCTGGAGAGTGTGAAATGGGCCGACGAAATCCTGGTGATGGATTCTTTCAGCACGGATGGCACGGTGGAGATCGCGCGGGAATACAACGCCCGAGTCGTCCAGGAAGCGTTTTGCGGCTTTGGCAGGCTGCGCAATCACGCCGTGGCGGCCGCCAGGCACGATTGGGTGCTGAGCATCGATGCCGATGAGCGCTGCACGCCGGAGTTGGCAGAGGAGGTCCGGCAGGAACTGCTGGCCCCGGACTTCGATGCCTATCTTGTCCCGCGCAAGAGCCATTTTCTGGGCCACTGGATGCGGCACTCGGGGTGGTATCCGGATTACCGCCAGCCGCAACTGTTCAATCGGCAGCAGTTTCGCTACAACGACGAGGCGGTGCATGAGAGCTACACGCTGACCGGCCGCCTGGGTTGCCTGCGCCAACATGTGCTCCAATATCCCTGGGACACCCTCGAAATCGCCACGGCCAAATTGCAGCGCTACTCGACCCTGATGGCCCAGCGTTACGCCGAGCAGGGCAGACGGAGTTCGCCGGCCAAAATGTTGTTCAGCCCGGCCGGCATGTTCTTGCGCATCTTCGTCCTCCAGCAAGGCTTCCGCGATGGGACCTACGGGTTTGTTCTGGCGGCTCTTTATGCGTATTACACGTTCCTGAAATACGCCAAGTTATGGGAGCTGGGCGCCAGGGGGAAGGACTGAGGAGAGAACTCCCAATGCGTGAATAAGGTTCCGGGCGGCGGCGTCCAAGGCTTCATTCGGCTTAACTATTCACGTCGGGTGGCAGCTAAGATGGACCATGCCCGGTCGCGCGCCGGGTATGGAGGCCTCACAGATCACGGGCGCGCAAAGCCGCGCTTCGAGCAGAGGACGTGGACTGGTGATGAATAGCTACCATTCGGCAAACGACCGCTCGGGCAATATTTGACGCGATGCAGATTTCTTCACTTTGGCTGAGAACCTCATGGGCCTGCCTTGCACTGGTGAAGGCGGCGTGCAGTCGGCGCAGTGCTCTTCATCTGGTCCTGGCAGCCGCAGCCCTTTGGTGCATTGGAACCTCCGCAGCCGAGAATGGAGCAACAACACCGGCCAAGATAGAGCTTCGGGTCATCTACTTTGGCCATTTACAATCCCCACGGGCCAAGGACTTTGTTCAATTCCTGGACCAGCACTTCGCCAAAGTCGAGCAGGGTGATTTGGACGCATTCAGGGAAACCGATGGCGCCGGTTACGATGTCACCATCCTCGACTACGGCGAGTTGAAGATCGTAAACAGGAGCATTCAACTCCCTCCGAACCCCGTTAGCAGGCGGTATTCAGGTCCGACGCTGACCGTTGGCGCGACTGGCGCGCTGATCTGCGGGCGGCTGGGATTGAAGACAGGGTACCTCTGAAACTGCTTGAGCGACGCAGCTCAAGGCGAGCTGCCCCGACACGAGGTTTTCTCGAAACCGTTCAAAGTGGAGCCGGTTTACGAGATGTGGGAGACGCCGGAGAGTTATCGGCGCTACTCGGGAGGGGACAGTCTGCCGCACACCCTCAAGGTGTGGCGCGTGCAGCAAATCGACGACAAGAAGAAGATAGCTCCGCCGTATGGGGCGGTGGCAGCACCCTGGAAGCCAAGCGAAGCACCCGACACGGAAATCCTGGCGGCCGGCTATAACACCGGCAAGATGAACGGAGCCGTGGCCGTAGGGCGCCAGGGCAATTTTCTCCAGTGGGGCTTTTCTGCCCCGCCCTCCAAGATGACCGAAGCAGGACGCAATTTCTTTCTGAACTCGCTTTGCTATATCGCCAAGTTCCACGGCAAGACACCTGGCCCTGGAAACTGATGGTGGACTTCCACGTCTTCCTGGTGGCGGAGCGCTGGCCAGGCATTGCTCTGGCGCATGGCGCAGGATTAGGCGCAAGTAAATAAATCCACGCCATGCACGCGGTTCTGCAACGCGATCCGAAATCGAAATGAGGGTTCGAATCCCTTCGCTCGCTCCATTTTTTCCCTTATTTTCTTGGGTTTTCTCTTTTCGGGGGTAAAACAGTAATAAAATAGTAACAAGGCTACGTCAGTATGGTGTAGGAATTCCGACGGGGACCACTGATGGATCCTTCCGTGACCACGAAGGGGGTCGGATGTGCTAACGCCGGAGGATGACGCACAGGGGCCATGCCGCGGACAGCTCCACGCTCGGCCTTGGCCGTCGGGCCAAGCTCCCCGGCCTACAGCCACGAGGTGCCGGCTCACCCGGGGCCGGATGCGGGTTGAGACCATGCAGTTTTGGAGCCTCAGGCCGCCCGCTGGAGATGGTAGTGATGTATGAGGCCACCCAGGGCTTGATGCAGTGCATCTCGGTCGGCAGCGCCGGCTCGGCTGGGTAGGCAAAGCCCACCGGAATGAGGTCGCCCAGGCCCTGATGGGGCCGGCCTTGGTTACGATGGCGCTCGATGGCTTTCAAGACTCGGTATAGGTGCGGCTGGCCCAGCAAAATTAGCTTGTCCAGGCTCTCGCGGATTTCGCGCATGTGCCGCTCCGCGTGAGCGTGACACAGCGGGGCATGCGGCGGCGTGCGCAGGATGCGCAACTGTTCCCTCTGTAATGCCCCGTCCAGTGCGGCGACACAGGTGTCCCGGTCGTGGATCAGATACCGACAGGCCCACACAATCGGCGGTTCAATTCCGCCCCTAGCCACCAGTTCGAAATCAATGGGCACCTACGCGCGTTGATAGCCCCGGAGGACTGGCGCACCCCAGGACGCCTCGCGAGTTCGTGGAGGGTCGGCGTCTTACGGTCCCATCCACACCTCGCCCACCTGGTTGGTTCCCTGGAAGAAGCCGGCTCCGAGGCCTTCGTGTTGCAGGATGACACCCTGGAAGGAGACGGCCTTGAGCGTATCCAGGTCGACCTGGCTGCCGCTAAACAGGCCGGTGGCGGTAGTGAGCTTCAGCGTCAGCTTGTTAGTGAGGCCGGGGTTCTGGATCTGATCCTTCGCGTTCAATGTGAAGGTGTTGGTCAGATTCCGGGGCAGGTTGCCGCCTTCGAGGGTCAGCGCGAGCGTGGATTGGGCCACACCCAGGATGTTGAGGCCCGCGCCCGGAACGGAGTAACTCGAGCCGAGGCTGTGCGTCAGCCAGCAGAATCCCTCCGGATAGAGACCGGTCATCGAGGCCGGCTTGTTCCAGACCAGGTCCCCGCCCAGCGTGGCCGCGTTCGTGAAGTCGAGCCAACCCAGGACCGAGCCCTGCCCCCCGTAGAGCGGGACATAGAGCGGCCATAGCCCTTGCTGGGAAACGGGGACCGACTGACTGAGCTTGGTGCCATCGGCCAAGGCGCCGGAGAAGCTCACCAGCCCGGCCGCGCTCACGGTCAGCGCGCCGAAACCGTCGCCGCGCGGCAGCGTCGCCGACCCGTTGGTGCCGGCAATCATCAAGGTGTAACGTCCCGCCTGGGGCGCCAGGAGGGTCTTGCCGTTGAACACGGCGCGATCGGCCGTCAGTTGCGTGGTCCACACCTCATTGCTCAAAGAGCTGCTGACAGTGCCGGTCAGCAGGTCCGAGCCGAGCATGAGCAGGTCCAGGGAGAGGGGGCTGCGCCCGGGCCGCTTGACCACGTTGGTGCTCAGGCCCGAGGCACTGAACTTGCCGGTGATGGAGAACTTACCCCCATCCACCTGCAGTTGGCCGGTGTAACTGCCCTTGGCGGTGGCCGTCAGGCTGAGGCAGCCACAGTTGGAGTGGGTGACTCCGCTGGCGGGGTAGAACAGACCATAGTAAGTGCCGTTGGTGGGAAGGTACGCGAGCGGGGCGAAATTGGCCTCGAGGACCAGGCCGGGCTGCATCACAAAGGCCAGCCTGGCGGTGTTGGTGACCAGGCCGCCCGTCCAGCCGGCGAACGAGTAGCCGGGGCACGGCGTGGCCGTCACGACGTAGTTGGAACCGGCCACCAGCAGGTTAGTGCCGCGGTGATAGGGCGCCAGCGTGCCGCAGCCGTTGACGGTGACCACCAGGGGAAAGAGTTGCTCGACCAGCGTTTGGGCATCGGCCGTGGTCTTGGCGGGCTGCCAATTGCCGACCGCATCATAAGCGATGGCATAGAAACCGTAGCTGTCCCCTACGGTGCCGACGAAGGCGGCCGAAGTGTTGGTCGTGCCGTTCAACCACAGGCCCCAGGGACCGCCGTTGGTCGAGACATAGACGTTGCAACCGGCGATGCCGGGGCCGTTATCGGTCCCGGACCACGAGACCACGAGGTTGGTTTGGGTGGAAAGGGACGGCAGCGGGTTGACGCTGCTCACTGGCGGCGTGGCCGCGATGGTGTTGGTGACCAGAGGCGTAGCCACGGGGGCATTCTGATCGAAATAAACCAGCGCCTGGTTGGTGATCACGGTGCCCGTGGCCAAGCCCGGTTTGCAGGCCACCATGAAGACGACATAGCCCTCGCCCTGGCCTTGGACCTTGTCCGGAGGGAGGAAGCCCGCCATGGGGTCGGTGACCGGCTGGCCGGTGGCCGGGTTGATGGACTGCATTTGCCACGTCAGGAGGCCCGTTGCCGGGTTGAGCGCGGCGTTGACCTGGACGGGATTGGGATCGGTGGCGACGGTGACATTGGTGGCGAAGATCTGCAGGCCCGGCGGGCAGGGGATGGTCACGTTGTTGAAGCCGATGGTGCTCAACTGCAGGGTGGACCAGTCGAGCCGCTCGTCGAGTTGATCGGTCAGCAAAAGCCCCTGGACGGGCAGGGTTGCCGAGGGTTCGTTCTCGAAGAGGATCGTATAGGTGATCGCGGCGTCGGGCCCGACCCACGAGGCGGCGCCATAACCCACGGTCAGCTTGTCATTGGGGTCGAACTCGCCGCCTGGGCCTAACCGCCAGGCCGGCGTGCGGATGGGGTTGGGTGGGGGCTTGCACGGGGGGAAGGGCGGACAATGGTTTAAGCGGTTGTAATTTGCCAGCGCTACGTCAAAGGCCTTCTTGGCCGCAAGGTACTGCTCGCGGGCATCTGCCAGGGGCCCGACGGCTTTCTTATAGTCGTCATAGGTTTGCTTGGCGTTGGCGATGAGGCCGATCGCGTCCTTGAGCACAGAAAGCCAGGGGCAGACTTCACTGACCTCAGGCTGCTCCCCGAGCATTTGCAACCACTTGAGCGTCGTGGCGGTGTCCAACGCCATCGAGCCAAGGCCGTTGAGGACGGAGAGGAAGTTGATGATCGTGCCGTCGCCATCACCCTCGGAGACCGCTTTGACAAGGTCGCTGAGGCTCGGCCCAATGGTGTCAACGAACGCCGACAGATCGGCGCCGTCGGCGACGGTTTGAAGCGAGTACGCGGCCAATTGGGAGGCGCCAGGAAGGTCGGCGAACTTGGTGAACTTGAGGCAGCCGAGTTGGGCAAACTTGGTTGGGTTCCCGAGCATGGCGAGGCTGGCGCCAAGCTGAAGGGCGCTAACCGCCGCCTGTCCGGCGCTGCCGCCGATGGCCTGGGAATGGCCGGAGTATGCCTCTTCCCAGTGAGTGCAAGACTGGTTGACCCACACCCAGGCCTTATCGGCAATGTCCCCTTGGACGCTCGCCGGGATATACAAGTAGCCGTTGCAGTCTGTGCAGATTTCCTTGGCCGCCGGGGAGGTCTCAACCGAGCAGTTCGGCTTCTGAACGTCGGTCAGGCGGAGCAGGGCGTTGCCGATTTGTTGCGCCAGAAAAGAGTAGAAGTCGGTGGGAGTGGTTTGGATGTAGGTGTTCTTGCCGTCATCCGTGGCCGCGGGAGTCAGCGCCGCATTGCCGGCCGCCGTGACGCCGGCGCCGAGCGAGATGGTCACCGGCGGCGGTGATAGGTAGCCGAGGGCGAAAGGGGTGACCTGGTAGGTTCCAGCCGGCAACTGGGCGGCGGACCAGGCGCCTTCCGCAGACGTCGCCGCCTGCGCGAGCAATGCGCCGGTCTGGGTGTCGACCAGGCCCACCAGGACATTAGCCAGCGGATTTGCCAAGGCATCGGTCACCGTCCCCTCGACCAGGGTGTTGGTGGCGGCCAGGCCGGCATCCAGGTTAAGCAGGTTGGAAACGACGCTCACGCTGGGCAGTACTTTAACCTGGTGGCCGGGCTCCTTGAGGACGACATCGTAGGCGCCCGCGGGCAGATCGCCAGCGGTGTAATGACCGGAGGCATCCGTCGCGGCGATAGCGGTGAGGAAATGGGTGCGCGGGGCGAAGAAGCTCACGATGACGTTGCTGAGGGGCATTCCGCCCGGAACCTCGGTGACTTGCCCGCCGACCGACAAACCCGTGGAGAGCACGAAGCTCTGGTACAGGGTCGTGGAGATGTTAAGGGGGGACACCAGTTGGGCCAAGCCGGGCTGGTGGACGAGCACGGTATAGGCACCCGCAACGAGGCCGGAGATGAGGAATTGCCCATTGGTGGAGGTGCTGGCGTCGAACACCTGTGGCGCCATGCTGGCGCCCTGCGGCAGGAGGGACACCATCGCATTGCCCAGCGGTTGTCCGCTGGTGTCGGTGACGTCGCCCTGGAGTTTTAGGGAGCCCAGCGCCAGCGACGGGGCCACCAGGCTGGTGGCCAGGTCGACGGCTACCGACACGTTCGAAGAGATGCCGTCCACGGCCCAGGCCTGGAGCTCGTAGCTGCCGGGCAGCAGGACACGGAAGCGATAAAGGCCATTCGTATCGGTGGAGGCAGTCGCCAGCAATTGGTTCGTCTGGCTGAGGGTCACGGTCGCCTCCTGAATCGGCGTGGCGCCGTCGGCGGCCAGGACCAGCCCGTACACCTGGACGCCCGGCAGGGAGACGTTAAGGGTCTGCGGCGCCAGGGAGGAGTCAATGACGACTTCGTGCTCGTCTATGCCGCCGTTGTTGCCGAAAGTGACCATGTAAGAGCCGGCCCGCAGACCCAGCAAGGAGTACTGCCCATTCGCATCCGTCCCCACCGTGAAGCTCACATCGGCGTTGGTGGGGCCGGCGCCGAACACGGTGACCGCCAGGCCCGAGATGGGAGCGCCCGTAGAATCGGTCACTTGGCCCGAGACACTTCCCAACAGCGTCGTTACCGAGACATTGGTGAGCGAGCCGGACGCGCTGAGGGTGACGACATTCGTGACGTTGCCGAAGCCATAAGAACTCTCGATCAGGGTGTAAGTCCCGGCGGCCAAGCCGGAAAACACCACCACGCCATTGGTATTCGCGGGTGCCATGGCCACCACGTTGGTGCCTTGCTGCAGTGAAGCCATCGAGTTGGTGGCGGGGCCCGAGCCGCTGACCTGGAGCACGGTCGTGAGCGTGGCGCCCGATCCCAGGGAAATCAACCCAAAGTCCAGGGTCTGGCCGGCGCTGAGATTCGTGACGCCGTCGTATGGGGCACAGTTTGCGGCGACCACCTCGAGCGTGTACTGGCCAGCGGCCAGACCCGGCAGTGAGAACTGGCCGCTGGCATCGGTGAGGCCGGAGGCCGGAGCCGTCGAGGCCCCGGTAAGTGTCACCACGGCATTGGACAAGGGCGCCGCGTTGAGCACCACCTTGCCCAGCAACGTGGCCCCCGGCGCCAGGAAGAAGTTGGTCGACAGGGTGTGGCCGGCCTGCAGGTGCAGCCCGGGAAAGTACTGGGTCTCATAAGGGTCGCCGCCGACCGTCAGGTCATAGGTATCCGGGGGCAGACCGCTGAGCAGGAAGGAACCATCCGCGCCGGTCGTGGCCGTAAACAGGCCGTTGGTGCTTCCCGAGGCCGCTTGGACGAGGACGTTGGTAAGAAATGTGGACCCGCTCTGGTCGCGGACAACGCCGGTGATGGTGCCGCCGGAGGCGACCACGACCGTCAGGCCGGTGACCGAGCCGGAGGCCGGGACGACGACCTGGAGGGGCGATGGCAGCCAGTAGCCAGGCACGCTCACCGCGTAAATGCCGCTGGTCATATTAAACAGCGCAAACGCCCCGTTGGCGGTGGTCTCTGCTGCGGCGTTCTGGCTGAAGTCGCTGTTCCAGAGACTGACGGTCGCGTGGGCCAGTGGATGGTTGGTGTCGTTGAGGTAAAGCGTCCCGGCGACCGAGGTTTGGGTTTGGGCAAAACAGTCGGCCAACGCGTAGGCCAGCACGTCCTGAAACAGGCAGAAGCTGCCGACATCATTGCCCGTCCGCGCCTCCTGGGCCATGAGGGTGGCGTCGTGGGCCATCAGGTTCACGAATCCGCCCCAAGTCCGCCCCGCTACGGCCTGGAGCTGCTGCCACGCGCTGGCCCAATCCGCAGCGCTGTATCCGGCCCCCGGGCCGGCGGATTCGAACGCGGTGTAATCGATCGGGTCGGTGGCCTCGGCCGGTTCGTAGTCGACCTCGAAGGGGATGGTGACGAGCGAGGTGGACAGGGCCTGGAAGTTGATCGTCCACCGTTGGCCGGAGCACAGGATGCCCGCCGGCCCGGACAAGCTGGCCCCAATCAGGAGCAGGTCATTGGTGGAGAAGGTGTTGGTCGGCCAGAGCCGCAGGCCCGCCTGGCCCCCCGAGGTCAAGATAAGAATCGGGGCGGTCATGTCGGCATTGCCGAGGTTGGCGTAAGTCACCGAGCCGTTGATGGGCTCGCCGACGCGATACAGGGGCGGCAGTTGGAGTTGCACTGAGAGCTGGGGAGCGGAGGCGGGCGCCACATTAACCGTGTTGCCCAGGGTCAGGATGCTGCCGTTGGGCTGGATGACCTCCAACTTGTATTCGTAGCCCGGCAGGGCACCGGCCAGATTAAACGTGGCATAAGCAGTCGCCGAATCGGGCACTTGGACCGCGGTGGGCGTGAAAGGCCCGCCCGGCCCGACCAGTTGATAGGTGTCCGCCGGGTCGAGTTGGAAGCCGTTGATTTGGAGCGTCACCGAGCTGCTGTTGCCGATGGTCTGCGGGAAGATCGAGCTCAGGCTGAAGCTGGGCGCCGTGGCCGTGAGTGTGTAAGCGACCGTCGAGGAGGCCAGGGAGCGGGCATAAACGGTTACATAATAAGCTCCGCCGTTGGGCGCGCTAATCAGGACCGAGGCGGTCGAGGAATTGAACTGGCTGCTCTTGAGGTCAAAGTGCGACGGACCGGGCATGTATCCTTGGCCGACATAGAGGTCGAGCGCGCTGCCGGTCGGACTGCCCTCGAGGAGCAGCAGGGTGTCCTGGCCGAGCGCGGGCGCGATTTTGCAAACGGCCACCTGACTGGAGGCGGTTAACTGCCCGCTCAGGGCGCTGCCGCCCAGGGTAAGCACAGGAACCGTCAGGCTGCTCGGGGCGGCCGCCAGGGTGATGTCGTTGGTCCAGTTGGCCCCTTCGAAGATCTCGCCGCGGTCATTGACGTGGACCTGCCAGAAATAGTTGCCCTCGGCGGCGCCGGGGACGACCACGCTGGCGGAGGCGTTGTAGGTCTGGCCCGGCCCCAGAATGAAGCCCTGGGCATCCAATTGCTCGGCCACGGCCAGGACCAGGTTGCTGTCCGCGGCGGAGACAAGCGACAGGGCATCGTGCCAGGGGCCGATGGCCTGGGCGCTGCCGATATTGGCCACGGTCCATTGGACTTGGACGGTATCGCCGGCCACCAGGGCCAGGGGCCCGTCCACTACCGTCGAGATCAGGTCGATGCCGGAACTGGCGCTCTCGACAAACTCGAACGCGCCCATGTCCGGATAGACCCCGTTGGCGTCCGGCACGCCGGTCTTGGTCAGCGTGCGCGGGTCGTTGTAGCGCGGCGCGCCCATGAAGTCCGTGGGCGGCGTCACCGTTCCATCGGCCGTGTCGATGCATGGGGAGCCGTAATCGAGCCGGAAGTCCCCCTGATCGGCGTTCACGAATTTCGGGTCGGCGGAGATGTCGCCATCGGTGCCCGTGGGATCGGTCATCTCGGCGTAATTGACGTAGCCATTGGTGCTCGAGGACCAAACGTCGCAATAGGCCAGGGTGGTGGTGCCGCCCCAACCGTTGATGCCTTGCTGGAAGCTCTCGGCGATGATGCAATTGGTCAGCGCCAGTATCCCCCCATGGTTAAACAAGCCGACGCGGTTCTGGTAAAACGTGCAGTTCACCAGGCTGACCGGGCCGCCGCTCTGGAGGCCCCGGTCGCACTGAGCGACAACACAGTTTTGGACGGTCACGCCGCTTTCGGTGAGGATGCCATAGCCGAAACCCTGGGTTAACTCGGAGTTCGAGATGACGACGGAACCCTCGGCACCCAGGAGCGCCCCCCCGCCGGAGCCTAGCCAGGACGGGTCACCCCCGCCGCCGTAACGAATCACGACGTGGTCAAGGGTGCCGGTGCCCTCAATGTCGAGGGCGTTCCAGTCGCCGGCCGCGGGTGGCGTCAGGTTCCCCTGGCCGTTGCTGTTCCCGGCTACGGTGTCGTCGTTGAGCGAAGTGAAGGTGATGGGTTGAGACACGGTCCCCTGGGCGATAAGGGTTGCCCCGCGATCCACAACCAAGCCGGTGTACTGCGCGAACTTAATCACGGCACCGGGCAGAATCGTCAGTGTTGCCCCGCTGGGCACCTCGACACTATTGGTGACGACGCACAAGACGTTGCCCCAGACCTGGCTGCCCGGGAGCACCCCCCCGGCCGTGAGGGAAATATAACGGATGTCGACCGCGCCGTTGACATTGATCTGCCCGCCCAAGCCGGCGATGCCGGTCCAGGCGCCCGGCTGAGGCAGGGACTGGTTGCCGTCCTCGTTGGTGTCGCCGCCCGCGGTGTCGTCCGCCAAGGAGGTGAAGACCACGGGCGCGGTGTCCGTGCCGGTCACATTCAGTGTGCCGCCGCTCTGGACGCCAATCCCCGCGCCGGCCGCGAACTTTACTATGGCGCCGGGCTGCACGGTCAAGGTCACGCCGCTGGCGATGACCAGGTTTGAGGTGACCACGTGAACGCCGGCGGCCCAGGTTTCATTGGTGGCCAAAGTCCCGCCATACGCCGGCACGGAATTATTGACCGCGAAGGTCTCGGAAACGGTGGCGCCCACCGCCTGGGAGGCGGTATTGTAGAACACGGCCTTGAGCTCGTACAGGCCGTCGGGAACGGCCGTGGTGTCCCAAAGCACGCCGCCGGTCAGCACGTTGGTGCTGAAGCCAATGGCGTAGCTGGTGCCGGAGCGGAAGGCCTCGAGCTGGACTACGGTCGAGCGCGGGTCGAAGCCCGAGGCGTTCCAGGTGATGTACTCGGTGCCGTGAAAGAACGAGCTGGGCATCTGAAACTGCACCACCGGAGCGGCCCAGCCGAGCCGAATCACGCCGTTGCCTCTGTCCGCGACCAGGAGATTGCCCTGGCTGTCCACCAGCAGGCCGGAGGGGCCGCTAAACTGGGAGAGGCCGGTGGGGCCATCGGCATACCCGAACGTGCCGGCCAACCCGCCGATCGTGGTGACCACCCAGTTGGTCGCGGTCGGTTCGAGCTGGGGCGTTATCTTGCGGATCGAGTTGTTCGGGGTGTCGGCTACATAGAGATTGCCGATGCTGTCCACCGCAATGGCGGTCGGACCGGTCACAAACGGTTGGCTGCCTCCGCCGAAGCGGGCGGCGCCGTTGGTGCCATCTAGGTACCCGGGCGTGCCGGGGTCGCCGGCGATGGTCGCCACCACCCAGTTGGTCCCATCCGGCCTGACCTGCCGAACAGCCGTGCCCGAGGTCACGTAGAACACGCCCGCGCTATCCAGGGCTAAGCCGCCGATCCCGGGCGACTCGTACGCCCCTGTCCAACTGGCAAGTGTGGTAGTCACCCAATTGGTGCCCATGGGGCTGACCCGCCGGATGCAGTTGTTCACCATGCCTCGGTTCGAGTATCCATAGTTATCGGCGACGTAGAGATTGCCCGAGAGGTCCGTGGTGATAGCCGTCAACTCGCCGAAGGCCGCATTGCCGTTGGTGCCATCGACGGGGCTGAGCGCATAGTTTCCCGGTTGGCCGGCGATGGTCTTTGCCAGCCAATTGGTCCCCAGTGGAACAAGTTGGCGAACGACGCCGTTGTAGTAGTCGGCCACGTACACATTGCCCGCGCTGTCCGCGGCCACTGCCACCGGGCCGTAGAACAGGACGCCGGTGTTGGTCCCACCCGGTCCCGAGATCAATCCGGGGAGGTTGGGGCCGTCGCCCCAGCCATAGATGGCGTTCTGCCCGGCGATGGTGGTCACCAGCCAGTTGGTCCCCGCCTGGGTGATCTCCGGGGTCAACTGGCGAATGGTCTGGCTCAAACTGTCCGCGACATAAATGTTGCCGCTGCTGTCCGCGGCCAGCCCCACGGGTTGCGCGAACCCCGCCCCGCTCCCCGTGCCATCTAAGGCGAAGCCGCGCGTGCCGACGATCGTTCGAACCAATCGGTTCGTCCCCAGGGGCGCGATCTCCTCGATCACATTGTTGCCCGTGTCGGCTACATAGATGGTCCCGGTGTCGTCGACGGTCAGGCCCTCCGGCAGGTTAAACACTGACTCGTCCTGGCTAGAGGAATAACAATTGACGTAAGGCCCGGCGCGGGTGGTGGTCACCCAGTTAGTCCCCACCTTGCCGAGTTCGCAAATCAGCCCGCCGCTCCAACCCAAGTTGGTGGTCGCGTCGGTCAAGTAAAAGTCCCCGGCGGTGTCCATGGCCAGCCCGCCCTCGATCCAGTTGGTGTTCACCTGGGCGACGGCCACGGTGGTGGACTCCCATTGGCCGCCCAGGGACGAAAACTTGACGATCCGGCCGACCCTCTCCAGGACAAGAACGTCGCCCGAGCGGTCCACCGCCACGCCGCTGGCCCACACGCCGTTCCTAATCGTGGTGACCACCCAGTTAGTGACCCCCGCCCCGACGGCCGGGGTCACCATCCTCAGCCCGATGCCGTCCGTGACATACAACGTGCCGTTGTCGTCCACCGCGATGGCGGAGGGTTGCACAAAGTGCGCCGCTTGGTTGGTGCCATCCCAGCCAACCCCGTTATTGGAGGCCATGACTCCAGGTTCGCCGGCGATGGTGGCGGCCAACCAGTTGGTCCCCGAGGGCCTGACCATGGCAATGCTGTGGTTGCCCTCGTCCGCCACATAGACGTTGCCGGCGTGGTCCAGAGTGATGCCTCGCGGGGTATCGAATAACGGGGCGCTGCCGCCGGCTCCCGTCGCGCTTGCGCCCAGGTTCAATGGCCCTCCGGCAATCGTCCTCACGACCCAATCAGTCCCTTGGGCCCCCGGCTGAGGGGCCAACTGGCGAATGGCATGGTGGCCCGCATCCGCCACATACAGGTTGCCGGCGCCGTCCCGGGCAATGCCTTTGGGGCTGGACAAGGTCGCGGCGCCGTTGGTGCCGTCGGCACACGCGCTGGCCAGGAGCGCGCTGGCGCCGGCCAGAGTCGTGACCAGCCAATTCGTGCCCACCGGGCTCACCCGGCGAATGGTGGCGGTCAACCCGTGGCTGTCGCCGTCGGCGGCGTAGAGGTTGCCCGCGGCGTCAAGGGTGATAGCCTGGAGGGCGGTGAACAGCGCGGCGCCTCCGGGGCCGTCCGAGGTTCCGGCGCCGTAAAGGGACCCCGCGATGGCCGTGACCGAGCCATTGGTTCCGGTTGCGGGGAGCCTGAGCACCGCGGTGGCGGCGGCCAGGAAGACATTGCCGGACGGGTCCACCGCCAGGCCGCTCGGGCTGACGTTGGTCAGACTAGCCACAGTCACCCAGTTGGTTCCGAGCGGCGGGAGCATCGCGATGCCGCCGCCGCCGCCGACGTAAAGATTCGTGGCGGCGTCCATGGCAATCGCCGACATGACTATGGTAGCAGGCGGCTGATTGCTGAGGGTGGTCACCATCCAGTTCGTGCCGGCTGGGCTGAGCCGGCGGACGAAACCCGCGTCCACCACATAGAGGTCGCCGGGCGGGTCTGCGACGATCCCAACCACCGAGCCGAAGCGCGCATTGGTCCCCAAGCCGTCATCTTGGCCCGGCATCCCAGGTTGGCCGGCGATGGTACTCACCGACCAATTGGTGCCCGCCGGCGCGAGTTTGCGGATAGTCCGGTTCCCCGTGTCGGCCACATAGACGTTGCCGAGGTTGTCGACCGCGACTGCCTGGGGCAAGAGGAACCGGGCGGCTTCGCCCAAGCCATCACTGCTGCCCCAGACACCCGGCAATCCGGCAATGGTGGCGACCGCCCAATTCGTGCCTGCAGCCGTCGTCTGCGGAGTGAACTCGCGGATCGCGTGGTTGGACGTGTCCGCGACAAAGATGTGGCCGGCGCGGTCCACGGCTACACCGCGCGGCTGGTTGAAGCGGGCGGCGCTGCCAACGCCATCGCTGCCGCCAATGGCACAGCGTCCGGCGATGGTGGTCCAGTCATAGTTTTGGGCCGAGGTGAGGGTGCAGCTCAGCACGAGCGCGCCCAGGCCAAAAAACAGGGTTCTCGGTTTCATAGCGGAGTTAGGGGTTATCGGGCCCAGGGCGGGGCAGGCAGAGCCACGCCGGGCATAATCGTCCTGCCGGCGAGTCCTTCGGAGACGCCTTTGCCAACAGCCAAGGAGCGGCGTGTCCCATATCCGCCCGGAATTCCGGGCCCGACAAGATGCTCGACTTGATCTCACGACAGAGCGGGGCGGAAAGTCAAGGCCAAAAGACCCGAAAAGACCCGAGACTGGTTGCATCCCAAGGGGTGTCAAAGTCATTTGGGTGTGGCCGTTCTTTGGCAATGAGAAAAGCCCTGAAAAATCTGGCGATTTTGCGTGTTGGGCTCGCGGGATGGTTGGAAAGTGCCGGGTTATCGATCTCGTGACGTGATATCCCCGGTTTTGGGCGGCATTTTTTGCGGTTTTTTGGCGGGCAGGAGACGACGGCGCGCCTTTTGTGAGACTTGGTGCATGTCTTCAATGATGGACTGGAGCCGCTGGCGGGTTCGAATCCCTTCGCTCGCTCCATTCTTTCCTAGGAAATTCGAGGTTTTCTCCCAAAATCTTTACGATTGACTTCACGCTCCAAAAAGAAGCAGCCTTGCTGCACGTAAACTTGGTTCGATGTGCGCTCAACAACGATGGCCCGAAGGGCCGTGCGGACCACGCGCTCCCTTGGTTCTGCGGCGTCTCCGGACCTTGATGAACTGGCCGGCAGAAAACTAAAATCCGATCATTCTCCAATGGCAAGGAAACCGATATGAAAAGCCTCACTGTCAGGACTGCGCTTCCCGCCCTGCTCGCGGGCGCGCTCTGCAGCCTCAACGCCCAAGCTCAAACTACCGTCGTGTCCGCCGATCCCCTCGGCAACCCCAACGGGGTTTACGTGGTGTATTCCGCCGCCGTGGACCCCGCCAGTTCAACCAAGGCGAGCAACTACAGCCTGACCAACGCCACGGGAGTCATCGTCCCCATTTCCGGCGCCGCTCTGGCCGGCGACAATGTGACGGTCACGCTGAATCTGGGCGCGTCTCTCCAAGCGGGCCGGAACTACGGCCTGACCATCAACAACGTCAAGGACAGCACCAGCGCCTTTATCAGCCCCAACCCGACCTCGACCAATTTCACCTTCGGCCCGAACACAACCGCGACGTTCAACTTTGACAATGCCAGTGACCCACTCTACGGCACAAACGGCCTGGGCGCTGCCGTCGCCACCACCATCGGCCACTCGGCCGCGGTCATCCCCGGAGGCTTTGAACCCGGCGGGAACATGCTCGAAATGGGGGCCAACATAGAGAACCACTACTGCGCCTGGACTGTGCCGGATCTGGCCGGTGGTGCCCCGATCGACCAGTTCAGCGTCTCGTTCAAGATGGTCTTGGGGTCCCCCATCAACGAGTTTGGCGCGGGCGAGGGGTTGAGCGTGAATTGGGCGCCTGACGCGACCAACGCAATCGGCACCGACACCGCCGGCCCGTTTTGGGATCAAGGAGGCGGCAGCGGCCTGATTGTGGAGTTCCACACGGACAACTCGGGCGCCGGCTCCCTTGGCCAGGGCATTTTCGTGAAGTGGGGAGGAAACAGCTCTGCCAACACCGTGCTCTTCAGCCCGATGCAGCCGTGGACAAACGCGCCGGCAACCTCCTTCTCCAACGCCCTGGATGTGGCCTTTAGCGTCGTCGAGGATGGGACGTTCAACATGACCTACGGCACCAATGTCGTCTTCACAAACGCGACGGTCCCCGGTTTTCATGCGCTGGCCGGGGCGTTGGTGGTCTTCGCCAGCCGTATCGGCTTTGTCAGCGAGTACTGTTGGATCGATGACGTTGCCATCACCGAGTCGCAGGCGGTCGGGCCGGTCCTCCTGAGGACGCAGCCGGCCGACGCCACCGGCCCGGAAAACAGCAATGTGACGTTCAGGGTGGGCGCGGCGGGCGCGCCCCCGTTTACCTATCAGTGGTTTTCCAATGCCGTGGCGATAGCGGACGCAACCAATGCCGCCTACACCACGCCGCTGACCCTCTACGCCAACAATGGCGACCGTTACTCGGTGGCCGTCAGCAACGCCTTTAGCGGCACCCTGAGCGCCGGCGCCGTTCTGACGATCATCAAGGACACCGCCGGCGCCCTGCCCGTCTCCGTGGGCAGTGTGGACGGCCACAGCATCGGGGTGCTCTTTAACACCTATGTGGACCCCGCCAGCGCCGGCAACCCTGCGAATTACCTGGTCAATGCCGGCGCCGTTTCCGTGATTTCGGCCAGCGCGCGCACGAGCATCGCCAATTACGGCGACCCCGAGGCCAATTATGCGCCGTCTTACCTCCGGACCGTGCGGCTGAACCTTGGCTCGACGGCGGCCAGCGGCTACACAGTCACCATCACCAGCAACGTGTTCAGCCGGACCGGCCTGCGGGTGCCGCAAACCACCTTGACGGGCACGGTTGCGGGAATGCTGGACATGGACCTGGGGGCACCGGGCGTGGACCCCCTGGCGGCAGGGGAGGCGTTCTCGGACGGCACCAACCGGATCCAAGTCCTGGGCGGCGGGTCCCAGATGTTGCCGGTGGGCACCGGCCCTTCGGATGCAGGCAACTTCGCCTACTATGCCACGCCGCGCACGGACAACTTCGATCTCGTAGCCGACGCCACCTTCCTGACGCCGACCGACCCGAATGCCAAGGGCGGCCTGATGGCACGGGCGGACCCGAACGATCCGCAGAGCGCAGCCATCGCTGTCGAGGTGTTTCCCGCGGCCGGGAACAATACTTACCAGACCGCCATCCGGCTCAGCCAAGGCGCCGATGGCACGAGTTGGGCACCGGCGAATGCGCCGGCCAATGGGGCTGCGCCTGCCCAGTGGCCCAACAACTGGCTGCGCCTCCGCCGGGTGGGCCCGACCTATTACGGCTACGCCTCGGCGGACGGTGTTGGATGGACGTTGATTGGCCAGGCTACGCCAGACATGGCGGCATTCCCGCCCACCGAGTATGTCGGATTAATGGCCACCGCCGGCAACAACGACGGACGGCTGTGCGAAGCGGATTTCTCGAACTGGGGCCCGCTGTCGTTCACCGGCGCGGTGGTGAGTATCACTAATGACCTCCGGGCCAATTATGCCAACGCGGAAAATGGAAGGCAGACCTTCATCCTCGGCGCGGGCGTGAGCGGCGCGAACGTGTCCCCGAGTGACCTGACCTATCAGTGGCAGCGGGCGGAGCCGGCCGCCCCGACCGTCTTCAACAACATTCTGGACGGCACGGGCAACAGCAACACATACACCACACCGCTACTGACGGTCGCAGCCGACAACGGAGCCGAATACCGCTGCATCGCCTTCGTGGGCGATGTGACCACCGGCCACGCCGCCACCAGCGCCGTCGCCAGGCTGACGGTGGCTTTGAAAACTGCTGCGCCCTATATGGTCTCCGCCAACGCCGACGCGACCTTCCAGCAGATTACCATCATGTTCGACGGCCCGGTGGATGGCAGCACTGTTATCGTCCCGCCGGCGACCTACACGATAACCCCGGCCTCTGGTGGTTCGCCGATCGGCGTCACCAGTGAAACGCCCGTTGCCGACAGCAGCCAGAACACGGTCGGCGTCGTCTTGTCCCTGGCGAGTCCGCTCTCTCCAGGAGCCCATTACACGCTCGGTGTTTCCGGTGTCAGGGACCTCGCCGGCAACTTGATCGACAACACCACCGTGCCCGGCGGCAAGCAGCGCGCCGTCGCGAGTTGGGTGTTGACTTACGGCTACTTGAAATTCGAGCGCTGGCAGGGCCCACACTATCCCAATGGAGCTTTTGGCTCCATCGACATCACCACGGTGTTCGATGGTTTACGTTACACGGACGCCAACGGCAACAATCGGTATCCGAATTCGCCCGATTTTGCCCAATTGATCCCCATTTCCGGCTACCCCAATGGGTCTGACTTTTACAACCCGGCTTATACCTCCGCCGGGGACGTTTACGATTTCGGCGCCCAAATCAGCGGCTTCTTCGTCCCTCCGACCAACGGGACCTACCAGTTCTACTGCCGGGGCAACGACGGCAACGGCATTTACGTAAGCGGTGACAGTACCCTGCCCGACCCGGCCACCGTGCAACCGGTCGCGGCGGACAATCAGAACTACGTCAGCCCGACGAGTTGGCTATACAGCATCACCAATGTGAGCGCGGGCACGGTCAACGGCGCGATGTACAATCCCACGCCATTCACCATGAGGGGCGGCCAGCCCTATGGCATCGTCGCGCTCCTTCAGCAAGGCATTGGCGGCAGCTTCATCGAATTCACTTGGGGCATTCCGGGCGCGCCGACCATCTGGAACGGCGATAACGTCAATGACGCCATCCCGACCAGCTACCGCCTCCACGCGGGCCTGGCGACCAATACCTACAACATCACGGGGACCCATATCGCCACCTATGTGGATCCGGTCCAGTCCGTCATCACCGCGACGGGTCCCACCAACGCCACGGCCTCCGCCGGCAGCACGGCCAGCTTTTCGGTCTCCGCCTCCGCCGTGCTCTCGGCCGGCAATGCCTCCGCGACGACCGTGCCTGTGCTCTATCAATGGGCCAAGAACGGGGTCTTCCTCAGCGGCGCCACCGGCCCAAGCTACACCACGCCTGTCCTGGCCCTGGTCGACAGCAACTCCGTGTTCAGTGTCGTGCTGAGCGTGGCCGGCGCCTCCTTCATGACCATCACCAACAGCGCCACGCTGACCGTTCTTCCCTCCAAGGTGCTCCCGGTCTTCAGCGGCTTCAGCCGCTCGGGCAACGTGCTGACGTTCAGTTTCACCGGCAGCGCCAGCGAGTTGCTCTGGACCACGAATCTCCAGACGCCGCTGAGCAACTGGATGATCTACGAGGGTGGGCCAGTCTCCCCGCTCACCATCACCAACACCAACTCGGGGGCCTTCTTCCTCCTGAAACAGTGACGAGGCGGCGCCTGGGTTCATTCGAAGGCCCGGCCAGGCATTGCTTTGGCGCATGGCGCCCCCTTAGTTCGCGCGAACTGACGAATTCAACCCCGAACCATTTTTCTGTTCCCCTGCCCGCCGAGCGGTTATCCTTGAAGGGGGTCATGTGAGGGGTCAGCCACAGCTTTTCACCTCGAGGTGGACCGCAACGAGCCTTCAACGGAAGATGCGTTGGACAAAAAGGTATAGGTTGTTCTTCCATTCCGTGGGGTCATGGGCATGCCCGTCCACATGCCACACATGGGGAACCCCTTTCTCCTTCAGGTAAGCATGCACCCCTTGGCTGATGCGGATAAGGCCATCCTTGTTGCCGCACCCCAGCCAGAGCAATTTCAATTGCCGCGTCGCCGCAGCGGGATCCGGCACCAGTTGCTCCGGCGGTCTGGTGTTGGGCGCGGAGGAAAAGCCGCCCACCCAGGCAAAGGTGTCCAGGTGAGCCAAACCGAAGTTGAGCGACTGCCCGCCGCCCATTGAAAGGCCCGCCAGCGCGCGATGCTCCCGGTCGGCCTGGACTGAGTAGTGTGCCTCGATGGCAGGAATCACATCATCCAGCAAATCGCGTTCGAAATTGGCAAAGGCCGGGGCCGTATTCATGACGTTGCCCTCAGCTCGATCGTTCTTCTGGGCGCGGCCGTTGGGCATTACCACAATCATCGGCACGACCTTCTGCTCGGCCAGCAGGTTATCGAGCAGGACCTCGGGCGTGGCGAAGCGCTGCCACTCGGTCTCGTCCCCGCCAATGCCGTGAAGCAAATACAGGACAGGGTACTTCTTGTCTTTCGAGTAGCCTGGCGGAGTATAGACCTGCATCTTGCGTTTGGTGCCGACCGTTTTGGAGTCATATTCGATCATCTCCAGGCTGCCATGAGGAATGTCCTCGCGTTTCACATCGAAACCGGCGGGAGGCTCCGGAAACGCCGGCTTGTCGTCCGGTCCCAGCACAATCGGACCGCCGAATCCGCCGCGTCCTCGCGGCGGTCGATTGACGGGCCCGGCATTGGTGGGGCTGGCCGTTGCTGCGGCAGCGGTGTCGACCCGCTTGGCCGCGAATTCCTCCGTCGCGAAATCGCCGACTTTCCGAGTGAACTTGATCTCGTTGTCGCTCACTTTGCCTGTGTAATCGATTTGCACCTCGTTGTCCTGGAACTTGAGCATTTCCACAAACGTCAGGGTGTCGCCATCCAGCTTAGGCTCTTTGAACTCCACCTCCCGTTTCTGACCGCCGACTTCAGCGGTGGCTTTGCCCGTCACTTTCCCTTCATTGACTTTGAAGGTGAACAGGTATTTCTGTTGGCCTATCTGCGTGTCGAATTCCGCGCGCCATTGGCCGGAAACATCGCCGGCACGGGCTGCGGTTCCGGCGAGCAATCCGGATATGGCCATTACCAGAATGCTCTTCAAGGGTCTGTTGGTTTTCATAGGATCTATGCTTGGGTTAACTAAACTGCTGAGAGAAATGGTCAGGGCTCGTGCGTGCTTGTTCATGTTTACCGCGCCGAAAGCTCGTAGATGGTCACGCTGAAGCGTGGGAGGGTGACTGAATCGGGGATGGCATCAAGAGGGTAATCGCTGATGCTGGGATTTTGGCCGTTGCTCTCAGCGGACGCGAGCCGCCACAGAGTGCCTTTGCCGGAAAGGGCCGCGCCGATGATGTTGAGCTTGAGGGACTGCTCGACATCCGTGGGATTGAGGACGGCCACCGTGAGCGTGTGACGGTCCTCGGTCCAGGCGGCGGCGACATCGAGGGGGAAGGTGTCGCTGCCGGCATTGACGACGGGTTGCTCGCCCCCGGGTGGGTCGGCGGGTTTGGGTTGGGGCGAATTGCCGGACGCCTCGATCGGGATCGAGCCAAAGTGGTCGCGATAGATTTTGAAGATCAGGCCGTTGGCGTTCAGCGATACGTTTGTTCCATCGCGGGCAAGCAGCGAGGTGGCAAAGGTGTAAGCCGCCATTTGAAAGACCTCCGAGTGCCGGAACATTTCATGGAAAACCCAGGCGTAGGACGGGTAAGTGGGATGACGGCCGCCGGTGTAGGCCCATTCGTCGATGTTCAGGGGCTTGGGGTGGACGACGAGCCGAGGCAGCACTTTTTCGTATTCCTTGTATTCCTCGTATTTGATGCGGATATGGTTGGCGGGGCGGCGCATCCAGTCCGTGATGGATTCGTTGGGATCGTTCGGCACCTGGCGGCCTTCGGCGAGGCTGAAGTGGGTGTTGCCGTAGTTGTAGAAGTGCTCGCTGATGAGGTCGATGTGGTCGAAGCAATTGGAGAGCAAACCGCCCGTCCAATCCCCAGGCGAGAGGCAGGGCGGGACCAGGTTCGTGCCGAAGCGGAGCGACTGCTTGGAGCCGGTCATGGTGTCCGGCATAGCGCCGCTGGCCACCAGCTTGATGGTGGGATCCACTTTCCTCATCGCCTTGGCAAACTGGTTGTGCTTGGCCTCGAACTGTCTCAACGACATGGCGCCGTATTGCCAGTCTCCCCAGGCTTCGTTGCCGATGCCCCAGAACTTGACGCGGTAAGGCTCTGGATGGCCGTTGGCCGCGCGCAGTTTACCCATCGGCGTGGAGACGGAACCGTTGGCATATTCGACATACTGAGCGGCGGACCAGGCGTCGCCGAAGCCGGCATTAACTGTGATATAAGGTTCGACGCCGAGGAGTCTGCACAGGGTCATGAACTCATCAGTGCCGATATCGTTTTGTTGAACGGCATTCCAGACGGGGTCCATGATGGGCGGGCGTTTGTCGGAATCGCCGATGGCATCGCGCCATTCATGAGCGGAAACGAAATTGCCCCCGGGGAAGCGGTAAACGCCGGAACGAAGGCTTTTGAGAGCGGCGACGGCATCGGGGCGGAAGCGGTCGAGATTATCGGCGGGCATGAGTGAAACGGCGCCGACATGGAATGAACCGGTGCCGGTGCCGCTGATATCGAATCGTGCCGTGCCGGAGTTTTCGGCCTTGAATGAGAACGTAAATCTCTTGTAGTCAGGGCTTAATTCGCCCAGTGAAACAGTCTGTCGAGCGGCGTCGGCATTGGTGCCCCAGACGATGTTGATGGAAACTCTCGCACCGGGATCCCCGGCCAACTGGATGCGGCCATGGTAAGTGACGCCTTGGGTGAAATTAACGCCGGTCTGGCGGATGCCGCGAGGCTCGGAACCGGCAAGTTTGATCAGCGGCGTATGATCGCCGACGTAAGGATGGTTGGCGTCCATGAGGACGGCATCAGCGGGGCCGACGGGATTCCACCGTCCGGGCCCGACGCCGCGCCTGCGGCCCGCGCCAAAGCCGCCGCGTCCACCCTGGCCGACATCGGGATCACCCGAGGGTTGGGGCGCGACGGCGTAATAGAATTTGCGGTCATCGAGCATTTCGCTCCAGAGACTGCCGTAGATGATGCTGCCGATGTGCTCGATGAACTGGCCGTAAATATAAGGAGAGATGGGCGGGCCGGTTTTCGAGGCATCAACAGTAGCGGTAACGGGCAGACCGGCAGCGTGCGTTTGGGCCTCGGCAGCGAGCGCGGCAAGAAGGAGGAGGATTGAATAGGGTGTTCTCATTTTGTTCTTACTTTCAGAACCGTGATGGAATACGGCGGAAATTCGCGCGCAAAACTGGCGCTCAAGCCGCCCACTTTTTCCGCGCGCGGAACAACTTTTTGCGGCTGTTCGAGGGAATTCGTGTCGTTCGGGCTGCTGGCTGTCAAACACACCGCTTCGCCGTCGGGTTCAATCTTCGCAGCGTCGTTGATTTGAATATTGATTGGCTGCGCTGTTCCGGCTTCATTGACGACTTTTAGATAAATGATCCCGCTCTGACTGTCGCGCGTGGCATCAAAGAAAACCTGCCGGATTTGCCGCGGCGGCGGAGGAGTGCCACCGCCGCGTTGCGCCCTCGGCTGCCATTCGCGCGTTGGGATGTTCTGCGAATCGGTCGCGAGAATTTCATCGCCGTGCATCGTGCTGAACATCTTCTGGGCATAATACGCGGGCGAGCCGTAGCTGGTCAGCGCGTCATAGCCGATCAGGTCCGTGCTCCATTGCATGGAACGATTCGGCCCGGTGAGTTGGCTGACATTGACGAACAGCGGAGCATAGCAGGACATCAGCAGAATGTCGGAATTGCGCTCCATGCCGGTCATCCACGCGGCGTCGCCAAGAGCGCCGGCCATGTTGGGCGTTGGCGAGCCAACCCGCGTGGCCCATTCGCCACAAAATATCTTCGTTTGGTTCGTGCGCGAATACTTGTCGTAGTCGAGCGCGTGCATCTGCATATCTTCCTGCGAACGGTAATAGTGCTCGTCCACCAAATCCGGCGTGCGGCTGTGAACCCACAGCGTCTGCCGTTGTTCGTAACCGACCGAGGAAATGACTTTCAGGTGCGGATATTTCGCTTTGATGGCATCGTAGAGTTGCAGAAAGCGCGCGTCGTAACTGCCGCTGCGATCAAACCAATCCTCGTTTCCGACCTCAACGTAAGTCAGCTTGAACGGCTTGGGGTGCCCGTCCTTCGCGCGCTGCGCGCCCCATTTGGTGTTGGTGTCGCCGATGACATACTCGATTTCGTCCAGGGCCTCCTGCGTATATGGTTCCAGATTCGGTCCCGGCTCAACATGCTGCCCGCGCAAGGAATAACCCGCGTACACTGCCAGGAGCGGCTCCATGTTCAAGTCCTCGCACCACTCTAAGAACTCCAGAAAACCAAACCCGTCGGTGGACCAGTAACCCCACGGGCTGCGGTGTCCGGGACGCTGCGACACGTCGCCGATGGTTTCTTTCCAGTTGAAACGTTCGGCGATGGCATTGCCTTCAAGATAATTGCCGCCGGGGAAGCGCAGGAATTTCGGCTGCATGTCCGCCAGCAATTGCATGATGTCCGGGCGCGTGCCGTTCGGACGATTGTTGTAGGTCGGCGGAAACAGCGAGACATTCTGGAACCAAACCGTGCCTTGCTCTCCGGGTTGCTTGGCTGAAATAACCAGGCGATTGTCCTTGGAGGTTTCCACGTTCCCCGTGGTCAGCGTCACCTCGTACTTTCTCCATTCACCGGAAATCCGGGGCACGATGGCGCTCGCGAGGACCTTTTCTCCGTTGGTGGTTTCGAGGGAAACTGTCAACGGGCCGGGAAAATGTTCTCCGCGCGCGTAAAACGAGGCGCGATACGTCGTGTTCGGGCGGACGGGGATCCCCCAGAAGCCGCCGTTGGCGATGCCGACGGGCGAAGCCTCCGACGCCTTGCTCGTGTCCAGTTTCAAACTCACATTCAACGCGGCGTTGAGAGGCTGGTTCGTGTCGAGCGCGATCGTCGTATTGCCGACGGCATTCCAGAAAACCGGATTCTGCGCGTTGGCCTTGAACGTGCGATTGCGAATCAATTCGGCGTAAATTCCGCCCTCGTAGGAGAAATTGATTTCCTCCGTCATCAGCCCGTAAAGAACGGGGCTGACGGCGCCGGTGACTTTGCCCGCGTCGATTTGGAGGACGGGAGTCGCAGTCGGGGAGGCTGCCGCGCCGGTCTCGGCCGTTGCCTGCGGGATGATCTCAATCGCGTTGATTTGCGGGTTCTCGACCTTGGGAGTGAAGGTAACCTTGATCACGCCGGTGGTGGCTTCGATGTTGACCGTTTCCACGTAGGCGCGCATCGGCCCGCCTGCCTTGGCCCAAACGTCGAAGTCCTTGAACTCGCGCCCCTGGACGTTGAAGGAAAACACGCGCTCTCCCGGTCCGTTGATGCCCTCGAACGTTTCCGCGAAATGCAGTTTCACCACGTACTTCCCGTTGGGCACAGGCCATGAAAAGGAGTCCATGCTGTAGCGTTCCGCCCGGTAGAGGTCGGGACTCTTGGTGTTGGCAATCTGGATGTCGGGCCTTTCTAAGGTTTGGCCGCCCTCGAAGCCCTGGTCGGCCAGCCACACGTTGCCATCAGCGTCTTTGACCGGCTCGGATTTTCCGGCTTTGATTCGGACGGTGTTGGCGGCGGGCGCAGGTTGCGCCGGAGCGGTCGCCAGGGTCTTCACGGCAGGCGCGGGTGTTACCGCACTGGTCTCGGCCGTTGTTTGCGGGATGATTTCAATCGCGTTGATTTGCGGGTTCTCGACCTTGGGAGTGAAGGTAATCTTGATCTTGCCGTCGGTGGCTTCGACGTTGACCGTTTCCACGTACGCGCGCATAGGCCCGCCTGCCTTGACCCAAACGTCGAAGTCCTTGAACTCGTGCCCCTGGACGTTGAAGGAAAACACGCGCTCACCCGGCCCGTTGATGCCCTCGTATGTTTCCGCAAAATGCAGTTTCATCACATACGTCCCGTTGGGCACGGGCCACGAAAAGGAGTCCATGCTGTAGCGTTCCGCCCGGTAGAGGTCGGGACTCTTGGTGTTGGCAATCTGGATGTCGGGCCTTTCTAAGGTTTGGCCGCCCTCGAAGCCCTGGTCGGCCAGCCAGACATTGCCCTCAGCGTCTTTGACCGGCTCGGATTTTCCCGCTTTGATCCGGACCGTCTTGGCGACGGGCGCGGAGGCGGCCGCGCCGGCCTGGGCCGCCATTTGCGCGGTGGCAGGCGGCAGGGGCTGGTCCTGGAACATCAACTGTGCGAATTCATGCAAGCAGCGCCGCCAGGTCAGCCACTCGTGGGCGGTCTGCGGAGACACGTAGTAGTGACTGTTGATGCCAGCCTCTTTGAGCGCATCGGCGTTCGCCTTGGGGTCGCCGCCGAAGCCGCCCCGGCCGCCGCCACCTCTGCGGTTGCTG
>Ga0181524_10001488_pt1 | contig 26722 bp, 25 predicted proteins | sample PEATcosm2014_Bin_34_FD_119761 | JGI IMG/M metagenome (GOLD analysis project Ga0181524, IMG submission 119761) | Peatland microbial communities from MTU Mesocosm Facility, Houghton, MI, USA - PEATcosm2014_Bin05_60_metaG | ecosystem: Environmental > Terrestrial > Soil > Wetlands > Peat | place... | reverse complement strand
TGTCATCCGACCCATGCCGTGCAGCTAGCCTCGCTCGTAAGGACGATCTAGCTGTGCAGCATCGCGATCCCCGCCCTCACGACAAGGCGGCCGCAACCGGAGGGATACCATAGAAAGACCATGCGGCCGTCGATCTCCAGATTTCGCCTCAGTCGATCTCGTGCGCCGGGATGCGCTCGGGCGCCGCGGGCGGGCCGGCGCGAAGATATTGCGCCGGCCACGACATCGCCTGCCCGAGTTCGCGGGCGGCGCGCAGCGGCCAATAGGGCTCGCGCAGAAGCTCGCGCGCCAGCAGCACGATATCGGCCTCGCCGTTGCGCACGATCTGGTCGGCCTGCGCCGGCGCGGTGATCATGCCGACCGCCGCGGTGGCGACGCCCGCCTCGGCGCGGATGCGCTGGGCGAAGGGAACCTGGTAGCCCGGCCCGAGCGGGATCTGGGCCTTCTCGACGTTGCCGCCCGAGGAACAGTCGATCACGTCGACGCCGAGGCTCTTCAGCCGGCGCGCCAGCTCGACCGACTGGTCGATATCCCAGCCGCCGTCCGTCCAGTCGGTCGCGGAAATGCGCACGAACAGCGGGCATCGCTCGGCGAGGACCCGCCGCACCGCCGTCACGCAATCGCAGAGGAAGCGCGCGCGATTGTCGAACGAACCGCCGTAGGCGTCGAGGCGGCGATTGCTCAGCGGCGAAAGGAACTGATGGAAGAGATAGCCGTGCGCCGCGTGAATCTCGACCGCGCGGAATCCGGCGGCCCAGGCGCGCTCGGCCGCGATCGCGAACGCCTGCTGCAAGGCCTGGATGCGCTCGACGCTCAGCTCGTCCGGCGTCGCGAAGCCCGCGCCGAACGCCAGCGCGCTCGGCCCGACCGGCGTCCAGCCGCCGAGCGCCGCCGGCACGCCGCCCTGCCCGGACCACGGGCGAAAGACGCCGGCCTTGCGCCCGGCGTGCGCCAGTTGGACGCCGGCGACGGCGCCTTGCGCGTCGATGAAGCGCGTGATGCGCTCCAGCGGCTCAAAATGCTTGTCGCTCCAGACGCCGACGTCCTGCGGCGAGATGCGCCCCTCGGGCGAGACCGCCGCCGCCTCGGTGAAGACGAGCCCGGCGCCGCCGACCGCGCGCGCCGCCAGATGGGCGAAATGCCAATCGTTGGCGAAGCCGTCGAGGCAGGAATACTGGCACATCGGCGAAACGCCGATGCGGTTGGCGAGCACGACGCCACGCAGGCGAAGCTCGCTGAACAAGTGAGGCATGAAAGGGCCTTCCGTACATCGACGACCGGGGTCGCCATTGTGATCACCACTTGCGCCGCGCCGCAAGGCGTTGCTATCCGAGCCTGCCGCTGATCGCGCCCGATTGAGCCGGCGCGCGAGAGGACGCGATGGCGTAGACCGAGCGCTCGTCATCGCCGGGCCTGCCCCGCCGGCTCCACGCCACGGCGCGCCCCCTATCCGATCTTCGCCAGCCGCTCGATGAACTGCCCCTTGCGGGCATGCCTTTCCCGGATCGCGCTCAGGCGCCTCTCGAACTCGGGCGTCGCGCCGCGATCCTCGGCGAGCGCTTGGAGATCGAACAGAAGGCCCGCAGCCTTGTCGTAACCGGCCGGGTTGCGCCGTGCGATTTCGACCTCGACCTCGCGCCAGACGCTTTCGCCGCGCCGTGCGATCGCCACGAGCCGGGCCTGACGGGCTTTCTCCGCCTCTTCCGCCTGCCGTTTGCGTTCGGCGGCGAGCTTCTCGGCCGCGGCCTGCTCGCGCGCGAGACGGATCGCGGCGGCGCGCGCGCGCAGTTCGCCGACGGTCCGGGCGACGGCCGGCGGCGCGCCGGCGTCGGTCGTCATACGGTCCCTGACCTTGGCGCGCAGTTCGGCGCCGACATGGGGATCGCCGTCGAACAGCCGCGACAGCATCGCGGTCTTCTCGGCATCGGTCATCGCCGCGACGATCGCCTGGACCGCGCCCGAAGACGCGACGCCCGGCGCCACGGCCGCGGAGCGTTCCGCCGCCGCTTGGACGAGGTCGGAATCGACGGCGAAGAAATCCGCGAAGGCTTCGAGCGCCGCGGTCATCGGCCCAATTCCCGGCATGGGCTCCGGCTCGTCCGCCTCGAACACGTCGGCCTCGACCGCCGTCAGCCAGAGGAGGTAGAAGAGCCGCAGGTCGCCCGCGAGGATTTCGGCGCGAAGCGGCGTCAGCGCCGCGAGCCGGCCCGAGCCGTCGTCCCAGTCCTCGGATTCCACCTCGTCGCGCGTGACGTCCAGGATCAAGTTCTCGCCCGAGACCCGCAACTCGGCGCAATCGACTTCGCGTAGGAAAGCGTCGACGAGGCTCCGATCGACCAGCCGCTTCGGCAGCCGCATCATCAAGCGGCGCGAGCCCCAGTTGGCGAGATAGAGGTGAAGGTCGAACCAGCGCTCCATCAGTTCGGCCGGGTCGCCTTTGAAGTCGCCAAAGTCGTACGAGTTGGCGAAGCTCGTCGCGGTGATCCGCGCCCGTGTCGACAAGGCGCGAAGGGCTTGGCGATCCGCTTCGCCGAGCGGGCGGTCGACCGCTTGGAATTCGTAGTACTGGTATTCGCTCATGGTTGCATTCGCCGTTTTCTATCGAGGACGAAAATGACTGGTATGCGCGGCCGGCCTGCGCTTTCAAATCGGGTGCAGAACCTCGTCCGTTTCCAGGATTCGCAGCGCCTCGGCAAGCGTCACGCCGACATGGACGCGCCACCATCTTCCCGTGTGGCGCATCCAGCAGATGTCGAAGCGGTCCCGTCCCAGCCGATCGATGCGGGCGAAGGGCGCGTCGAACTCCTCGCCGCTATTGTGCTCTATGCCCGATCGGTAGCGTTGCATGAAGCGATATCGCCCCGCCGCCCACGCGCCGTGGATGTCGATGACGTAGTTCCATCGCGTCGGCCTGATCTCCGGCAGGAAGCGCGGTTTCAGGACGTCGCGGATGAAGGCCTCGCATGCGGCGACGATCGCCAGCTTCTCCGGCTCGTCGGGGAGCGCGGGCCGAGGCGCACGCACGACCGGCGCCCACCGCCTTTTTCTGGCCATTCCTCGCCCCCGCGCTCGCGTTCGCCGATCCCGGCTTTATATCCCGATTCGCTCGTCGGCGTCGCGGCGGCCAATCGCGGCGCGCGGGGCGCGGCTCGATCGGAAAGATCGCCTCGTCGCGGGTCTACGGTATAGAGGATGCGCGCGTCGTCGGCCGCGCCGCCGGCTCGCGCTCACGTGAACTCGCGTCGGACCCCACGAGCGGAGCATCGCCAACATGAAGGCCCTGGTCACGGGAAGCTCCGGACACCTCGGCGAGGCCCTGGTCCGCACGTTGCAGCAGCGCTCCTTCGACGTGACGGGCCTCGACCGGCGCGCGGGGCCGTTCACCAGCGAGGTCGGCCCGATCGCGGATCGCGCCTGCGTCGCGCGCAGCCTCCGCGGCGTGCGGACGGTCTTCCACGCCGCGACGCTGCACAAGCCGCACGTCGCCACCTGCCGCCGCGAGGACTTCGTCGACACGAACGTCAGGGGCGCGCTGATTCTGCTCGAAGAATCGATCGCGGCGGGCGTCGAGGCGTTCGTCTTCACCAGCACGACGAGCGTCTTCGGCGACGCCCTCGCGCCGCCGCCGGGCCAACCGGCGGCCTGGATCGCCGAGGACGTCGCGCCGATCCCGAAGAACATCTACGGCGTCACCAAGGCGGCGGCGGAAGACCTTTGCCAGCTCTTCCATCGCAACGAGGGGCTGGCCTGCGTCGTGCTGCGGCCCTCGCGATTCTTCCCTGAGGAGGACGACAACGCGCTCGTGCGCTCGGCTTACGCCCCCGACAACGCCAAGACGAACGAGTTCCTGTTTCGCCGCGTCGACCTCGAGGACGTCGTGAGCGCGCATCTCGTCGCCGCCGACCGCGCGGCGGCGCTGGGGTTCCGCAAATACGTCATCAGCGCCACCACGCCGTTTTCGCGCGACGACTTGGCGCTGCTGCGCGCCGACGCCCCGCGCGCGACCCTCGCGCGCGTCCCCGAATACGCGGCGCAATACGCGCGGCGCGGCTGGAAGATGTTCGCCAGCGTCGATCGCGTCTACGACAACGAGCGGGCGCGCCGGGAGCTCGGCTGGTCGCCGCGCTGGGATTTTCGCCGCCTCGTGCGGCAGTTGCGCGACAACGAAGAGATCGGCAGCCCGCTCGCCCGGCTCGTCGGCGCGAAGGGCTACCATGGCGCGCCATTCGCCGAGCGGCCCTCCCCGATTGCGCCGGCGCCCCGCCGCTAGTCCGCGCCGCGTCCGCTCGCCCTTCGGCGGCTGAGACAATGCGCTCCTTTACGCCCGGCGCCGCCGGTTCTATAGCCTTCGCGATCCGCCGCACCGCGCGAGGGGCGCGCGACGGCGTTGCGAACGAGGCCGCCATGAATCTTTCCGGCCCGTCCCTGTTGCGCTCGCAGTGCCTGATCGACGGCAAATGGGTCGGCGAAGGCGTCGACGTCATCCACAATCCCGCCACCGGGGCGCTGATCGCCAAAGTCCCGCGCCTCGGCGAAGCGCAAGCCGTCGACGCGATCGAAGCGGCGGCGCGCGCGTTTCCGCTTTGGGCCAGGCGCACCGCCAAGGAGCGCGGCGCGGTCCTCAGGCGCTGGTTCGAGCTCATCATCGCCAATCGCGACGACATCGCGCTGATCATGACCAGCGAGCAGGGCAAGCCGCTCGCCGAAGCGCGCGGCGAGGTCGACTACGCCGCCGCGTTCGTCGAGTTCTACGCCGAGGAGGCCAAGCGCATCTACGGCGAGATCAACCCGACCTTCCGCGCCGATTCGCGCATTCTCGTGGTCAGGCAGCCGATCGGCGTCGTCGCGGCGATCACGCCGTGGAACTTCCCCGCCGCGATGATCACCCGCAAGGTGGCGCCGGCGATCGCCGTCGGCTGCACGGCGGTGGTCAAGCCCGCGCACGCCACGCCGCTCACCGCCCTCGCCCTCGGCGAACTGGCGCAGCGCGCCGGGATGCCCGCGGGCGTCCTCAACCTGCTCACCGGCGGCGCGTCGGCGATCGGCAAGGCGATGTGCGAGCATCCGGCGGTGCGCTTCGTCGGCTTCACCGGATCGACCGAAGTCGGCAAGCTCTTGATGCGCCAGGCCGCCTCCACGGTGAAGAAGGTCGGCCTCGAGCTCGGCGGCAACGCGCCGTTCATCGTCTTCGACGACGCCGATCTCGACGCCGCGGTCGAGGGCGCGCTCGCCTCGAAGTTCCGCAACATGGGCCAGACCTGCGTCTGCGCCAACCGCCTGTTCGCGCAGGACAGGATCTACGACGCGTTCGTCGACAAGCTGACCCGCGCGGTGAGCGCGTTGCGCGTCGGCGACGGCACGGCGCCCGGCGTCACCCAGGGGCCGCTGATCAACGAGGCGGCGGTCGCCAAGGTCGAGGAGCATGTCGCCGACGCGCTGGCCAAGGGCGCGCGCGCGACGATCGGCGGCAAGCGCCACACCCTCGGGCGCACCTTCTACGAGCCCACCGTGCTCGCCGACGTGACGCCAGCGATGCAGCTTTCGCGCGAGGAGACCTTCGGACCCGTCGCGCCGGTGTTCCGCTTCAAGGACGAGGCGGAAGTGATCCGCCTCGCCAACGACACCCAGTTCGGCCTCGCCTCCTATTTCTACGCGCGCGACCTCGGCCGCGTCTGGCGCGTCGCCGAGGCGCTCGAATACGGCATGGTGGGGATCAACTCCGGCCTCATCTCGAGCGAACTCGCGCCCTTCGGCGGCGTCAAGCAATCCGGCCTCGGCCGCGAAGGCTCGCGCCACGGCGCGGAGGAATTCGTCGAGATCAAGTACATGCTGATGGGCGGGCTGGATAGGTAGGGGGCCACAAACGCCCTCGCGCCGCGGGCCCTCACCCCAACCCTCTCCCGCACGCGGGAGAGGAGGCGCGCCCCTTCTCCCGTTTACGGGAGAAGGTGGCCGCGGAGCGGCCGGATGAGGGGTCCCCTCACGCCCCCAGCGCCGCGTTCTTCAGCGGCAGCGAGCGCACGCGTTTTCCCGTGGCGGCGAAGATCGCGTTGGCGACGGCCGGGGCGATCGGCGGCGCGCCCGGCTCGCCGATCCCGCCCCACTTGCCGCCGCCCGACAGCGCGAAATGCGTTGCGATGGCCGGCGCGTCGGCCATTCGCGCGATTGTGTAGTCGTGAAAATTGCTCTCAACGACACGACCCTTGGCGATGGTGATCTCGCCGAACAGCGCGGCGGTGAGGCCGTAGAGCACGGCGCTCTCGATCTGCATCTCGACGGTGAGCGGATTGACGACGTGGCCGCAGTCGACGCAGGCCGTCACCCGCGTCACCTTGACTTCGCCCTTCCCGCTCACCGTCGCTTCGGCGATCTCGCCGACGATCGTGCCGAAGCTCTCATGGATCGCCAGGCCCTGCCCCGACCCCTTCGGCATCGCCCTGCCCCAATCGCCCTTCTCGGCGAGCGTATCGAGCACGGCGAGGAAGTCAGGCCGATGGCCGAGCAGCGCGCGGCGGAATTGGTAGGGGTCCTTGCCCGCGGCGTGCGCGACTTCGTCGATGAAGCTCTCGACCGCGAAGGCGTTCTGCGACGAGCCGACCGAGCGCCAGAACATCACCGGCACGTGGGTGTTCTTCAGCGCGCAGTCCACTTTGAGCGCGCCGACGCGATAGGGAACGTTTTCGAGGCCCTCGACGGCCGAGCGCTCGACCCCGCTGGGAACGGCGCCCCAACCCAGCGAGCGCGTGATCGAGCCGACCGCGGTGCGGAAGTCGAACGCCGTCGGCATGCCGTCCGGCCCCAGCGCGGCGCGCAGGCGCAACGCCGCCTGCGGGCGATAGCGATCGTGCTGAATGTCCTGTTCGCGCGTCCAGATCAGCTTGACCGGCTTGCGAACCGCCTTGGCGACCTCGACCGCCTGGACGAGCTCGTCGTTGACCGCCCTCCGGCCGAAGCCGCCGCCGAGGAAGGCGTTGTGGATGAAGACGGCGCGGGGGTCGACGCCACCGACCTCGGCCGCCTTCTTCAGCGCGGCCTCGGGAGACTGCGTGCCGATCCACACGTCGATGCGATCGGGGCGCCAATAGGCGGCGGCGTTGAGCGGCTCCATCGGCGCGTGCGCGAGATAGGGAACCTCGTAGAGCGCCTCGACGATCTTCGCCGCGCCGGCGAAGGCCTTCGCCGCGTCGCCGCGATCGACCGCATTGGCGAGCGGCCCGTCGAGCGCGGCGCGATATTCGGCGCGGAACTGCGCGCTGTCGGTTCGCCCGGCGGCGCCCTCGTCCCAGACGATCGGCAGCGCGGCGAGCGCTTGCTTTGCGCGCCAGAAGCGGTCGGCGACGACCGCGACGCCGTTCTCGGTCCGAACGACGGCGATGAAGCCGCGCCGGCCCTCGATCGCCGCTTCGTCGGCGCTGACGAGCTTGCCGCCGAACACCGGGCACTGCGCGACCGCGGCGAAGACCATGTCGGGCAGGCGCGCATCGATGCCGAAGCGCGCCTCGCCGGTGACCTTGATCGGCGTGTCGAGCCGCGCCTGCCGCGTTCCGATCAACTTGAACGCCGCCGGCGACTTGATCGCCGGCTCGGCGCTGAGCGCGATTTTCGCCGCATCGGCCGCGAGCTCGCCGTAGGTCGCCGAGCGCCCCGAGGCTTCGTGCAGAACCGCGCCGTCGCGCGCGACGCACGCCGAAGGCGCGACGCGCCAACGCGCCGCGGCGGCGGCGGCGAGGCGCGCGCGCGCCGAGGCGCCCGCCTGCTGCAGGGCGACGCGCGAGCCGCGCACCGAGGACGAACCGCCCGTCCCCATCCGGCCGTAAGGGCCGCCGTCGATCAGGTTGCGGCGAGCCGAGGCGTATTCGACCCGCACTTTGGCGAAATCGCATTCCAGCTCTTCGGCGAGGATCATCGCCAGCGAAGTCATCACCCCCTGGCCCATTTCCGACTTGGCGATGCGCAGCAGGATGGAATTGTCGGGGTCGATGACGACGAAGGCGTCGATCTCGCCCGGCGGGGATTTGAGCGCTTCGCCGCTCCACGGCCTGACGTCGACGGGCCCGCCGGCGCCGGCGCGCGTCGAAGAGATCATGATCGCCAACCCGCCGGCGGCCGAGAGCGCCGAGGCGACGAACAGGCGGCGCGTCAGCATGGCGTTCATGTCGGCCTCCTAGAGCTTGGCGAGCGCTGCGGCGCGATGCACGGCGGCGCGGATGCGCGGATAGGTTCCGCAGCGGCAGATATTGGTCATCTCGGCATCGATGTCGGCGTCGCTCGGCGCCGGATTCTTGGCGATGAGACTCGCCGCCGCCATGATCTGGCCCGACTGGCAATAGCCGCATTGCGGCACGTCGGCCTCGATCCAGGCCTTCTGCACCGGGTGCAAGCGCTGCGCGCCGAGGCCCTCGATGGTGAGGATCGCCTTGCCGACCGCCGCGCTGGCCGGCAATTGGCAGGAGCGAACGGCGACGCCGTCGACGTGGATCGTGCAGGCGCCGCACGCGCCGACGCCGCAGCCGAATTTCGTGCCGACGAGGCCGATCTCGTCGCGCAGCACCCAGAGCATCGGCGTTTCCGGCTCGATGTCGAGGGCGTAGGAATATCCGTTGACGGAAAGAGCGAGCATGGCGCGCCTCCTTCACGAGAAGCGTACGACGCTCCGCCCCGACGGACCGTCGAGCGGCGAGCGTCCGCATTCCCCCCGACGCGACGCCGATTTCGCTTTGGCGCCATCGGCGACCAGCGAGCCCGAAGGAAAGGATACGACCGCGGGACGCGCCGGGCAATGCCCGGCCGTTGACATCGCGGCCCGCGGCGCGCTTTCAGCGCAGGCGGTAGCGCAGAGGAATCGCGTAGGCGCGCGGCGCCCCTTCGGGAGGCGGCGGCAGCGGGCTGGCGCGCCGAACGCTCGCGACCGCCTCGGCGTCGAGCGCGGCGTCGCCGCTCGATTGCGCGAGGCCCGCGGACGTGACTTGGCCCCTCGCGTCGAAGGAAAAGCTCACTACCGCGACGCCCTCGGCGCCGCGCTCGCGCGCCGATTCGGGATAGCGGACGGCGGCGTAGATTCGGGCGTAGAGGGACGCGCGATAGGCGTCGGCGTCCGCCCCGGGCGAGCCGGCCCGCGACGCCGCCGGGCCCGGGGCCGGCCGAACCGGCGCGGCGGCATGCCGCGGCGTCGGTTGAGGCCGCGGCGTCGGCTCGAGCGACGCTCGAGGCTGCGTCCTCGGCGGAGGCGGCGGGGTCGCCGCCTCGACAGGCGCGGGCGCGGCGACCGCCGCCGGCGGCGGCGCCGGCTCCGTCGCGGCGCGCGGCGTTTCGACCGGCGGCGGCGGTGGCGAGGGCTCGGTCGGCGCGGCGGGCGACGGCTCGATCGGCGCGGCGGGCTCGCTGGCCGCCGCCGATGCGGGCGGCGCTTCGGCGGGCGGGGGCGACGGCTCCGCGACCGTCGCCGGCGGCGACGGCTCGCTCGGCGCGAGCGGTTCGGCGACCGCCGGCGCCGGCGCCTCGGCGACGATTTCGACCGGGATTTCCGTCACGCCGTCGAGCGGCCGCGGCGACCAGGAGAACAGCGCCAGCGCCGCGAACAGCGCGCCGTGCGCGGCGAGCGAGATCGCCAGCGCCGCGAAAGGCGGCGGCGCGGGGCCGGGCGACGGCAGGCGCGCCCAGGCGAACTCGCCGCCCGCGGCGAGGGCCGGCGCGAAAATCGGCGCCGAGTCGTCGCGCGCCGCCGCGGCGTCGGCTCGCGCCGAAAAATCCCTTTCGATCGCCGCTGCTTCCGCCACTTGGATTGGGCCTCGGGATTCCGCCTCTATCCTCACGCGATACGCGCGCGGTCGGCCGGCGCCGACGCCGCGCGGATCGGAGAATTCGCCGAAAATCGAGGCCGTGTCGAAAGAAAACTTGCTGTGGGCGTCGTTCAGAACGGAATGTCGTCGTCGAGGTCGCCGCCCGAGCCGCCGCCGCCCGCCAGCGCCGGGCGCTTGTCGACCGGCGACGAACGGCCGAAGCTCGCGCCGCGCTCTTCGCCGCCCTGGACGCTGTCGCGGCCCTCGCCGCTAGCGCGCGAATCGAGCAGCGTCAGTTCGCCGCGAAAGCGCTGGAGCACCACTTCGGTGGTGTATTTCTCGACGCCCGACTGGTCGGTCCATTTGCGCGTCTGCAACTGGCCCTCGACGTAGACCTTCGTGCCCTTCTTGCAATATTGCTCGACGATCTTGCCGATGTTCTCGTTGAAGATCACGACGTTGTGCCACTCGGTCTTTTCCTTGCGCTCGCCGGTGGTCTTGTCTCGCCACGACTCCGACGTCGCGAGGGAGAAGTTGACGACCTTCTCGCCGGAATTGAGGGACCGCACTTGCGGGTCCTTGCCGAGGTTGCCGATCAGAATGACCTTGTTGACGCTACCCGCCATGATGCTCTCCTCTCAACGCTCGATTGCCCCCTCTCCCGCTCCGCGGGAGAGGGCCGGGGTGAGGGTTTGGGGCCCCCCTCATCCGGCCGACTTCGTCGGCCACCTTCTCCCGCGAGCGGGAGAAGGGATATATCGGCGCCCGCCTCTTCGCCCACTTGTCCACAGCCCGCGCGCGGCCGTCATTTGGCTATGGCGGCATCCGCACTAAATAAGAGCGGGCTCTTAACTTCGTTCTTAGTTTGTTCTAGCATCCGCGTCGGCGCGGCGCAAGCCCGCCCGCGATTCGCATTTCTCTGGCAAAGGCCGTCATGGCGAGCGTCAAACCTTCCAAACCATCGAAAGTCGCCCAGCCGGTCGAAAAGCTGTTCGGCGGCCGCACGATCGCCGTGCGCGGCGCGCGCGAGCACAATCTCAAGAACGTCGACCTGACCATCCCCCGCGACAAGCTGGTGGTGTTCACCGGCCTTTCCGGCTCGGGCAAGTCGTCGCTCGCCTTCGACACCATCTACGCCGAGGGCCAGCGCCGCTACGTCGAATCGCTCTCTGCCTATGCGCGCCAGTTCCTGGAGATGATGCAGAAGCCGGACGTCGACCAGATCGACGGTCTTTCGCCGGCGATCGCCATCGAGCAGAAGACGACGTCGAAGAACCCGCGTTCGACCGTCGGCACGGTCACCGAGATCCACGACTACATGCGCCTGCTCTGGGCGCGCGTCGGCGTGCCCTATTCGCCCGCCACCGGCCTGCCCATCGAGAGCCAGACGGTGAGCCAGATGGTCGATCGCGTGCTCGCCCTGCCCGAGCGCACGCGGCTCTTCCTGCTGGCGCCGGTGGTGCGCGGCCGCAAGGGCGAGTATCGCAAGGAGATCGCCGAGTATATGAAGCGCGGCTTCCAGCGCCTGAAGATCGACGGCCAATTCTACGAAATCGCCGACGCGCCGGCGCTCGACAAGAAGCTCAAGCACGACATCGAAGTCGTCGTCGACCGCCTGGTGGTGCGCCCCGACATGGCGAGCCGCCTCGCCGAAAGTTTTGAGACCGCGCTGGAGCTGGCGGATGGCCTCGCGATCGTCGAATTCGCGGAGGAGCGAATAGCGAATGGCGAAGCGGGGAACGGCGCCCCGTCCCCTTCGCCACTCGCCACTCGCCATTCGCCCGAGACTAGCCATTCGCCCGAAAGAATCCTCTTCTCCTCCAAGTTCGCCTGCCCCGTCTCCGGCTTCACCATCGCCGAAATCGAGCCGCGGCTGTTCTCGTTCAACAACCCGTTCGGCGCCTGTCCGGCCTGCGGCGGCCTCGGCTCGGAGCTCAAGATCGACGCGGCGCTGGTCGTTCCCGATCCGCGGGCGACCCTGCGCCGGGGCGCCGTCGCGCCGTGGGCGAAGTCGACCTCGCCCTATTATCTGCAGACGCTGGAGGCGCTCGGGCGCCACTACAAGTTCCGCCTCGACGCGCCCTGGTCGAGCCTGCCGGAAAAGGCGCGCGCGGTGATCCTCTACGGCTCGGGCGACGAGGACGTCCGCTTCGCCTACGACGACGGCATGCGCTCGTACGAGGTCAAGAAGCCGTTCGAGGGCGTGGTGAAGAACCTCGAGCGGCGCTACCGCGAGACCGAAAGCGAATGGTCGCGCGAGGAGATCGAGCGCTTCATGACCGCGACGCCCTGCGAGGCGTGCCAGGGCTTCCGCCTCAAGCCCGAGGCGCTGGCGGTGAAGATCGACCACAAGCACATCGGCGAGATCTCCACGCTTTCGGTCAAGGCGGCGGTCGAATGGGCGCGCGAGCTGCCGCACGCGCTCGATCCCAAGCGCAACGAAATCGCCCATCGCATCCTCAAGGAGATCGGCGACCGGCTGACGTTCCTACGCGACGTCGGCCTCGACTATCTCACGCTGTCGCGCGCCTCCGGCACGCTGTCGGGCGGCGAGAGCCAGCGCATCCGCCTGGCCTCGCAAATCGGCTCCGGCCTCACCGGCGTGCTCTACGTGCTCGACGAGCCCTCGATCGGCCTGCACCAGCGCGACAACGCCCGCCTCCTCGATACGCTCAGGCGCCTGCGCGAGCTCGGCAACACCGTGATCGTCGTCGAGCACGACGAGGACGCGATCCTCGCCGCCGACTACGTCGTCGACATCGGGCCCGGCGCGGGCGTTCACGGCGGCGAGATCGTCGCGGAAGGGACGCCGGCGGAGATCGCGGCCAACCCCAATTCGCTGACCGGGCAATATCTCTCAGGCGTGCGCTTCGTGCCGATCCCGGCCAGGCGGCGCGTCGCCGCGCCGGGGCGCGAAATCCGCATCGTCGGCGCGCGCGGCAACAATCTCAAGAACGTCACGGCGTCGATTCCGCTCGGCGCCTTCACCTGCGTCACCGGCGTCTCCGGCGGCGGCAAGTCGACCCTCATCGTCGACACGCTGTACAAGGCGGTGGCGCGCCATCTCAACGGCGCCAGCGAGCCTCCCGCGCCCTATGAGCGGATCGAGGGGCTGCAATGGCTCGACAAGGTCATCGACATCGACCAGTCGCCGATCGGCCGCACGCCGCGCTCCAACCCGGCGACCTACACCGGCGCCTTCACGCCGATGCGCGAATGGTTCGCCGGCCTGCCCGAGGCCAAGGCGCGCGGCTATCAGGCGGGGCGCTTCTCCTTCAACGTCAAGGGCGGGCGCTGCGAAGCCTGCCAGGGCGACGGCGTCATCAAGATCGAGATGCACTTTTTGCCCGACGTCTACGTCACCTGCGACGTCTGCAAGGGCAAGCGCTACGATCGCGAGACGCTGGAGGTGAGGTACCGCGACCGCTCGATCGCCGACGTGCTCGACATGACGGTCGAGGAAGCGGCCGACCTCTTCAAGGCGGTGCCGTCGATCCGCGACAAGATGGAGACGCTGAAGCGCGTCGGCCTCGGTTACGTCAAGGTCGGCCAGCCCGCGACGACGCTCTCGGGCGGCGAGGCGCAGCGCGTAAAACTCGCCAAGGAACTGGCGCGCCGCTCCACCGGGCGCACGCTCTACCTGCTCGACGAGCCGACGACCGGCCTGCATTTCCACGACGTCGCGCAACTGCTCGAGGTGCTGCACGAACTCGTCGACCAGGGCAACACCATGGTGGTCATCGAGCACAACCTCGAAGTGGTGAAGACCGCCGACTGGATCATCGACATGGGTCCCGAAGGCGGCGACGGCGGCGGCGAAGTGGTCGCCGCGGGAACGCCGGAGCAGATCGCGCGTAATGCGAAGAGCTACACCGGCGCGTATTTGCGCGCGGCGCTGGCGAAGAGGCAGGGGAAGAGGGGAAGGGCGGCGGCGGAGTAGGAGGGGACGAGCGCGTGCTTGAAAGCGGCGGCCCAGGCGGATATGCTGTTTGTATATCCCATCGCCGGTTCGGCGCGACGCGGAGGCAAGAACGCTGATGACGCGCACCAAGCTGTTCCGCAGCAACCGCTCGCAGGCCGTCCGCCTGCCCAAAGGCGTCGCCTTTCCGCAAGGGGTGACGGAAGTGAACATTATTCGGGACGGGAAGCGGCGTGTGATCGCCCCGGCGAACGCCGTCTGGGACGACTTCTTCGATGCGCCGGGGATCGATCTGCCGCCTCGCGACCAGCCGCGGACGCAGGAACGCGACGAGATTTGATGCTTCGTTTCCTGCTCGACACGAACCTGTGCATCCGCGCGCTGAGAGACCGCTCGCCGACGCTGCGCGAACGATTCAACCGCGAAGCCGACGGGCTGGCGATCTCGACGATCGTGCTGACCGAGCTGTTGCACGGCGCGGCCAAATCGGCGCGCCCGCAACACAACCGCCGCGAGGTCGAGAGCTTCGCCGCGCGACTCGAGGTGTTGCCGTTCGACGCGCCGGCTGCGGATCATGCGGCCGATATTCGCGCCACGCTCGAACGCCAGGGGCGTCCGATCGGCGGCTACGACCTGTTGATCGCCGGCCATGCGCGCAGTCGCGGGCTCGTCGTGGTCACCGGCAACCGCGGCGAGTTCGACCGCGTCGAAGGATTGCGGTGCGAGGACTGGGCGTAGCCGATCATCGGCGGCGGCGCGCCGCAGCGGATCGCGCGCCACCCGAGGAGCCAGACGGGGGCTTATTTGCGCGCGGCGCTGGCGAGGAGGCCGGCGAAGAAGGGAGGGGCGGCGGCGGAGTAGACCCTCTCGCAGGTCCATTTGGCGGTTTTGGCTTTTGTTAGCCGTTCGAGTATCCATTTCGAATGCGCGATTTAATTCTTAGCAAGATTCGCAGGCTCGCCGCGTCGAGCGACGGGCGGCCACCCGGACAGAGGCTATTCGCGCGAGAAAACGGCATCGCCGAGCATCAGTGGTTGGGGAAGTATTGGACGCGTTGGAGCGAAGCCATTATCGAAGCCGGATGCAAACCGAATATGCGGACCGAACGCCTGGACTCCGAAAGGATGCTGAGTGGCGTGATATCTGCGTGCCGTCACTTCGGGCGAGTGCCAACTTACGCTGAACTGGAAATCTGGAGGAAGTCCGAACCGTGCCTATCCGGTTAAGACAGACTCATATCATATTTAGATTGCTCGCTTATGCACTAACTTCATGCAGCGTGCGCCCAACAATTTCTCTCAGTTCCGGCTTTATCCATCCTGGTCCATCTTTTGGGTATTCAATAAAGCCATCTGCAACGAACCGGTTCAGATGCTCGGCCGGTGTGCCGGAAGAACTTCTGACGCGCCACAAATCACGCAGAAACTTTTGTCGGTCGCGGTCATAGCCAATTATGATCGTCCTGATATGTTGCTCATACTCCCGATCCCGAGGCGACAGGACGAAGTCCAAATACTCAAGAGTTTCTAGCAATTTAGCGCCCCCCGGGAGGCGACCTATAAATGCTTCGGTACGACGACTATCTCTACCCCACACAAGCAGGAAAACCGCAAACAAGGTTATCGGGATGGCAATCCACGGATATGCTCGACCGATCACGGAAAGCACCATGACCAAAAGAACGAGCGCAAATGTGATTCTGTCCCTTCCCGCCATGCGTTGATCTTATCCGCATGCCGATCGAATTGGCGAATGGAATCATGCTGACGCTCGCTTCGGACTGCCTTATTCAAATTGTCCTCCTAATTATGATATGAGTCTGCGTTAACCGGATAGGCATGGTCCGAACCTTCAGTACCGACAACCCGATCCATAAAGAGACATTTTGGCAATCGCTCGGGGTTGATCGCCGCCCTCGCGCGCCGGGCGGCAGAAGACAGTACATGTTCAGACATCGGCGCGATGACACCCACGGCGAATTTGTCCAGTCCCGTGGCGAAGCCCGTTCCCGCAAAGGCAATGGACGGTTCCGTTTACCTCATAAGGTCCGGTGACCATTACAAGATAGGGCGAAGCGACGATTTGGAACGGCGAGTGAAGGAAATTCGCATCGCCCTCCCTGAGAACGCGACCCTCGTTCACGCAATCAGGACCGATGATCCGGCGGGCATCGAAGCCTATTGGCACCAGCGCTTCAAAGACAAGCGAGCCAACGGCGAATGGTTCAAACTTTCGTCGGCGGATGTCTCCGCATTCAAGAAGCGAAAGTTTCAATGATAGGGCGCTACGCCGCCTCGACCTCCGCCCTGATCTTCGCCCCCAGCCGCTTCTCCGCCATCGCCAGGTCGTACTGGCTCTGCAAGTTCATCCAGAACGCGGCGCCGGGGCCGAGAGTGCGGCTTAAGCGGCTACCGGCTCCACGGCACTCGCCGGGTCAGCCGTCGAACTTTCCGTCGCGATCATCGGCCTCTCGCTCGCGCGCGAGCGCAATCGCGAGTTCGTCGCGGCAAACCTGATGCAAAGCAGAGAGATCGACGCGTGCAAGTTTCCACAGCACGTCCGCCGCTACGTGATCGTAAGCATGCCGAAGAACATTTCCGATCGCCGCGACTTTTGACCACGGAATTTCTGACCGCCGTGTTTTCAGGTCGTCGTCGAGATGACGGCTCGCTTCGGAAATAATTTCGATTCCGCGCTCCACCAACCATCGTTTTTCCCAGTCCTGTTCGAAAGCTTCGAGGGCCACTCCGTCCAATACATGGCGGATGCGCTCGATGGCTTCGATGATGTCTTCGAGACGTGGCGAGAGGAGGCGTTCGCTCATCAGAATACGCGCACAGCCGACTCTTCGATCCGCTTCCTGAGACGCGGATGCAGGCTGCCGCGCGTCATGACGTCCGCCTGGCGGCCGAGTATGTCGGCGGCGCGCTCCTGCACGTCCATCAGCTCGAACAGGCCGAGCTTGCCCTTCTCGTGATCGAAGAACAGGTCGACGTCGGAATCGTCCCTCGCCTCGCCGCGCGCGGTCGAGCCGAACAAATACAGATGCTCGACGCCGAGCCGCTTCAAGTCGGCTTCGTGCGCCCGCAGTCGGCTCATGGCGTCATCGCGTTTCATGGACGCAACATAGCAAACCTGCCCGCCTGCTTCCATGCCCTTGCATTTTGCGAAAACCGACCCGGCGCCGCCGAGGCCCCCGCCCCTATGCCGCCTGGACCTCCGCGTCCACCTTCGCCCGGAGCCGCCGGCGTCGCCCGCTTGCCCTCGTCGCCCGCGTCACACACAAAACACGATGACGCTTCACGATGCCGGCGGCGCCGCTGGCGCGGCGTCCGATTTTCGCATTTTCCAAATGGAGGAACGATCATGGCTGCGCCTCTGGGAAGCTTCGTCTGGTACGAATTCATGGCCTCGGACGCGAAAGCCGCCGCGGATTTCTATACGGCGGTCGTCGGCTGGAGCGCCAAGGACGCCGGCATGGCCGGCTTTCCCTACACGCTCCTTTCCGTCGGCCCGACGATGGTCGCGGGGCTGATGACCTTGCCCGACGAGGCGCGCGCGATGGGCGCGCGGCCGGGATGGCTCGGCTATGTCGCCGTGCCGGACGTCGACGCCTACGCGGCGAAAATCGTCGCCGCCGGCGGCGCGATCTACCGCCCCGCCGCCGACATTCCCGGCGTCGGCCGCTTCGCGGTGGTCGGCGACCCGCACGGCGCGGGATTCGTCGTCTTCAAGGGCGAGCCGGCCGAGGACCCGCGCCCGCCGCTCGCGCCCTTCACGCCCGGCAGGATCGGCTGGCACGAGTTGCGCGCCGGCGAACTCGAAAGCGCTTTCGCCTTTTATTCCCAACTGTTCGGCTGGAAGAAGACCCAGGCGATGGATATGGGGGCGATGGGAACCTATCAGGTGTTCGAGATCGAGGGCGGACAGGGCGGCGGCATGATGACCAAGGCGGCCGATACGCCGGCGCCCTACTGGCTCTTCTATTTCGACGTCGACGCCATCGACGCGGCCGCCGAGCGCGTCAAATCGGCCGGAGGCCAGATCGTCGTCGGCCCGCACGAAGTTCCCGGCGGCGGCTGGGTCGTCCGATGCCTCGATCCGCAGGGCGCGACTTTCGCGCTCCTGGCGACCAAACGCTGAGCCGGCGTCCCTCGCCAGATCCGCAAATGCCTGTTGGACGGCGCCGTTTCGTCCTATGCTGCGCGACGGCTTCGCGGAGGGGACGATGAGCAAAGGCAAGCGAGGAGCGAAAACCGTCAGTTTCGTCAGCCAGAAGGGCGGCGTCGGCAAGAGCACGCTGGCGCGGCTGTTCGCGGTCGGCGCCGCCCATCGCGGCCACCGGGCCATGCTCGCCGACTTCGATCTCGAGCAGCTCACCTGCGTCGAGTGGAACGCGGTGCGCTTACGCGGCGGGATCGAGCCGGAGATCGACGCGCGTTCGTTCAAGAGCCTGAAGAAGCTGCGCAAGAACGACGAGGGGGTCGACTTCATCGTCGCCGACACGCGCGGACTCGCCGACGACCTGACCAAGGAGCTCGCCGAGGAGAGCGACGTGGTGTTCCTGCCGACGGGCACCTCGACCGACGATCTGCGCCCGACCCTGGCGCTGGCGCGCAAGCTCGCCAAGCGCGGCGCCGAAGGGCGCATCGTCCTGGTGCTGTCCAAGATCGGCCGCTCGGAGGCCCAGCTCGCCAAGGCGATCGAGTCGATCGCGGAATCGGGCTTCGAGCTGCTCGGCGAACATTGGCCGCTGCGCGACGGCTTCCAGGCCGATCTCGACGCCGGCCGGGCGGGCCGCGAATCGCGCAGCCCGCACCTGCGCGAAACGGCCGAGCGCATGGAGGAGGCGCTGCTGAAGCGCACCCACGAGGCCAAGCCGCGCGCGTCGGCCGAGGCCGGCTAGCCGACGATCTCGTTGCCCGAGAAGAACTGCGCGATCTCGACTGCGGCGGTCTCGGGCGCGTCCGAGCCGTGCACGGAGTTCTCGCCCATCGACAGCGCGAAATCCTTGCGGATGGTGCCCGCCTCGGCCTTTTCGGGATTGGTTGCGCCCATCACCGCGCGATAGCGCTGGATCGCGTCCTCGCCTTCGAGCGCCTGCACGACGACCGGCGCCGCGGTCATCATCGCCACCAGCTCGCCGAAGAACGGCCGCTCCTTGTGCACGCCGTAGAACGTCTCGGCCTCGGCCCGCGTCATCCGCACGCGTTTCTGCGCGACGATGCGAAGCCCGGCGGCCTCGATCCTGGCGTTGACCGCGCCGGTGAGGTTGCGGCGCGTGACGTCGGGTTTGAGAATCGAAAAGGTGCGTTGGAGGGCCATGGGCGCTTTCTTGTGTGGGGAGTTGCGGGAAAGGCGCCGCGCTTATATCCGCGGGCGCCGGGAGCGGCAAGACGACACCCCTCACCCCGACCCCTCTCCCGAACGGGAGAGGGGCTTTGCGGCGCGACCCCTTCTCCCGTTCGGGAGAAGGTGGCGCGAAGCGCCGGATGAGGGGGCGCCGCCGTATGAACGATTGGAGCGCCAACACGATGATCACCGTCACACGACAGGGCGGCGACGACCCGCTTCTCTTCGACGTCGTCGTCGCCGAGCCAAGCGGAACGAGCCGCCACCGCGTCAGCCTGACGCGCGCCGATCTGGCGCGCCTCGCCGGCGGACGGTCGCCCGAGCGCCTGGTCGAAGCCGCGTTCGGCTTCCTCCTAGAGCGCGAGCCGAAGGAGTCCATCCTCGCGCGCTTCGACGTCAGCGTCATCGCGCGCTACTTCCCCGAGTTCGAGCGCGAATTGCCGCGCTATCTCGCCGGCGCCCCCTGAGCGAAATGCGCGGCGGCGGGAGCGTCGGCCGGCGCAAACGCGCCTCATCGTCGACGCTTCCCCCCGAGCAGCGGCCGTGCTTAGCTCTATTCTAAACTAGGCGACGCAGGGCGCCGACCGCCAGGGAGGTTTTCGCGATGAACGTCACGCATGGGCTGCGACGCGTCCTGCAACTCAATCCTGCCGGCCTTGCGACGGTTCACGGCGACCGGCGGCGGACGTGGCGGGAGGTCGGGAACCGCGTCGCGCGGCTGGCGGCGGGCTTGCACGCGCTCGGCGCGGCTGCGAACGAGCGCGTCGCGATCCTGGCGCTCAATTCCGACCGCTATCTCGAGGCCTATCTCGCGACGGCCTGGGCCGGCGCGGTGATCGTGCCTCTCAACATAAGATGGAACGGGAAAGAGAACGAGGACGCGCTGCGCGACTGCCGGCCGAAGGCGCTGCTGTTCGACAAGACCTTCGCGCCGGTCGCCTTGGCGCTGGGGCAGGCGCTGCCCGGCCTGGAACTCGTCTATGCCGACGACGGCGAGCCGCCCGGCGGAGCGCTGAGCTACGAAGGCCTGATCGCGCGAAGCGAGCCGATCGCCGACGCGATGCGCGTGGGCGGCGATCTGGCCGGCGTCTTCTACACCGGCGGCACGACGGGACGCTCGAAGGGGGTGATGCTCAGCCACGCCAACCTGATGGCGAACGCCTTCAACTCGCTCGCCGAGTTCCCCGCCTCCGGGACGCGCGCCTATCTGCACGTCGCGCCGATGTTCCATCTGGCCAACGCCGGCGCGATGTATTCGCTGCTGCTGCGCGGCGGCGTCAACGTGATGATTCCGGCTTTCACCCCCGAAGGCGTCATGGCGATCGTCGCCAAGGAACGCGTCACCGACACCGTGCTCGTGCCGACGATGATCCAGATGCTCGTCGACCACCCGAAGTTCGCCTCCCATGACTTTTCGTCGCTGATGCGCATCACCTACGGCGCGTCGCCGATCAGCGAAGCGGTGCTGCGCCGGGCGATGGCGGCCCTGCCGCACGTGCAGTTCGCCCAGGGCTACGGCATGACCGAGCTGTCGCCGGTGGCGACCTTCCTGCCCTGGGAGGACCATATCGGCGAGGGCTTCGCCAAGGGCCGCCACCGCTCGGCGGGCCGCGCCGCCTTCGGCTGCGAGGTGAGGATCGTCGATCCCGACGGCCGGCCCGCGCCGGCGGGGGTCATCGGCGAGATCGTCGTGCGCGGCGACAACGTGATGATGGGCTATTGGGAGCGTCCCGAGGAGACCGCCAAGGCGATCGTCGACGGCTGGATGCACACCGGCGACGGCGGCGCCATGGACGAGGACGGCTACGTCTTCATCGTCGACCGCCTCAAGGACATGATCGTCACCGGCGGCGAGAACGTCTATTCGATCGAGGTCGAGAACGCCCTCGCCCAGCATCCCGCCGTCGCCCAATGCGCGGTCATCGGCGTTCCCGACGACGAATGGGGCGAGCGGGTCCACGCCGTCGTCGTGCCGCGCAGCGGCGCGCAGGTTTCGGCGGACGAGCTGATCGCCTTCGCCAGGACGCGCATCGCCGGCTACAAATGCCCGGCCAGCGTCGAAATCCGCGACACGCCGCTGCCGCTCTCCGGCGCCGGCAAGATCCTCAAGCGCGAGTTGCGCAAGCCGTTCTGGGAGGGGCGCGAGCGGCGGGTGAATTAGGGGGCGGCTCGCTCGTGCAAGGCGCGCGCCCCCTTCCCCCCTTGCGGGGGAAGGTGTCATCGCGTTAGCGATGACGGATGAGTTCTCATCCCAAGGCGAATGCGAAGCATTCGTCCGCGTCACGCTTCGCGTGGCGCCTTCTCCCGCAAGGGGAGAAGGGGGCGCGGGGGATTGGCCGCGATCGGCGGGGCGCGGGTCACATTCGGATCGCGCCTGGACCCAGGAGAGAATGCAATGCGCCTCAGCATCCTCGCAGTTCTCTTAACGCTTTTCGCCGGCGCGCCGGCCGGCGCGCAAGTCGTCGCCCTGGGCGACAGCGCCACCAAAGGCTTTCACCTTCCCGAGGCCGAGACGTGGCCGTTCAAGCTCGAGGCGCTGCTGCGCCAGCGCGGCCTCGACGTCCACGTCGCCAACGAGGGCGTCAACGGCGACACCTCCGAGGGGATGCTGAGCCGGCTCGATTCGGCCGTCCCCGCGGGAACGCGGGTGGTGATCTTCGCCTGTTGCGGCAACGACAACAAGAACCCGCGCCACTTCGTCGCCGACCACGACGCCGACATGCAGGCGATTTTCGCGCGGCTGCGCGCGCGCGGCATCGCGGTGGTCTTCAGCCCGGAGCGCAACGGCGGGGCGATGAACCCGGCCGACATCGCGCTGGCGCAACGCGTGGGCGCGTCGCTGTGCGGCGGCATCTACAAGGGCGTCGCCCCGGAAGACATCGAGGCGTCGGAAGCCGGCCGCCACCCCAACGCGAGGGGCACCACCGTCATCGCCACGCGCCTGCTGCCGTGCGTGATGAGCGCGCTGGGGGCGAAGGGGGGATAGAGCGCGGGGGGGGCGGCGGGGGTCTTCGATGCCAGGGAACGCGACAAGGCTTTTCACCAAAAGCGGCGGCCGAAAAGCGCCTCTACAAGGCTTCCCCACGGCCTGCGGCCAATCCCCAAGCCCCTCACCTTACCTCTCCCCGCAAGGCGGGGAGAGGGGGCGGCGACGCCTGCGCGAACCTTCGCCGTTTGCTCTTGGCAGGAACGGGCCGAAACGATCCTTGTTCGGCGCGAACCGGCGCCAGGGCCCCCTCTCCCCGCTTTTGGCGGGGAGAGGTAAGGTGAGGGGCGCGGGGGATTGGCCGCGAAGGCGCAGTTCGCGGCGCCGGCGGCCACATCGGCTCGTCGCCGTCAAGCGGCTGCGCCGCTCCTATGCTGCGCTCCGGTCGCTTCGCTCGGACGAACGCTTCGCGTTCGCCTTGAGATGACTGCGCCGGTCCGATACGGCGTTATGCATCCATGATCTTTTGTTGAGCGAAGCCGGCCCGCAGGGCCGGTCCGCTCAGCAAAGATCATGGAAACCAACAGCCTGAGCCGCGCACAGGGGTCAAGGCTCGCGCATAGCGCGACCCGCGAAGCGGGCTTGGCCTTGACGCCGAGCACGGATCAGGCACTGCGGACCTGGAAGAACGCGAATTTGGGAGTGCGGCTCGGGTGGCGCGATATACTGATAATCGGAACTAGCGAAACGCATACTTCCGGAAAATACGAATCCATGCTAATCTACTCAAATGAGTTCCTCTACCCTGTCCCGCCCCCGCGACCCTTCCTCGCCCCCGCCGGCGGCCGCATCGACGAAATTTCCTTTTCCTGCCCCGCAACCCATTGAAATCGCCCAAAACGCCCACAACAATCCTTGGAAATATTTGGAGATTTCGCCGCCTGATTTGCTCCCATTTGGAAAAGCTTGGCGAAAATCCTTGGCGCCCCCTACCCCCATGGGCGCTAGGATAACCCCGCCTTGCCTGGAACAACCCTCGCCGTCATGGCCGGGCTCGTCCCGGCCATCCACGCGGCGCCGCTGCAAAAACCTTTGAGGTCAGCCGCTTCGTCACCGCGTGGATGCCCGGCACAAGGCCGGGCATGACGGGGATAGGCGGCCTTTATCCTAGCGCCAACGCCCTCACCCCTCCCCCCGCTCCCGCCGCAGCTTCGCCCAGTACTCCAGCCGCTTCCTGATTTCGCGCTCGAAGCCGCGCTCGACGGGCTCGTAGAGCTTTCGCCGGCCGAGCGCCTCGGGCCAGTAGTTCTGGCCGGAGAAGGCGTCGGGCTGGTCGTGGTCGTATTGGTAGCCGGCGCCGTAGCCTTCCCCGCGCATCAGCTTGGTCGGCGCGTTGAGGATGGTCTTGGGCGGGGTGAGCGAGCCCGCCGACTTGGCCAACGCGGTCGCCGCCTGGAAGGCGGTGTAGAGCGCGTTGGACTTGGGCGCGGTCGCGACATAGACGACGGCCTCGGCGATCGCCAGTTCGCCCTCGGGGCTGCCGAGGAAGTCGTAGGCGTCCTTGGCGGCGTTGGCGACGACGAGCGCCTGCGGATCGGCCAGGCCGATGTCCTCGCTCGCCATCCGCACCACGCGGCGCGCCAGGAACAGCGGATCCTCGCCGGCGTCGAGCATGCGCGCGAGATAATAGAGCGCGGCGTCGGGGTCCGAGCCGCGCACGCATTTGTGCAGCGCCGAGATCAGATTGTAATGGCCCTCCTGCGCCTTGTCGTAGATCGGCGCGCGGCGCTGCACGACGTCCACCAGGCCGGCGGCGTCGAAGGTCTCGCCCTCGCGCGCGGCGCGCCACACCTCCTCGGCGAGCGTCAGCGCCGCGCGTCCGTCGCCGTCGGCCATGCCCACGAGCGCGGCGCGCGCGTCCGCGTCGAGCGGCAGCGGCTTGCCCTCGACGCTCTCCGCCCGCGCCAGCAGCTTTTCCAGCGCCGCCTCGTCGAGCGGGCGGAAGACCAGCACTCGCGCGCGCGACAGCAGCGCCGCGTTGAGCTCGAACGACGGGTTCTCGGTGGTCGCGCCGATGAGCGTGATCGAGCCGTCCTCCATGACGGGCAGGAACGAATCCTGCTGGGCGCGGTTGAAGCGGTGGATTTCGTCGACGAACAGCAGCGTCGCGCCGCCGGTCGCCCGGCGCGCCCGCGCCGCCTCGAAAATCTTCTTCAGCTCGGCGACGCCGCTGTGGATCGCCGACACCTGGACGAATTCGGCCCTTCCCTGGCGGCCGATCAGCCGCGCCACCGTCGTCTTGCCGGAGCCCGGCGGGCCCCAGAAGATCATCGAGCCGAGGGTCGGCGCCTGCAGCATCCGCGTCAGCGCGCCTTCGGGGCCGGTCAGGTGCTCCTGGCCCGCGACTTCGGCGAGAGTTTGCGGGCGCAGCCGCTCGGGCAGCGGCGCCGGCGGCGCCAGGGCGCCGAAGATGTCGGGGGGGCCGTTCATGGCTCAATCTCACCCGCCGTCCCCGCCAAGTCCAGCCTTGCCCGCGAGACCCGATTGGAACATGGTGCGCGCGCTTCGAACGACGCCAGGAGTGCCCGATGAACGCCCCTTCCAACGCTCTTTCGGGCCTGCCGACCGCCCGCCCCGAGGAGGTCGGCCTTTCGCGCGCCGCGCTGCAACGGCTCGGCGAGGCGATGGAGCGGGAGATCGCGGCGGGCCGCGCGCCGGGCGCGGCGATGCTGGTGGCGCGGCACGGCAAGGTCGCCTTTTCGCACGCCCTGGGGAAGCTGCGGCCCCACGGGCCGCCGATGCCCGCCGACGCTGTTTTTCGCATCTATTCCATGACCAAGCCGATCGTCTCGGTGGCGGCGATGACGCTGGTCGAGGAAGGGCGGCTGGTGATTTCCGATCCGCTGGCCAAGTACATCCCGGCCTTCGCCAAGACGAAGGTCGGCGTCGAGAACGGCGACAGGCTCGACCTCGTCCCGCTCGAGCGCCCGATCACCATCCAGGACCTGATGCGCCACACCTCCGGCCTCACCTACGGCTTCACCGGCGTTTCGCGGGTGCAGAAACTCGTCCACGCGGCCGCGCCGATGAGCCAGGACAGGAGCGCGGCCGAGCACGTCGAGGCGCTCGCCGCCCTGCCGTTGCAGCATCAGCCCGGCAAGGTCTGGGAATACAGCCATTCGACCGACGTCCTCGGGCGCGTCATCGAGATCGTCGCCGGACGCAGCCTCGGCGAAGTCCTCAGCGAGCGCATATTCGCGCCGCTCGGCATGGCCGACACGGCGTTCCACCTCCCCGACGCCAAGCGCGAGCGCCTCGCGCAGCCCTTCTCGTTCGACTTGCTCACCGCGTCCAACATCGACACGATCGAGTCGCGCCAGCCGCCGCGTTGCGAGTCGGGCGGGGGCGGCCTGGTCTCGACGATCGGCGATTACGCGCGCTTTTTGGCGATGGTGAGCGGCGGCGGCGCGCTGAACGGCGCGCGCATTCTCGGCTCGCGAACCCTCGCCTTCATGGCGAGCGACCATCTGGGGCCGCACGTCGTCAAGAACCACTTCTTGCTGTGGCCCGGGCACGGCTTCGGGCTCGGCTTCGCGGTGCGGCTCGAGCCCGGCATTGCGCCGACGCCGGGCGCCGTCGGCGAGTATTTCTGGGGCGGCGTGGCGGGCACCGTGTTCTGGATTTCGCCGCGCGACGCGCTGTTCGCGATCCTGATGGTGCAGGCCCCCGAGCATCGCGAATATTTCCGCCTGCTGTTCCGCAATCTCGTCAATGCGGCGATCGTTTGAACGCCGTCGCGTGAGATCACCACATTCCGGTATTGGCCATCGACGCCCAGGGCTCGGCGGGCGCCAGCGCCTTGCCCTTCTGGATCAGCTCGATCGAGATCGCGTCGGGGGTGCGGATGAAGGCCATATGGCCGTCGCGCGGCGGACGGTTGATGACGACTCCCGCCTTCTGCAGCGTGGCGCAAGTCGCGTAGATGTCGTCGACGGCATAGGCGAGATGGCCGAAATTACGCCCGCCGGTATAGACTTCCGGGTCCCAGTTGTAAGTCAGCTCCAGCAGCGGCGCCTGCGTCTCTTTCGCATTTTCGGCGTCATCAGGCGCGGCGAGGAAGACCAGGGTGTAGCGGCCCTTGTCGTTGCTCGTGCGCCGCACTTCGACGAGGCCGAGCTTGCCGACGAAAAAGGCCAGCGACGCCTCGAGATCGCTGACGCGAATCATGGTGTGCAGATATTCCATGGCCATGGGTCCTTCCCGGTTTGCGTCGATGCGGCCGACAGAGCATAAAGCATAACGCGTTGGCGTGATCTAACCATGTCCTCGATGACCCAGGCCGGCAAGAACGACGCTCCTTCGAGGCTCAAGCAGCGCGCCGCGCTCGCCTCCGTCGCGGCGAGCCTCGCCCTGGCGCTCGCCAAGCTCGCGGCGGGGACGATGGCCGGTTCGCTGGCGCTTCTCTCCGAGGCCGCGCACAACGGCCTCGACGTCGGCGCCAGCGCGCTGACCTACTACGCCGTGCGCGTGTCCGACAAGCCGGCCGACGAAGACCATCCGTTCGGCCACGCCAAGATCGAGGCGGTCGCGGCGCTGGCGCAAACCGGCTTTCTCATCGTTCTGGCCGTCGCCGTCGCCCTCGAGGCGCTGCGTCGCATCGGCGAGCCGAGCGTCGTCGACGCCAATGCCTTCGCCTTCGGCGCGATCCTCATGTCGATCGGCGTCGATCTCGTGCGCTGGCGCGCC
>Ga0181524_10001487_pt1 | contig 26786 bp, 21 predicted proteins | sample PEATcosm2014_Bin_34_FD_119761 | JGI IMG/M metagenome (GOLD analysis project Ga0181524, IMG submission 119761) | Peatland microbial communities from MTU Mesocosm Facility, Houghton, MI, USA - PEATcosm2014_Bin05_60_metaG | ecosystem: Environmental > Terrestrial > Soil > Wetlands > Peat | place... | reverse complement strand
ATCCCGAGATCCCCTGGCTCTACAATTTCAAGATCGATTTCCGCTTTAAATAATCGGCAAGGCAGGTCAAATCCGAAATCTGTCAAATTATCTGCCCCTTAAAAATCGCTGCCAACGGGGTTGTGGCCAACGGGCATCACAAGCGACTGGTTTTCCGGCCACCGGGCCGCAACCCCGTTGGGGTTGATGGGCATCGCCACCCGATTACCCAGGGTTGGCGCTGCGCCAACCTGGGCTTTGCTCCACAACCCCGTTGGGGTTGGAGTTTTTCCACAACGTTTTAGCGCGAGGAATTCGTTTCCTCAGTGCCGTGATTCCGGACTTCTCTCTCAAGAACGCCGCTGGCCATCCCCGCCGCTTCCTTCGTGAACGTCTGGCATTTTTTCTCCCGAAGCTTGTTCTCCTTGAAAAAGCGATTGCCTTCCGGTGTGTCGAGGCGGCAGCCGATGAGCCGCTCGCAGTTGGTCGTGCCGAACTTCGCCTCGAACTCGCCAAGAAAGGCCCGCACCAGCCGGAAAGTGCCGTCCAGGGATTGGTCTGCGCTGTTGCGTCCAGCCAGCATGTTGATGGCCAGGACACCGCCGCTCACTGCCCCGCAGATGCCGCCGGTCGCCGCAATGCCGCCGCACAGCCCTGTGGCGATTTTTGGGATCAACTCGGACTTGATGCCTCGGCTTTCGGCCATGGCCTGCAAGACACTCTCCGCGCAGCAGAACCCCTGCTGGAACAGTTCCGCGCTCCGTTGGGCAACCTGAATCGTCGTCATAATCCTGATGGCTTCCAGCCTAAACCTCCGAGGCCCGTTTGCCAAGAACATCGAACTTGGTTTCTGTGTTCAGTTCTTTGAGGATTTCAGGAATTGTCATCATCAAACACCTCGCTGCTCACCACCCTTCCCCGTCCAGGAAATCTGCGGCCCTCCACAGATACCACGCCGCTGCGGTGCGGTACGGCGCCCATCGAACGCCGTAACGGGCAAGTTGCTCCGGCTCCGGCAGCTTCCGCTTGGCGTAGGCGAACTGAAATCCCTTCCTCACGCCCAAGTCGTGGACCGGCAGAACGTCCGGCCTGCCTAAATTGAAGATGAGCAGCATCTCGACGGTCCAGCGGCCAACACCTTTGATGCTGGTGAGCCGCTCCACGATCTCAGCGTCCGTCATGCGGTCGCACTCATCGAGCGTTGGGATGCGGCCGTCCACCGCCTGCTGCGCGATGCCCAGGACGTAGCCGGCCTTGGGCCGCGACAGCCCGGCATTCCTGAGCCGCTCCGGCGGCTGTTTCAGCACTGCCTCCGGCGCGGGGAAACCGTCGCTGCCGAAAAGCGCCCGGAACCGCCCCAGAATCGTCCCCGCGGCCTGGCCGCTGAGTTGCTGGTGGATGATGGCGTGGACCAGCGACTCGAACGGTTGGAGGCGGCGCGGGCGCAGTTTGACCGGGCCGACGCGGTCAATCAGCCCGGCCATGGCAGGGTCGGCTCGGAGGTGGGCCAGCGCGCGTTTGTTCACCGGGCGACTATCGCGCCTTCGCAGCGAGGATGCAAGGCATGCAACCGGCCCTGAGCCCTTGTGTGGATTCCCCGAAAAAGGCTTGAAAGGCGGCGCGCGGAGTGGGAGCTTTGCCAGGGCAAGAATTTGACGCTCTATGATTTCATCCCCCGGGACGACCGCCCGAGCAACGACCTGCTGCTTGGGCAATTCCTGGAATATGTCCAGAGCAAGCGCCTGAAGCTGTACCCAGCGCAGGAGACCGCCATCCTCGAGTTGTTCGAGGAGAAGAACGTCATTCTCAACACACCCACCGGCTCGGGCAAGACGCTCGTGGCGGCGGCGGTGCAGTTCAAGGCCCTGGTCCAGGGCAAACGCTCCGTCTATACCTGCCCGATCAAGGCCCTGGTCAACGAGAAGTGGCTCGCCCTGTGCCGGGACTTCGGCCCGGATAACGTCGGGCTGAGCACCGGCGACGCCGCGGTAAACCGCGATGCGCCAATTCTGTGTTGCACGGCGGAAATCCTGGCAAATATCGCCCTCCGCGAGGGTCCAAAGGCCAATGTCCAGGAAGTCATCATGGACGAGTTCCATTACTACGCGGACCGGGAACGAGGCGTGGCGTGGCAGGCGCCGCTGCTGACCCTGCCGCAGGCCCGGTTCTTGTTGATGTCGGCCACGCTTGGCGACACGACGTTTTTCGAGCAGGAACTGACCCGCTTGAATGGCCGCCCGACGGTGAGCGTCCAGTCCGCCGACCGGCCGGTGCCGCTGGAATATGCCTATTCGGAAATCGCGCTGGCCCAGACCCTGGAACGGCTCATAGCCGAGGGCAAAGGCCCCGTCTACGTGGTGCATTTCACCCAACTGGAGGCTGCGCAAAGCGCGCAGGACTTCACCAGCATCAATGCCTGCGCGCGCGACGAGAAAAATGCCATCGGCAGCGCCCTCGAGGGGTTCAGGTTCACCAGCCCCTACGGACCGGAGATCCGGAGGTGGCTCAAGCATGGCATCGGCCTGCATCACGCCGGCCTGCTGCCAAAATATCGCGTCCTGGTCGAGCAACTTACCCAGAGGGGCCTGCTCAAGATTATCTGCGGCACCGACACACTGGGGGCCGGGATTAACATGCCCATCCGCACGGTCCTTTTCAGCCGTCTCTGCAAATTCGACGGCCAGAAGACCGGAATCCTTAGCGCCCGCGATTTCCACCAGGTCTCGGGCCGGGCAGGCCGGAAGGGGTTTGATGAGCGCGGCTGGGTCGTGGCGCAGGCGCCCGAGCATGTCGTCGAGAATATCAAGCTGGAGGAAAAGGCGGCCAAAGACGGCAGAAAATCGGTCAGGCGCAAGCCCCCGGAGAAGAATTTTGTCAGTTGGGACAAGCAGACATTCCTTCGCCTCATCCACGCGCCGCCGGAGAGATTGGCCTCGCGATTCCAGGTCTCGCACGCGATGTTGCTCAATGTCCTGAGCCGGGAGGGCGACGGCTGCCGCGCCATGCAAAGGCTGATTCGCCACTGCCATGAGACGCCCAGAGCCAAAAAGGAGCATGTTAAACGCGCCTGGCAGTTGTTCCGTTCGCTCGTGGACCGCAGGATCATCGAGTTTGTTCCCAAAAACCAGGAGGGCGCTTACCTGCGCGTGAATGTCGAGCTGCAGGAGGATTTCTCGATGGACCAGGCGCTTTCGTTGTACCTGCTGGACACCCTCCCGCTGCTGGACCCCCAGGCGCCCGACTATCCGCTGGTGTTGCTCACCCTGGTGGAATCCATCCTCGAAGACCCGGACCTCATATTGCGCAAGCAACTCGACAAGCTCAAGACCCGCAAGATGGCCGAGATGAAAATGGCCGGCATCGAATACGACGAGCGAATGGAAGAGCTGGAGAAGCTCGAATATCCCAAGCCCAACCGCGACTTCGTCTATTCCACTTTCAATGCCTTCGCGGACAAACACCCGTGGGTCGGCCAGGAAAACATCCGCCCCAAATCCATCGCGCGCGAGATGTTCGAGACCTTCCGTTCCTTTTCCGATTACATCCGCGATTACGAACTCCAACGCGCCGAGGGCCTCCTCCTGCGCCACCTCCACAGCGTCTATAAAGTCCTCACCCAAACCGTCCCCGACGCCGCCAAGACCGATGTCGTCCGGGAAATGGAACTCTACTTCGGCACCCTTATCCGGCAGGTGGACTCCAGCCTGCTGGACGAATGGGAGAAGATGCGCGACCCCAATTACGTGGCGCGCGCCGAGGGCAAAGAGGTCCGCCCGCCCGGCGCCCAGGAAGCGCAACAAGACATTACCCGCGACGCCAAGCCCTTCACCGCCGCCATCCGCGTCCGCATCTTCAACTTCTTGCGCGGCCTGGTCATTGCGGACTACGAAGGCGCGCTTTCCCATCTCGATTCCCCGGCTGACCCCGAGGGCCAGCCCTGGACCGCGGACAGGCTGCGCCTGCTCTTCGACGAGTATCACCAGGAGCATGACTACCTTTGCCTGGACCCCAACGCGCGAAATGTCCGCCACACTTACGTGACTCCATCCGAGGACAAGAAGTCCTGGCGCGTCCAGCAAATGCTCGTCGACCCGCAAGAGCATAACGACTGGGTCGCTGAGTTCGAGGTGGATTTGCTGAAGTCACGCGCCGCCGGCGAACCCGCCCTTCGTTTGCGGAAAATAGGGGGTCTGTAGGCGCTTTCAGAGCAGCTTCATCCCAAAGCCACGACGGGGTCTTGGGCAAAGTGCAAACGGACGCGCTGGGGCCGTTGGTTTGGCTCAAAAAAACCGTTCACCGCATCGGCAACGCAAGCCGCTACCGGAGCGCCTTCCGGAGGTGCGGCTCCAAACCCAGAGCATTGAAGTAGAAGCCGAGGGAGTTGCAATGCACCCCATCAACCAGGCCGGCGGCCTGGTCCCGATTGAGCATCTTGAGACCATCCACATACCAAATCCTGCGATCGCCGGCTTTGCGCCGCTGCTCAACAAACTCCCGGGCCGCGCGGCGCTTGGCCGACTGCTCGCGGGCCACATCGCCTCCGCTATCCTCTGCCGGAAAGTAAAATGGGCCGGTCACCAGGATGGGCAGCCGAGGCCACTTCTTGCGCAGGATGTCCACGAAGACCGGAAGCGCGGCCGCGTATTGGGCCGCCGAGGGGTTGCCCCAGAAATCCAGGACGATGCAGGACGGGTCCAATTCGCAAATCGCCTCGGCCAAGGCCGGTTCGCCCAGCCCGTTTCCGCTGAAACCCAGGTTCACGAAATCCGCCTTGAGCTTGCGCTCGAGAATCGCCTGGCAGGAACCGCCCGGGTTGGACGCGCACCCGCCCTGGGTGATGCTCGAGCCGTAATACACCACCGGCTTCGCAATAGGATAAGGCCTGGCCGGCTCCAGACGCGCCTCGGCGTCCAGGCTCAGCTCCTGAATCGTCACCGCCTTGTAGAGCGGCAGATACAGGGTGATGTCGCGCATCTTGCGCTCGGGGCCAACGCGCCATTCCTTGGCTATTCTGCCCGCGGCATCAGGCCAGGCGCTGCCGGCATAGTCGCTGCCGACGTACAGGTCGAAGCCGTTCTCGCCCACGCTCGCCATGTGGTGCATGTTCGAGAAGCGGGGATTCTCGGCGACGAGTCCGATGGTGGTGGAATCGGTTCGGAAGCGGAGCCTGCCTCCGCTGGGGTCCTGGGCCAGGTCCCAGACCGGGGGCCGGAATCGGTCTTTCAAGCGCGAGGGCAGGCGGCGCAGGACGGGTTTGTCCTCGCTAAACCAAGGCAGGCCGCACACCTCCAGGCGCGCATCCGGAAAGGCAATGCGCTGGCGCGCCGCCACTGACTCGGCACTCGCAGGTCCGGAGACCATCGCGACCAACGCCAGTGGGAGCACCTTGAGCAGAGGAAGAAAAGCCCGCTGTTTGTCCAGGTTCATGGAGCTAGTTTGCGCCAACCGCGCAGCAAAGGGCAAGCCGAGAAGTGTTGCCTCCACGCCGCGCCGGATTCCGGCTTGCAGGCGGAAGTCCCGGCTCGTATATACTGGGGACAAATGCGGCAGCAACCAGGCAACCAGAAAATCGGGGCGGAGATGATCTTCTGGCCCTGGCCTGCTTTCCCCGTCGGGGCGGTCGTTTTCCTGGCAGCTTCTTTTCTTTATGTTTGGCTAAGGGTAGAGCCGCTCCTGGAGTATCACAGTTACGGGCCGTACTTCTACCGGCAACGGGCTTTTATGGAGACGTTTCTCGGCCGTCCAGGAGGTCTGGCCAGTTATGCCGGGGTGTTTTTGGCGCAGTTGAATTGCCTGAGCTGCCTGGGCGCCCTGGTTTTCGTCCTGTCCGAGTGTGTGGTCCTCCTGGCAGCGCTCTTTTGTCTGGCTCGCATCGGCGGCAGGGCGCCGGGCTTTGCCGCCCTGGTTCCGCTGTTTATGCTCCTGCTGCTGCGCAACCGCTATGGTTGCCCGGTGCCTGCGCTGAGCGTCGGTCTTGTCCTGGCGCTGGGCGCCTTCGACGCCCACGTCTGGTTGCCCTGGCGGCGCCCTTGGCTGGCGACGGCAGTCAGCGGATTGATTTCCGGTGTCCTTTTCTTTTTGGCGGGGCTTTGGTCAGCCCTGCTCTTTGCGGTCTTGTGTTGCTTGTTTATGGTCATCCAGATGCGGAACTGGCCTGCGGGGTTGGGTTGCCTGGTTCTGGCGCTGGCGGCGCCCCTCGCGGTCATCGGAGCGGGAAACCTCGGAATCACAAGGCTCTTCAATCCCTGGCCGGAAGGAGTTGATTGGGTGCTTGCAGCCGCTCTCTACGCCTCGGTGCCTGTGGCGGGAGCGGCCCTGGCCTTGCTCCCGAGGCCTGCCGCAAATTCACCTGTCAACCCGCAACCGGTTTCGGGAAACTGCGCCGCGCCTGTCCACAAGCCCGGCCGCCGGTTCCAGAGCGCGCCGCGCGGCCAGGCCGTGGTTGTTTTGGCGCTTGTGCTCGGGTGGGCCGCCGTATGGCTGGCGTTTGATCGGCGCCAGAAGCTCCTGGCCGAAATCGACTACGACGCCAGTTGCGGGCAATACGAAGCGGTCCTTGCGGCCGCCAGGCAGGTCAAGGCGCTGAATCACCCGGCCATGATCCGCTTGCAGTTGGCCCTCTATCACACCGGGCGGCTGGCGGAGGAGCTGTTTTCGTTTCACAACATGATGGACGACGAGCCGATGGAAGCGGTCGGCGAGGACTGGCGGGCGCAAAGCCAGCCCCTCTTCGAACTCGGTTTGGTCAACGACGCCGAGCACATGGCGCACGACGCCCTGGAGATGGAGGGCGACCGTCCGGACCTACTGCGGCTGTTGGCGCGCATCAACGTGCTGAAGAACCGGCCCCGGGCGGCGCAAGTTTTCCTGAACGTGCTGAGCCTGATACCGTTCCAGGGTGAACGCGCGAGCGATGCCTGGCCGACGATGGAGCCGCAGATGTCCACGGCCGAGCGCTCCTTCCTGGACCGGATGCGCACCCGGGAGTTGACCAAAGAGGCGCCGCACGAAGGGCTGCCAGCGGGGCCCCTGCTCGAGGTCCTGCTGGCATCGAATCCCACAAACCAAATGGCCTTCGAATATCTCATGGCCGACTGCCTGATGGGCCTGGACCTGAAGAAAGCGGTCCAGCGCCTCCGCTTGCTCGACAACTTCAATTACGCCCGAATACCCCGGCCCTACGAAGAGGCCCTACTCCTCTATCAGCAAGTTGCTGGAGTCCGGGTCCAATTGAAAGGCCGCACGATCCGCCCCGAAGCCGCCCAGCGATTCCGCCAGTTCAGAGAAGCAGTCGGACGGTTGGAGGGAGGGGCCGAAGGCCGGGCGGCCTTGGTTGCCAGCTTCGGTGACACCTATTGGTATTTTTATTATGCCGCCCGAAGCCGCAAGCTGGCGGAAGAAGGCCAAACCTCGGCGCCATGAACTCATCCCTCTCTCGTGCAGCTTCGCCGCTCTGCGCCTGCTGGCTGCTGGCCGCCGCCTGGCTGGCCGGCGGCCCGCTCGAACCACGGGCAGCCGAACTGCCGCGGCTGTTCCCCGACTACATTGGCGTCACCCTCCCGCCCAACATCGCGCCCCTGAACTTCAAAATCCAGGAACCTGCCGCCTCATACCGGGTTGAGTTGCGCTCCACCAAAGGACCGCCCATTGCCATCTCCAGCCCAAACCCCGCGATTCGGATTCCGCCAAAAGCCTGGGCGGGCCTCTTGCGCGCCAACCCCGGCCAGCCCTTGTACTGGGACATCTCGGCGCAAAGCGCCTCGTCCGGTTGGACCCGGTTCGCCACGGTGACTAACCATATTGCGCGGGAAGAAATCGATGGCTGGCTGGCTTACCGTCTGCTCAGGCCGATCTTCAATTTCTACGTGCATCTCGGCATCTATCAGCGAAACCTGGAGTCCTTTGACCAAAGACTGATCCTCGAGAACGACAAGTTTGATCACGCCTGTTTCAACTGCCACACCCCGTTCAACCGAAGCCCGAGTACCTTCGCCTTCAACATCCGCGGCTACGAGGGCAAGAACCCGATGATACTGGTCATCTCCAACCAGGCCGCGCGCGTGGAGAAGACCATGGGTTACCTGGCCTGGCACCCGAGCGGCCGGCTCCTCGCCTTCTCGGCCAGCAAGCTTCACCTGCTGTTTCATACCCTCGGCGAAACCTGCGAAGTCTATGATGCCAACTCGGACCTGGGCATTTACCTCGTCGATTCCAACACCGTCTTCTTCCCGCCCGCCATCGCCGCGCCCGACAGGAACGAGACCTGGCCTGCCTGGTCGCCCGACGGACGCTACCTCTATTTCAGCAGCGCCGCCCCCCAGCCAATCAAACAATTCCGCCTGGTTCGCTACGACTTGATGCGAGTCAGCTTCGACATTCATACCGGCCAATGGGGGCAGCCCGAAGTGATGATTTCCTCCGCCGAAACCGGGCTGAGCGTCTGCCAGCCCAAAATCTCCCCGGATGGCCGTTTCCTTCTCGTCACCTTGTGCGAAAACGGCCATTTCCCCATCTACCAGCCCAACAGCGATCTCTATGTGATGGACCTCGCCACCCGCAAACTTCGCCGCCTCGAAATCAATAGCGACCAGGCCGACACCTGGCATTCCTGGTCCAGCAACAGCCGCTGGGTGGTTTTCAGCAGCAAACGCATCGATGGCCTCCTGGCCCGGCCTCATTTCACTTACGTGGATGAAAACGGCGAGTTTCACAAACCCTTTGTTCTGCCACAGGAAGACCCCGCTTTCTATGGCTTCTACCTCAACACGTTCAATGTGCCTGAACTGATGCAGGGACCCGTGACCGTCAAAGAGCGCGACCTCGCCAGGGCGATTGTCGAACCCCGCAAAGTCCTGACCCCACAGGGCCCCGCCGGGCCTTCCTCGCCCGGTTCGACGCCCGGCCAGAACGAATCCGACTACCCGCAACGCAGGGAATAGGCGCCACAACGACACCCAGTGGCTCAGCCGATCCCCGCCCATCGCAAATCTTTTACACAGACCTTACCTATGTCTGACAAGTCCCCGCCCGCGGTGTGGCAGGCTGCCGGGGATGAACAAACTAATCCTGAATCCTGTGCTCGCAGGCGCGGCCGCGCTGGCGCTCACGTTGGCCCGGTCCGGTCTCGCTGCGGAAATCGAGAAGGCGGCGCCGCTGACCACGTTCGGCAAACTCCCCATCAAAGAGGTAACGGTGTTCAAGGACGGCCATGCCTTCGTGGCACACGAGGGCGTCATGCCGACCGACCAACATGGGAACGTGGTGATGGACTATCTGCCCGCCCCGGTGCTTGGCACGTTCTGGCCATACGCCGCGCAACCCGGCGCCCGGCTCGTCGGCGTGACTGCGGGCCAGAAACGCGTGCTGGTCGAGACCACCGCGCTGAGCCTGCGCGAGTTGCTCGAGGCCAATGTGGGCGCGGAGGCCATCATCGCCGAAACGGGCACCAACCGCTACGCGGCCACAATCGCCGGTCTGCCCGCGCGCAGCGCCCAGGAGCAGGCGGCCGTCAACCCGCCCAATTCAGGCGAAAAACTCCCTGAGAAAGGCAGCCTCGTCCTGCTCCGGACGGCCGAAGGAGTGAAGGCCGTCCCACTGGACCGTATCCAGGAGGTCACCTTCAGACAGGCGCCAAAGCCGGCGGCGGCCAATGAGGAATTCCGGAACCTCCTGACGCTACGACTGGACTGGGGCCACGGAAGGCCGGCCGAGTCCGCCCGCGTTGGCCTGTTCTACCTGCAAAAAGGAGTGCGCTGGATTCCCAATTACAAGATCGAACTGGATGGCAACGGCCACGCCGCGGTGAAACTGCAAGCGACGCTGCTCAATGAACTGGCCGACCTCGAAGACGTGTCGGTCAACCTCGTCATCGGCGTACCCACCTTTGCCTTCAAAGACAACCTCGACCCAATGGCGCTGCAGCAAGGCCTGGCGCAGTTGTCCTCCTATTTTCAGGCCGACATGGCCGGGCGGAACAGTCCGGTCGCCGTGCAATTCAGCAACGCGATCATGTCGCAAGCCGCGCGCCCCCCCGAGTATCGCAACCCGGCCGGAGCGGGCGAAAACGGCGCGCTCGGGCCTGAAATCGGCGAGGGCGAAAGGCGCGAGGACCTGTTTGTGTTCAGCGTTCAGCACGTCACGCTCAGAAAAGGCGAGCGGATGGTGCTGCCAGTGGCGGAATTCAGCCTGCACTGCAAAGACGTTTTCACGCTGGACCTGCCCTTCGGTCCGCCGCCTGAAATGCGCGGCAACCTGAACAACGAGCAGCAGCGCGAGTTGGGCCGGTTGCTCAACGCGCCCAAGGTCATGCACAAAGTCCGGCTGACCAACAGCAGCCAGTATCCGCTCACCACTGCCCCGGCCTTGATCATCCGCTCCGGGCGCGTCCTGGCGCAGGGCCTGATGACCTACACCTCGACCGGCGCCAGCGTGGACCTGCCTATCACCGCCGCCATCGATTTCCAGGTCAAGAAGAGCGACCTCGAAACCAAACGCACTGCCAATGCCGTCGAGGAAAACGGCAACCGCTACACGCGCATTGATCTGTCCGGCAAAATCGCGCTCACCAGCCACCGCCCCCAACCGGCCGAAATCGAGGTCACCAGGTATGTCCTGGGCAGCGCCGACCACACTGATCACGATGGAAAGGCGGAAAAGCTGAACACCTTCGAGAACGGCGAATTCCTGGCCGGCGAGTATCCGAATTGGTGGGGCTGGTACGGCTGGCCGGCCTGGTGGAGCTATTTCAACGGCATCGGCCGCATCACCTGGAAGCTGGCCCTCGAGCCCGGGCAGACCCTCGAAGTGGGGTATGAATGGCACTACTTCTGGCGGTAAGCGTGGAAGCGGGAAGGTCCTGAACTGGCTGACGGCTCGGAATTGGGCGGCCATTCAGGCAGTTTCACCTTCTCGAAGTCCAAGGTGGCTGCGTTGAGATTGAGATAAACAGTGAGTTGGTCTGGCCGCGCCTGTGAGAAGTCCAGTTGCCAGGCGCTGTCCCGGCGCTGTTCGTCATCACGGCCACGATAGAGGACCACCCGCAGGCCAATGCCGGGAATGACACTCGACCCCTTGCGTTCTTAGAGAGATTCCCAAAAAGGGCGAAGATGCCCGCAAAGGGCCGCATCTCACCTTTTTGGGTTGCGGTTTCTTGCTCTAATCTTAATCTTAATCTTAATCCGGTTGCATTCTGATCACCGGTGGCACGAGGGAGATTAGGGGCGGGATTATGATTATGATTATGATTATGATTAGGCGGCCACCCAAATAATTGAAATGCACTCGGAAACCAGAATTGGCCTCTTCGGAATCGGACTGGATTCCTATTGGCCGCAGTTCAAGGGGCTCAAGCGGCGGCTGGAGGGCTATCTCGCTGAAGTCCATCGCCTTTTAGAGCGTCCGGGCGTGGTTGTGGTCAACCTCGGCCTGGTGGACACTCCGGCCAAGGCATTCGAGGCAACCCATCGATTCCACCAGAAAAGGCGGAAAAGGCGTCAGCCATAGTTCGGGTTGTTTTTTGTTGCCTCAAGCTCCTTCGCAAGCACCCTCGGGCCTCTGAGCGGACGAAGACGAACGAACAACAACGACCTAAACTATGGTCGACCCCTTTCCGGTCGAAAGCACCAGGGCTTCGCCAACCATGTCCGGGGACATCGGCTCCACCCCGCCGCCCACTCGCCCGAGCGCCTCCTCGAGCCGTTCCACGATGCCCCCTTCGCCTTCCGGACGGTTGAAGCCTAAGAGCGTGTTTCTGAAACGGAGGAAAAAGATTGAACCGCCCTCGCGCGTCGAACGACTCTATCTTGAAAGCAGATGGACAGCCCCGAATCGCTTCAAGACGACTTGCTGGTCCTGCAATGCCAGCAGGGCGACATGGCGAGCTTTGACCGGCTCGTCCGGCGCTGGCAACAGCCGCTGTTGAATTTCGCCTATCGGCTCACGGGCGACTGGACCGCCGCGCAGGACATCGCGCAGGAGACATGGATGGTGGTTATCCGCGGGCTGATCACGCTAAAGGACGTGGCCCGCTTTCGCGCGTGGCTGTTTGCCATCGCCAGCCACAAATGCCAGGACCACTGGCGCCGGGCGCAGTCCGGCGAGCGTTTTGCGGAGAAAGTGCAAATGCAGTCTGACGCCTCCGCGGGCGCTGCGCCGCCCAACGCACAAAGAGCTGACATCGACGCCGCTTTCCGACGCCTGCCGCCGGAAAGCCGGACGGTGCTGGCGCTGATGTATCTGGAAGATTTTTCGGTGGGCGAGATTGCCGGTGTGCTGTCGCTACCGGAAGGCACCGTCAAGTCGCGCCTGTTTCACGCCCGCCAACAACTGCGACAACTCATGGAGAAAGATTATGCAACCGTTTGAAATCGAACTCAAAGATGCACTCGACCGCCCCGATGCCATTCCTGCCGCCGAAGCCGTGGCGCTGAACGAACGCATCGTCCAGGCTTATGGCCGCAAGCAGCGGGCCGCTCACGGCCTGTTGTTGGCTTATCTGGCCTTCTTCGCGGTTTCTATCATCGGTATGATGGGTTTGCTTATTTCCACCTCAGATCTGAAGGAATGCCTCTTCTATGGTATCGGCATCCTGATCGCCATTGAAGGCAGCGTGCTGCTAAAAATCTGGTATTGGATTGTCCACAGCAAGATTGCCACGGTGCGCGAGATCAAGATGCTTCACGTTGCCATAGCGGAACTCAAGGGCCGTGTGTCGCCGGCGCAACAAGGGAGCGGCCACTCGTCCCCGGCGAGCGATGTGCCTGCATTGGAACCGGCGGCGCCGGGCTCGCGCTCGTGGTGGCTGGCGATCCTCGGCCCCGTCTGGATGCTGTCGGTGGCAAGCCTTGTCTATCTGATTTCGCTGTCATATCCCCACAATCTCACTGCATATTTCAAGAAAACCATCGGCGCTGCCGAGGTGGTGGCCGGCAAGGAGTGGCAGGAGACTTTCGAAGTCACGCAGCCGCGCCAGCACTTCCAAGTGCGATTGATCCCAGCGGGAATGACCACACGAAACTGGGTTCAAATGAGTGTGGCAGCAGAGGGGCGCGAACCAATGCTTACCGGCACACTCAACGAATTGAGAATCTATCCCGGCAGAGCGACCTCGGGGCGCTACACCGTTAAGGCCAAGGCGGAAAAGGCGGGCCTTGGCTACACCGTGCTTATCAGCGGCCTGGATGAAGTTCCAAGCTTATCACCCATCCACCTGTTGTGGCTGTTCATTAGCGCGGCATTGACTTGCGGGATTCCGCTGGGTTGGGTCCAACGCCTCTGGCTCCGGCGGATTGATCCGGATCTTCTTCAAGAGTGAGGACGGGGCCACGGCTGGGTATCCACGGTCATCATTGAACGCCAAACCCTGGCTTCGTAGAGCTTTCGCCAAGCGGAAAAGAAAAGGGACAAACCCATAGCTTGGGTTGTTTTTTGTTGCCTGAAGCTCCTTCGCAAGCACCCTTGGGCATCTGAGCGGACGAAAACGAACGAGCAACAACGAACTAAACTACGAGTTGATAAACATTTCATTGGGGTTGCGGGCCCTTTCGAAACCGGGTTTCGGAGCGCCGGCTCACCAGCGCCAATAACTCCGGCGTGGTATTCAGATACGTCTGGGCGCCCAGAAGGTTGACGTGGCCCATGTAAACCGACAGCCACGGCAGGCGCCGCGAAAGCTCCACTCCTTGCCCATACCAACGGCCCAGCCGATGAACCGCAAACGTGTGCCTCACACCATAGGGGCGAGGACCGGCGCGGCCGCGCTCAGGCTTGAGCCCGGCTGAGCGCAGCCACTGCCGCAACGTATAGGAGATGCTCTTGGTGGTGTAAGGTTTGCCCTGGAAACTGAGCAGCAACGGGGCCTGAGCGGACAAACCCACCGTCCCGCGACAACGCAGGTGGCGGCGAAACTCGTCAGCCAGATCCGAACCAAGAGGAACCAACCGGGTTCGCCCCTTGCTCTGGCGTACCCAAAGCAAGCGTCGCCGGAGATACAAATCGCCGATTTGAAGCCGAGCGGCTTCGCCGAAAGCGCAATCCCGTGCAATAGAGGAGCAACCAAGGCATGCGTCGCCCCAGACGCTGATAACGAGAGCCCGGACCGCGAGCAATCTGCCGGAGAATGCTGCGCACCTCGGCCTTGGTGGCCCAGGAGCGAGTTCGGGCGGCGGCGGGCATGGCGCCAGCCCTGAAGGTGAGTTTCGCCAAGTTGCTCGAGTTGTTGCGACCGCTCTGGTTAGTCCTGGCCATCGCGGGAGATTTGCTTAATGAACGCGTGCGTCGCGAGCTTGTCCGGCGCTTCTACGAGCACATGCTCCTGTGCAGGGTGCAGGAACGTGAGTCACGAAGCTGTGCGCGAAAGGTGCGCCAACCCGTGAGTAAGTGGCCTCGTCTGTTGGAAAGTCAATCCTACGAAGGTCCACTGATGTTTTCCATCCTCCGTACCACTCCGCGAAAACCCTGAAGGCATTAGCACTAAAACGGGGGAATATATGCTTGACAATGAATTAGCAAGCGGACATTTGTGCCATATATTATTAGACACATGTGCGGGAACCTGCAAAAAGCTGGCCGGGATGAGCGGGGGGTTATTGTCTAATCAACCACCCCTCCGAGAAATCTGTTTCGACGCCGGGTGAGCGGACCGAAAACGTGAATTCGTCCCGAAGGGACGGCTGAGGGCACGGAGTGTTCTCAATCGTCCCTCCGGGACGAGAATCTCTTTTCTCACCTCCCCGGCGTTGAAGCGCCGGGCTATTCTCGGATGTCCCTCCGGGACAAGGCTCCCGGTATGCGTGCCCGACACTTTTAATCGCACCCGAGCGGTGGAGCGTGGAGAGTTCTGAGCGATGGAGGCGTTGGGAGCGTAGAGCGTGAGGGCGTCGGAGCACTTGCCACGCTCTCACGCTCCACGCTCCACCCGAAGCATTCGGATCTTGGACTTTGCTCCTGCACGTGCTCTACACGGTATACGTCCCCGCGGCAACCGCCCCTCCGTGGCCGGTCCAGTTGGTGTGGAAGAACTGGCCGCGCGGCTGGTCAATGCGCTCGTAGCCGTGGGCGCCGAAGTAATCGCGCTGGGCCTGGAGCAGATTGGCCGGAAGGTGCTGGCTGCGGTAAGAATCGAAGAAGGCCAAGGCCGTGCTGAAGGCCGGCACCGGGATGCCTTTGCGGGCGGCGGCGGCCACTACCGTGCGCCAGGACTGCTGCCCTTTTTTGATGGCCTGCCGGAAGAACGGGTCGAGCAGCAGGTTGGTCAGGTTCGGGTCATGGTCGAAGGCCTCCTTGATTTTGCTCAAGAACACGCTGCGAATGATGCATCCGCCGCGCCACATCAAGGCAATGGCCCCGTAGTTGAGGTTCCAATGATACTGCCGCGCCGCCGCGCGCAGGAGCATGTAGCCCTGGGCATAAGAGACAATCTTGGAGGCGTAAAGGGCGCGCCGGATGTGCTCGATGAACTTCTTCTGATCGCCGGGAATGAGGGGGCGGGGTCCCTTGAGCTGGCCGGCGGCGGCGAGGCGCTCTTCTTTCAGCGCAGAGATGCAACGGGAATAGACGGCCTCGGCAATGAGCGTAATCGGGATGCCCAGCTCCAGGGAAGAAATGACCATCCACTTCCCAGTGCCCTTCTGTCCGGCGGCATCGAGTATCTTGTCCACCAAGGGCGAGTTGTCGGCGTCTTTGAACGCGAGGATGTCTCGGGTGATCTCGACGAGGTAGGAATTGAGTTCACCCTGGTTCCACTCGGCGAAGGCCTGGCGCATCGGCTCGGCGCCCAGGCCGAGCCCGGTTTTCATCAGGTTGTAGGCCTCGCAGATAAGCTCCATGTCGCCGTACTCGATGCCGTTGTGGACCATCTTCACGTAATGGCCGGCGCCGTTTTCTCCCACCCAATCGCAGCACGGGGCGCCGTCCTCGACTTTGGCGGCGATGCTTTGAAAGATGTCCTTGACATGGGGCCAGGCAGCAGGCGAACCGCCGGGCATGAGGCTCGGACCCCGGCGCGCCCCTTCTTCGCCTCCGGATACGCCGGTGCCGATGTAGAGCAGGCCCTTGGATTCGACGTAGGCAGTGCGGCGGATGGTGTCCTCGAACAATGAATTGCCGCCGTCAATGATGATGTCGCCCGGTTCGAGGCGGGGCAGAAGCTGCTCGATGAATTCGTCCACGGCCTGGCCGGCCTTGACCATGAGCATAACCCGCCGCGGCTTCTTGAGCAGGCCGGCCGCCTCCTCGATGGAATGGGCGCCGATGACGCGGGTCCCTTTGGCCTGGTGGTTGAGAAACTCATCCACCTTAGAGACAGTGCGGTTGAAGGCCACGACGCTAAAACCGTGGTCGTTCATGTTTAGAATCAGGTTCTGGCCCATGACGGCCAGCCCGATGACGGCGATATCGGCTTTCGGTTCCATATTCGTGATTCTAATCTTAATCCTAATCCTTTATTATCCTCCGAGTTGGAGGCGCGGGTTGCTCTCGAGCATCTGTTTCAAGTTGGGCCAGTCGACCTCGTTCATCTCGCTGAAGGCGTTGAGGTAGATCGCCACGACTTCGCTTGGGTACTTGCCCAGAAGCAGGTCCACGGCGGCCTGGAGCTTGGGGTCGTCCATGGATTTGGGCAAGTCTTCGACGACTCCTTCCTTGTGGGCAATACCCAGGGCGTCCAGGAAATCCACGAGCATGGGGTTGTATTTCTTGAGGAGCCAGGCCCGGATGAGGTTTCCAGTGATGAGGTCCAACGCCGGCCGGGTGAGCGTGGCGAGCATGTCGGCGTGGCGCTGGGCCCGGGGCTGGCGCTCGAGAAAGACCGGGCGCACCTTGCGCGCCTCGGCGACGGCGTTGAGCACGGCGTGGTAAAGGGGCTTGTCCGATTCGTAGGCGAAAGTGACTATTTCAAGCGCCAGTGTTGGCGACATGAAACCGAGCAGTTCGTGTGAGGTGAGCATTTGTGTCGGTTCAATCCAATATCGTGGTTCGGCGACGAAGGGGAGGACTCACCCCGCCGTCGTGAGGGAAATCTTATGCATGCGGGCCAGGCGTTCGCAAGCGTCCAATTCCAAAAGAAGGGATTTGCCGGCTTCAAAGGCCAGGACGGAGATGCCGGCGGCGGCGCAGGTCTCGAGGGTTTGGGGGCCCAGGCAGGGAATATCGAAGCGCCAGTCGTGGTTTTCTTTAGCGGCCTTGACGGCGACTGCGCCGCCCTGTTTGCCCGCCAGGCCACCCCCGCGCGCCAGGCATTTGTCGGTCCCCTCGAATGCCTCGACGGCCAGGACGGTGCCGTTCTTGACCACGACCGTCTGGCCGATCTCGAGGCGCGAGGTTTCCTTGGCGATGCGAAATCCAAAGACGACGTCCGCCCGCTGTGCCTCTGAGAGGGCCGGTCCCATCGCAAAGCCGGCCCCCGGCATCAAGGGCCTCAGCCACGGCGTGGCCGCGATCACCTCGACGCCGTCCTGTTTCAGCGCATCGGCCACCGCGCCGAAAACTGTCCGGGCGTTCTTTTCCTTGAGCCGGAGCAGCAGGGCCAGGGCGCGCAGGTCCGGGCGAAGGTCATAGAGATTTCCGGGGGCAATCTGGCCGGCCATCACGCAGTGGCGCACATGGCGCCGGGTAAAGGCCGAAATGAGCCTCGAGAGCTGCCCAACCCTCAGCCATACAATCTCGTCCACCAACCCCGCCAGCGCCGGGTCGGTCTCTCCCTCGAAGGCGACCGCCACCAGCCGCTTGACGCCCATCTGGCGGGCCTGGCGGGCGAAAACCAGCGGCAGCGCGCGATTGCCGGCGATGATCCCGAGGGTGTCGAGTGACGGCGTCATTTGACTCCCCCTATATAGGATCAGGAAAGGCCGGTTGTAAACCTGGCCGGGTCAAAACGACGATTTTGTGACTTTTTTTCATTTCGGGCTTGAAAGTTGGACTGGGATATGGCTTAATAAGCCTTTTCAGGTCCGTTTGGGCGCAACCGGGCTATGCGAGGCTGTCGGTCAGTCATCGTTGAAAAATCTGCTTCAATTAGAGAATAATATAAGCTGCGCCAGCGTCGATCCTCTCGTCTTGGTGTTCGTAGATGGTGAGTGTATTTCGCGGCCGGCGCGTTGGCGGCTGGCCATGCTGAGAAGAACCGTGGCGGCAAAACGGCTTACAGAAATTTCTGAACCGAAATCGACCGGGTGAGTCTGATTATTTATGCTGAACAGGAAAGAGAATAAGCCTGCAAGCGGGGTGGAAGCTGGAAGCCGCCCTGAGGACCGGGCTGCGGCCGAGGAGCAGCGGCGGCATCGCCGCCGTTTCATTATTTCATCCAAGGCCCCCGGAGTCCGCCCGGACTCGGCTCACGAGGCGGTCTCGGGTTCGCCTGGCAAGGCCCATTCGGCAGTGCAGGCCAAGCCGGGCCAGGCCCAGACCGGCGAGACCACGAGCAGCGCCATCGATCTGAACGAGACGATCAAGACCCTTTTGCACCTGGCGCGCGAGCACGGGCACTTGACTTACGACGACATCAACGATGTGCTGCCCGACGGCGTGTCGCCGGAGGACCTGGACGACCTCTACACCAAGCTGCGGAGCCTGGACATCGAGATTGTGGACCATAGCGAGGTCGAGCGGACCAAGCCGTTGGAGCCGGACGAGGATGAGGACCACCGTCTCGAGGTGCTGGACGACCCGGTGCGGATGTACATGAACCAGATGGGCAAGGTGCCGCTGCTGACTCGTGAACAGGAGGTTGAGATTTGCAAGCGCATCGAAGAGGCCGAATCGGAGATGACGCGCCTGGTCTATAGCCTGGGCTTTGCCGCCAAGGAGCATATCGCGATTGCCGAGAAGCTCCTTTCGGAGCCTCCGAAGGAACGGTTTGACCGGGTGGTGGTGGACAGGAAAGTTGCCAACCGCGAGGGTCATCTGAAGGAGTTGCGCAACTTAATCAAGAAGGTGCGGCAGATCGATGGGGAAGTTGACCAGCAGTACGACCTGTGGCAGAAGACGGCCCCGCAGGACCGGGGGGAGAAGGTCTTTGCGGAGTTTCAGAAACGGGACCGCAAACTCCAGGAGACCTTTCCCAAGTTCTATTACAAACAGAGGGTGTTGGAGGACATGATAGTCGTGGCGGGCAACGTCCATGAGAAATTCCAATCCAGCCTGCGCCGGATTCAGGAGGCGGAGCTTCACCGCAAGTCGCCGGAGCAACAGGTCATCATCGAGGGGGAGCGGGCCAAGGTGGAGGCCCTCGAGCGGTTTGTCCGCGAACCGCGCGAGGAATTTTATCGGATTTTCAACCAGTTAAGGAGTGCCGCCGATCGGGCGCATCAAGCCAAGACGCACATGGCGGAGGCCAACCTGCGCCTGGTGGTGTCTGTGGCCAAGAAGTACACCAACCGGGGGCAGTCCTTCCTGGACCTCATCCAGGAAGGCAATATCGGGCTGATGAAGGGTGTCGAGAAGTTCGAGTACCGGCGGGGCTACAAGTTCTCAACCTACGCCATCTGGTGGATTCGCCAGGCCATTACCCGCTCGATAGCCGACCAGGCGCGCACGATTCGCATCCCGGTCCACATGATCGAGATTATGAACAAGCTCTGGCGGGCTCAGAAGCAGCTCACGCAGGAACTCGGGCGCGAACCGACGCCCGAGGAGATCGCCGATGAGATGCGCCTGCCGGTCACCCGGATCAACTCCTTGCTCAAGATGGCCCAGCAACCCATCTCCCTCCACGCCCCCGTCGGCGACGATGGCGATGTGAGCGTCGGTGATTTTATCGAGGACAAAAGCGCCGAAAACCCCTCGGACGTGACCTCCTACAGCCTCCTCAAGGAGAAGCTGGGCGACGTGCTGACGAGCCTGACGGAGCGGGAACGCAAGATTCTGGAGATGCGCTTCGGGCTGGTGGACGGCTACGAGCGGACGCTTGAGGAGATCGGCAGGATGTACAACGTGACCCGCGAGCGCATCCGCCAAATCGAAGCCAAGGCCCTGCGCAAGCTCCGCCACCCAACGCGCGTCCGTCACCTGCAAGGCTTTCTCGATACGGAAGAAGAGGCCGCCGCTTAGGGAGGGTGCTTCCCAGGCGAGAGGTCTCATTGACACCGTGGCTTCAGCCCGGCGTCCGAGATGCCAAGGAGTGTGAGGTTCAAAGGAAACTTTGGCCTGTGCTGGAGGCAGAGGCGGGGTATATTGACCGCCAATGCGAAACAGCTTGGACAATCTGACCAGTACTGTGACCCATAAGTCTCGTTACATATCCGGCGGTCCTTTTTGGCGCGCACTTCGTTGCTCGCTCCTTACAGACCTCTGCGGGTATGCTCGTCGCTCGCGCCTCGTCCACGCCAAAAATGCCTCGCCGCCTATGTAACGAGATTTATGGGTCACAGTACTAGTTCTTTTGGCGGCTAACGGGCCATGATGCGACCTGGACATTTGATATGGGCTTGGATGGTGAGCACCGGGCTGATTGCCGTTGCAGCGACCAACGCTCCAAGTTCTGCCGAGCCTGCCCGGACCGCCGGTTTAAGCCGGGAGCAGCCAGAAGTTGCAGCGGGCGCTGCTCCAAGTTCTGCGGAGCCTGCCCCGCCCACGACTCCCCGCCAGTTTTATAATGCGGGCACGCGGAAGTTGCTCGAGGGTAAGCTCAGGGAGGCGGAGCCGTTGCTGGAAGGGGCGCTGGCCAGCCAGCGGGAATCGTTGCAACCCGTCGCGCTTTACAATCTGGGCCATGTCCGCTTTGGCCAGGGGCTTGAGGAACTGAAGAAGGCGCCGCCGCCGAGGGCGACGCTTGGGACAGGACAGGCAGCTTCGCAGCAGGCGGAACAGGCGATTGGGTCTGCGGCCGAGGCGCTGGCCGGGGATGACGTGCAGAAGATGGTCGAGGCCTACCTGCGGGGCCGGGGCCGGCGCCGGGAACTTAGGGCGGCCATCGCGGTGGTCCGGCGCGCCCTGGAATCCCATGGAGCCACGCTCAACAAGTGGCAGCGGGCGGCCGGGGATTTTCGCAGCGCGCTCGAATTGGACCCAAGGGAGGCGGACGCGCGGCACAATGCCGAGGTGGTGGACCGCTATATCGCCAAGCTGGTGGACACGCTGCGGGAGTTGCAGGAACTTGCCAATGCCATGGCCAACCAGATGCGCGAGTTGGGCCAGAAGATGAAACAGCTCAAGGGACGCATTCCGGGGCCGAACATGCCGCCCGGGGCAGCCGGCGATGACGAAGAGGATGAGGAGGAGGAGCAGATGGGACCTCAACCGGGCCAGAAAGAGGGGCCTGGCAGGGAGGGAGAGGAATTGACGCTCTCCCGCGAGCAAGCCGGCTGGTTGCTCGAGGGGTTCAGGCTCGATGTCGAACGACGCCTCCCAATGAACCCCCAACCGGCTGAACCTCGAAACCGCAACCGGCCAACATGGTGAACGCGAGGAAATCCGAAATCCGAAATCCGAAATCCGAAATCCGGAGGCGGAGGTCGCAGAGCTTTCGGGCATTGGCCATGCGCTCAATCCTGGGGGCAGGGGCGTTTCCGTGTTCCGCAACGACCGCACCGAATGAGCGACCGCGCGCGGCCTTCGGATTTCGGATTTCGGATTTCCTTCGGATTTCGGGCCTTCGGATTTCGGATTTCTTCACGCCTTGGGTTTTCGCCGGCCTTCTCCCGCTTTTCGTGGCCATCCCCGCGCTCTGCGCGGTCGCCCAGCCTGGGCGGCCGGAGGATCCTTACATGGCCCTGCTCATGTCGCAGCCCAAGACGGAGATAGCGTCGAACGTGGTGGCTGTGGCCGGTTTCGATCCGCCGGTTGTGCGGCCGGGGGAGGGGGCGGTTTACCGGGTGAGTTTCAATGCGCTGGAGGAATCGGTTGTCTGGCCGGAGAAACTCAACGCGCCGGCGGAACTGGATATTCGCGCCGGGGGCCGCGGGCAGATTATGCCTTTCAACGGGACGAACTTCGTGCCGCTGACGATGTTCAATTATCATGTTCGGGCACCCCGGTTGGGGAGGTTCATCGTGCCGGAGTTTACGGTGAGGGTTTATGGCAAGCCGGTCACTGTGCCGGCTGCGCAACTCAGCGTGGCGGCATCGTTGCCGGCCTCGGTGGCGTCGGCGCAGGGGCTTGTTTTCGAGGTGCCGGAAACCAACTTGTATGCGGGCCAGGCGGTGAAGGCGCGCGTGCTGATGGGTCCGTCCTCGGGCGGGCAGTTGCGCACGCTGATGCAGGTGCAGATCAATGGAGAGGGAGTGCTGGTGGATCAAGGGGCAGCGCGCCAGCGGGTGGGGCCGGTGCGCCGCGGCGCAAGCTCGGTGGTTGCCTACATATACGAGACGGTGCTTACGCCGCTCCAGACGGGCAAGGTCACTGTTTTTGCCCAAGGTTTCTCGGCGGGCAATCGTTATTTCGGCCCGGCTGTCGCGGGCGTGGGCACGGGGCCGGTCCCCACCAATTTGCCTCAGTTCACGCTGCTGGACTCGGAGCCGGTTGAATTGCAAGTGCGGCCTTTGCCGCGGCAGGGCGAGTTGCCGGGCTTCACGGGGGCGATCGGGAGCTTCTCACTGGAGCCTCCGAGGTTGGCGGCCGACCCTGTGCGCGTCGGGGATGCCGTCAAGTTGTCGGTCACTGTGCGTGGCGAGGGCAACGTGGGCCGGCTGGCGGCGCCTCCGCCGCCGCGAGTGAGGGACTGGCAGGTTTTTGCGCCGACTCCCGAACCGTTGCCACCCGCTTCGCCTATGGCGGTGATGGCGCCCCAACCGGCGGTGGCGCAGGCATCGGCGACTTTCGTTTATACGCTGATTCCGCTCACGACGGCGGCACGGGCGACGCCGGCCATTCCGTTCAGCTACTTCGATCCTGGCCGCGCGGTCTATGTGGACCTGACGATCCCCGAGGTGCCAGTAACAGTCCAGCCTGGGGCGGGGGGCGCTGACTTGCGCGCGCTGCAACAACCGGACCGGGGCTCGGGGGAATCTGAAAGGGAGCCGGGATTGAGCGGGCTGGCGCCCACGCCCGGGCGTGCTGCCGCCACGCTGACGCCGGTGCAGCGACGGCCCTGGTTTGCACTGGCGCAACTGGCGCCGGCCGCGGTTTTTGCCGGCCTGTGGGGCTGGGATCGGCGCCGCCGTTTCCTGGAACAGCATCCGGAGGTCGTGTTGCGGCGGCGGGCAAGGCGCGCCCTGCGCCGTCAATGGCGGGCGTTGGGCCGGGCGGCGCGGGCGGGCGATGCGCGCGGGTTTGCCGACGCCGCCGTGGCCGCCATGCAGGCGGGCTGCGCGCCACATTATCCGGCCGAGCCGCGCGCGCTTGTCGGCGCCGACGTGCTTCCGATGTTAGGCGGACTGGCGGGAGGAGCGGCGGAGGTGGCGCGGCGGTTTTTTGCCCTGACCGATGCAGCGCGGTTCGGCCCTGGGGGAGCGGACGCGAGGGAACTGCTGGCGCTCCAGCCCGATTTGGAGAAGGTGCTGCAGCATTTGGAGGGGAGATTGTGAGCTGTGAATTGAATCGCTGCCGCATTGGTTTCCGCGTCCTTCTGCTCTGGCTTCAAGGTGGCGCAGCCATCCTGCCTGCGTGGTCATCCGCTCGCATCGGTGTCCCGCTCCTCATGATCTTGCTTGGGCTGGGGATGATGGCTCGAGGGGCGGGTGCATCGGTGGAAGCGTTGTTCCGGGAAGGCACAGGCGCCTATCGGGCGGGTGATTATTCGCGGGCGGCTCGAGCCTTCAGCCAGGCGGCCAGGCGGCAGCCGGCCGCCGGCACGCTTCAGAACCTGGGCAACGCGGAGTGGCAGGGGGGGCAGACGGGGCGTGCGATTGTCGCCTGGGAGCAGGCCTTGTGGCTGGACCCATTCAACCGGGCGGCGCGGAACAATCTGCGCTTTGCGCGCAAGGCGGCCCAAGTGGAGGCGCCCGAGTTGTCCTGGGATGAGGTGGTTTCGACGTGGTTGCCGATAGACTGGTGGGCGTGGATGACGAGCGCGAGTTTATGGCTGGCGGTGGGCATGGTGCTGCTGCCGGGCATCCTGCGGCGCCGCAAAGCGGCCTGGCACCAGGCAGTCGCCGCCTTGGGCATCATGGTGTTTCTGCTCAGCGTGCCGGCGCACTTCGGAGTGCATACGCGCGGGCGCATCGGTTTCGTGGTGCAAAAGGACGCTCTCCTGCGACTGACGCCGACGCAGGAGGCGCAGGGGATTGCGCGGCTGGGCGCGGGGGAGCCTGCCCGATGGGTGCGCGCCCGCGGCCCCTACCTTCTTATCCGAACCGGCCGGGCATTGGGCTGGATTGAACGCGGACAGTTCGGGTTGGTGTGTCCTTATGCCAATGAGCTTTCAAGATGACTGCGAGCTAAGTGGTCCATTTCAAATCAATGCCAGAGCGGCTCCCAGGCTTTGAGCCGCTCGAGCATGAAGGGCGGCCAGGTCAGCAGGAGTTCTCCGGAGAAAGTGGTGAAGACCTGGACAGTGCTGCCGGCGGCCAGGAGGGCCGGCTCGGCTTGGCGGCGAAGTTCGTAGGCGAAGGTCAGTTTGGCGGACTCGGACTTGCGGAGGCGGGCCGTGACTGTGAGCAAGTCGGACATCCGGACGGGGGCGAAGAAGTCTATGTGGAGCTGCACGACCGGCACGGCGACGGCATGGTCCATGAAGGTGGCGTAATCGATTCCGTATTGCCGGCCAAAGGCGCGTCGGGCTTCTTCAAAGTAGTTTGCGTAGTGGCCGTGCCAGACGAAGCCGAGGGCGTCCACTTCGCTGAAGCGGACGCGGATGGCGGTGGTTTCTTCCAGGCAGGGCAGAGCGGTCTCGGAGAGCTGGCCGAGGGTAGTCCGCTTCGGATTGGGGCTGGCATCTTTCATGTTGCTTGAGGGGGGCAACAGGGGGGCGGGGCTTAGGCCGGGGCGTGGGGAGGCGGAGGGCAAGGGGATGCGCCGGCGCGGTGCTGGATAAGGGCCTGGGCAATGGTGGCGACGCTTTGGAGCACCTCGCGCGCGACTTCGGGGCTGGCGATTTTGAGCCCATATTCCTTGTCCAACGCCACGACCAGTTGGAGGGCGTCAACGGAGTCCAGGCCCAGGCTCCCCGGTCCCAGCAGGGGTTGGTCGTCGTTGATTTCTGCGGCGTCCATCTGGAGCATGAGGTTCTCGACCATCATGCGTTTGATTTCCTGCTTAAGCGTGTGGATATCGTCCATACTGGAGGGAGGGATTGCCTTCAGGGCGCCAGGTCGGCCCATTCGAAGGCGGCGAGGATGGCATCGAAGGAAGTGTTGAGGTTGAAATTATTGCTGAGGTTCACGGTGAACCGGCGGTCGGCGTTGGGTCGGGCACGGGCGTGGTCGTCGGAGAACAGAATGTCGGTCCACTGCTGTCGGTGGTGGGTGCTGGGGGCGATGCCGAACATGGCCATGGCGGGAGGGCAGAGGAACTGGGTGTCCAGAGCCAGGGCTCGAATGGGGAAGCCGTTGCGGTTGTTGCCGAGATTGTCGAGTTGGAGGTGGTCGGGGGTGGTGAAACTGTTAGTGGGGCTGTCGAACAACTGGGTGTTTCCGGCGTGACGATAGTAAAAGCTGCCTTGGGCCTGGCGGAGGCCGACATTGGCAAGTTGGGCGTCGACGTCAAACCGCTGGTCGCTGCTGGGACAGAAGAGGACCTTGGGTTGGGCGGCCAGGCCCAGGTTCAACATGAGGCCCAGGGCGGCGGGAGCGCCGCTGCCCAGTGAGAGCAGGCTTGTGGGCGCGCCCGTCGAGGGGTAGAGGTCGAAGGGGCTGGTGAATACCGGGGCGATGGGGCCGTAAGGGATTCTGCCGGAGTAATCCTGGGCATAGAGTTGGATGGCGACGCCGATTTGGCGGAGGTTGGACAAACAGGCGGTCCTGCGGCCTCTTTCCTGGGCGGCGGCCAGTGCTGGCAGGAGCATTGCCGCCAGCAGGGCCACGATGGCGATCACCACGAGCAATTCGATGAGGGTGAAAGCCCGGCGGCTAGATAGACCTCGGTTCGTCAGTTTCCAGAGCCGAGTGTCGAGTGTCGAGTGTCGAGGGAACGCAGTGCGGCCCCCCCTCGACACTCGGTCCTCGCCCCTTCGATGTCCGATTACTTGCAAATCGGGGTCTATCAAACGAGACATGCGCATTAGCAGGCCGAAGCATATCACAATTGGCGCGCGCGGTAAAAGCGTTGGTGGGCGTTGGCGAGGGGGTCGGTAAACACAGCCGCCCCGGTCACGTTGGTGAGCGTGCCAATGGTGACCCACTGACTGAGGCCGGGCGTGAGGTTCGTGGCGGCCTGGATATCGAAGCCGAGTCCCGGCTCGCTCAGCAGCGTGAAGCTGATTTGGCCGTTGGCGAGCCCGGGGTTGGCCAAGGCCGGCGGGACCGTTTCGGCCAATCGCACGTTGTCCAGGTCCCAATATCCGCCGACAAGGTCGAAACCGACGGTGGAGAGGAGTTGGATGCCGATGTGCTGGCCGGCCCACGGATCGGTGGCTTTGACTCCGGGCATTTGGACCTGGTAATCCACCAGGTGGGTATTGGTAGGAAAGGCGGCGGTGGTGTTGGTGACGGCGGTGGCGGCCACGGTGACCATGTTCTTCGAGGCATCGCGGTAATAAAGGGCGAGTTGAAAGGTGGCGCCCTGGGCCATTCCCCCGCCCCCGCCGATCAGGCCGACGGTCAGGCTATAGGCTTTGCCTGGGCTGAAGGCGGCGCTCAGGGCGTGGGTCGGGGCGTTGGTGCCGGAGAAGGAGTCATAATCCTGGAACAGCGCGACGTCGGGCAGGGCGAACATGAAGGCGGCCTGGTCGCCGACACAGTTGACTATGTATTCGCCGGGGAACGGGACGTTGTAGAACT
>Ga0181524_10001485_pt1 | contig 26804 bp, 27 predicted proteins | sample PEATcosm2014_Bin_34_FD_119761 | JGI IMG/M metagenome (GOLD analysis project Ga0181524, IMG submission 119761) | Peatland microbial communities from MTU Mesocosm Facility, Houghton, MI, USA - PEATcosm2014_Bin05_60_metaG | ecosystem: Environmental > Terrestrial > Soil > Wetlands > Peat | place... | reverse complement strand
TCGAGTCCCAGTGGTCAAAGTGCCGATCTACCAGGCTGCGCGTTCCACCCGGGCGCCCCTCGTCTTCAACCGCCCCGCCCCGCCGATTGCTGGTTCAGCGGCCGTTGTTCCGCAGCCGCCTCGCCCGGCCCCCCTGCCGGGACCGTCCCTGGCATTCCGCGCCCCCGCCACCGGGACCGCATCCTCCACGAACCGGCCGCCCCCCCCGCCCCCACCGCCGAACTTTCCGTGAGAAAGATCCTGCTCGAGGGCTTGGTCGTAGCGGCCATCGGCGTTGCGGTGGCCTTCGTTGCCAACGCCCTCTCGCCCAAGGGCCTCAAGCTCGACCGGGTTTACTTTCCGCAAGCGAGCGGGACCAATCTCAGCCTCAAGGCGCCGGGCGCCCACACCAATTCTGCGGCCGAACTCCTGGCCGCGAAAATCAAGGGCTTCGACCTTCAACCCGCCGGCAGCAACCTCGTCTCCCAGCTTTTTAACGACCCGCGCCGCGAAGGAGACCTCATCCTCTTTATCGATGCCCGCGATGAGAAGGACTACAAGGAAGGCCATATCCCCGGCGCCTTCGAGTTTTACGACCCCTACAGGGACAAGTACCTGGACGTCGTGGGGCCGGCCTGCCAGGTCGCCCAGCAGATTGTGGTCTATTGCCACGGCGGCGATCAATGCGATGACAGCATACAAGCAACCCTGACGCTCCGGGATGTGTTGCATGTCCCAAAAGAGAACCTGCTCGTCTATGGCGGCGGTTTCACCGAATGGTGCGCGAACGGTCTGCCCGTCGAAATTGGCGAGCGCAAGAGCGGGCAGATGAGGAAATGAGGTCCGAAGGTCGAGGGTCGAAGTCCGCAATGCAAGGTCCAAAGGTCATAGTTCAAAATCCGAAGTCCGAGGCACAGGCCCAGGGGCAGGCCGGGCTGGCTTCCCGGCGGTCCAGGACACTCGAGGCCGGGGCCGTGGTGATTCGGTGGTTGTTGGGGCTGTTGTTCATCTATATGGGCTTAAACAAGGCCCTGCATCCGGATGTCTTCCTGAAACTCGTGCGCCAGTATGACCTGACCAGCAATCCCTACTTCCTGAACCTCATCGCCGCCGGTTTGCCATGGTTCGAGGTCTTTTGCGGGCTGCTGCTGCTGGCCGGCGTGGCCGTGCGCGGGGCCGCCTTGATGCTGCTGCTAATGCTGATCGCCTTTACACCCCTGGTGCTCCAGCGGGCCCTGGCTCTCGCGGCGGCCAATAAGCTGCCCCTCTGCCTGGTGAAGTTCGATTGCGGCTGCGGCACCGGCGAGGTCTTTGCCTGCAACAAACTCCTCGAGAATTGTTTGCTTATCCTCTTTTCAGCCTGGCTGTTGACCGGCCGCGGCCGCCGCTTCTGCGTCTGGTTCAGCCCGTTTGAAAGGAACCACTGACTCCATGCGCTACCGAAAACTTGGGAGCACCGGATTGAAGGTGTCGGTAATTGGGATTGGGACGTGGCAGTTCGGCGGCGAGTGGGGGCGGTCCTATTCACAAGGGGAGGTGGATGCCATCCTCGACAAGGCCGCAGAACTGGGCGTCAACCTCATCGATACTGCGGAGTGCTATGGGGATCATCTCTCCGAGCGGCTCATCGGCGATTACCTGGCGCGGCGCGACCGATCGCGCTGGGTAGTGGCGACGAAATTCGGGCATCACTTTCGCAAGTTTATGGACCGCGCCGATGATTTTTCCGCCGCCGGAGTGCGCAGCCAACTCGAGGCCTCCCTGCGGTCGCTGCGCATCGAGACCATCGATCTCTACCAGTTCCATTCGGGGCCGGACGAGGCATTTGAAAACGAAGAGCTTTGGGCCATGCTGGCCGGCCAGAAAGGCGCCGGCAAAGCGCGTCACCTGGGCGTTTCCATTTTGGGCAAGGGCAGCGAAGGCCAGGCGCGCCAGGCGCGTCGCGTGGGAGCCGAAGTTCTGCAAGTCATCTATAACCGCCTGGACCGCCGGCCTGAGCAAATCTACTTCCCCTCCGCGCAGCGTGAGCGCCTCGGCATCCTGGCGCGGGTGCCGCTGGCCAGCGGGTTGCTGACTGGCAAATACGCTCCCGGCGCCACATTCCAGGCCAACGACGTGCGCGCGGTTTTCGATGCCGGCAAACTGCAGAACGACCTGGCGGAGGTCCAGCGCCTGAGCCGGGCCGAGGCGCCCCCGGGCGTGCCCATGGCCCAATGGGCATTGGCCTGGTGCCTGAAAAACCCGGTCGTCTCAGCCGCCATCCCCGGTTGCAAAGACCCCGCCCAGGTCGCCGCAAACGCCGCAGCGGCCCGATTGCTGGATTAACCTCTATGTCCCGGCCTGCTGCAACAGCGTGCGCTCCAGGAGTCTCTCACCGTCGTTGAACCGCAGCAATGTGACGGTCACTTGTCAGCCATGCCTGGCCGCCAAGGCCTTGGCTTTCGCGAGGACGACCAGATGCTCGAGCTTCAGATAATCGTCCAACTCCACCTTTTCCTCGGGAAGGAGGCCGGATTCCTTTTCCTTGGCAATCAAACTCCAGACTCGTTGGCGAGCCTCATCCGAGGCTTTGAAGTTCGCCAAAGACTGCGCCGGAATCTGTTCGACTAGAAAATCCAGAATCTCGTCACTCACATTCACGACGACACCATAACAGGGATGCTCCGACTCCACAAGCGCAGAAGAGGAGCGTTTGGGCGGTTTCACGCAGGCCGGATTAGAGCGGCGACTCAGGCGGGGCTGACCACAGCAATTACCGGAGTCTTGGGATCGAGGTACTTTTGAGCGACAGCTTTGACCTGAACGAGGGTGACAGCTTGGTAGAGGGCGTCTTCAGTGTCGGAGTGGGCGTAACCCAGGCCGTAGAGTTCGTCCAGGGCGGCGGTCATGGCGAGGCTGCCGATGTCCTGGCGGGCGATTTTATGCTGGCCGATGACTTTGGCTTTGGCGCGCTCAAGTTCTTCTTTGGTGAGGCCCTCCACCCGGAGCAGTTCGGCTTCGGCAAGCATCTCCTTCTCGACCAGCCCGGCCTTTTCGGGCATCGTGCCCGCGTAAAAAGCGAAGTAGCCGGGGGCCAGTCCGATGAAGTTCTGGGCGCCGACGTAGTAGGCGAGGCCCAGTTTCTCCCGGATGCGCAGGAAGAGCCGCGAACCAAGGTCGCTGCACGCCTCCTGGAGCAGTTCCAGCGCATAGCGATCCGGGTCGTAGAGACTGGCGCCACGGAAGCCGATGACGACGACGGCTTGCTTTTTTTCGCGGATTTCAGCTACCCGCCGGGCGCCCTCTGCGGGAAGCGGTCCACCGGGCACCGCCGGCAAGGCAGCATCGGCAGCAGGTTCCCAATTGCGGAACGCCTGCTGGACGGCGGCCTCAACGGTTTGCGGATGGATGTCTCCACAGATGGCAAGCACGCAGTTGTTGGGCCTGGCGAATTTGTGATGAAATGCCTTAAGGTCCGGGGCACGGATTCTTTGGACGCTGAGTTCGGAGCCCATGACGTCCAGGCCGTAGCCGGTGTCTCCAAAGAGGGCGCGGCGCATCGCCTTGGAGGCGCTTAGGAGTAGATGGTCTCGCTGGGCGCGGATGCCGGCCAACTGAACTTCGCGTTCGCGCTCGAGCGCCTCTGCCGGGAAAGAAGGTTCGAGCAGGACATCGGCGACCAATTCCAGGCCGAGCGCCAGGTCGCTGGAGAGGACTTCGGCGTTGACGCCAAAGCTGTTATTGCCGCCGTAACTGTCGAGGCTGCCGCCGACGGATTCGATGTCCAGGGCCAGTTGCTCGGCAGTGCGGGCGCCGGCGCCCTTGAGGAGCATCTTCCCGGTCAGTTGGGTCAGGCCGTTGTTCTCAGGTGTTTCCGCCAGCAGTCCGCCCTTGAAAGCGGCGCGAAACTCGACGAACGGCAGGCGATGGTCCTCTTTGACGAGCAGGCGCAGGCCGTTGGGGAGTTCGATTCTCTGCATCGCGTGCTCTTCCGCGACCTCAACGGTGAGGACGGATTTCGGGGCAGTGCCGGCCGGCAGGAGGGCGTAAAGGGTTCGGTTCTCAGCGGCAAGCCAGGTGCGGGCGACACGCTGCAGGCCGGCTGCGGTGACGGCCTTGACGGCGGCGAGGTATCGCTCGGAGAAGTTGAGGTCGTTGGCGGCCAGCCAGTTTGAGCCAAGGTCCTGGGCCTGGCCTTGCATGGTTTTGCGCGTGGCCAGCGTGGCGGCAGTGAACTGTTTGACTGCCTTGCGCAGTTCATGAGGGGCCACCGGCGCGGCTTTCATCTTCTCGATTTCCTCGAGCATCGCCTCGCACGCCGGTTGGAAGCGGTCGGCTTCGGCTGTGGCGCTCAGACCGAAGAGACCCGCGTTGCCGGGGCTGTAGGTCCAGGCATCCACCGACGTGACGAGGCCCTTTTTTTCGCGGACCTCCTGGTAAAGGCGCGAGCTGCGCCCGTTGCCCAGCAGGGCCGCCAGCACGTCGAGCACGGGCACATCCGGATGGTGCAGTTCGGGGATATGCCAGGCGAAATGGAAGTAACCGAGTTGGACGGGAGCCTCCTCGATGACCTCGCGCGGGGCGGTCTGTCTAGGCTCCTCGGGGAGCACCGCTGGCGGCAGCGGCCGCGCCTTGGCGCCCGCGTAAGCCGCCTGCATCTGTGCCACAACCTCGTCGTTCCGGACGTCGCCGGCGATGACATAAAAGACGTTGTTCGGCGCGTATTTCTCGCGGTAATAGGCTGCGACGTCCTCCGGTTTCAATTCGTTGAAGATGTCCGGGTAGCCGATAATGGCAAAGCGATAGGGGCTGCGGGTGTAAGCAATCTCGAAGAGCCGCCGCGTGGCCCGCCGGCCGGGGTCGTCCACATTCATGTCCATCTCGCGCAGGATCACCTGTTTTTCCTTTTCCATTTCTCCGGCCGGCAGAGTGGCGTTCTGCATGATGTCGCATAGGATGTCCAGCGCAACTTTGGCGCCGGTATTGGGCACATCGATGTGATAGACGGTCCGGTCGAACGACGTAAAGGCGTTCATATAGCCGCCGGCTTCCTGGACCTCCTGGTCGATGCGGCTGCCGGGTCGGGTGGTGGTGCCTTTGAAAAGCATGTGCTCCAGAACGTGAGAGAGTCCGGCGCCAAGCCACTTGCCCTCGTAAGCGCTGCCGGCCATGCACCAGGCCTGGGCCGAGACCACCGGCGCGCTGTGGTCCTCGCGAACGACAATGGCCAGGCCGTTCTCCAGCAGGGTGAGTTTGACGCCGGGGGGCATGCGCGGGATTTGCGGCGTCGGTTGCGTGCGAGAGAGAGTGCGGCGAGGCATGAGGAGAAATGATAAAAACTTAAGGGCCCAGGCGAACTTGCCCTATCCCGGTTTTCGCCCGCATGGCGAGCCAGCGTGGGGCAGGCATCCTGCCTGCCGGCAGGCAAGATGCCTGCCCCACTTCACGGCCGGTTGAAAACCGGGATAAGGGGATAAGTAGTGCCAGGAATCAGTTTCCACTTGAGGAGGCTGGGGCGGGAAGGGGTTTGGTTTGCGGGCTGGATGGCAGGAAGGGCCGGCGGAATGCCTCATAAAAGTCGTAGCCGCCATCGAAATCGGCGCGAGTGTCCTTGTCGGTTTTCGCCAGCAGGCCAATCTCGACCATGTTGAAGACGATTTCGCCGAAGTCGTGGCACTTAACGATGCCCCATTCCTCGAAGACAGCCATAGCCATGGGGCCGAATTGCGCGAGGGCGAAGTCGCGGATGCCGCCAAGCAGCTCCTGCCCGCTGACATGACGGATACGACCGCGGTTTTCCCGGCCGATGGTCTTCTGCGTGTAGTCCAGCGCTTCGCGAACGAACTGGTAGGCGTCGCTGGCATAACGCGGGTCTTTGGCCCGGATTAATTCGAGCGCTTCCTCGAAGCTGACTTCATGCATATCAAGGCGTTGCTTGTTTGGCCGTTTGCGCCGGGGGGTGCGCGCTGCGGTACGCTTTGACAGCCCATCCGGTCAAGACCAGGCCCAGAATGAGACACAAAACCATCTGTTCCTGTTTGGTCAATCGATTCACGCTCAAAAACTACCATAAACCCCACCGGCCCACAATGGCAGAGTGGAGGGCCCGGAGTTAACAGGCGCATCCGGACACCGCCCCCGCAGCCAAGTGCCGAAGAACCGGAGCGCCGGCTTCAGCCGGCTTTGGATATCCAATGTTCAATAAGGCCACAGTGGGAGTCAAGGTGCGCGGAAAGCCGGCTGAAGCCGGCGCTCCGGGGGCAGTGTCCGGATGCACCCGGAGTTGACTCGCCGTAGCCGCTTGACCATTATTGGCATGCTATGAAATCAGAGCTGAAGGACAAGTGGGTGTTGATTACGGGAGCCTCGAGCGGTTTTGGCGCTGCGGGGGCGCGGGCATTCGGGGCGGAAGGGGCGCGGCTTCTGCTTGGGGCGCGGCGAGTCGACCTCCTCGAGGAGGTGGCGGAGGAGGCCCGGAAAGCCGGTGCCGCCGAGGCCCATGCGCATTTGCTGGACGTGGGTGATACGCCGAGCGTGGAGACGTTTTTCAAATGGGTGAGGGCCAAGACCGGCCGCCTGGATGTGCTCATCAACAATGCCGGCGGCGCACACGGCTTGGAGAGGGTAGCCGAGGGCAAAGACCAGGACTGGGAGGCGATGCTCCAGTCCAACGTCCTTGGGGTGCTGCGGGTAACACGGGCTGCCTTGCCGCTGATGCTCGCCAACCCGGGGAGCACGATCCTCAATGTCGGTTCCGTGGCGGGCCGGACTGCTTACGAAGGGGGCGCGGCGTATTGTGCCGCCAAAGCCGGCGAACTCCAGATCACCCGCGCGTTGCGCCTCGAATTAAACGGAACCGGCATCCGCGTCGGCACGCTCGATCCCGGCCTCGCAGAGACCGAGTTCTCGCTGGTCCGGTTCAAAGGAGACGCGCTTCGCGCCAGGAAGGTGTACGAAGGAACCAATCCGCTGAAAGCGGAAGACATTGCCGACATTATGGTTTGGGTAGCCAGCCGTCCGCCCCATGTGAACATCGATGAATTGATCGTCAAACCGGTTGACCAGGCCGAGGTTTACAAGGTGTACCGGCGAAAAGCCTGCTAGGGCTTCGCTTGAGGCCAGTCTCATTAAAACCCCTTGTTGGCTCGCCAGAGGAGGACGGCGCCGACGGCCTGGAAGAGGAAATTGGGGAGCCAGACGATGAGGTGCGGCGCGTATTCCGGCCGGGTGTCGAGCGCCTGGCCGACCATGATGAAGCTGTAATAGATGGCCACCAGCACCAGGGCCATGGCGATGCCGATATTGGTCTCACGCCGGTGAACGCGGATGCCCAGGGGAATGCCCACCAGGGTGAATCCGAAGCAGGCGAATGAGAAGGAGACTTGCTGATGCATTTGGACGCGGTAAGGCAGGGTGGCGGCTTCGCCGGTCTTGAGCAACCCCTTCCTCCTCTCCCTCAGTTGTTCGCGCGTCAGGCCATCCAGGCGGGTGGAATGATAGATCGTCTGTTCCAACTCCCGCCAATGCTCCAGGAGCTGGCTGGCCGTCATGTCGCTGATCTTCGGTTCCGAGGAGCCTCTTCCGGTCCGCTTCAACGAGGCCCGAATCGTAAAGTCGCCCATCCCGGGGGTGGCGATGTCGTTGGTGGACAGCGTGATGAACCAACTGCCGTTGAGAGTGAGGGTCGCCTCGTGGGTTTGGGGGTCCATTGTCAGGGCACCCCTGGGAGCGCGGATGACTTGATCCACATTGGTTTGGTCCTTCAGACTCACGATAACGACGTCCTCCAGACTCCCGCGGCGGTTTTTGCCGACATAGAGGATGTAGCCCTCGAAATCCTTGACATAGCGGCCTTCGGGGATGAGGACGTTGGCCACGCCAATATCGAGATTGTCAATGAGGCTCCTGTAGGCCACGCGGCAACGGGGGGCGATTTCCATGTTGACCAGAGCGCTGAGCGCGCAGAGCGCCAGGCTCAGCAGCAGAATCGGACTGATCAGCGAGAGCAGGCTCACGCCGCTGGCGCGCACGGCGGTCAGTTCCTGGTCGGCGCTGAAGCGCCCAAAAATGAGGAGCGTGGCGGTGAGCATCCCCATGGGCAGGGCAAAGACCCACACGAAAGGGATGAGCAGCCCCATGGCCTCGACCACCAGCCCAAGGGTGGCCTGGCGATTGACCAGCAGCGCCAGAATCTCCTTCAGGGCGTTGCCCAGCAACAGCACGAACGTGAAGACCGCCACCGTCATCAGCAGCGAGGCCAGGACCTGGCGGGTCAAATATGCGTGCAACGTCTTCATGCCGTCCCTTAGTCCCGCAACAACTCCGAATGTTCCTTGAGCCAGCGCCTGGCCGCCGCAAATTCCGGGCAGAGCCGGGCCACTTCAAGCCAGAAACGGTTCGAGTGGTTCATCTCCCGCAGGTGGACCAACTCGTGCAGGATGAGGTAGTCGCGCACGAAGGCTGGCGCCTGGACCAGGCGCCAGTTCAAAGAGACCGTGCCTCGGCGCGAGCAGGAACCCCAACGGGAACGCTGGTTGCGCACCGTCACCCGCCGCACGGGGAAGACGTGGCCGGCGGCCAGTTCGAGCACGCGGGCCGGCAGTTCCTGCGCCGCCAAGGCGCGGAGGCGCCGTTCGACGGCCGGCCGCAGGTCGCCCGTGGCATCCGGAACCTGCAGGCGTTCCTGGCCGAAGCAGACGAGGCCGCTCTGCCCGTTGGCGCCCGCATCCAGGCGGACATGCTGGCCGCGAAAGAGAATCTCTGTTCCGAGCGGCCAGGCCTTGGGCCTCGAGGGCCGCGTGGCCAGGCGCAACAGTTCTTTTTCGATCCAGGCCGCGTTCCGGTGAGCGAACTCCATGGCCTCAAAAACCGACCCCCCGCGCGGAAGCGTCACACGGGCGGAACCGTCCGGCTTGAGGCGCAGGATGTACCGGCGGGCGCGAGGATTGCGCGCCAGACGCAGGGGCACGCGCTGCCCACCGGCCAACGCCAGCCAACGTTCGGTCGGCGGGCCGGCAGGGGCCGGGCCACGAATCACTACGATTTGTTTGGGCGGGCGCAGTCCCCACCACGGGTTTCGCACAATCCCTGATAATCGAGCCGGCATTTGAAGGCAAGCAAACCCGAATGGAATAGCCGCGAAAAGGCACAATAGGCGCGAGACATTAGGGTTTTTGCGCCTTTTTTGCCTTTTCGCCGCCACTTCCGGCTTTTGCAAGAGAGTTCCGGAATTCGCATTGTAGAACAGGTCCGGGAGAGGTTTAATCGGGGCGCATGAAACGCTCGCGCGCATCGGTCACCGCCCTTGGTTTGGCCGGCCTGGCGGTAATGGTTTTATGGCTTTCCTCTTGCAAGACCGCGCCGCCGCCCAGGCCCGTGGGGCCGCCGGCCCCGGCTCCGGTAACGCCGCCGCCGATAGCGCAACCGGCGTTTCGTGCCGAGAAGCTTGCGGAGATGGACGCGGCGATTGCCGAGGCGATTGCCCAGAAAAGATGCCCGGGAGGCGTTCTATGGTTCGAGCATGGCGGGGCGGCCTACCACAAGGCCTACGGCAAGCGCGCCTTGGTCCCGGTGCCGGAGCCGATGACGGAAGACACGATTTTCGACGCCGCGTCGTTGACCAAGGCGGTGGCCTGCGCGCCGGCGGTGATGCTGCTGGTCGAGCGGGGCCGGGTAAAACTCGAGGAGCCGGTCCAGACCTGCATCCCGGAATTCAAGGGCGACGGCAAGGAGTCCATTACGGTGCGCCAACTGCTGACGCACACCTCGGGCCTGCGAGGGGACATCGAGACGCGCACCGACTGGCAGGGGCAGCGGGCCGCCATCGAGAGGGCCTGCGCCGAAAAGCCGTTGAGCGCCCCCGGCGCGGCTTTTCGTTACAGCGACATCAATTTCTTCGTGCTCGGCGAGCTTGTGCAGCGGGTCAGCGGAACCCCGCTCGAAGAGTTTGTGGCGCGCGAGATTTACCGGCCCCTGAGGATGGCCGACACCGGCTATTTGCCGGCGGAATCCAAGCGCGGGCGCATCGCCCCGACCGAAGTGGTCAACGGCCGCCCATTGCGCGGGGTGGTGCATGACCCGACGGCGCGGCACATGGGCGGGGTGGCCGGGCATGCGGGTCTCTTTACCACTGCCGCAGACCTGGCGCGGTATGCGCGGATGCTGCTCAACGAGGGCAGTCTCGACGGCGTGCGCGTTTTCAAGCCGGAGACGGTTCGGCTGATGACCAGCGCGCAGACCCCGGAATCCATCGCGGTCCGCCGCGGGCTGGGCTGGGACATTGATTCGGGCTACAGCGGGCCCCGCGGGGAGCATTTCCCCATCGGGTCTTACGGCCACACTGGCTGGACCGGCGCCTCGCTCTGGGTGGACCCTTTTTCCCGGAGCTTTGTCATCTTTCTCTCGAACCGCAACCACCCCGATGAGAGCGGCAGTGTCAATGCCCTCCGGGCCAGGCTGGGAACGCTGGCGGCCGAGGCCATCGGCGATTTCAACTTCGCGCATGAGCCAATCGCCCCGGCGGCGCGCCCGGAAGACCGGCCCGGTCCGGCCCGGCTCGCGAGCGGGGAACCGCAAGTGACGCAGGCCAAAGTGCTCAACGGGATTGATGTGCTCGTGAAACAGGGTTTTCGCCCGCTTCAAGGGCTGCGCCTGGGATTGGTCACCAATCACACCGGCCAGGATCGACAGCACAACCTGACCATTGATTTGCTCAGGCGCGCGCCGGGGGTGGAACTTAAAGCCCTGTTCAGCCCGGAACACGGGGTTCGGGGCGGCCTGGATGAGCGCATCGGCGACGGCGTGGACAAGCTCACCGGCCTGCCGATCTATAGCCTCTATGGCGAGCGGTTGGGTCCCGCGCCCGAGCAACTCCGGGGACTCGATGCCCTGGTCTTCGACATCCAGGATGTCGGCTGCCGGTTTTACACCTATACGGCTACAATGGCCAAGGTCATGGAGGCGGCGGCGGCGAACGGAAAGAAGTACTTTGTGCTCGACCGCATCAATCCGATCAACGGCGTCACGATTGACGGCCCCGTGCTGAAGGAAGCGCCCAGCTTTGTCGGCTACCATCGGGTGCCGTTGCGCTACGGCATGACCATCGGGGAATTGGCCAGGATGTTCAACGCCGAACGGAATTGTCACGCCGATTTGACCGTAATCCCGCTGGAAAACTGGCGGCGTGAGTTGTGGCTCGACCAAACCGGCCTGCCCTGGATCAACCCGTCGCCGAACATGCGCAGCTTGACTGAGGCCGTCCTTTATCCGGGCGTGGGCCTGCTCGAGAGCGCGGTTTCGGTCGGGCGCGGCACCGATACGCCCTTCGAGGTCGTTGGGGCGCCTTACATTGACGGCGAGCGACTGGCCCGCGAGTTGAACAACGCGGGTCTGCCCGGCGCTCGCTTTGTGCCAATCCGCTTCACTCCCACTTCCAGCGTTCATAAAAACAAGCCCTGTGGCGGCGTGCGTATCCTGCTCACCGATCGCGACCGGTGCAGCGCGGTGGACCTGGGGCTCGAAATCGCCAGGACCCTCTGCCGCCTCTACCCCAAGGGATTCGACCCCGACAAAATGAAGCGATTGCTCCTCGATCAACCGACCCTCGAGGCCATCAAGGCCAACAAGCCCCTCAAAGACATCCGGGCCGCCTGGCAGAAAGACCTGGATGACTTTGCCAGGGTCAGGGCCAGGTACTTGATGTACTAAGCCAGGGTTTTGGGCGGCCTCAGTTCTGCCCGGACTCATCCCGGAAGGATGAAAGATGGTAGCCGGGGGTCGAAGCGCAGCGAGACCCCCGCTGCAACAGGCCCCTACGGCTTGAGCGGCTCTTTAACGAACGCGTTGACGACTTTCTCCTTGAGGTTCGTCTCCTTGAGAACGTCCATGACCATGATGACTTGGCCCCAGGGCGCGCGCTGGTCCCCGCTGATCGCCACCGCGAGATTAGGGTTTCGCCCCACGGCCGCCACCAGTTCGGCCTTGAGTTGGGCCTTCGTTAGAGGTTTGGGGTCGGTGCCCAGGCGCACATTGCCCTTGTCATCAATGGTGACGATGAGCGGCGGCGACTCGCTGGCTCCCGCCTTCTTGGCTGTGGTCGATTCCGGCAGGGTCAGTTTCACTGCCGGCATCCGCGTGAAGCTGGTCGTCACCATCAGAAAGATGAGGAGCACGATGAGAATGTCGATCAATGCGACGATGATCACCGCCGGCGGCTGGCGCCGCTTCTTGATATAGAAACGCATGGCTGTCTGCTCACCTCCTGGCTGCTTCGCGGGCGGCAGGGATCGTGTGCTCCCGCGGCGCCTCGCAATACTGGCGCCGAATAAATTCCTCGCAGAGGGTTTCCATCTCGACGGCGATGGTCTCGACTTTCTTGCTGTAGTAGCTCCAGAACACGAGCGAGGGGATGGCAATGAGCAGGCCCATAAGCGTGGTCGTGAGGATGAAGGCGATGCCCTGGGCCAGCGGCGCGGCCTCGCTGATACCGCGCTGGCCGATGCTGCCGAACAGGCCCATCATCCCGATGATTGTTCCTACCAGGCCCAGCAGAGGGGCGATGCCGACGATGATCTCGAGCACCACCAGGCCGCGCTCCAGGTGGGTGATTTCATGCCGGGCCCGGGCCTGCATGGCGTCCATCGTGTCGGCCTTGGGCCAATCCAGGTGCTCGGCCGCCATCAAGAGCAGGCGGCTCATCGGACTGGGATACTGGCGGCACACACGCCCGAGCATCGGCAGGTCCTCGGAGGTCTGGCAGGACTGGACGGCGGCTTCGATTTCCGGCGGCACGACCTTGCGCCAGCGCAGGGCCAGGCCGCGTTCGACGATGAAAGTAAGGCCGACAATCGAGGTGAGGATCAGCAGTGCGTAGATGAATGGTTCCATGCGGAGTATACAGCCGGCGAATCATTGATAGTAAAAAGCAAACGTCACTTCCCGGTAACTGGCGCCGATCTCCTTGCGCATGTCGCTCGGCCACGGCGCGAACGGCGCCGGGTCTCGAATCGCGCTCTGGCAAATCAGGGCCAGTGTCAGATCCACGGTGTTCTCCACGAGCTTCATTTGGGTAACCGAGCCGTCGGAGTTCAGGTGGAATCGCAGCGTGACCTTCCCCGTCTGGGCGCCGGCGAAACCCTGTTCATCCAGCAGCAGGTACCAGCGTTCCTTCACGGCGGAGATGAGCGCCTCGTCATAAGCGCCAAAAGGGCTCTCAGTGACGGCCAGCGAGGACTCCAACCGGCGCTGGCGCACGCCCCCTTCCTGTTTCATCTTCTCCCCGGAGAGCCTCGCCATCCGAACCTCCGGAGGCAGATCGCTCAATTTCCGCGGTTTCTTGGGCTGGTCGGCCTTGGCCTCGCCTTTGGGCGCGGACTCGTCCGTCCGGGCCATGGCAGTCCTGGGCTTGACACCCTCGGCTGCATCAGGCTTGAGCTCGATTCTGGGCGCGGATTGGTCCGGCCGGGCCAAGGCCAGATCGCCCGGCGCCATGGCAGTCTTGGGCTTGGCTTCCTGGACCGGCTCAGGCTTGGCCTCGTGGGCCGGCTCGGTCTTGGGCTGAACCGGGGCCGCCGGGGGCTCGGGCGCGGGCGTGGGCGGAGGCGTCGGTCGCAGGGGAAAGGCCTTCGTCCGGGGAACGTCTTCGGTCTTGGGCACCACGGTCTGCTTGCCGTCGATCTTTGGAATCGAGGACTGGATGGTCGCGTCCGGGTTGGCGGCCACGGAATTCCTGCTTGAATAGTAGTCGGCCTTTTCCGGCGGCTCAGGGGTGGCCTGTGCCGGGCTGACATCCACGAACATGAGACGCATCTGTTCCCGGCGCTGTTCCTCCTGGCGCTGCTTCTCCAGGCGCTCGCGCTCCCGGGCGGTCTGCGGCTTGACGAACAACTCGGTTAGCTTTCTCGGCGCCACCATCCACGCCGGCAGTTGCACACGCTCCCATACATGCAGCCGCCGCCCGGCCTCGTATCCGCTGAAGGCGAGGAGGTGGACGACCAGGGACAGCACAAAGGCCCAGGCCAGTCGCGTTGACTCGGCCCGTTCCAAGCGCAGTGATAAGTCCGGCATTCCAATGGCAGACATCCGGTATCATTGTGCCGCACCCAGGCGGCGGGAGCAAACAAATCCGAGTTTGGACCTTTGTCGCCTTATCGTGTTGACGCCCTAGCGGATTGGCTTTAGCCTTGCCTCATGGCGAATGTGAGCAAAGAGAAAGGGCCCCGCAAAGCCCTCTTGTTGGGGCTCGGCCTCGATTCCGACGGCCACAAACGATTGACCACCGGCCCTAACTTCGTCCTGCTGGGCGGCACGCGCGAGACTCACGAAGTCATGACGGAAAAGGTCATTAAGATCAACGAGAGGCTCGCCTCCAAGGGCAAGCAGCTCGAGAATATCAGCCGCGAAGAATTCGAGGACGTGGCCCGTTCCGTTGGCCTCCGCCGCCCCCCTCCCCAAAAAGACGACCCCGCTCCTCCAGCGTAGTCCGCAGTTCCGCTCTCTCTTGACGGGACGGAGTTCGCCAAGTAGTGTGCCTCGTGACATTGGTCATGGGACGCATTTATGTTGGTTGAAGACCACCCCTATTTGTTAATTCTCCTCCTTTCTGCCGCCGCGGCGCTCTTTGCCCTGGTTCCTCTCGGCTTGTCCTGGCTTTGGGCCAAACTGTTCTCGCCGCCCAAATCCGGGCCTGACAAGAACGCGATTTATGAGTGCGGGCTTCAGTCCAGCGGGGACGCCTGGGTCCAGTTCAAAGCGGAATACTATCTGTATGGGATCATTTTTCTGGTGTTTGACGTCGAGACGGTGTTTCTGTTGCCGTTTGCGGTCTCCTTTGCAGGGCTGCCGGCGGGGGCGTTCGTCGCGATGATAGTGTTTCTGCTTTTGCTGGTTGAGGGCCTGGCCTGGGCCTGGCAGAAAGGGGTGCTTACGTGGGCATGATGGATGGCAGGCTGAGAAACGAACTGAGCCGGCAGGGGATCGTTACGATCACCCTGGAGGAGCTTTACAATTGGGGGCGCAAGAACTCGGTCTGGCCGCTGGGCTTCGGCCTGGCTTGCTGCGCCATTGAAATGATCGCCACCTCGATGGCCCGGTGGGACATCGCCCGGTTCGGCGCCGAGGTGTTCCGCCCATCGCCGCGCCAGGCGGACCTGATGATCGTCGCCGGGACGGTCACCAAGAAGATGGCCCCGCAGGTGGTGCGGCTTTACAACCAGATGCCGGAGCCCAAGTACGTCATTGCGATGGGCGCCTGCGCCATCTCGGGCGGCCCTTTCAAGCAGGGCTACAACGTCCTCAAGGGCATTGACCGCTACATCCCTGTGGACGTGCATATTCCCGGCTGTCCGCCCAGGCCCGAGGCGCTCCTCCACGCCATCATCACGCTCCAGGAAAAAATCGAGCGCCAGGCCCTCACCGGCCCCGAGCGCCCCCGCCACCTGCTGGCCGATGCCCCCAGCGAGTTTCCCGCCCCTCGCTACGGCGACCACGACCTCGTCCCGTCCAACAACCCGGCCGTCTGGCAACCGCCCGCAATGCAATCGTAGCACCCGAACCACTCGTGTTGCCCGGCGGGCGCCGGCTTCAGCCGGCAGCACAACGCAAAACCATGGCAGCACCCAAACCACTCATTTTAGACCAGGTCAAAGCCAGCGTGGAGGCGGCCGTGGCAGGGGCGCGTATCGAGATCATTTTCAACGGAAGCCCGTCCGGCCAGCACTCGTTGCTGGTGGACAACGAGCACGCCGTGGCGGTGGCAAACTTCCTGCGCCAGGACCCCTCGCTGCGGCTGGACTATGCCTCGAATGTCACCGGAGTGGACTGGCCCGATTCGGTGGTGCAAGAGAAGCGAAAGATAAAACGGGTCATCGACGGCCTCGAGCGGGAGATCGAGGAAACGACGGAACGAAGGAAGCCGGGATTCCTCGAGGTGGTGTATCATCTTTACTCGATGGAACTGAAGGACGGGCCGGTCATCCTGCGCTTGCGCACCGCCAACCGCGCGGATCAGGTCCACGTGCCCTCCCTCACCCCGGTTTGGCGCGCGGCCGAGTTCCAGGAACGCGAGGTCTTTGATTTGTTCGGAGTTGTCTTCGATGGACACCCCGACCTGCGCCGTATCCTGATGTGGGACGGCTTCAAGGATTTCCCGATGCGCAAGGACTATGTCGAGCCTGACGACTACGAATATGAGCCGACGGCCCACGACCAGGTGCTCGACAAGGCCAGGCGGCATGCGGCCCGAATGAAAGGGGACGGTTGAGTGGCCGGAACCCCAACCACAACAAACATCCAGACAGTGCCAGCCACTTCACATCAGGCCTATCAGGTCGTTCCCAGGACAGCGCCGGACGGCTCGGTCAGCGAAGGGGACCGGCTCGAGATTTCAATGGGCCCCCAGCACCCCTCGACCCACGGGGTCTTCCGCATGGACATCGTCCTGGACGGGGAACGGGTCGTGAGCCTCAAACCGGTCTTCGGCTACCTCCATCGCAACCACGAGAAAATCGGCGAGGGGACCACTTACCTGGGCTCGATGCCCTACACGGACCGGCTGGATTATTTCTGTTCGCTTAGCAACAACTGGGCCTACGCCCTTGCCGTGGAGAGGCTGGCCGGCCTTCAAGTGCCCGAACGCGCCGAATACATCCGCGTCATCACTGCCGAATTGACTCGCCTGCAGAACCATGCCTGTCTCGGGGGCTTTCTGCTCCAGGACATGGGCGCATCGGGCACGCCTCTCATGTATGCATTCCGTGAACGCGAGAAGATCCTCGATTTGTTCGAGTCGCTCACCGGGGCGCGGATGATGTGCAACTACATGCGGTTCGGCGGTTGCCGGTGCGACCTGCCCCCGGGGTGGGCCGGCCAGGCCCTGCGCGTCGCCGAGGAGTTCCCACGGTTCCTCGACGAATTCGAGGCGCTGCTCAACGACAACGAGATCCTGATGTCCCGCACCCAGGGCGTGGGCGTCCTGCCGCCCGACCCGGCCATAAACGCCGGGATCACCGGCCCCATGTTGCGGGCCAGCGGCGTCAATTACGACCTGCGCAAGGCCGATCCTTACGGCATCTACGACCGGTTCAGCTTTCGCATCCCCCTGGGCGAGCATGGGGACGTGTACGACCGCTACCTGGTGCGCGTCCTGGAAATGCGGGAGTCAGTCAGCATCCTCCAACAGGCCCTGCGCCAGCTTCCCCAAGGCCCGGTCATCGACCCCAAGGCCAAGCTGCGCGGCTTTCGGCCCAAGCCCGGCGAGGCCTACGCCCGCATCGAGGCCCCCAAGGGCGAGTTGGGCTTCTATCTCATCAGCGACGGCTCGCCCAATCCCTGGCGCTACCGCGTCCGCCCCCCAAGCTTCATCAACCTCACCATCCTCGAAGACCTGTGCCGGGGCCGTCACCTGGCGGACGTAGTTGTCATCCTGGGCAGCGTGGATATAGTGATGGGGGAAGTGGATCGATGAAATAGACTGAGCCATGCTGGGCCAAGGCATCATCAAGGGAATGGCGGAAACGGCCAGGAACTTTCTGGGCAGCTATTTATACCCGGAGCGGCTGGTTACCGTGCAGTACCCCGAGGAGCGGCTCCCGCAACTCGAGGCCGCCCGCAACTTCCCTTTCCTGGTCTATGACGAGGACGACCCGCAGAAACGGCTCCGCTGCGTGGCCTGCCAAATCTGCGAAAAGGAATGTCCGCCCCAGTGCATCTACATCCTCAAGGACACCGTCAAAACGCCCGATTACATCGGCAAACTCCAGTTCCAGCCCAAGACCTTCGACATCGATATCTCCGTTTGCATGAGCTGCCAGATCTGCGTCGAGGTCTGCCCCTTTGACGCCATCAAAATGGACGTGGCTTACGAACTGAGCGCCACTGGCCGATTTGCCCAGTTGCTCCTGCATAAGGAGCAACTGGCCATGCCAAACCGATACTTCCGCAAGGTTCATCCCGCCGAAGCCGCCGAAGTCGACGCCCGCCTTGCCGCCGAAAAGGCCAAGGCCCAAACCAAAGCCAAAGCTGACGCCCAACTCAAGGCCAAAGCCATCAGCTCGCCCGCGGTGAGTTAGAGCTTATCAGTAGTTCTTGAGTCTCTCGAGTTTAGCGCGGAGGGCGCGGCTGGCGGCTTTCAGGCCGGCGAGTTTGGGGTCGGCTTTGGCCAGGTCGCCCAGGCCCGACACGACTTTCTGGACCGCCTGGGCTATGTCGCGCACGTCGGTTTCATCGCCGACGAGCAGGAACTGGGGCAGCCACACCGCCTCGTGGTATGCGGCGCGCTCGGAGACCGAGCAATGGCAGCGGGAGTAATCCACAGGCTCGTCGCGGTTTGCGGCCAGTTGGGGGCAGTTTTGGGGCGTGGCATAGAAGAGGTCGCTCCGATAAACCGGTTCGTAGAACCGTCCATCGCAGGGCACCCCTTCGGCCTCGAGCGCTGCTACAAAGAGGTCGCGGCTGGGGGCTGGGCCGGTGGGGCGGTATTGGAAGATGAAATTATAGATGGTTTCACGCTCCAGGCCCGGCTGCGGGGGCAGCGGGCGGACGTGCGGCAGGGCGGCGAGGGCCTGGCTGAGCAGGGCGGCGTTACGGGTGCGCTTTTCGCAAAGGGCAGGCCAGGAGTCCAATTGGCCCAGGAGCAAAGCGGCTTGGAGTTCGGTGAGCCGATAGTTGGCGCCAAGGACTTTGCGCTGGAATTGGTCCGTGAGACTGGGGCGTCCGCAATTGACGATGGACTGCAAGGCCTCGTAGCAATCAAGGCGGTTGGTCATGACAAAGCCCCCTTCGCCGGAGGTGATGAGCTTGCTTTCCTGGAAGCTGAAGCAGCCGGCGTCGCCAGCCGCCCCGGCGCCACGCCCCTGGAAGCGGCCGCCATGGGCATGGGCGCAATCTTCGATGACGAGCAAGCGGTGTTCGCGGGCGATGGCCAGGAGCGCATCCATATCGGCGAAGCGCATGGCCAGGTGAACCGGCATGAGGGCGCGAGTGCGGGGGGTGATGGCTGCGCGGACAGCTTCGGGCGCCAGGCAGTAGGTGTCCGGGTCCACGTCGGCAAATACGGGCACGCCGCCGGCCTGGAGGACGGCCACGGCGGTGCCGTCCCAGGTATACGCGGGCACGATGACTTCGTCGCCGAATTTGAGGTCGAGGGCCTGGAGGGCCACGGCGAGGGCGACGGTGCCATTGGCCAGGCACAAGCCGTACTGGACGCCGTGCAGTTCGCAAAATCGGGCGGCGAACTCTTTGGCGTGGGGACTGGGCACCGGGAAACCGCCCCAGTGGCGGCTTTCGACGACTTTGACGATGCGCTCGAGGTCGGCGCGAGTGTATTGAGGCCAGGGTGAGAAGGCTTTGCGGCGGATCGGTTCTCCGCCCAGAAGGGCTAATGTGGACATAAATGGCGATCTAATCTGACGTGTGCGTTTTCGACAATGTTAAGCGAATGCGATTGGGGACGCAAGAGGGGCGAAGCCTCTGGAGTGCGTCTCACGACCTGTCGGCGGCGCTCCTAGCCCGGATATTCCACGAGTGTCGCTGACCGGAAGGCGTAGCGCAGGCTTCCAGCCTGCTGTATCGCGGATTTCCAATCCGCAGGCGCGCGTCGATTCTGGCGGCTTGGGTTTTTCCGCGGCTCTGCCGGCTGGAAGCCGGCGATACGGCAGACTGGAAGTCTGCGCTACGGGGCGGCTTGTCGTGTCGGTAAAAACCCCTGCACTCAGGTTCGGTTGAAACCGACACGCGATTGCGTCATTCACCCGACTACCCGGTAGTCCAGGCGCGGCGCAAGCTGGCTGCATGACATCCGCAACCTGCAGCGCTGGCGCAGTGTCTGGCAATCCGCCATGGCCCCTCATCAATGCACATCCCACGCACGGCATAAACGCGGCGCTTTATGTTGCCAAGTATGTCTCCTTTGACTACCGCACGCCAAACCCCGAAGAACGCCGCGCCCGGCGCATCGCCAAGGAATTGAAAGTGCCGACCGAGGAAGCCATCCGGATTGCCGCCCCCGCTATGGCCGCTCTTATCGACGGCCCTTGCTGGCTCGTTCCGGTCCCGGCCAGCGATGCCAGTCTGACCGCCAATCTCACCCTGGCCCGAGCCATCGTCGAGCTTGTTCCGGGTGCTCACGTCAAGTGCGCTGTTGCCCGCGCCCACCGGGTTGAGTGCTCTTATCACCGCCGCTTGCGCGGTCTGCCCGGTCTCACCGCCGAACAACACGCCATCATTCGCAACACTGGTCCCATGCAACCCTTGCCGCTCTATTTCGTCGATAACGTCATCACCACCGGAACTACCACTACCGCTTGCCGCCGCGCCCTCGGCTGGGGCGCGGCCCTGGTCTATGCGGACGGCAGCACACCTTACAACACCCTCTGCCTTTTGGAGCCGACCGGAATGGGGCCCAACGGCAACTTCTTACCGGCTGGTTCATGGGATGGACGACACCAACCCCGAATGGAATAGCCGCGAAAAGGCACAACAAATGTATAGCGATTTCGGGGAGACCACACTAGGTTGCCAGGGGTTATGATTGCTGACATTCGGAAACACCTGGAGATTGTCCCCTTCGTGCCGTTCGCCATCCGAATGGCCAACGGTCGCGAGTATCGCGTTCCGACCATTGATCATGTCTATCTTCCACCGCGTGGCAGGCTGGTGGTGGTATCCGACGACGACGGCATTACCGTCGCCATCCCATCCCTGCTCATCAGCGGCCTGGTGCGGAGTTCGGCCGCGGAGAGACCCAGTAGCGAGTTGTAGCGCGCCCGCCCATCGAAGGGCGCCTGGGTACTTTTGGACTGCGGTCTGGTTACGCCGCTCCTCGGGAGCTTCTTGTGGGTCACTGTTTGGGGGCTGCGGCCTGGGCTTTCTGCACCTGGGCGACGAGGTCGTTGTACTTGGCGACGACGGCATTGCGATCCTTGACGCTGTCGTTGAGCTTTTGAACGAACCCATCCCGCTGGGCGACCAGTTCTTTCATGGCCTCGTTTTGTTTTTTGATGGCGGCGTAGGCATCATTTAGTTTGGCTTCCAGGCCCTGGACGGCCGACTTGTATTCGGTGATTTCGTTGGTCAGTCCTTCGGCGGCGGCCTGCAGGCGGTTGAACTCGCGTTTCTGGGTGATGACGAACTCGGCGTTGGTTCTGGCCTGGTCTTTAAGCTCGGTGATTCGGGCATCCATCTGGGCGATCTGGCGGTCCATGGTCCTGACTGAATTCGTGTAGCCCTGGATGGCGGCGGATTTGTCATAGACCATTTGCTCGAGGCGCTGGATTTCGTTGCGCTGGAGGGTCTGGCCGTACCATTGAGAGACGCATAGGCCGCAGAGGCCGAGCGCCAGGATGATGAAGAGGTTTTGCTGGAGGTTTTTCATGGCGGCTCTTATTCCAACTACGAATTGCCCGGGGCGGCCTTCACCGCGATGGCGACGCGGCGGATGCCTGCGCGTTTGACAAAATCCAGGACATACATCACCGAGCCGTGCGTGGCATCGCGCGTGCCGGTGATATAGACGGGGAGATTGGTGTTCAGATTGTAGCGATTGGTCAGCAGCGTCAGTAAATCGGGAAAGGAAACAGGTTTGCTCTCGACGGCCACCTGGCCGTTGCGATCCACGGTGAGCTTTACCATGTCGGGTTTCGTGGCGGCGGTTGCCAAGGTGGCGGTGGGCAGGCTGGCCCTGAGCGTGCGCACCTTTTGCATTTGAAGGCTCACCATCATGAAGGAGGCCAGGAGAAAGAACATGATGTCGATGAGCGGAATGATCTCGAGACGAGTCCGCCGGCGCCGGAGTGGAGAACGGAGTTTCATCGGGCGTTTTGGGGTTGTTTGGCTGCGACGGCGAAGGCGACTTTCTGGACTCCGGCGCCGCGGACGACTTCATAGACGTCGGCCATCGCGGCGTGCAAGGTGTCCAGGTCGCCGCTGATATAAACGGGGAGGTTGGTATCGGCGCGGAACCGGTTGCTGAGCACCAGGCCCAGTTCGGGCAACGAAATCTGATTTTTCAGGTACCACACCACGCCGGCCTTGTCCACGGCTATGTTAAGCATGCCGGGCTTGAAGTCGTGTTGGGCCTGGGTGGCAGAGGGCAGATTGACCTTGATGTTCTTGGTTTGGTCCAGGCTCAGGCTGACCATCATGAAGGAAGCGAGCAGGAAGAACATGATGTCGATGAGCGGGATGATCTCGATGCGGCAACGCTTGCGCCGAAAGGGAGAGCTTACCTTCATTTGACCTCCTCCCGGTTCAATTTGCCGGCGTTGGCGAGCACTTCGACGCTGCTGGCGGCGGTCTCGAGTTCAAATTGCAGGCGCGCGAGTTTGCCCGAAAAGAAGTTTAGCGGGACCAGGGAGACAATGGCGATGAGCAAACCGCAGGCGGTCGCAATCAGCGCCTCGCCGATACCGCCCGTAACGGCCATGACCGACAATTCGGCTTCGCCGATTTTGAGGAAGGCGCGCATGAGGCCGGTGACAGTGCCCAGCAGCCCGAGCAGCGGCGCCAGCGTCACCAAAGTATCCAATACGTTCAGAAAACGCCCGGCCCGCTCCAACTCGATGCCGGCCGCCATCTGGAGGGCCACGGGTATCGAGGTGTGCTCGTGGTTGAGACTCTGGCGAATCATGCGGATGACCGGGTCCTTGGAGCCTTGGGCAAGTCTGAGGCCCTCTTCGACATCCGAGTTCTCGAGGGCCGCCAGGAGCTTTTCCCTTCTGCGGACATCCCTTCTGGCGCTCTCGCGCCACCACCAGAAAGAGCGTTCGCCCACCACGGCAACCGCCGCCAGGGCGCACAGCAGAATCGGCCACATGACCGGGCCGCCTTTGAGAAAGAATTGGAATACGATGTTTGCTACCATAAAGATAAGGGTTTAATCGAGTTGAATTTTATAGTTGATCGTTGCTTCATAAAGGCGGGCGCCCTTGCCGGACGGGACGGTCCAGCGCCGTTTGACAAAGTCCATGGCGCTGTGATCCAGGATTGGGAATCCGGACGATTGGGCCACTTCGATCGTCTTGATCAGGCCCGCTTCATCGACGGTCATGCGAAGGGTGACGGAGCCTTGCTGGCCCTGGTCCAGGGCGATTCTGGGGTAGGGCGGTTGCGGGCGCTCGCCACCGCTGCCGGTGCTGTTGAGATTGAGCAGGATGGGTTTCGCGCGCAGGGGCTCAACCGGCTTGAGCGGGGCCAGCGGAGGGGCCTGGGCGATGGCATTGGGGACCAGCAGGTTGCCGATGGTCGGCACGGAAAAGCTGATCGACGGAGCGTCGGGGGTCACAACCACCACCTGCGGCGTATCGGGCGGCTTCTCATCGGTCTGTTCCTGGTTTTGCTGCTGAAGCTGGGCCTGCGGGGGCGGGGGAAGCGGCTCGACGATGGCGGCGGTGACTTCTTCGATGGGCGGCAGGGGCTGGATAGCAACGGAAGCCGGCTTCGAGCCGGCGACACCGATGAGCAAAAACAGGATGCAAACCGAATTCACCCAGGCCAGCGTGCGGTCGGGGTCCCGGTCCGTAGCGTGAAGCAGAGTCCGGGCCAGCTCGGACCGCAACTCGTAGGCGGGTTCTGTTCGATTTGCATCCAGGACGTTCATGTACAATCAGAAGGCATAAGTCAGGGTGCCAAAGAAACCGCGGCGCATGCCGTACTGGGGCGCATTGACGCCCACCCCGGTGCCGCTGCGCAGTTGATAGACGTTGTCCGTCACGTTGACGACGTCCAACCTGGCCCGCAGACGTTCCTTGTTCTTGATCTTAAAGCCCTCCTCGACGCCCAGGCTCACCGAATAGTAAGCGGGGACAGTCGAGTCATTTGGCTCGGTCACGCTCTGCCTTAAGCCGGTGCCGTAAAGGGCATCAACGAAAAAGCGGGTGCTGCCATCATCGCGCCGCCACAAATAGGAGGAGCCGAAAGAGCCGGTGACGGTTTGATCGTGGTCGAGGTGGATCCAGTGATTCTTCACGTAAGCTAGGTCGCTCGGGCTGAACAGGAATTGCGCCGAGTCCCAGTCCTCGCCTCGGGCATGGGAGTAGGCGATGTTCGCATAAGCTGAAAAACCGTCTTTGGCATAGGTGATGGGGAATTCCAGGCCATAGACCTCTCCCTTCGCATAATTGAAGGCCGAGAGGATGAGCGTCTGGCCGAAGAGCCCGTCATCGAGCTGTTGCCTGGCGGTCTTATAGTAGCCGTCCACGCCCGCCTGGAGTCCGGGGGCGAGTTTCTGGCTGATGCCGACATCGAAATAGTCTGCCCGCTCGGCCCGGACCGGGTCATCCTGGGTTACGGGCGAGGCATTCGACGTGCCGTTGGACTTTTGCACGCTGGTCGTTGGGACGTTCTCCAGGGGAGGCGGCGTGAAATAGCGGGAATAGCCCGCGTGGAGGGTGGTGGCCTTGGAGGGTTGATAAATGAGGTTGACGCGGGGGCTGGGTTGGTTCTCCTTGTCAAAGGAAGAATAAAAGACGTCGAACCGGGCGCCGTAGTTCAGGGTCACTTTGGGGAGGATTTTCCATTCATCCTGCGCATAGACCCCGGCAAAGATAGCATGGGCCAGGGTGTTGTCCGGGATTGGGAATGCCGACCCGGTCGGGTTGCCATTTGCGTCCACCGGGAAAACCGTAGTCGTTGTTCCCGAGGTCACGGACTCCTCCCATACCATGATGCCCCCGCGCAAGGTGTGTTTGTCCCCCAGGGTGTAACTGGCATCGGCTTGGAGGCCGCCTGAGTAGAGGGTCCGGTCCACGTCGCTGGCGACGCCGTTGAGGAAGAGGTCGCCATACGGATCGGGGGTGAAATGCACCTCGCTGGAGCGGCCAAAGGCGGCCACCTGCAAGTTGAAGTCGTCCACCGATTTTTGGTAAGCCACAACCCCGTAGTAGTTCTGCTCGTTTTGATTCTCGTTCAGTTTTTGCGAAGTGAAGCCTGCGGCGGGCAGATAAGTGCTCCACGGAATGGCCGTGACGCCCGCGGGCACTGAGGGTGCGCCCGGCGGCAGCCCCGGGGAAGCGGGGACTTGAAAATTGATGTAGGAGAGGCTGGCCATTGCGCTGATGCGGCTGGTATCGTCCAGCACGTAAGACCAATAGGTGAAGGCCTTGTATTGGTCGGTGGCGTCGTGAATGGGGTTCGAGCTGCCGGTCGTGTTCTCTATGCCGAGGGAACTATGCTCGTAACTGCCATCCATAAAGTAGTTCAAGTTACCCTTCGAGCCGCCGTATTCAAAGCTCGGCTTGATCGTATCGTAGCTGCCGCCGTAAACCGAGGCGCTGCCGCCCGGCTCGAACGCGCCGCTCTTGGTGTGGAGATCGACGATGCCGGCAGTGCGGAACCCGTATTGGGCCGGGAGCGACCCGGTGATGAGCCGCAAACTGTCCACGAACCGCGTGTCGAGTTCCGTGCCGAACCCGCTGATGCCCTCGGGCAGGAGCACGTCGTTGATGCGGTACTGGATATTGGCGTGCTCGCCCCGGAGGTGCAGGTCTCCGTTGGCGGCCGAGTCCTGGGCCATGCCCGGGGCGCGCAGGAGGACTTGGTTGAACGGGGCGTTCTCGCCCTGCGGCAGCGAGGCGATTTGCGCCTGGCCGATCGTGTAAGTGGTTGCCCCTAAATCAGGGACGATCTGATTGCGCGCAGCGTCCAGCCTGCCGACCACCGTCATGGGGGCCAGTTTGACGACATTTGTAGAAATGCCGCTCCCGGGACTTGCCGCAGTAGCCGATGGATTATTGGTCTGGGCCGGCGGTTTGTTGGTTTGAATCGGCGGATTATTGGTCTGAGCCGTGGCGGCGCCGCCACAAACCGCTGAGACCAGCAGAATGACTGCTCGATAAACCCGCGCATTGCGGGCGCTGCCTCGGCCGCCGGCCGGGCGCATTCGAGTCGGACAAAATTGAGCCTTCATAAATTACCTGATGATACTTGCGTTTAAAACTCCGAGTTCTGGTTGACTAAAGCCTTATGGTTCCATTGGCAGCCTGGAGAAAGGCCCGATGAACGGGGTGGCGCCAGGCAGATCAGATCGGTTCAGGGAAGCGCGCGCGCTATCCCCGGGCTGAAAACATCGCAGGGATTGCGCGGAACCAGAGGATTAAACGGCAGGGGGAGCGCGGCTGGGGGGCAGCCGGTAATCGTGAGAAGGACAAAAGCGAAGATCGCCACAGCAAACCAGCAGGCCCGAAACCTCGGGCACGGGGGGCGCGACAGCGGCCACGAAACCTGACAGCAACGAGTGGTTCTGGAACTGGGTGACTAAACAGTTGTGCCCGGGGTTCCGGGCATCCTGGTGCAGGAGACGATGAAGTTCAGGGGAAACCTCCAGAGCGCACATCGCGGCCCATAGCGAGAGCATGACTGCAATGGCGGCCACACGGCCACCATTGCGCCGGCGCGCTGATGTTGCCCAAAACTTCACGCTGACCAAGAATAAAGCACAGGAGCCAGGCCCGCGCAAGCGGAATTCGACAATTCCCATTTTGCCGGGCAGGGCCACTATGGCCGCAAAAGTCCGTTGGATTCCGCAGTTGGCCAATCCTCCGGAACATGATGGAGCGCGTCTCAGCCAAGCCGGCAGCGGCTTGGGCAAGCATGAAGCAGAAATGATAGAGTAACAAAAGCGCCGTCGGAGATTTGATACTCTATCACGGACTGGGGGCCGACCGACGCGGGCTCAAAAGTGTGTAGCGTCGAAGTGTTCATTGTAACCCACTGTTAGCGAATGACTTGCCACTTAGGACTCTCGGCCCATGAGGCGGGGTTTGGATCTCCGAGCAGCCGAAATGAACGAGTATCAAGGATGAGAATCGTCGTAACCCATTGCGCCGCAACGAGGCAACCAAGTTTTGCGATCATAG
>Ga0181524_10001481_pt1 | contig 26829 bp, 14 predicted proteins | sample PEATcosm2014_Bin_34_FD_119761 | JGI IMG/M metagenome (GOLD analysis project Ga0181524, IMG submission 119761) | Peatland microbial communities from MTU Mesocosm Facility, Houghton, MI, USA - PEATcosm2014_Bin05_60_metaG | ecosystem: Environmental > Terrestrial > Soil > Wetlands > Peat | place... | reverse complement strand
GGCTACGGAGCCATCGGAGTACCTGGCCCAAGTCTCTTCCGGCCGCGCCTCGACGGCGAACAAGGGCTCAACGGCGGCCTTTGGTCCATACGGCGCCAGCAGGCCATGCCGGCGGCCTTCGTCAGTCGGGGTCACCTCCGCCGATGGCAAGTTGACCTGGTGTGCCTTGAAGCCTGTCACTTCGCCGATGCCAGCCGTGTCTTGCCGGTCCGGATAGATGAACCCGGGCGCCCAGCACCAGACCCGGGTGGTGGCCGCGGGGCGACCGGCAGCCAGGTCCCGACGCTGCTCCGGGGACAGCGCCCAAGCCGAAAGGAAGACCTGCAGTTTTGCCGGCACTCTTCCGGCCACCACGTCGGCGAGCAGGTACTGGCCGTAGGGCGCCCCCATGCGCCCGAAATCCGCCCGCACGTTATAGGTCAACGGCTGTGCCGCCACCGCCGAGCCGCCCGTCAGATGACATAGCGAGTCCTCGTCCATGATCGCCGCCACCTCCGGGGTGAACGGGCGGCTGCGGTGGAGCATCGCGGCGTCCACCGGGCGGAGTCGGACGATTTCCTGCCAGAGGCGCGCGTCGTTGAACCAGCCCTGGGCGGGCAAATCCATCCACCAGGTTCCGAACCCGCGCAACGCTGCCTGTGAAGTGTTGCGGAGCAGCACCTCTTGGGTCTGTTCGAGGTCGACCAGGCCGCCCTCCTGCACGTGCTCCGCCGTCCGCGAATCCAAAAAGGTGCGCGAATCATCTTCGTTCAGCCACAAAATGCCCGCCTGCCTCACGCTCTCCGCCGCGCTCATGCAGGGCGCGGTGCCGAGCCATTCGCGGTCGGTGTACGAGATGGGTGAGCAGAGGATGTCGATGTCGTGGACGCGCAAGAGCCGGCTGAGCGCATAGTGGCCACTGGTGGGCGGGCCGTTCTGGAGGGCGCCAAACTCGAACAGGTAGCCGAAGAAGAAGACCACCAATTTCCGGCCGCCAGTGCCCCGCCGGCAGGCTGCGGCCAGGCTCGCCACGTGATCAGCCATCTCGATCTGCTGGAAACGGGCGAACTCGATCAGCCGCATTTCGCGTGCCGGGTCGCGCAGGAACCCGACCGGGTGGGCCCGGCGCTCGGCATCGGTGGGCACCGTGGCGGTTTCGGCGTCGCGGTCACCCCGCGCCTTCAGCCAGGCGCGGAAAGCGGCCAGGGTAGCCGGGTCGTAGCCGCTGAGCGGCCGTTCCCAGGAATCCAGATAGAACCACTCGCCGGTGTTCTGGCCGCACGGATGGACGCCGGCGAAATTGCGCGGAAACGCTTCGCAGAGATGGCGGCAGAGCCGCTCCAGGTGCGCGGCGGCGGCGGCACGATAGTGATGGTCTGAAACGCTGGCATGATCCGGGCGGACATGGTTAAGGTCGTAAACCATACGCGATTGCGGATGGTGATCCAGCCACCACCCGGGAGCGTCGGCGCCCACCCGCGGCACGAGCAGCACGTTCGGGTTTACGGCGATGATCCGCCGGCAGAGACTGTCGATTGGCAACCAGTCCACGGGCTTCTCGGGCGGGTCCCAACATGCGGGCGCGCTGAACGAGACGAAGTTCACCCCGGCGTCCCGGGCCAAGGCGACCTGGCTTAGGAACGGCCCGGGCGGCCCGCCGATGTGGTTCCAGGTGTTGTTGGCCACCTGGTAGAGTGCCGGTTGAATCACCCGCACCGGCGCCGCCCTGGCGCGGAAGGTGCATCGGTAAGTTCGGTCCTCCCGGAAGCTGAGCACCAGCCTGCTGTGGAAGTGAAAGTCCGGCCAATGGCCGCCGGGCGGGTCGTTGAGTGTGACGTGCAGGGCGCCGTCAGCAATCTCCCACTTGCCCACGGTGTTCGCGGGTGGCGCAGGCCAGGTGTTCCACGTCCTGGCAAACACCTCCGGCCTGGCGAAGCTGCCAACCGGGAGGATGTCTTCGCCGGTCTGCGCGTCGCGCACGCGCACGTCGGCCAGCTCGATCTTTCCCGCAACCTGCCCGAAACGAAAGTGGAGGGTGCCTTGCTGGTGGACGTCGATACCCGGGCAGAACTCAAAACTCTGCTCCGCCCATTCGGTGCCAAGTTGGACGCTGCCACCGTTCATGGCACCCCAGAAAAAGCGCGGGGCGACCGGTTTCCCGTCGACATGAATCTGCGGTCCGCCAGGAGTCGGCAGCACGCGAACGGCAAGCCCGTCCTCATGCGCGAGAACCACGCATTGGCCGCCAACCGTCTCGGTGCGCAGACCAAAGAGGTGGAGGGTGCCGGCTCGCGGCTCCGACAGTCCATAGCCATCCTCGAACACCCGCTCCAGGTCGCTCGCCGGAAAGCACTCGAACGCAGGCTGGGCGGCCTGGGCCGCCCGCCGGCAATTCACGGTCAAACTCGATCCCATCACCAGAAGCAGCCATGCAAGAGGAGTGAAGGAGCTCCATGACGGCCGTTTTTTGGCCGGGGTTCGCTCAGGCTTGCGCATAGGCCCTGAGTGTTCTTCAAGGCGTCCTCCACCGTCAATCGCCGATTCGCTGTCCCCTGCGGGCGGGCGCGGTGTGGATTGACAAGCGTGTCTCCGGGGCGGCATCGTGAGTCGATGGGCGAACATCCATTTTACCGGTTCTTCCGGCGGGTCTCCTTCCCGCTCGATAGGGCATTGTGGCGTAGGATGCCTCGGCATCCCTCCTTCAAGCATGAGTACTGGGACGGCAAGCTGCATTGGACAACGCCTGCGGCCGGCTCATAAGGTTCCACGCTCATGGACCACGCTGCTCACATCCCAGGGAACGCAGTTCTGAACCGCCGTGCCTTTGTGGCACGCCTTCTGTTGCTGGCCGCCGGTTTCCTCCGAGCCGGGAACTGCTGCGCCGGCGTCCACCTCGGCCGCCGGGAGCGCGCTTTATTCAACGTGCGCCGTTTCGGCGCCCAAGGCAACGGGCGGACCAAGGACACCCGCGCCCTCCAACGCGCCATCGAGGCGGCCGGGCGCGAAGGTGGGTGCGTCTATTTTCCGCCGGGCCAATATCTCTGCGGCACTCTCCGCCTGCTCAGCCATGTAACCCTCCAGCTCGAAAACGGCGCCACCCTGATAGCCGCGCCCGAGCACGCTGATTTCGACGATTTCGAGGTCTTGAACTACAACTCCTATTCGGACCAGGAAACCACCGACTTCAATTATGCTCTCATTCGCGGGCGCGACTTGACAGATGTCGCCATCCTGGGCCCGGGACGGATCGACATGGCCCGCAAGAAACGGGGCGGGCCCAAACCCATCGCGCTCAAGCTCTGCCGCAACGTGCTGATTCGGGACCTCATGATTGAGAACGCCCCCAACTACAACGTGAGCTTGCTCGGCTGCGATTTTGTGGACATCCTGGGTGTGACCATCCGCAACGGCTACGGTGATGGCATCGACCCGGACTGCTGCCGCCAGGTGCGCATCGCCAACTGCTCTGTGGAATCCTGGGACGATGCCATCGTCCCCAAGGCCAGCCGCGCCCTGGGGTATCTGCGCGCGACGGAACACGTGACGGTCACCAATTGTGTCCTGAGCAGCGCGTGCAACGCCCTGAAACTGGGCACCGAGAGCAGCGGCGGCTTCAAGGACATTCTGTTCCAGAACTGCAGCGTGTTCAGCGATCCCTCGCGGTGGGGAGGACGCCGGGCCGATTCCGGGCTTTCGCTCGAGACCGTGGACGGCGCCAGCCTGGAGCGGGTTGCGGTATCCAATATCGTCATGCACGACGTGTGCGCGCCGGTGTTCGTGCGGTTGGGCAACCGGGGTCGGGGTCAGGCCGAACCCGTGCCGCGGCACCTGCGCGACGTTTCTATCAGCGACATCGTGGCCAGCGGCGCGACTTGGGCCTCGTCCATTACGGGCGTTCCCGGGTTTCCGGTGAGCGGCCTGACGCTGAGAAACCTCCGGGTGACCACGCGAGGCGGAGGCAAAGCCGAGTGGGCGGCGCAGCCGGTGTCCGAACACGAGGGTGAGTATCCGGACGCCGGCCGGTTTGGCGACCTGCCGGCCTATGGTTTGTATTGCCGACACGTGGATAATCTGGCGCTTGAGAGCATCCACCTGGCCTATGAAGAGCCCGAAGGACGACCGGCTCTGGTGCTCGACGACGTGGCCAATGCCGACCTGCGGACGTTGGTGGCCAAACCTCCCGGCAGCGACCAACCGGTGGTCCGGTTTCACAACGTGCGCGAGAGCTTCGTCCAGGGGTGCCGCGCGCTGGCGGGAACGAAGACCTGGGCCGTGGTGGATGGAGCTCATACGTCCCAATTTCGCGAAGCCGGGAACGACTTCGGAGAGGCGATGAAATCATTCGAGCTGGACTCGGGCGTGCCGACGGGTGCTGTCACGACTGATTCCCCGCAAACCCGCCGGTCCAGTTCATCTTCCCAGCCCGGGTTGCGCTTGCCTCGGATGCTACGATAGAGGCGGACCTTGCAATGGCTGAGAACCCCCAGGTCCGGACCCGAGCGCGCAAGGGGCCTTTGGAGGCGCTGCATGGAGGTGGGCGCTTTGTGCGCCCGCGGCGCAACTTTGTCCCCGCTTACCTAAAAACCGTCGAAAGAAACGCGGTGACAAACTCGAGCGTCACGCTGTTCTGCCGGTCCGATTTGTCCCGATGACCGGCCAGTCCCAGGCGCAGGAAACTGCAAAATGAGAAGGGTCCTGCCCGGTTTAGGGTTGCTCACCGACCTGGAAGGCCCTTAAATCCAGTTCCTGGATAAGTGAGTTGGCGATGAAGACGCTCCACTTCCTTCCGCTGGCGATGGCCTGCTCGGCCGCGATGGCGAGCGAGGGTTCCACACCCTTGCCAAAGAAGCTCATCATGACGGGCTGGGACAGCCCGGATACAGCCCAGTTGCGTCGGGACATACGCTGGATGGAGCAATCGCCCTTTGATGGGGCGGTCATCTACGCTCATGGCTTGGAGAGCGACGGCAGCCCGTTCGATGCTCGAGCCGCCTTCAACACCGGCCATTGGGAGTCAGCCTGCTTCAGCAACGCCATGGCCGACCTGAAAGCTGCCCGCTCGGACAAGCTCACCGACAATTTCCTCATTTTCGGAGCCAACCCCGGCAACGTGGACTGGTTCGATGACGCAGGCTGGAGAGAGATTCGTGAGCACTGCCGATTGCTGGCACGGCTGGCGCATGAGGGCGGTCTGAGGGGACTGCTGTTCGATCCGGAACCGTACACCGAGCCATACAAACAGTTCTCCTACCGCAACCAGGTGGGTCGGGGAGGGCACTCGTTCGAGGATTACTGCCGACAGGCCCGGCAGCGTGGACATGAGGTCATGGAGGCGATTGTGGCTGAGTGCCCGGACGCGGTGTTATACGCGTATTTTCTTTTCAGTGAATGCTCCCATGCCCTGGGGACGGGCATCGATCCACAAGCCGGATTGTCCAATGGCGGCTACGGGTTGCTGCCGTCGTTTGCGGACGGTTTGCTGGATCGGATGCCCGCCAGAATTACACTCATTGACGGCAACGAAGGAGCCTATCGCTACAACAGCGACGCGGCTTTCGATGCCGCCTTTGTGCGCATCAAGAACGCGTGCCAAGCGTTGGTCTCGCCGGAGAACCGAGCCAAGTTCCGGGCGCAGGTGCAGGTCAGCCACGGGATTTATCTGGACGCATACGTCAATCCGCCCAGTTCGCCCTGGTACATTGATGGCCTGGGTGGGCCGCGAGTGGACCGGTTGGAAGCGAACGTCGCCAGCGCGCTGCGCGCGGCGGACCAGTACGTATGGGTTTATGGTGACTCAAAGCTCCGCCATCCTCAAAGCCCCACGCTAATCCCGGATTGGCGGCGTGGTTCGAACATCCTCCTCGATTTTGGTGAGCAAACGGGAAGCGTTGACGTTGGCCGCCAACCAGGCGCGGCTGGACTTTGGCGGTGGGGTGGGGCATTAAGGCACGAGTATCGAACGGAAATACCCAAGTTCTGGCTGAATCGGCGCCTTCGGCCCCGAGCGGAGGATTCCGGCCGGTGCTCTCGCTCTGGGACCTGGTGCTTTTCGGCCTGGCATTCGTTGGACCGATTTGAATGAAACGCTCGCTCCTCCCCTTTTTCGTCATTCTTGCCGCCGCGGTCGCCGCCGCAAATCCTCCCGTCCGGAGTTACACCGGCACTTTGACCATCCCGACCTACGAGCCCGGGGCGCGGGAACTGGAACCCGCGCTCTTTCCGAACTCGAGCGTGGCCGGGATGTACCCGTTTCCGAGCTACCTGCTGCCCTGGCGTGAGGGTTCGCCGGCGCCAAAGACCTACCAGGCCGTTTTCCTCGAAAACGAGTTCCTCAAACTGACTTACCTGCCCGAGTTGGGCGGCCGCATTTTTTCCGTGTTCGACAAGCTCCGCAACCGCGAAGTCTTTTACCGAAACGATGTCATCAAGCCGGCGCCCTACAATCCCCGCATGAGCTGGCCGCAGTCCGGGCTTGAGTTGACCGGCCCCCACGACGTCCACATGCTCACGCTGCACGGCGAGCCGTTCTGGTCGCACCGCATTGTGCGGCGCGAGGGCGGAGCCGCCTCGCTGGTGCTCGGCGAGACCGATCCGATCTACCAGATGGAGGTGACGCTTTCCGCCACGCTCCATCCCGGCGTCGCCGCGCTGGAGATCGGCGTCTTCTGCTACAACCCGCGCGACGCGCGCATGCCGCAGATGTTCTGGATCAACAGCGCGGTTCCCGCCACACCCAAGACCCGGTTCCTCTATCAGATGTCGCGCACGGTCGGCCATACCACCGCCGACATCGCCGACTGGCCGGTGCATAACGGCATCGACTATAGTTGGGACCGCAACAACCAGCACATGCTCGGCTTGTTCGGCATCGATGCCTATGACGATTTCAACGGCGCTTACCAGTTCGACCACGACTACGGCGTGTTCCGTTACGCCGACCGCCGCATCGTGCAAGGCATGAAACTGTGGACCTTCGGCTACAGCCCGGGCGCTAAGGACCACGAGCGCGGTTATACCGACAACGCCGGTCCCTACGTCGAGTTGCAGAGCGGGCGTCACGTGTGGGACGGGCATTACGAATGGGTCGCCCCGCATAAACCCGAGGCCTGGACCGAGTGGTGGGTGCCCGTGGCCGGGACCCACGGCGTTGCCAGCCTGACCAGCGAAGCCGCACTGAACCTGGAAGTGGACAAAGGGATCCTCAGGATCGTGCTGGCCGCGACCCGCCGCATTCCGCACGCGCAACTGGTGGCCAGGGCCCGTGCCGGCGAGATCGGACGCGCTGAGCTTGACCTGGACCCTGCTAAACCCGTCCGCCGAGACTTTCCGGCCGGGACCAGCGACCTGGCCGAGCTGCGCATACGAGTCGCCGAGCCTGGCGGTCACGCCGTTCTCGACTACCGCCGCCCCGACTCCAACCCCGGACGCAAGGCATATACGCCCTTCACCAAGCCGCTGGAATTGCCGCGGAAGTCCCCGGAGCAGATGAGCGTCGAGGAACTCGTTTTGGCGGCGGAGTTTCGGTCCAAGGAACTCGACGCTGCGGGGGCGAAGGCGCTGCTCGAAAAGGCGCTCGAACGGGACCCGGGGTATTCGCGGGCGCACCTGCTGCTGGGGATCCAGGCATTCACGGCAGACAGGCACGAAGAGGCGGTGCGCGGCCTCGAAACGGCCATCGCCCGCGACCCCTATACGGACGAGGCGTACTATTACCTGGCGATGGCTCAGTTCGCCCTCGGACACGACAAAGCCGGTGAGAGGAACCTGTACTACATTTGGCCCAACAGCGCCTATTATGGCGGGCGTGAGTTTCACCTGGGCCGGCTGAAGCTGCTCGCCGGCGATAAGGTCGGGGCGATCGAGCGCTTCCAAGGCGCAGTGGACGCCAACGCGCACGACCTGCTCTCCCGTCTCGCCCTAGCGCTGCTTTGCCGGGAACTCGGCCGCGTGGCGGAGGCCCGCCAGCAGCTCGCCGCAGTCGAGAAAGTCGATCCCAACCATCGCGTCCTCTTCGCGGAAAAATACTTCGCAAAAGCCCACAAGACGGCGGAACGGGAACTTTTGAGTATGCTGGGAGGACAAAGCCAGGAGGCGATCTCCGTTTCGACTTTCTACCGGCAATTCGGGCGGTGGAAGGAAGCGGTTCGCTTGCTGCGATTGGTCGAAACCCATAACCAGGATCCCTGGGGCACGCCGCCGGAGTTCTACTACACCCTGGCCTATTGCCAGAAGCGTGCGGGAGATGCCGAGGGCGCCGAAATATCCTCGTGGAAGGCGCGGGCCGCCGCGGGCAGCATCGATCGCTTCCCCTACCGGGACGAAGCGCAGCCGGTATTACGCGAAGCGGTCGCCGCTCATCCCGACGACGCGGTCGCCCGGTTCCTGCTGGGCTGCCTGCTCTTCAACCGAAACCAGCGGCCGCAGGCCATCGAGCAGTGGGAAGCTGCGGTCGCGGCCAATCCATCGGATTTCTCGTTGCGGCGGGCGCTGGGATTGGCATACGCCGAACAAGGCTTCCCTCTCGAGAAGGCGGTCGCACAACTGGAGCGCGCGGTCCAGCTTCAGCCGGCCAACCTCCGTGTCCTGAATGATCTCGGCTCACTCTATGCGCGCGCCGGGCGTTTTGGAGATCAGTTGAGTCTGCTCCGCAAGGCGCTGGCCCGAACCCCGGGGGACGACGACCTCGCCGAAGGCGTTCTGACCGCCCACCTGAGCGAAGGCAATTACGCGGATGCCGAGCAACTGCTGGCGGAGCACCGGTTCGCCCCGCGCCATCGCAGCTATGGTCTGCGCGACAAATACCGGGTGATGCGCTACGGGCAGGCCGCCCGCGCCTATCGGAGCGGCGACTATGCCGCGGCGCTGCGCCGAATCCGGGAGGCGACCGCGCCGCCCACCTCTTTGGGCGTGGACGATTTCCAGGGCCAGACCTCGCCCCGTTTGAATTACTACGCCGGTCTCGTCCTCCAAAAACTCGGCCGCAACGAGGAAGCCCGACAGAGCTTCGAACGCGCCGTCTCGGAGCTTGCCCAACTCTCCGGCGACCGCGATAGCTGGAACAGCGAGAATGTCTTCATGGTGCCGGCCCTGGAGAAGCTGGGCCGGTCAAGCGAGGCAGCCGCTCTCAGACAGCGGTTTGAAAACTTTGCCCTTTCGGAGCGCGACTCGAACAACGCGCACCACCGGGCGGAAGCGCGCTACCTCCTGGGGTTGGTGCGGAAAAATGGGGGGCAAACCGATCAAGCCAAGGCCCTCGTCGCTGAAGCCCTCGCTGCCCGACCCGATTTGCTCCCGGCAAGACTCGAACAGCGCGGCGACGTCATCGATGCTCTCTCCAAATGATCGCTACGGTTTTACTAACCACCGGTGTTCTGCCACTCCAGTTTCTGGTGACGGGCCCGCAGACCCTGTGCCCGCGCGAACTCGTTCCGGGCGGCCTGAGTGCTTTCTGCCCATTTGCCCAGCACTTGGCCGTCATCCGGGATGGGAGTCCGAAAGGGCTCTCTGCGATCCGAGGTGGATCGGGCCGGTCTTTGGAGTTTGAGCCAGTGCCTGCGCAGTAATCTCGTTACGGTGCCGCTGACGCGTCCCGACGATTACTTGGTCCACTCTATGATCGCGGCGTCGCTCATTCCGACCTAGATCCCCGACGCGGGTGGAATGGAAGAAGGCTGCAAAGGCTTGGCGCAAAGCGTGCCCCTGACCTGTGCGAAAATGGGGTCGTCCATTCACGGGCATTGCGTCGACCCACACTCCCGGTAGATAATCGCCTGCGATGAATCTGAAACAGGTGCCTTTAGTCCTGGTAAACCTGGCAGTTCTCTGCCCGAACCTGATGGCGCAGCACCTGTGGTGGAACCTGGAGGGCCAGCGTGACGCCACCTGCCTGTATGGCGAGATCACCGCACTGGCGACCGCTCCGGGCATCTACTACTGCGGAGCCAACTGGCATCCGGGGGAACCGGCCGGCGGGTATTGCGGCATCCAGCACAATGGCATCCGCGAACGGCGCACGATCTTCTCGATCTGGGACACTTCACCCCAGCTTCACCCGACGACCACCGAGGCAGATCCCCGCACGATCTTCAACCGATTCGGCGGCGAGGGCGAAGGCGGCCACACGCACATGCTCTGGCCCTGGAAGACCAACGAGACCTTCCGGTTCTTCGTGCAGAAACAGCCCGGCAGCCAGCCCGAGACGACCGACACCAGGTACTATGTCTATGACCGGGAGAAGCAGCAGTGGATCCATGGCGCTACCATCCAAAACCCCAATGGCGGCAAGACCAGTGTTAGGACGATCGGCGGCGGTCTGAATTCGTTCCTGGAGAACTTCCTGGGCCGGGACAAGACCGTGGTTAAGCTCGCCACGTATCGCCTGTGGCTGGGCAAGAGCCTGGAACAGATGCACTGCCTCACCCAAGCCAAGGGGGACGGCATCTGGGGGCAACTCCACGACGCGTATTTTCTGGCCGAAGGGGACCGGACGGAACTGGACCGTTTTTTTGCAGGACTGGCCCCGGAATATGGAACTCCGGTTTATGGCGGAGGAGGCAAGAGCCTCGATCCTATTTCGAATGCGGCCATACCCCCCACCGTCATCGCTTCTCTCCAGAACCTGCCTCACGCCGGAAAAGCAGCCGTTCCCCGTGAATCGGCCGGCAGGAGTCCCGTCAAGGTATTCATTCTGGCTGGGCAGTCCAATATGGAAGGATACGGTGGCATCAACACCCTTGATGAACTGGGTGAGCATCCGACGCTTGGCGGGTTAGTGAGGAAGATCAGAAAGGACGACGGTTCGTTCGTTGAGCGTGATGACGTGCTCCTGTATTACCAGCGAGGCGACCAAATCATCCGCGGGCCGTTGACGGTGGGCCAGGGGGCCGGGCCGGATCGGATTGGACCGGAGCTGATGTTCGGCATCGACCTGGGCGATTACTACGAGCAGCCCGTGCTGTTGATCAAGACCGCCTGGGGCGGGAAGGACCTATACTGCGATTTTCGCCCACCCAGCGCTGGGAAACCGCCTTACGAGATCCCTGGCGCGCCCCGCAAGATAGGGGCGGCTTATCGGCAGATGATTGCGGAGGTGCATGCGTGCCTGGACCATCTTGAAGTTCATTTTCCCCAATTCCAAGGCAGGCCGCACGAGTTATGCGGCTTTGTCTGGTTCCAGGGATGGAACGACTTTTGTGCCGACCGGAAGATCAGGCAGCAGGTGTACGAGGAGTATGCCCGAAACTTCGCCCACCTGGTTCAGGACCTGCGAACCGAGTTCAAGGTCCCGAGCTTGCCCGTAGTGGTGGGGGAGTTGGGTGTGGACGGTGAGCAACATGTCAACGCGGAGATGGCCGCCTTCCGCGCCGCCCAGGCGCAGATTGCCAGCCAGCCCGAACTCAAGGGCACGCTCGGTTATGTGCGCACCGCCCCCTATTGGTACGCCAAATTGGATCAACTGCCGCGCAAGCTCGAGGTTGAAGAGCGCCGCTTGCGGGAGAAGCTCACGAAGCAACTCCAGGAGGAGCTCAAGGGGCGGACTGAGGCCTCGGATGCCAAGCCGATGGAACAGTTGGTGAACGCGGCCTTCGAGAAGGCGCGCAAGGAGGACCGGGGCTATTTGGAGGTCCAGCGGGAGCACGACCGGGCGATCAGCCATTGGGAATGCCACTACTTCGGCAACGCCCGGGTTTATTGCCTCGTCGGCCATGGCCTGGCGGAGGCGATGATAGGGCTCCAGGAGGCCAAATGACGCCACCCGTGACATCCGTGGGGCGATGGGGAAAACGCCAGTCTACTCCTTCGCGGCTTGGCGAGTCACAATCGGCACATACCCCGCCTCCAGGCCCGGCGGCGGGCTGACGATCAAGGCCGGGTCAATCTCCGCCAGCTTTCCGACCGTGGGTGGCGGCAGGTAGTCGCGGTCCTTGGTCCAGTTCCGGTGGAGTTTTTCCACGCGCCCCTGCAAGGCCTCGCGCTCTTGTTCCGTCAAGTCGGCGTTCAGCAATGCCGGTTGGTCGGCGAAGCGATACCAGTAGTAGGTTACCACGCTGCCGTCCCCCGGATACGCCTGGAAAGGCCCCGCCACGGGGCCGGGTCTCTTCCAGCAACTTTTCGCATCTTCAGGGGTGACGTAGGGTTCCAGGCGATCCTCCCGCGGCCGGTGAAATTGATGCTGAACCAGGCCCGTTTCGACCGGGACCTCTTCCGCTCGCACCGGAACCCATTCCGCCTTCTGGGTCTTGTTCGTCACCAGGTGATAGTATTCGGGGAGCACGGCCAGCGGGCCCGGCCGGGAATCGTCCTTCCCGGCCAGTCCGTAGTTCCAGCGGTAGCCGAAGGTATTCGTATCCAGTGCCGTGGGCGTCGCAAAGGAGTTCCAGGCCAGAGCCACGCGCTGCTTCTCGGGGACCGCGGGGGTATAGATCCGCCAGGTTGCGCCGCCGCGGTTGGCGAAGCCATGCACCCAGGCTTGCTGTGGGTCGATGGCCCCGCTGGCCGGATTGCTTCCTTCGAACCAGGCCTTCACGGCGTCCCAGAGCGCCTGCCTGGTGTACGAGGTGACACGATGCACCGCCACCGAATCGCCCTCCGGCCCTCGGGGGAAAAAGGTCCGGGCGATGCGGGCGTACGCTTCCCCCTTCCCGTCCACGGCCTGAACCGCCGGGACGTATTGGGTCTCCATCTGCAACGCCCGGTTTGGCTCGGAGGGGCGGCTATCCAGGAGCAGGCCCGCCAGCCGCGGTTCGGTAAGCGTTGCGTGCGACCAGAAAAACGCGGTGAAGAACGCCACCGGGCCTTTGAAGTTGCGCGTATTCAAGAACAAGGTCCAACAATTCTCTCCCGTCGGCACGTTCTTCGCAGCAGTGACCGGTTTGGCAGTAGTGAGCGGCAGAGGCAGATACCCGTAACCGAACAGTTCGCCGCACGTGCCTTGTTTCAGGTTCAGGCCATCCGGGGGCCAGAGCAGCCAGGGACTGAGCTGGGCGATGCCATAGTGCCCTTTCGGGTCGTTCCAATCCCTCCCCTTGCCGGCTCCGGGTCCGTTGGCCCATTCTACGAAGTTCGGGGCCACACCACCCATGATGAACTTGGGCGTTTCGGTGGCAAACCGCGTGTCCCGCCACCAACCGAGCCCGCCTTCAATATCGGAATACAGGTTGGTGGGCGCGTGACCGTCATACTGGGCAAACATCCAGGTGCCGAACAGGCCGGATTGGAAATTATGTCCGGGGTATTCTTGCAACAAGGGCCAGGCAGCTACATACATGGAGAACCCGGCGTTATAGGTTTTTGGAACTCTTTGGTTGGGGACGAGCAGGTACCCGGCCATCTCCCCTTCCTGAACCGGGTTCGAGGCCGAGGCGCCCTCCAGGGAGATCACGGATGCGAGGATTCCGAGGGCCAGGCACAGAATCGCCGGGGAACCGAATCTGATGTCCTTGCTGTTCATGTGTTTATCATGGTGCTCATCTGGCGATTCTGCTTAACAGTGCTGCGGCATTTCCGCTCCGAGCCAGAAGGTAAGTCAGCGAAGCGGAGAGCCTCAGGGGTGGGCCGGGGAATTTTCGGCCCATGGTGTCCATCCAGGTCAGATCCTTGGCGGACGGCAGCACCAACTCCGAGCCGTGCTCGTCCTCAGTCTGCCAAAGCACCAGCACGTCTTGGCTGCCGGTTTCAAAGGCGGCGATATGACCGGCGTTCCCAATAGCGCTGGCGCCAACGCACTTTGGGGAGGGTCCGAGGACGTGAGTCAGCACCGCCAGCGCCGGCACCAGCTTTCGCGGCGCCCTACCGTAATCGAACAGCGCGCACTCGAAGTTCGGGTGGTTGACGGTCCCGCTGGCCCCGGAGTGAATGAAGATCTTCTGCACACCGTGCGCGAGCATGACGGCAAAGAACCGCAGGGTGTAATCGGCACATTGCCGTTCACTGTCCAGGAGGCGTTCCTCGGCCCAGTTGTCCGGTTGCGGAACAAACGGGCGTCGAGGCAGGTTGTCCACGCCGTAGTAGGAGAACTCGGTGATCCAAATCGGCTTTTGACCTCCGCGCGCCCCCATGTCCTTGAGCAGTTCGGCCATCTCGTCCGCATAGGCTTCCGGCGCTCTGAGGCCCGGATAGATGTGCAGGTTGAACAGGTCCACATGTTTGAGAATTCCGGCATCGAGCACCTCCCGGGTCAGTTCCCTGGGCCCTCCGGCGACCCCGCCGATGACCTTGCAGGCCGGGTCGGCCCTGCGCATCGCCGCCGACGCGATCTCCAGCAGGGTCACATAGTCCGCAGGTCCATACGGTCTGGCGCCGGACGGGCGCTTGAGCCCGGCGGGCAGGGCGTAATCAGTGTAGATCGGTTCGTTGAGGAATTCCCAGATATGAATCCGGTCCTTGTAACGCGAGACGGCGCGTTCGATGAACTCCGCCAATTCCTGCGGGTCCTTCGGCGCCCAAGCCTGGCGAGCGCGCACTCCCGGGTAACCGCTCGAAGCGAGGCCCGGCGGCGACTCGCTGGACCAGTCTGCGGACGGGAACGGCGGCAGCAATGGCAGCACGGCGCATCCCTGGCGCAGCACCCGGTCGATCTGCGCGTCGGCCAGTTCCCAACGATAAGTCCCCTTCGTGGGCTCCATGTGCTGCCATTTGAGGGACCAGTCCCGATACCAACTCACGCCTGCTTTGGAGGCTGACTGGATGAGGTCTGGCGTGACAAAGGCATGGTTGATGCCGCACACGGAATCCTGGCTGGCGCGCGGCGGCACGATGGCCAATCGCATCGGCGCTGCTAAGGCGGTCCCGCCGGGCTGGGCGGAAGCCGTCACCTGATAAAAGCCTCTCCAATCGCTCGGGATCGGCACTTCCTGCCGAAGCGACGTCTGTGGCGGCACCTCCAGGAGACACTCCGGCAGGGCGACCGGTTTATCCTCGAAATCGGTCGCTCGGAACCTGACACTCATCCGGCGAGGCGCGGCGCCGTAATTACAGACGCGAAGCCGCAAGGCGCCGCGCTGATCATCCGCGACAATCCCTCCAGTTCCGGGCGGCTCGAGAGCCAACTCCACCGGTTGATGCGGCTGAAACTCCGTAGGCTGCTCTCCCCGCTCAAGCTGGACGGCATCCACATCCACGTCCACGCGCTCTTCCCGCTGCAAGTCCGGGCCGGCAAAGACAAAGACATACCGCTGTTCAGGTTTGAACGTCAGAGAGCAACGTTTCCATTCGGTGCTTAGCCCCACCGCCTGCCGGTGTTCCCTGCCACTGCCCCCCGGTTCCCCCGCCATGACTCCGAGCAAGGCGCGCACGCCCTCCTTGCTGGCCCGCAGGTAACAGGACAGTGTGTAGGCGGCCCCTTTCTCCACTTTGATCCAGCCTTTGCTGGCGGCCAGCGGACGGATCTCCCGTCGCGTGACCGGTTCGTAATAATCAAAACTCAGCACCGGTGTTTGCTCGTCCCCGAGGGGAATCCGCAAGAACGCGCGGCCTTGCCGCCCGCCGTTGGTCTCAATCCGGCCGTGCAGACGGCTGAGATTGCCCCAGCCGACCCCGTTTCCGAGGGAGCTCCAACCGCTGCCACCCAACTCAAAGGAAGCATTGGGCAGGAGGTTCCGGCTGTCGGATGCCTCGACTAGGTCGGTGAATTCCGCATCCTCTTCGCGGCACTCGACCAGGCGCACGTCGGCCACAAAGAGTGTGCCCGTTTCGTTGAACCAGATTTGGAGCCGGCTCGTCGGGCCCACGTCGCGTGTGGCCCGAAATACCCGTCGGCAGGTCTTCCAGGCGCTGCCCAGGGGAAACGAGGTCTGCAGGCCGCAGTTCTGCCAGTCGCCGGTATCGGTGATCGCAATCGAGACGCTCCGGCCGGCAATCCCTTCGGCTCGCAGTTGGCAGGAGAACTCGTACGTCTGGCCTTTGACCAAATGCACATGCCCGACCTGGGCGAGCATGGCATGGGCCGAAGGAGTCTGCCGCTCAAAGCGCGTGCAGCTCAACTGCGCGTGGCGCTTGCCGCCGCTGTCGGTGCTCACCCGCAGTTCCTGGGTCACGATGGCTGTATCTCCCGCCGTCTCCCAGTCTCGCGGCCGCCCGTTGGCGACCTGCTCGAAATCGCCATTGGCAACGAGGTTTGTGGATCCCTGCCCGCGCGTTCCTGGTCCCAGGAATATCATCAGCAGAATCAAGCCGAAGTGGGGAGCGTGGATGAGAGCTCGGAGCTTCATGGCCACTAAATGGTAACTATCCGAGCGCATCACGGCCCGAGTTTGCCGCGATCCGAGACGATGGTCCAGAGGATGTTCGGGAAGTTGATCGTTTTCATCGCCATCAGGGCCAAAAGGAGTGTGGACTTATTCATACTTCAAAGGGGAATTCGGCGGGGCTCGTCCAATCGCCACAGGCCGGCGGCAGACGCATAGGCGAGAGCCTGGCGGAACTCGGAGCCGAAGATGCGCCTTCGGATCCCGCTGAACTGCGGCTCCGTTTCGGCTCGGTGGGCCGGATGGTACTGGTTCATGAGGTTTACGTAGGTGTCGGGCGAAAGCTCGCTGGATAGCCAGCGGAGAATGGAGCGTGTTTCCTCAAGCAGGCCCGGCATGACCAGGTGCCGCACCAGCACACCGCGCAAGGCGAGACCGTCTTCGTCCACCTGCAAAAACCCCACTTGGTCGTGCATGGCCTTGATGGCGAGACGCGCCGCTTCAGCGTAGTCCCGGGCCCGGAGATACGTGGCGCAGGAATCCGGGTCCCAGAGCTTGAAATCCGGCATGTAGATGTCCACCACCCCGTCCATCAACCGGATGGTCTCGACGCTGTCGTAGGCGCCCGTATTATAGACCAGTGGCAATCGCAGCCCCTTCGGAACCGCGATCAGCAGGGCCTCGAGGATCTGCGGCACCACGTGCTCCGGTGTGACGAAATTCAGATTGTGGCAGCCGGCCGCCTGCAAACGCAGCATCACCGCCGCCAATTGACCGGCGTCCAGGTGCTGGCCCTCGCCGAGCTGGCTGATTTCATAGTTTTGACAGAAAACGCATCCCAGGTTGCAGTCGGCAAAGAAGATCGTTCCTGATCCCTTCCAACCCCGCAGACAGCCCTCCTCACCCAAATGGGGAAACGCACTCGAGACCCGCGCATGGCGGCCGGTCTTGCACACGCCCATTCGGCCTTCCCAGCGGTTTACCCGGCAGTCTCTCGGACACGCCTTGCAGGAGCGGAGCATTTCCTGCGCGACGGCAACCCGTTCCCCGAGTTCCCCAAGGTCAAAGGTTCTCAGGTAGGCCGGAACGAAGTCGCGCCGCGGGCGTGCAAAGCGCCCACCTCCATGCAGCGCCTCCAAAGGGCGCCCGCGCGCTCGGGTCTGGACCTGAGGGTTCTCGGCCATTGCAAGGACCTTTCCGGCTTCCGGCTCTATCGTAACATCCATGGCAAGGGCTACCCGGTCTGGGAGGCGGCACTGGCCAGGCAAACGCTGCTCGGCCAGGCGCGCTGGTGGATCGAAGGCTGCGGGCCGCGCGTAGGGCGAACCGGGGTGTGGGCGAGCAGGCCTGACCTGCCCGTGCCGGGGTCAATGCGTCGATCGGGCAACCTCAACCAGGGCGACGAAAGTGCCGGATCAGGACCAGCACGTAGATGATTACACCGGCGATGAAAGGGGCGACTACAGCCCACATCAAGGACATGGGGAGGTGAGGCGGATTTTGTTTATTGGCCTGGACGGTGAAGAACTGAATTCCAATCGCGAGATAGACCGTCAGGCACTCCAACCGAAGGGAATGACGGACCAGGTATTTTTGAGTTTCGCTTCGTCTTTCAGGGGCCAGCCAGTAATGGCGATGGGGAATGTTGACCAGAAATGATGGCAGGAATCGAGTCGCGTAGCTGAGGAGCACGACCATCAAAGGGAAGGCCAGGCCGAGGACCAGCATGAGCTTCTGATGGGCAGAACGGCTCATCCTCCCATTGGGCTCACCGTCGAGGTTGAAATGGGTCGCCACTCTCTCTGGGAGTTGCGAACCAGACCAAGCCCAGAAGCCCAGAAAGCATTGATACAGCAGGAAGAGGAGGATTGCCGGAATGAGCAGGGATTTCATCCAGTTCGCGCTGGCTTCAAGGGGCCGTCAGTTCGAGCGTAGGTCTCAAGTCCATGTGGTGAACGGACTGACGGGCATGGGGCTGGGCAGTCGATGTGATGGAGAATGGCAGAAGCGGTTGGTCAAGGTGGAGCAGGAGGATGCGGTCAACGCCCAGCATTGACCAATGAGCGGGGCGGCGTTACAAGGCAGCCATGAAACGGGTCCCGCCTATTTGCCTCAGAATGTTCTCCCGGCTCAGCATCGTCGGTGCCGCGTCCGCCATCGGCGTTTTGGCGGAGGCGGCGTCACTGCCCGCGCCCAGGATGACCTTCCTCGATAACGGCGAAGTTCGCATCGGCATGGACCTGGCCCTGGGAGGAGCGGTAACCCTCATTTCCAGCAAAGATCATCCGGGCAATATCATCAACAGTGCGGACCTGGGGCGGCAGATACAAATGTCGCACTATTCCGGCCTGTGGCCGTTCGAGGTCGGCGACAAAAAGCCAAATCCCGCGTGGGCCGGCTTGGGCTGGAACCCGATTCAAACCGGCGACTGCAACATGAATCCGTCCAGGGTCATAGAGCATCGCAATGACGGCAAGGAGCTCTATATCAAGTGCATTCCCATGCAGTGGCCGCTCAACGACGTGCCCGGGGACTGCGTCTTCGAGACCTGGACAACTCTGGACGGGCCACTCATCCGCATGCGTTTCCGCTGCACCAATCAGCGCTCGGACAAGACCGTTTACCACCCTTGCCCCCAGGAACTCCCCGCCGTTTATACGATCTCGAAGCTGGGGCGTTTGATGGCCTATACCGGCGACCAGCCTTTCACCGGAGGTGCGCTTACTCAGGTCACAAACGACTGGCGGAAGCCGTGGCCCTGGACCCGGTTTGTCGCTACGGAGCGTTGGGCGGCGTTGGTGGACGATATCCGTTGGGGGTTGGGTGTGTTCAAGGACGACGGCGCCGAGTTCCATGGCGGGATTTACGGGGATAATCGCTCGGAGGATCCTAAAGATAGCTCGACGGCGTACTTGGCGCCCATACACGCGGAGAACTTCGACTACAACATCGTTTATGAACACCGCACCGAGTTCATGGTCGGCAAGCTGGCCGATATTCGCGAACGCTTCAATGCCCTGGCGAGCCGCACGCCGCCTGCGTGGCGCTTTGCCAGGGACCGGCAGCACTGGACTTTGCGCGGTGCCACCGACCAAGGTGTTCCGGTGAATGGCGAGTGGCGCATCAAATTCGGCTCGGACAAGCCACATCTGGAGAGCGCCGTGCAATGCTGGCGAGCGGAAAGCGCCCCAACGCTGGAGTTGGAGTTGGCCTTCAAAGGACAGAAAGCGGCAGCGCGGGTATCCTGGAAGCGTCTCGACGACGAGAAATGGGACACCAACAAGGGCCTCAGCATGGGGTTGAATCCCGATGGTCGGTTTCAGGTGTATCGCCTCGACCTCGCGTGCTCGTCCGAATACCGGGGGTTGATTGTCGGCTTGGCCATTGATCTCGCAGCTCCGCCGCATTCTGGGGAGGAGATGGCCATCAGGTCAATTGTGCTCTCTGGTGCGAGATAGCGGTCATTGCTGCGTGAACTTGAAATCGTTAATGATCACCTCTACTTCCCATCCATCCTTCGGCGCCAGTCCCCGAAACAGCCACAAGTTGATATGCATCGGCATAGGCTGCTGCGAAATGCGGCGCGCCGCGTCGCCGGGGGCATAAAGCCAGGTGCTGATCTCTTCGCGATTATCTTCGCGGTGGCCCTGCAATGACTGGAACTTCACCCGCTCGCGGCTCCAGATGAACCGGTGTGTCGTTGCCTCATCGGCCAAGGTAAACGGGAATGGCTGTGTTGCCTGCCGTAGCGACCTTAGGACCGGCCACACCGTGTAGTTGCCCAGCGGGTTCTTCGCCTCTCCCCATCGGGCGAATTCGATGTCGATTTCGTGAGTCCCGTCCGACCCGACTTCCGCGGTTGGGTAGTTGAAAAGTCCCAGCACAACGTTGTCGTCGAGATGATCCAGTCGGCCAGTAACTTGGAACTGGAACCGGCCCAAGCCCAGGCGTGCCTGCATGGTCACCTCGGCGCAGGACCAGTTTCTATCGTGCCGACTGATTTTCAAATGCAAGTTGGTCGAGGCATCCAGCCAAACGTTGTTCTCGTCCCAGACGTTGGGACCGGGGCCACCCCAGCCTGACCTCACGGCCCAGGTGTAGCCGGCGAATTGGATTTGGCCGGCCCTTATGAAGGACCCAAACATCAGGAACACGCCCGCCAGAAACCAAGTTGCTTTCCCGTTCATCGAAAACGCAGTGAAAAGAGGTCCACATCTTTTATCACGAAGTGCAGGCGCACGGGGGTTCCGGCCAGCGAGCCCACCTGCGAACCGTTCTTCCAAGTGACAGTTCTTTCGATGTCGTCACCGATCTGCTCGACGGCATCCTCCAGCCCGTAACCGGGGAGCGGTTTGCCGGCCGCATCCTGCAGTTCCACGCGCAAGCTCCCCGCTGCGCTCGTGGCGAAGTTGATGGCAAGGTGATGGCCTTGGAAAACCAGAGGCCTGGTGACCAACTCGCCACCGCGGTAAGGGGCATTCACGGAGACAAAGCCGTCGGTGCGGAGGGCGTAGCGGATCAAATGGGCCGAAGCCTGGGCGTAATGGGCCTGCTTGTATAAGGAAATCTCCGCTGGTCCGGTCGGCACGATGCCCAGGGCGGTCAACCCCGCACGCGACGCCCAGTTGCCCAGGTCATTGCCCGGCCGGATGAGCGCCTCCATGAACAGCCGGGTATAGCGATTGCCCCCGCGGGTGGCCATAAGCACCGCATCGGCGGCATCGCTGGCGTAGCCGGGTTCCACGCCCAAGGCACGAGCCTGCTCGCTGGTGAGCACTTTGCGGCCCGGCATAAAGCGCATGGGCGTGGCCAGGTAAATGTGCGGGGCGCGAAAATAGGGCTGGGTCTGGCTGGTGTAAAGATGCTCGCGGGGCGTGTCGCCAAAACTCATCTCGACCGGAGCGGACCAGTGGACCAGGTCCGGCGAGGTCGCCCGGCTGATGGTCCGGTAACCGGCAAAAGCGCCTCCCGTCCAGGTGCGGAAATACGCGGCGTAGCATTGCTCCGACTCCGACCAGAAGGCCACGTTCTGGGAGTCAAAGGCGCCTTGGGTGAGGATGGGGCCTTCGCGCCACCGTCGCCGGCGCAAACCGTCGCCGGAAGCGAACACGTGCAGGCCGGACGCCGAAGTCCCGGCCAGCGCTTTGAACCGCTCGCCGGGGGGCACGCCGGGGCGGGTGTCAACGAACGGAGCGAAGTTGTGGGAGAAGGGCGGTTGGCCCGCAAGCACGACGTTGTTATCCCGGTTCCCACCGACTTCGCACAAGCCGAGCTTGGGCTTGTTCCAGGCCAGGCCGTCGGCGCTCTCGGCCACACAGGTGACCTCGTTGGTCGAGCCATCCGCCCGATCCACCGGCAGCCCGCGATAGTACATCAGGAACCGGTTCGCATCGTGCAGCACGGTGACGTAGCCGCAGAAGGCCCCCTCCCAGGGAGCATCGAAGCGCAGGACTACCTCTTTGGCCTGTGGTTCGTGCAGTTTCAGCGTCGCTCCCTTGAGTTGATCGATGACCAGGTCGTCCACGAACAGTTCCAGCCGCGTACCGATGTCCACGGCCGGTGCCATTGCCATGTCGGCGCCTGCCGCAGCGGAGGTGCTGCCGGCCGTGGAACACGAATACAGGCATAGGGCGAGTGCGACAACGCGCAAGGACTGTCTAGCTCTAGCTTTCATGGGTACCTTGGGCTCTCCGGCTTGGCCTGGCCCGCGACCTCGTCGAGCACTACAAACCAGCCGCGCCCAGGCGCGACGGAAATCGGCTCACCCGGTTTCCAGCGGCGCTCCGTCTGCATGTTCGGGATGGGTGGTGCATAGAGCCTCGAGCGCGCCGGGTCGAGTTCCAGCGCCGGCCAATTGATGCGAAGGTTCACCTGCACCTCGTCCTTGGCCCAACTGCCCAGGGCAACGAAACTGCGGCCCGGCTTTCGGTAAACCGTGGCCAGCACGTTCGTGTGGTCCGACTGGACCGGACAATCTTTCAGGAAAAACGGCAGCATCTCCGTGCCTTGGATACCGAAATCGTCCCAGACCTTCCACATACCGCGCGGGTCTCCGGACCAGGGCAAACGCGCCGTTTCGCCGAAGACCATCCCGCGCCACGGATTGGCGCCTTCGAGCATCTCGCTCATCAAGCCGAAAGGCAGACCGGACATTTCCACCAGCCAGAATTCCGGCGACACCCTGCTGGCGTCGAAGCCTTCCCCGAGCCACAGGCGATCGAGGTAGGGCAGGATTTCCATATAGATGGTCAGGTCGTTCGCGAAGCCGGCCCACTTGTTGAAGTGGTTCCAGGTGTGCAGGTCAATGAGCCGGCCCGGGCGCGAGTCCAGGATGCGCCGCGCGCGGCGCAGGCTGGTCGCGTCCAGCGCGGTGTCGTCAATGTACATGCCGTCGAAGTCCGATTTCTCCACCAGCCATCGGAGGCCTTCCAGGTAGAAGTTGTTCCAGCGAGAATCGGGCGTGGTGATGACTGACAAGTCCAGGTCAGCGTAGGGCGCGCCCACGTGCGCCTCCCACGCCGGGATGAATTCTCCGCCCAGGTGCTCCACCAGCCAGGCGTGCGGACCCTGCGGATGCAGCACCGTGCGCGCGTCACGGCCCGGACCGGGCAGGATGATCTCGCCGTTGAACGCGTGGAGCGGCAACAGCTCCGGCATGTTCTGCGTAATCTCCCGCGTGGTGTAATAAACGCGCAGCTTGACGCCCCGCTCGTGAGCGCGTTTCACGAGTTGGCGAAACTTGGAGAACGAATCGTCGCTGTAGGGATAATTGATATAGGGCGAGTAGAAACTGGCGTGGTGGACGTTGACCACGTTGGGCCCGTGCCGCGCGTCGGCGTGGGCCACGGCATCGTCGATGGCCTGGCGTCCCGGTCCGCCCAGGTGCGTAAAGCGCACCGCCCACTGTTTCTCGGTGTCCAGCGTGCGGAACGGCGTCAGGTAAAGCTCGAAAATGAAATCGAGCGCCTCGCCCGCCTTGAGCGTGCGCGGCCCGCTGTAGGCGCTGACCAACACGCGATGGTCTCTGGCCGGGTTCACGTTCACGCCGCCCCGCCCATCGTTGCCCCAGGATCTGGGCAGACGCAGTGGGCGGAACGAATAATAGACGTTCACCGGGGGACGCAGGTATTGGGCGTCTTTGAAACGCAGCATCAGACCCGCGTTCACATCGCCCAGCCAGAAGCAGTCCTGGTGCCTCGTAGTGTCCCATTTCCAATGCACGGCTTCGGGACGCCGCCCGCCCTCCTGGTGCAAGCCCATGAAGTAACGCGCGGTCTCCTCGGCGAAAGGCAGCTCGAGGCGTGCGTCCCGCAGCTCCAGGTCCCGCTCGGCAACCAGCCGCAGGCGCACTTCGCCCGAACCGGTGAAATCGAGACGGCCGGCGACTTCGGCCCGCAGCCCTTCGGCCGTGCTGCTCGCGGTCCAGGTCGCTTCCAGGTCCGTGTGCGTCAATCGGCCAAAGCTGCTTTGCCAGGAGACCGGACCCGCGCTGGTCTCGACGACAAAGCTCGCAGGCCGGGCGAGGACTTCGCGCGTGGTTTCTTCGATCCGCGTGTTGGCCGGCGAGAAATGGCTGACGATGCGCGCGGGCAGTCCCGTCTCGCCGAGCTCCAGTCCGCGACCCAAGAGCTTGATGACCCGGCCCTCGGCCAGCACGGCAGTGAACGGTTGGGTGAGGGTTGCCTCGCTGCCCGCGGTCGAATCCAGCCAGCGCAGCCGCGAGAGGTTCTTCGCTTCCGCATCGCCGCTGTCGGTCACCGGCGCTCCATCGACGCGCAACGTGATGCTTATAGGGACGGCGGCATCCGGGCCCCCGCGGAGTTGTGCCGTACCGGTGAAAACACCCTGCGCGCCGGCGGGCACGGCCACGCCGACCCACAGCGCTTGCAACTGACCGCGTTTCAAGGCGATCTCCTTATCAAACGGCTGACCGAGGTAGTTCGTTCCGCCGAGACTCAGACAGCGCAAGTCCTCGGCGGGGATGGCGCCCTTGGCGCCCGTGAGCGGCTGGAAGCTGACCGCCAGCGGTCCGGTGTCTTTCAGCGCATAGACCCCGAGCTGAAACACGAAGAACTCGCCGGGCCGGGCCACGCCACTGAAGGCCGGCACCGTCGTCGGCCTTTCGGCTGGCCAGTTGGCGGCAAGCCCCTGCTCGGGCCGCAGCGGAACCTCGCGTCGTTCCGCAAATACCAGGACGGCCTTGCCCTCGTGGTGGAGGAAGGTTTCGCGCATCGCGCCGGCTTTGGCCTTTACCTCGGCGAGCGCCATAATCGGGCGAGCCGCTTCGGCCGGCCGCGCCGGGCGATTGTGGGACGCGCCCGGCTTTGCGTACCAGAAAGTGACCGCCGAATAGCCCAGCAGATTCCACGGGTTCCGAATGTCGGTGCCGAAGGAGGATTCCATATCAAACACCAGCCGCCGGGTAAACGGGATCGCGTCGAGGCTGCGGGTGCGCGTGCAGATATTGAATCCGGTGGTGTAGCCGTCCAGCCCGCCGACCCGCGCGTTGGCCAGAAACGGCGTGCTGAACTCGTCTTTACGTGTGGGGATCTCCCCGCCGGCCCAGCCGTAATAATCCTCCGTGCCCGTGCCGAATTGGGTCGGGAGACCTTTGTCCCACGCGTCGTCCACGTAGATCTTTTCATCACCCTCGCCCCACCAGCGCCCCTGCACGTTTAACACCGTCCAGGCGTCGCCCACGACGACGCCCTGCCCGCGGATGTCAATGTAGTTCCAATCTCGAAAGGGCGTACCGGGCACCACATCGTCCGGACGCCAGTTCGCATGGAAGTGCATCGAACGGTCATCCCAGTGCCAGCCCGCGGCGTTCACCTCCAGGGTTGCCTCCGCCGCCTCCTTGCCCAAGTTCAGCAAGCGAATCGCCGCGGCCTCCCGGTAGGGCATTACCCACCCGCAGACCAGGGTGCCGTCCGCGGTCACCACCCGTTGCCAGGTCTGCATCGGGTGCAGTGAATCGGCGCTGCAGAAGAAATCGCCCAGGGGGCACCATACCGTTTGCTCGCCGTCGCAGGTCATGGCCAGGACCGTGGAGCGCAGGACCTGGGGACGCCTGGCGGCGGCCGGGAGCCGCACAGCGAATTGGTGAATCGCGCCTGGCCCGGCAGGAAGCTCCAATGTCAGTTCGCCACCCGCCGGCACGGTGGCCGATCTTCGAATGGCATCGGGGAGCGCCTCCGGCAGAGCAGTCAGCGCGTGACCGGCCTTTTCGAGGTCTGCGGCGGCCGTGTGGTATCCCTCAACATTAAATGTCTCCACCTTGGTGCCTTCCGGATAGGAGCGATAGTTGATATGGTAATAAAACGACTTCTTCGTGAGCGTCACTTTGCAGCTCTTGGCGAAGGGAATGGGCACATAGGAATCGCCCGCCCGCGCAGTCTTGGTCGCCAACGGGGCGCCAAAAGTGCCCTCCCCACGCACCAGTTTGATGAAGGACTCGTCGATCACCGGGGTCTCCGCGCCGTCCAGATAGATGCGCAGGTTCGGCCCCGTGCGCTCGTTGAAATCGTAGTAGAAGAACGGCGTCCACATCGCCGTGATGCAGCCCGGGCCTTGATGTTCCATGATGACCCATTCCTGACGCCCGTTCTCCGTCTCGGTGCGCAAGTAGCCCGTGCCGTCGCTGTCGGCGAACCAGCCGGTCGTGTCCTGGTTGGGTTGGTTCCGATTGGTGGAGGCACGATTGTAGCTCGAGGCCTGAAGGCACTGGTAGCGCGGCGCCGGAAACCGGGCGACCGCGTCGCGATCGGCCATCTCCAACAAGAGCGACTGCAGCGTGACGGTCTGCGCCCGTGTCAGTGAAGCGGCTGCCAGGCACAGCAGGGCGCACCAGACCGAAAAGGGCCTTGCCGATCGGGAACGAATGCAGGGGATTGAGAGAATCAGTCGGGCTGAAATGGCTTGTTTCATGTCCAGGCCCAGGAGTAGATAGATGGCGCCCCGTCATCTGGCAAGCACCGTTCTCCTGGATCACGGTCCGCGCGGTCCGCGAGCGAGGGTGAGCATAAGCCGTTTATGGGGAGTTCCACATAAACGGCCAAGCAGCAATGTGCATCAATGCGTGCTTTGACTCTAACGACAGATTACCATTGCGCGAGTGCATGACGCCTTACAGACGATTCTAGTCGTTCGAGATTAGCCAATTATGAACCGATTGTTTCTCTCCCAGACGTTCCTGACCTCCGTTTTGTTCGCCGCACGGGCGGCCTCAGCGGCCGAATTCCATGTGGCGACCACCGGCAACGACGGGAACGCCGGCTCAGCGGTTGCGCCGTTGCGGACGATTTCCGCCGCCGCCCAGCGAGCGCAGGCTGGCGACACCATCACGGTGCATGCCGGCGTGTATCGCGAGCGCGTGAGCCCACCGCGCGGCGGCCTGTCGGACGCCAAACGCATCATCTACCGGGCCGCCCCGGGGGAACGGGTGACCATCAAAGGCTCTGAAATCGTCAAGGGATGGTCCAAGGTCCAGGGGGAAGTCTGGAAATTGACTCTGCCCAACACGTTTTTCGGCAGTTTCAACCCCTATCGCGACGTCATCCACGGGGATTGGTTCGATGGGAAAGGCCGCACGCATCATACCGGCGCGGTCTATCTGAATGGCGACTGGCTGACGGAGGCGGTCAAGCTGGAGGAAGTGATGATGCCG
>Ga0181524_10001480_pt1 | contig 26843 bp, 20 predicted proteins | sample PEATcosm2014_Bin_34_FD_119761 | JGI IMG/M metagenome (GOLD analysis project Ga0181524, IMG submission 119761) | Peatland microbial communities from MTU Mesocosm Facility, Houghton, MI, USA - PEATcosm2014_Bin05_60_metaG | ecosystem: Environmental > Terrestrial > Soil > Wetlands > Peat | place... | reverse complement strand
TTCCACATTCCCACCGCCCCGGCTGCGGCTGTTAGATTGGTTCAGAATCTAAACCGGAAAGGAGCTTCCTCCACCACCGTCCAGACTCTTCCCCAGGCTCATCCTTCGATTGGAAAAGACTGGGTCATGGCGGGAGGGTAGTGTTCTAACTTTGCCCTTTGTTCACCACGGAGTCACAGAGTCACGGAGAAAACCTCGCATCTGCAAAACCCAGAAGATGAAGGGCTGGCCAGCAGTCGGGTTTCCCTGTGTCTCTGTGGTGAAAAAACCAAATAGGACAGTACCGACCTGGTATTTATCGTGGTTCCTGAAGCGAAGTGATGCTAGGCTATTGACCATTCTGCTCGACCAACATGATTCTCGACGCTCTCCATCGCCTCGCCAACCACAGCCAGTCGCTCGGCCGCGCTGAAGCCCGCGACGTCATGGCCGAGGTCCTGACCGGCAAGTGCACCGACGCGCAAATTGCCGCGTTGCTCATCGCGCTGCGCATGAAGGGCGAAACCGTCGAAGAGATCGTGGGTTTTGCCGAAGCCATCCGCGCAGCCGCAGCGCCGTTGCCGATCGAACGGACCAATTCCGACAAAGCCTCCGCTGATGCCCTCGCCGTTACCGGCACCGGACGCGACTCTCTGGCCGAGGAGTCGCTGGTCGACACCAGCGGCACGGGTGGGGATGCCAGTGGTACGTTCAATATTTCAACTGCGACGGCGCTGGTGACTGCTGGCGCGGGCGTTCGCGTGGCCAAGCACGGCAATCGCAGCATCAGTTCCAAGTGCGGCTCCGCCGATGTGGTCGAAGCCCTGGGCGTGAACATCCAGCTTTCGCCCGAGCGCGCGGCGCGGTGCCTTCGCGAGGTCGGCATCTGTTTCCTTTACGCGCCGAATCTGCATCCTGCCATGAAGCAAGTGCAGTCGGTGCGCCGGGAACTGCGCCTGCGCACAATGTTCAACCTGCTTGGCCCGCTGACCAATCCGGCGCGGGCTTCCGGACAGGTGGTGGGTGTGTATTCGCTCGATCTGGTGGAGAAGCTGGCCGAGGCGTTGAGCATGCTGGGCCTGCGGCGGGCGCTGGTCGTGCATGGACTTGACGGCCTGGATGAGATCACGATCACCGGCACGACTCGCGTGGCCGAAGCTCGCGAAGGTTTGGTGCGAACGTACGAGGTCGAGCCGGAGGAGTTTGGGATGACGCGGGCAACGCTGGCGGATATCTCCGGCGGCGATGCAGCGGAGAATGCGGCGATTATTCGAGCTGTCCTGGGCGGGGAAAAATCGCCACGGCGCGATGTGGTGCTGCTCAACGCCGCAGCCGCGCTGGTGGCCGCCGGGAAGGCGGAGCGACTGGCCGAAGCGATCCCCATGGCGACCGGGTCGATTGACTCGGGTGCGGCAGCGGGGAAATTGGAAGCGCTGGCTCACTTCTCTTCGAACAGATGACGGCTCATGTTCCCACTTCTCGCAAAAGAAGCGAGAAGTGGGGCACCCCCGCCTTTATCTACCCCGCTTTCATCTTCCCCGCCTCCATCTACTTCACTTCGACTTTCTCCAGATATTGCGCCACCTCAACGTTCCATCCCAGTTCTTTCGTCATTACGTCGCGCAGCTGGGCGGAGGCGTCGGGTTCGCCGTGGACCAGATACGTGATGGCCGGCTGGTTGCGAAAGGTCCGCAGCCACTCCAGCAACTCCGGTGGATCGGCGTGATCGCTGAACTGCTCGAGCGCCGCGACTTGGGCGCGGATGGGCACGAGGTCGCCGTAGATCTTGACTTCCTCGGATTTGCTGTCGGATTTGCTCTTGATGGTAAACCCGCGCGTTCCCGGCGCCTGAAATCCGATGAACAGCACCAGATTCTTGGGATCGGGCAACCGCTGCGCCAGATGATGCAGAATGCGCCCGCCCGTCACCATGCCGCTCGAGGAAATGATGACGCACGGCGTGAGCACGGCGTTGATCTTTTTCGATTCTTCAGCAGTCTCGGCAAAAGTGAATCCCGGCCACTGGAGCGGCGATCCGTAGCGGCGAATCATATCGCGGGTCTCGTCGCTGTACTCTTCGTCGTGCTTCAGAAAAATCTCGACCGCTTTGATTGCCATGGGGCTATCGCAGAAGACCGGCAGGCGCGGAATTTGCCCCTCCTCCATCAGGTGCTTGAGGATGAATACGAATTTCTGCGTGCGCTCAATGGCGAAGGCCGGAACGACCACCGAGCCGCCGCGTTTGGCCGCGGTCGAAATGAGCTCAGCCAGTTCGGGCAGGGGATCGTCTTTCGGGTGCTGGCGGTTGCCGTAGGTTGACTCCATCACGACGAGGTCAGCAACTTCACCTTCGGCCGGGCCGGAATGCACCACCTTGCCGGGCGCGACCGCGTGATCGAGTACCCGGCCGATATCGCCAGTGAAGAGCAAGCGCCGCGCCTGGCCGTTCGTGTTCAGGGCGATTTCGGCCATGCACGATCCGAGGATGTGCGCCGCGCGCACAAACCGGAACGAGATTTCGGGAGAAAGCGTGACGTTCTCGCCCACTTGCACCGGTTTGAAATACTGCAATGACGCCTGCGATTCCTCCAGCGTGTAGAGCGGCAGAGCGGGATCGTGCTTCGACTTCTTCGTCTTGTTGTAGAAGGCAGCGTCTTCTTCCTGCAGGTGCCCGGAGTCGGGGAGAATAATGCCGCACAGGTCAATGGTCGGCGGCGTGGCGTAAATCGGCCCGCGAAATCCCTCTTTCACCAGACGCGGAATCCAGCCGCAGTGGTCGAGATGCGCGTGGGTCAGGATGACTGCAGCGATCTCTTTGGCGGGCACGGGCGTGTCGCGCCAGTTGCGTTCGCGCCACTCTTTCGGCCCCTGAAAGAGACCGCAGTCAATAAGAACCTGAAAACCGTTCCTGCCGGACGGATCTCCGGCATTGATGAGATGCTTCGAGCCGGTGACCGTGCCCGCAGCGCCGAGAAACTGAATGTAGGCCAAGGATTCCCTCCTGGACTGAAACATCAAACCTACCACAGAGGCACAGAGACACGGAGTAACTATGCCTTAATTTCCGATTGCCGATTGCCGATTGGCGATTTGCGATTGAAAATCGATCGGCAACCGATAGCAGGTTTCAATCGGAAATCGTCAATCGCAAATCACTTTGCCGGGTCCGTTTCCTGAATCTTGAAGGAATTGTTGGTCAAGTCGCTCTCGGGCACGCTGCCGTCGTTGACCACGATCTCCTGCGGAGCCGCCGGGGTCTCTACGCGAATCGTGGCTTTGTCGCGAGCGCGAACCTCGAGCCGCTTGCTGACTTCCCCGCCCGCGAACTTGACGATGACCGGAACCTCGGCTCCCGCCGTTCCCAGGTTATCCACCGTGATCGTGACTATAAACGCGTTCGTCATGGCCTTGCGCGGAAAGGCTGACTCTACTTTGAAATCGGGCAAGCCGCGGTCGCGATAGACCCAGTCGTCGAAGAACCACTCCAGATCGCGCGGCGTCTCGGCCGCGATCAACCGCTGCATATAGGAAGGCTCTTTGTCCTGCTCGGGACGGTATGCCGCCAGCGCTTTTTTCAGCGCGGCATCGCCGACCATGTCCCGCAGCATCCACCAGACACACATGGCCTTGCTGCGGTAGAGCTCTTCGCTGGTCGTGTTCACCAGCGAGCGGTTGACTTCGTCTTCCGATCGAGGCAAGGTGGTTGGCGTTTCCGCGTCCGTAAAAGCCGACCGGTGCAGTCCCATGTAGTCGAGCGCGGCCTGGCGTCCCCGGTCGTGTTCGAGGTAAAGAGCCTGGGCGAAATGGGCCAGGCCTTCTTCGATCCATGGGCGGAACGACAAGAATGCCGCGTGCGTGAGCTGATGAGCGGCGGCCAAGCCCGCCAGCTTGGAATCCGTGGCGGCGAGCGGCGTGAGCAACAGAGCGCCGCTTTCGAAAGGGGCGGCGTTGGGATCGGGAAGATCGGCCACTCTTGCTTTTTCCCGCTGTGCTCCGAACCAGTCGGTGATCAGGGGAAGGACGTCTTCGGCAGCGTTGGCATAGCGTGCCGCGGATGCATCATCGCCGCGCAGATAATGCACCTCGATGGCTGGCCTCTCGGTGAGCTGATAATTAGCGATTAGAAAGCTTATCGGCGCAAGCCATAACGACTGGTCGGCGCAAGTAGCGACTCCACGCTGAACCATCCCTTCCGAGTCGTAAAACGCAGAGCAGCTCTGACCGCCAAACAGAACCTCCGGTGGTCCGTTCCTGGCAGCTCTTGTTACGCCAATCTGTACATGCATCCGAGATCCAGCTTCCCGCGCCTTCCATCGCGCCAAAACCCCAAACAAGCTGTTGCCCTCGGAAAGATTCGCCGACTCCGTGGCAATCGGATACCACGCTACGTAGCCCGCGCCGCGCACCGCCGTAAAGCTCGTGCTGATCTGGTCCCAGTCCGTGCTCTCGGCAGCATCGTCGGGAGTCCCGATGCGGGTCAGTCGGGTCGCGTCGAGCACGATGACGCCTTCGTACCCGATCTCCAGATCGATCGTACCCTTCGGCGCGACCGGCTGCGGCAGGGTCACGATGGCTTCGGAAAGTGCGCCGGTGTGATCAATGTCGGAAGCGTAGGGCTGCGTGAGGAACTGCACCGGCTTGTCACCGGCCTTAATGGATCGCCAGCCGAGCGATGACGAAATTTGCAGCACCGCAACCTTCTGCGGAGTTGGCGAATCATTCCGCAGCGTGATCTTGCCGCGGACGCCCAACCGGTGCTGATCCGGCTCAATCTGAAGGCTGAGGTCATAATTGGCGACAGTGAACCCTTCACGGTCAAGAGCAAAGCAATTCAACGCACAGGCACAGAGGGCACCGAGAAAAACAAACCTTCCGAGGCTAGATATTTCACGGAACTTCATTTTGTGTTGGATGCGCCTTCGCGGGCTCGGCGCTGCCGCACGATTTCGTACAAGACGACGGCGGCCGCCACAGACACATTCAGCGACGGAACCTTGCCCAGCATTGGGATCGAAACCAGGAAGTCGCACTTCTTCTTCACCAGGTCGTGGAGGCCTTTGCCTTCCGCGCCCAGAACCAGCGCGCAGTCCATGTTGTAGTCGAGCGCGTCGTAAGTCTGCTGGCCGTGCTCATCGAGGCCCACGGTCCAGATATTGCGGTCTTTCAATTCTTCTACCGTACGGGCAATGTTGGTCACTTTGGCGATGGGCAAGTGCTCGCTCGCGCCCGCCGAAGCTTTGGTAACCGTGCCAGTCACACTCGCGGCGCGGCGTTCGGGAATCACAACGCCATCGGCTCCGGCTGCGTCGGCTGTACGCAGGATGGCGCCCAGGTTGTGGGGATCTTCAACTCCATCGAGCACAACCACCAGCGAATACTGCCCACGCTTGGCGCCGGCCACGTCGTCGAGATCGCTGTACTGCTTGGCCGACGTGACGGCGACCACTCCCTGATGCGCTGCATTGCCCGCCATTCGATCGAGTTCGGTGCGTTCGACGAAACGCACGGGCACGCTCAGCCGCCGGCAGTCTTCAATCAGACGTTGCAGGCGAAGGTCGTGCCGCTCTTTCGCCATACCCACCCACTCAAAGGCCCGTCCGCGCGCCTTCAACGCCTCGGTCACCGCGTTGATGCCATAGATGTAGTGCATGAGGTATTCAGTGTACCGGAAGAGGTCCGTGTGGCGCGGGCGCCCCGCCCGCCCGCGATAGCACAGAGGCCCCGGGAGTTCTGTGGAAGAGCGGCGCTTTAGCGCCGCGTCAATCGCGGATAAATGAATCGGGCTTTAGCCCCTGAGGAAACGCCGGCAAGAACGACCACCGGGGCTGAAGCCCAACTCGTTCGGAACGTTTTCGCGGCCCTGAAGGGCCGCTCTTCCACGGATGCGCCGGCCTTTTCTTCCACGGTTGTGCCGGCATCAAAGCGTTTTCTGCAGCAATTCCTGGAGCACTTGCAGAATCTCTGCCGGTTCCGACCGTACCGTGTAATCCTCGTTCGCGGAGGCGTAGATCACCGTGCCGTCGCGATCGATGATATAAGTCGCCGGAATGGGCAACTCCCAGCTGTCATCGCCATTGGTGAAGGGCAGATTGATGAAGGCACGGTGATACACGGCTTCCTGCGCCGCGGGCACGCGATAGGCAAGGCGAAACTGCCGCGCGACTTGATTGTTCGCATCCGATAGCAATGGGAACCGCAGCCGGTGCTGGTCGTGCATGAAAAACGACTGCTTCACTGTTTGCGGAGAGATGGCCACCAGCGTCGCTCCGGCCTCCTCGATCTGCGGCTGGATGAGATTCATAGCCTCCATCTGCCCCACACAGAACGGGCACCAGCGGCCACGAATGAAGCAGAGCACGAGCTGTGACGTGGCGAGCAGGTCGGAAGAAGAGACAACCTTGCCGTTGTGATCCTGAAGTTCGAACGCGGGCGCTTTCGCGCCCACGGGAAGAATGTTTGCCGCCATCCGCCTGAGCTTGAGCTCGGCAATAGCCTGAGCATGAATAGCCTCAGTCTCTGGTGGCACATACTTGGCGATCAGATCCTTGCGCTCGGCGAAGATTTCGCGCAGAGGACGCCGGTCGAGATTGGAACCCGATTCTTCGTGCCAACGCCATTTCATGTGAGTAGTTGTCATATGAGTAGTTGTCAGTTGCCAGTGATCAGTTGCCAGTTGGCCTGCCGAGGTGCAGAACTGGCAACCGGCTGCTGGCAACTGCTCTTCTACATCCCCGGCAATTTCATCCCCGCGAGCCGGCGCGCGAAGCTGGCCTTGCCCATCTGTTTGAACATCTTTTTCATCTGCGCGTACTGGCGGAGCAGGTTATTCACTTCCTGAACGCTCGTACCCGAGCCGCGGGCAATGCGCTTGCGGCGGCTGCCGTTGATCACTTCGTGATGATTGCGCTCGTACGCGGTCATCGAGTTGATGATCGCCTCGACGCGGTTGATCTGCCCTTCGTCCACGTTGTCGGCGGCTTTCTGCAGCCCGGAAAAAGGGCCGATCGATGGCATCATGCCCATCAGGTTCTTGATCGAGCCCATCTTTTTGACGTGGCGCAACTGGTCGCGAAAATCCTCGAGCGAGAAGCCACCGCCAGTGAGTGCCTTGGTGGCCATCTCCGCGGCTTTCTTCTTGTCAATCTGCTGCTCGGCGCGTTCGATCAGCGAGAGAATGTCGCCCATGCCGAGAATGCGCGAAACGATGCGGTCGGGATGAAAGGGCTCAAGTGCATCGTATTTTTCGCCCACGCCGATGAACTTGATGGGCTGGCCGGTGACCTGGCGAATGGAGAGCGCCGCGCCGCCGCGAGCATCGCCGTCCATTTTGGTGAGGACGACGCCGGTGAGCGAAAGCTTCTTGTGGAATTCGTCGGCGGAGTTGACCGCGTCCTGGCCGGTCATGGCGTCGGCCACGAACAGAATTTCCGACGGATTCAGCAGCTTCTTGAGTGACTGCATCTCGTCCATGAGCTGTTCGTCAATATGCAAACGGCCGGCGGTGTCCACGATCAGCACGTCGCAGCCGGAGACGACAGCCTCGCGCCGAGCTTCTCTCGCAAGCCGTTCCACTTCTGCCGACAGGGAGCGGCGGACGCCCTCGTCCGCCGGACTTTCTGCCCCTCCCCGGACGGGGGCGTCCGGGGTTCCCTGTGCGTACGCGTCCGCGGCTACGTGACCTTCATAGATCTGCGCCTTGACCGCCTGCGCGACAATCTTCAACTGCTCGCGCGCGGCGGGGCGGTAGACGTCCACCGAGACCAGCAGCGGACGATGCCCGCCATTCTTGAGCCAGTGCGCGAGTTTGCCGGAAGTCGTGGTCTTTCCCGAACCTTGCAGGCCGGCCATGAGCACGACCGTGGGTGGTTGCGAGGCGAACTTCATGCGCGCCGTGTCTTTGCCCAGAACCTCGATCAGTTCGTCGCGCACGATCTTGATGACCTGCTCGCCGGGCGAAAGCGCGGTCAGCACTTCCTGACCCACGGCCTTGGCGCGAATCTGGTCGATGAGCTGCTTGACGACTTTGAAGTTGACGTCGGCTTCGAGCAGCGCGAGGCGAATTTCGCGCAACGCCTCGTCAATGTTCTCCTCGGTCAGCCTGGCCTGCCCGCGGAGGGACTTGAAGGCGCGTTGCAGTTTTTCCTGAAGGTTCTCGAACATAGACGTTAGGAATGATTTTAGCAGGCAACCAGGGAGCTAAGAGCACCGTGCGGCAGCGCGTCATATAGGAAAGTCGCTCCAGTGCCGAAGGCACGGTATGGGAAAGCCCGGCACGGCAGTGCCGGGTGGAAGAGCATTCCCGACCCGAGTCCCGTTTAGGGACGGCACACTTCACGATGTGACATTCGGCACAGACAGATGTTCAGAGGTTGTGGATAAGCTGACCGCATGGCCCACCGATATCCCAACATTCTCATCCATTGCGTGTTCAGCACCAAGAATCGGCAGGATCTTACTCCTCCTGAGTTGCTACCAAAACTCTGGAAATATCTTTCAGGGATCGGACGAAATCATGGCGTCGTCGTACTTGCCGCGGGCGGGATGTCAAACCATTCTCATTTGCTGATCGCGCTCCCGCCAGACATGCCCGTTGCCAAGGCAGTCCAAGTCCTGAAGGCAAACTCGTCGCGCTGGCTCCGCGAGCATGGCTTGGATTTTGCCTGGCAGGAGGGATACGGAGCATTCAGCGTGAGCAGTTCAAACAAGGACGCGGTTAAAAACTACATTGAACATCAGGCAGAGCATCATCGGAAACGATCATACGAAAGTGAGTTCGAGGCGATGCTGCGGAAATCAGGGATAGCGTTTGATCCAAAGGAGACCTTCGGTTAGGTACCGTCCCTTCGGGACTCGCTCCACTTTTCTCCTAACTTCTTCCCGGCACTGCCGTGCCGGGCTTTCCCATGCCGTGCCTTCGGCACTGGAGCGCGGAGAATGCAGTTTGGGCCGGTTTGCGATGGGCGGGGTTTCCCGCTGACTTCTTCAGCCGAACACTTCCTTCGCCGCCACCACAGTGTTCGCGTGGATGGTCACGGTATCTTCCACGTTCTGGGCATAGCCGCCGGCGAAGGTCACCATCACGGGAATGTCACTGGCGCGGGCGACTCGAAACACCAGCTCATCGCGCTGTTTCAACCCGTCTACGGTCAGCCCAAGCCCACCCAGTTGGTCTTCTTTGTACGGATCGGCACCCGCGACATAGCACATCAAGTCCGGCTTAAACTGCCGCAGACCCGAGCTGAGCGCGTGGTCGAGCCAGGCCAGGTAGTCGTCGTCCTCGATACCATCGGGCAGGTCCACGTCAATCGACGACGGCGGCTTCCACAGCGGATAGTTGTTGTGCTGATGCAGAGAGATAGTAAAGACATCACCGGCGTGGGCGTCACCGGCGTGGGCTTGGCGCATCTTTCCTGGCCGCGGCACTCCCTCTGGGCGTCGCAGCGTCGAACTGGAGACCGAGGGCAGCAGCGAGCCCGCGGTGTGCGTGCCGGAAAAAATCACCGCCGTGCCGTTGCCCTGGTGCACGTCGCAATCCAGGGTCATGGCGGTGCGAATCTTGTCGTCGTGCTGCAGTCGCCGGATGGCCACCGCCACGTCGTGGATCATGCAGAATCCTTCACCATGATCGGGAAAGGCATGATGAAACCCGCCACCCAGGCTGATCGAAACGCGGTCCGTCAGACATTGCCGGGCGGCCAGGATCGAGCCGCCCGCCGCCAGCCAGAAGGCGTCCGCCAGATCGCGCGAATAGGGAATTTCCATTTCCATTTCTTCGCGCGGGCTGAGCGTGCCGGTCTTCAGTTTCTCCACGTACTCGGGCGTGTGTACGAGCAGGATGTCCTGGTCGACCGCGGGCGCTGGTTCGAGAAAGTCTGAGGCCTCGGCGACGCCGGTTGCCATCAGCCGGTCGCGAACGCGGCGGTATTTCTCGGCAGGAAAGACGTGGTTTCCGATGGGCAGGTAATAGGCGTCGCTGTAGACGAGTTTGAAGGGCAGCATTACGTGCTCAGCATTCAGCACTCAGCCGGGCGAGTGCTGAAGGAATTCCATATGATACGCGGGAAGGGCGCATTTAGCACTTGGGGCCTGTCGTTTAGCCCTTCGGGGACTGTGGAGGAATTGCCTCTCCCGGGACCCTCATATCACCACGGAGGCACAGAGACACGGAGAATTTCCTCTTGCCTTTCTTCTCGGTGACTCCGCGCCTCTGTGGTGGAAGAGCAAGAGCGGAGTGAACTGGAATTACTTCCTGCGTCCGGCCACTTGCGCTGCCGGCGCCACGATTGGCTTTCGAACCGGCACAATCGCGCCCTTCGAGGGATCGGCCGCCGCAGTGGCGCGGGTGAGCACTTCCTGCTGGATGTATTGCACGAATTCGTGAATCTGGCGCTGCATCTCCTCCATACGTTCGCGCATCTGCAGGATGATGGCGATGCCCGAGATATTCACCGCCAGATCACGGGCCAGCGTGAGGATGAATTCCAACCGCTGCAGGTCTTCTTCGGTGTAGAGGCGGGTGTTGCCCTCGGTGCGCGAAGGCTTGAGCAGCCCTTCACGCTCGTAGAGGCGGAGCGTCTGGGGATGGATGCCGTACATTTCGGCCACGGCCGAGATCATGTATGCACCTTTAGATTTGCGTTTGGTCATCGCGACTATTTATAGCAGAAACAAATCAGCCACGGATCAGCACGGATTCTAGCGCTGCCGAGCTTCGCTCGACAGGACAGCCGAGGACGGCTGCCCCCAACATGATCTGGTTGATCCGTGTGAATCCGTGGCAATGAATCTAGGCCGCGGGCTGTGGTTTGCTTTCGGGCGCCGACCACCCCGCCGGCTTGAGCGCGTGATTGACGAAATAGGCCACGAAGCCAGCCGCGATCAGGATCATCCCAAAAGCAAACGAACTCATCCCGAGAACCGACTCATGTTCGCTCCTCACCACGGAGAAGCCGAGCAAAAGAGCCGGAGGAATGCCGATGGCGATGGCGCCAAACAACCCGCCCGGTACCCGGAACGGCCGAGCCAGTTCCGGTTCGCGGAAGCGCAGCACAGCCAGCGCCATGAACTCCAGCACCAGGCTGAAGCCATAGAGAAGAATGTCGAGCGTGACCAGACGGGCAAAGCCCAGGCCCAGGCACATCGCCCATCCGATGGCCAGCCCGATGATGGCAACCCAGGGCGCCCGCGACTTCTTCTGCAGTTTGCCGAAGACGCTGGGGAGCATGCCGTCCTGAGCCATGGCCAGAGGCAGGCGCGAATAGCTCATCACCAGCGCGTTGAACATGCCGAAGGCGCTGATCAGGCCACCGAGCACCACGCCGACGCGCAGCAGCGGCCCGCCCAACAGTCCCGCGATGTCAGCCCATGAGCCGGTTTCCCATGCCGTGGCCTTCAGGCCGGTCATCCACATGGCGGCGAAGGGCAGAATGTAGCTCACGGCCACGATGCAGACCGCGACCAGCATCGCCCGCGGATAAGTGCGCTGCGGACGCTCGACTTCGGTGGCGATGGTCGAGGCATTGTCCCACCCCATGTAGTTCCACATGCAGATGAGCAGGCCGCCCAGAATGTCTACGGTGGAAGTCGTTGGCTTGGTCACGGCGTTGACCAGCGCGCCCACCTTGAAGGGAGCCAGTATCACGATTGCCACGAAGGGCGCTGACAGCGCCAGGAACAGCCACAGCGAGGTGAGCGACACCACCTTCACCCCGGCAATATTGAGGAGCGCGCAAGCGACCACGACGAACAACGCCACCCACCATCCGCGATTGCCCTCCTGGAACCACGGGAACATCCGGGTCAGGTAGGCCACGAATAGCGTGGGATAGATCGCCATATCGAAAATGGACGCCACCAGCGAAAGCCAGGCTTCCTGAAATCCCCAGAAGTTGCCCATGGCGCGGCGCACCCAGGCGTAGTATCCGCCTTCGAAGGGCAGCGCGCTCGAAAGCTCGCCGATCATGAAGGCGGTCGGCAGGCTCCAGAGCAGAGGCGTGACGAGCAGAATCAGGATCGCGCGTCCGTAGCCGGCGCCATGCACGATCTCTTCTGTGCCATAGGTTCCGCCCGACACCATAAAGAAGGTGGCGGCGACCAAAGGCCAGAGCGTGAGGCGGACGAATCTTTTCCGGTTGGGGACGGCGGCGAGGGGTTGGGGATGTTCGAGTTGTCGACGCGGGGCGCTAGCGGTTGCCAATTTCTATGTCTTCCTCCTCAAGCGACTCACTCTCACCACCGCGTCTCCCTTGACTTTCCGTTCGCGGCTCCCGGGATCGTGCGATTTCCCGGGCATTTCGGCGGAGTTAGTTCGCAGTTAGAGATTACGGCAAATTTCCACAGATGCAAGTTATTTTTGAGTTTTTTTGCAAATTTTGTAAGCGAGGGGTGTGGTACGGAGGTAATGACACAGAGACCCACCACAGAGGGCACCAAGGCTACCTTTCCCAATCCCTGCCGTCGACCATGCGCTTGATGCCGTCGCGCAGATGCAGAACATGGAAGTTGATCAGTAGACCTACATTTATGCCGCTTAGACGCATGTACGATAGGAGTTGGGCCTCGTGGATCGGGTGAATCGCCTCGACTGCCTTCACTTCGACGATGACTCGGTTTTCGACTACCAAATCCATTCGATAACCGAGTTCGAGCTTCACCCCTTCGTAAACCACTGGCAGGCCGACCTGTGTGGCAACAGCCATGCCTCGCAGTCTGAGTTCGTGCGCCAGGCAGGCTTGGTAGGCGCTTTCCAGAAGTCCGGGGCCAACGAGCGAGTGAACCCTCATAGCGGAATTCACGATCGTACCGGTGATCTCATTCACACGAAATGGATGGGAGGATGCCGCTGAAGCCATTCCTAGTGCATACCACAAAGACCCTGCGCTCCTCTGTGAACTCTGTGGTGAAAGTTCTCTGTTGTTATCAATTCGGGAAAGGCTGTTAATACCACAGGGGGCACAGAGGAACACAGAGGGCTACACTTTGCTCCACAGCTCGGCCCGCGGGTCTTCCGGATTCAGCTTGGCCAGTTCCCGCAGCAGTTCTTTCGTCCGCTCGTCGCGCGGCATCGGAACAGTCACTGTGATCTCGACGATCTCGTCTCCGCGCACGCCTTCTTTTGTAGCCGAAGGTACGCCTTTTTCGCGCAGGCGCAGTTTCTGACCCGAGTGCGTGCCGGGGGGAATTTTCAGCAGGGCGCGGCCGTCCACAGTCGGGACCTCGATCTTGGCGCCCAGCGCGACTTCGGTGGCGCTCACCGGGACGGTCAGGTAGATGTCATCGCCTTCGCGCCGGAAAATTGGGTGCTCCCCGGTCCGGATAATCGCGTAGAGGTCGCCCGGCGCGCCTCCGTGCGCACTGGCATTGCCCTTCCCGGGGACGCGGATGCGCTGGCCATCGCGCGTCCCGGCCTTGATGCGCACTTCGAGCGGTTCAGTCTTGGTAACGGTTCCCTCGCCGTGGCAGGTGGGGCAGGTGGTCAGATTCTTGCCCGTCCCATGGCAGCGCGGGCACTGGACATTGAATTTCATCCGCCCGCCGGTCTGGGTGATCTGGCCGGTGCCATTGCACTCCGGGCACTTGCCCGGAGACTCGAGAAACCCCTGCCCATGGCACTGCGAACAGAGGTCGTGCCGCGTAATGTTCAGCCGCATGACGCCGCCGCGGATGGCCGTCCAGAAAGGTACGTTGACCTGATACTCAAGGTCCGTTCCCGCCTCGGGGCCTTCTTCGGCTGGCGGCGTGCCGCGCCCGCCGCCGAACATCGAACCGAAGATGTCGCGAAAGCTGCTGCCCCCACCGCCGCTGCTCTTGCGGCCGCGGCCCGCGCTGTCGACCAAATCTGAAAAATCGAACCCGCCAAAATCGAAATGAACGCCCTGGCTGCCCTGCTGCGCCCCACTCTGAAAGCCGCCGGGAAATCCTCCCGGAAAGCCCTCGCCCGCTCCGCCCCCGGCGCGCGCATAGGCTTCCGCCGTCGCCGGATCAATATTGTCGGAGTAGAAGCCGACCTGGTCGTAGATTTTGCGCTTCTTGGGATCGCTGAGAACGTCGTTGGCTTCGGAGAGCGTCTTGAACCTCTCCTCGGCCGACCTGTCCCCGGGATTGACATCAGGATGGTACCTGCGCGCCAGCTTGCGGAACGCCTTGCGGATGTCCTCGGCCGAGGCCGACTTCTTCACCCCGAGGATCTCGTAGTAATCCTTCTTGGTGGTGGTTGCCATTTAGAGCATTATGCAGCACCGCACAAAAATAGAGCCACGGATTCACACGGATTCTAACCTGATCCGTGTCCATCCGTGCGAATCCGTGGCCCAGTCTTATTTCTTGTCCTCTACATCCACGTACTCGGCGTCGATCACGCCTTCGTCTTTCTTGGCCTTGCCGTCGCCGCCGGGCTGGGCAGCTGCTCCGGGCGTCGGACCACCTGCTCCCGGACCAGCCCCCGGCTGCGCCTGGGCCGCCTTGTACATCTGCTCGGCCAGCTTGTGCGAAGCCTGGGTCAGCTTTTCGCGGGCCTTGTCCATGGTGGCCCTGTCGTTCGATTCCAGCGCCTTCTTGGCGTCGGCCAGGGCGTTCTCGACGTCGCCGCGCTCCGAGCCCGAAATCTTGTCGCCTTGCTCGCGCAGCATCTTCTCGATGTTGTAGACCATCGAGTCGAGCTGGTTGCGGGCTTCGATTTCGTCGCGCTTGGCCTTGTCTTCAGCCGAGTGCGCGTCGGCCTCCTTGGCCATGCGCTCGACCTCGTCCTTCGACAGGCCGGAGGACGACGTAATCGTGATCTTCTGGTCCTTTTGCGTGGCCGTATCTTTCGCGGTCACGTTCAGGATGCCGTTGGCGTCAATATCGAACGTCACCTCGATTTGCGGCACGCCGCGCGGAGCCGGCGGAATGCCAGTCAGGTGGAACTTGCCCAGCGTCCGGTTCTGCCCCGCCATGGGGCGCTCACCCTGCAACACGTGGACTTCAACCGAGGTCTGGCTGTCGGCCGCGGTCGAGAACGTCTCCGTCTTGCGGGTCGGAATCGTGGTGTTGCGCGGGATCATCGGGGTGGAAACCCCGCCCAGCGTCTCGATCGAGAGCGTCAGCGGAGTTACGTCGAGCAGCAGCAGGTCTTTGACTTCCCCCTTGAGCACGCCGCCCTGAATCGCCGCACCCACCGCGACCACTTCGTCGGGATTCACGCCCTTGTGGCCTTCGCGTCCGAACAGCTCTTTTACCAGCTGCTGGATGCGAGGCATGCGGGTCTGTCCGCCGACCAGCACGACTTCGTTGATCTTGCTGGCGTCGATACCCGCATCTTTCATGCACTGCTTGCACGGGCCGACTGAGCGCTGAATGAGGTCCTCGACCATGCCTTCGAGCTTGGCCCGGGTCAGTTTCTTGACCAGGTGCTTGGGGCCGCTGGCGTCCGCCGTGATGAAGGGCAGATTGATTTCGGTCTCCATGGTGGTCGAAAGCTCAATCTTGGCGCGCTCCGCCGCGTCGCGCAGACGCTGCAGCGCCATCTCATTGCCCTTGCCGCGCAGGTCGAGGCCTTCATCTTTCTTGAACTCGTCAATCAGCCAATCCACCAACCGCTGATCCAGGTTGTCGCCGCCCAGGTGGGTGTCGCCGTTGGTAGCCTTGACTTCGATCACGCCCTCGCCCACTTCCAGGATGGAAATATCGAAGGTGCCGCCGCCAAAGTCATACACGGCGATGGTCTCGTCTTTTCCTTTGTCGAGGCCATAGGCGAGCGCCGCCGCCGTTGGTTCGTTGATGATGCGCTTCACTTCGAGCCCGGCAATCTGCCCGGCGTCTTTGGTGGCCTGCCGCTGCGCGTCGTTGAAATAGGCGGGCACGGTGATGACCGCCTCGGTCACTTTTTCGCCGAGATAGTCCTCGGCCGCCTTCTTCAGTTTTTGCAGGATCAGCGCCGAAATCTGCGGAGGCGTATACTCCTTGCCCTGCGCCATCACGCCGACGTGGTCGCCCGACTGCACGACTTTGAATGGGACCATCTTCATTTCTTCGCTGACTTCGTCGAAGCGGCGTCCCATAAACCGCTTGATCGAATACACGGTGTTCTCAGGGTTGGTGATAGCCTGCCGCTTCGCCACCTGCCCCACCAGCCGTTCTCCGGTCTTGGTGAAGCCCACTACTGAAGGCGTGGTCCGCCCTCCTTCTTCGTTGGGGATCACTTTGGGCTCACCGCCCTCCATGACCGCCACGCAAGAGTTGGTGGTTCCCAGGTCAATTCCGATAATCTTGCTCATAGAACGGTCCTCCTAAACTTGATAAGTCCTTTGCTGACAATGAACTAATAGCAAGCAAGTGCTTTAATATCAGGCACATGATAGGACTTGAGTGGATCATTGTCAAGTTTTAGATGCTACGATACAGCAGGAGGATGCGGCGGTTCTTCCCATTGTCGGGTCGGGGCCAGAAGTCAGACGGCCCGAGGTCTGAGGTCGGACGCCGGTTTTGTTACCATCTCAAACGATGACCTCCTGCTTGGGACGGTGGTTTCGCGATCCGCTATTTCTTCTCTGTCTGGCGGCGGGCCTGCTCGCGTTCGTGGTGCAATCGGGCGAACTGGGCACCTCCGACACCACGCACCGTCTGCAGACGACGCACTGGCTCTGGACTTCGCAGCCGCAGGTGCTGCCGGCTGAGCATCCCGAGTTTGGGATACCGGGACGTGGCGGGCGGATTTACAGCCAGTTTGGCATCGGCCAGTCCCTGCTCATGCTGCCGGCCGACGTGGTGGGGACGTGGATCTCGCACTGGCCCATCTTCTCGGAATATGAGGACGATCCCACCGTACGGAGCATCGTCGTCAGCTACAGCACGAACATCCTGGTGAACGTGCTGACCGCGCTGATCGCGTTTCGGCTGCTCCGGCAGTTGCGCTTCGGTGTCAAGGAGGCGATTGCCGGTGTGCTGGCATTACTGTTCTGCACCACCCATCTGCACTACACCCAGAACATGATGGAGAACAACTACATCATGCTTCTGACCCTGGTGGGATTCTGCTTTGAATATGAATGGCTGCGCACGGGCAGCCGCCGGGCACTCTTCATCGGCACCGCAGCGTTCGGCCTCAACCTGCAGACTCGCCTGACGACCGGCCTCGACCTGATGGCAGGCTGTGCCCTCGTGCCGATGGTGCTGTGGTTCGACCAGGTGCGCGGCCGCGCGCTCTGGAAGCGCCTTCTCGATTACGGCAAGATCGCCGCGCCCGTCTACGGCTTCTTCGTTTTCTGCGAGCGCGCTTACAATTTCTACCGTTTCGGCTCGTGGACCGGAACTTACGTCCCACTTTTCGCGAAAGTGCAGCGCATGCAGGATCCCAGTCTGCCCGCGAATTTTCCCTGGAGCACGCCGTTTCACGAAGGTGTTCTTGGGGCGCTTTTCCAGCCCGAGAAATCAATCTTCCTTTTTGACCCTCTGCTCGTTCTCGCTCTCGTGCTCTTCGTTATGCTTTGGAAGCGCATGGAGCCCGAAGTTCGCGCCTACGCCGTGACTTCGTTTCTGCTCCTCATCGGATACATCAGCTTCTATGCGCGTTACACATACTGGGCCGGAGACTTCGCCTGGGGCGACCGCTATGTTTCGACCGCAGTAGAGATGGCCGCGTTCCTGGCAGTTCCCCTGCTGGTGCGGTATCGCGCGAGTCTTGGCCGATGGATCTGGCGCGCCGGCATCGTCCTGGTCGCGGCCAGCCTCATCGTTCAGATTGCGTCGCTGGCCTTCTGGCTGCCGCTCGAGATCTACCAGATGGAAGAATTAGGCCATCCCACGTTCGTGATCGCGCTGCGCTTCAAGAACATCGCTGCCTTCGCGCTGGGCAAGATGGATGCCTGGGGACTGAACACTGAAACCATGACTTATGACTCGTGGGACTATGTGCACATCACAACCTGGAATTTTCTGCCGTTCCTGCTGCGGCGGGTAGGCGAGGCGCCCCGGTGGGTGGTGGACGTTGCCTTTGCCATCTGGTTCGCGGGGATTGGGGCTCTAGCCCTGATATTGCGGCGACTCAGGAAAGCGATTCCCCGAGAAATGCCCGAGGCTTGATAGCCCGTCCGATTCCTAGTCTGCCAGCGAGAATCGGTACTCTTCGATCACCGGGTTGGTCAACACTTCGCGGGCGATCCGTTCGATCTCGCTGTGCGCCTCTTCCCGCGAGATTCCCTGATCGAGCATGATTTCGAAATACTTTCCCTGGCGAACGCTCCCCAGTCCTTTATATCCCATCTTGTTCAACGCGCCTTGGATCGTCTTGCCCTGAGGATCGAGAACGCTCTTCTTGAGAGAAACGTAAACGTAGGCTGTCATAAGGCCATCATTATACGTGACCGGTCCTGGCGTCGGACCTCGAACCTCGGTAAGATTTCAGGTCTTGGTGCTCGGAAGGACTTCGCCGTCAAGCTTCGCTCGACCGGACAGCCGAGGGCGGCTGTCCCCACATGGTTATTTCCGCAAAACAGGACATTACGCAGACCTCGGGTCTCAGACCCAATATCTGAAGGTTGAGGTCTGAGGTCCGCCATCTCACTTTTCCAGCCTGCGCAGCTTCTCCTCCAGATCGGCGAGGGAATCTTGCATCAGCTTGCGGTGCCGGGGATTCGGGCTCGCTGCCATCTGCTGCAGAACTCTCTGGCGCGCAAGCCGTAGATTCTCCTTTTCCCGGCAGCGTGCGGCCTCCTCGGGCGTCACCGGAGGCCGGGTCGGCGCCCGTTTCTCCTCAGCTTCGGCCTGCTGCGCCTCCACAGATTTGCTCTCCCAGCCTCGGGCCACGTCAAGATTATAGTTCCGCAGGCCGTTGCTTCGGAGCAACTCGCAAGTTTCCCCCTCCCGAACGACCGCTCGGTCCGGTAGATGGTTTCCCGTTTGTTACGAAAACCGTACAGGAATCCAAAAGGAGATATTCCTGTTTGACAACTTGCATATAATGGGCGGCAATTTCTGGCTGGACGGACATGTCCGCCTTGAAGGGCGGACAAGGATATTATTCTGTACACCGGAAGCGCGCCACGCTTGCAAACCGCTTTGTTGCGCCGCAGCCCAGTTGCAGGTAGGGCCGCGGTTTTGTCTCCCCGCTGCCTGGGAGGCGATCACTTCGGCACCCGGCTCCAGCGCTGCCCCGCTCTTATCGGTTGCCATTGCATCAGATTCACTTCCTCATCATCGCTTCCAGCAAATGGCTGCGCAGGGCGATTGAGACCGGCAATCCAGTTCCGCGGCCCGAGGTTTTACCATGCCGGATGAACCGAGCGGCCCCGGAGCCGGCAATCTGTTCCCGGTCGCTCACCCTGAAGCTCTCACCGATCCGGAGAAGCTGCTGGCGGCCTATTTCGGTTCATCCACCGTGGGGCTTTGCATCCTCGATCCGGAGTTTCGCTATCTCGCCATTAACGACACTCTGGCGAAGATGAACGGAGCATCAGCGGCGGATCATTCAGGCAAGACGGCGCGCCAAATCCTCGGCGACGACTTCACCGATCTGCTTGAACCCGAGTTTCGCCGCGCTCTCGTCACAGGGAATCCCGTCACATTCGATGTACCAGGCAAGCCCCTCACCAAGGAGGAGGATAGCCGCCGGATTGTGCACTATCTCCCCATCAAAGATGAGACCGGCACCGTCACCCGGATGGGTGTGATGGTATTCGACGTTACTGAGCAGAAGAAGATGGAGGATTCACTCCGCCGTCTGACCGGGAGTCTAAAGGACCAGATGGCACGCCTGCAGATGTTGCTGGAGGTAAGCAGCATCTTGGCGTCGAACTGGAACGTTCCCCAGGTCTTCCCCACGATTTCGGCCCGCATTAGGCGCGTCCTGCGCCAGGAGTACGCCGGATTCGAGCTGCATGACCCTGCCACAGATCTCCTGGTCCGGCAGTCGGAGGACTTCCCCCTGGGTAAGGGTCTGCTAACGGATATTCAAATCAACCCGCACACTAGTCCGGGAGGCCGCGCGCTCGAGGCGCGCACCTCCATGATTTTCTCCCGGGAACAGCTGCAGGGCTTTGACGCCGAAATTGCGAAGAAGCTCCTGGCGGAAGGCATAAGGTCCCTCTGTTGTGTCCCACTCCTGCGGCCGAAGGGACCGCTGGGCGTTTTCGTCCTTGGCAGCACCCGCCCGAACGCGTTTCATCCCGACGATTTGCCCTTGCTGAACCAGGTCGCCATGCAGCTTGCCATCGCCATTGAGAATCAGCGCGCGGCCATCGAGATTGACGCCCTGCAACAACGTCTGGACGAAGAGAAGAAATATCTGGAGGGCGAAACTCCTTCGCATGGTTCGCTCACGGAGATCGTGGGCGAGAGTCGCGCCCTCAAGCAGGTACTCGATCAGGTAGCCACGGTCGCCGCCAGCGACGCCACAGTTCTGATTCTGGGAGAAACCGGCACCGGCAAGGAGCTCGTGGCCCGCGCCATCCACCGGTTGAGCCGACGCCAGGAGAAGCCCTTCATCAAGGTCAACTGCGCTGCCATTCCCACAGGGCTGCTGGAGAGCGAGTTGTTCGGCCATGAAAAGGGAGCTTTCACGGGTGCGGTCGTCCGCAAGGTCGGGCGCTTGGAGCTTGCCGACGGCGGCACTTTATTCCTCGACGAGGTGGGCGAAATCTCCCTCGAACTGCAGCCCAAGCTCCTGCGGGTACTCCAGGACCACGAGTTCGAGCGTCTGGGCAGCACGCACACCATCAAAGTGAACCTGCGCCTGATCGCGGCCACCAATCGCGACCTGGCCGGCAGCGTGGCCAACCGCGAGTTTCGCAGTGACCTGTTTTACCGTCTCAATGTGTTTCCCATTCGCGTTCCGCCGCTGCGGGAACGGCGCGAGGACATCCCTTTGCTGGTTCGCTACTTTGTGCGCAAGCTCGCCGCGCGCATGGATCGCCACGTCGAAACCGTTCCCAAGCAGACCATGCAGGCTTTGGCAGCGTGGTCCTGGCCGGGCAACGTACGCGAACTCGAGAACCTGATGGAACGATCCTTCATCCTGAGTGAAGGCAGAGCTCTGCAGGTTCCGTTGTGGGAATTGCATGCGGAGAAACCGCAACTCGGTGGCGAGCCTGCCCACACTCTCGACCGTGCGGAGCGCCAGCACATCATCCGCGTGCTGCGCGAGACCCAAGGTGTGGTGTCGGGACCAAACGGCGCCGCCCATCGCCTGGGCTTGAAGCGCACCACCCTGCAGTCGAAGATGCAGCGCCTGAAAATCACCCGGCAGGACTATTCCGATCCGCGATCATTCCCGTCTCCCAAACGGCAACGAAAGTCCGGCACTCACGATAGCTGACGGCTAATCGGCAGGTTGCCGACTTTTCGGCAGTTCCCGAAAAATGGTGGGCGGGTGCTGTTTCGAAACTGTTCCAAACAGGGAAGTTCCCGTTACCCGATCCGCCGCATTTTGGGAACATCACTTGCACAAGCACCACGTCCTTTGCCTTAGGCCGAACTCGGGTCTCGGCCATGTGCGAAGGCGGATCTGGCCTTCCCCTGAAAACTGAAGCTTGGTGTACGGTGCAGGCCCGATGGAGTGTAGCTGTGTTCGCGACCAGCAAATGTCAGTCTGTGGGCCCCGCGGCCGTCTCGCAAGCCTTTCGCGTGCAGGTGCCAGCGGCCAATCCTCAACGTTGCCGGCGTGCCGGCGAATATGTCCATCCTCTCCTGGACGACACGATTCTCCCGCGGGATGAGACGCTGCACACTTCCGCCACCAAGGTTGAGAACAGCCCCTCCGCCACCTCCGAGGTTCAGGCGTCCGAAATTGATCCTCTCTACCTGTTTGCTTGCTGGGTCGAATGGGAACTACGGGAAGAGCCGAGCGCTGCCTGGGATCTGCTCGCAGCGGCTCAAAGCACGCACAGCGACACCCGCGCTCACGCTCGTGCCTTGCTGGCCAGTTCCCACCATTTGGGCGGAATCGCAATGGCGGCTCGCCCGCTGTGCTTTGGCAAATTCAGGCGGGACTCCGACGGAGAAACCGACATGAAGGCCCCTTATGGACTGAACATCATCGACGACTGCACCGAATGCCCCACTGCGCACCCTGACTTTTTCTGCGGCTTCTCTCCTTCGGTCCTGTCGTCTCTGAATCAAGTCAGTCACAAGAGCACGTTGCCGGCAGGAGCCATCCTGTTCGTGGAGGGGCAGAGTCCCCGCGGCATGTTCATCCTCTGCTCCGGCAGAGTGAATCTCTCCACTACCTCGCGCGAAGGAAAGATCCTCATCCTCAAGACTGCGGAGGCCGGAGAGGCCATGGGCTTGAGCGCAGCCATCTCGGGCGCCGGGTATGAGGTCACGGCCGAAACCGCTACGCCCTGCCAGTTGAACTTCGTGGACCGCGTGCACCTTCTGGAACTGATGCAGGCTCGCAGCGAAGTCAGCGTGCGCGCGGCCCAGTCTCTAAGCCGCGATTACCACTTGGCCTATCGCGACATTCATGATCTGGTGCTCACCCGTTCTTCAGCAGGCAAGCTGGCCAGGCTTCTGTTGTCGCAGCCGCCGGCCAAGGACTCGGGAGACAGCCAGACTCGCATCCATACCTTTATGACCCACGAAGAAATGGCCCAGCGCATCGGCTCGTCGCGCGAGACGGTCACGCGGTTGTTGAGCGATCTGCGCAGAAGACGTTTGATTCACGTGGAAGGACCAACTCTGGTGATCCGCGACCGGCAGGCGCTGGAGGCGCTCACGGTTTGATCTTCCCCTTGGGAACCGGAGGGTGGTTTTCCTTTCTCGGCCGCCCTCCGGATTTGTCCTGAGCACTGCTCCGCTGGTTCGCCGAGGGCTTGGAATTTAGATGTACACGGGAACGTTGATTAACGATCTTTCACGTTGGTGGAGACAGTCGGGCAGCCAGATCCTCATCAAGGCACGCTGCTGATACCCGCGCCGCCCGGCCTGACTTGCATGATGGGCACGGCAGAAGCGAAGACTCAGAGTCCGAACAACTCCCGCAGCCGCTTCGTCTGAGCCCGGCTGACCGGGATCTCGCTCTGCTTCTTGTCGTCCATCCGCAGCTGGTAGGAACTTTTGAACCAGGGAACAACTTCGCGAATCCGGTTGATGTTGACCAGATAGGAGCGGTGCGCCCTCCAGAAAAGATTGCCATCCAGGCTGGTCAATAGTTCTTCCAGCGTCCGGCAGTTCGATTGTCCTTCCATGCCACTCGGCCCGGCCGTCACCACCGTAATCACGCCATCTTCAATCCACGCGTAGCAGATGTCTTTCTGATCCACCAGAAGCATGCGCCCCAGCGCTTTCAGCAGAATCTTAGATGCGGGCTGCTTCTGTGCTTCGATCATCCGCACCAGCGCGTCAATCTTGTCAGCAGGCAGGCCGCCAGCCTCGTGCTGGGCTCTTGCCTTCTGGACGGATTGGGCTACGCGCTTCTTGTCGAAGGGCTTCAGCAGATAGTCCACTGCGTTTACTTCGAACGCTTTGACCGCATACTGATTGAACGCTGTGGCGAAGACAATCTTGGGCAGAGGAAGTTTCTTTTCGAGCAGTTTCTTGATCACTCCAAAGCCGTCGAGCCCAGGCATCTGAACGTCCAGAAAAACCAGATCCGGATTGTGCTCCTTGATCAGGTGGACCGCTTCCAGGCCGTTCTTGCCCTGGGCCACGACGTTCACGTCGCCGGCATTCTTCAGCAGGTAGGCGAGTTCATCGCGGGCCAACTGCTCGTCGTCCACGATCACCGCGGTTAAGGACATCGTTGCTCCGGCGGTTGCAGAGAACCGCTGCAGAGAAGTATAGTGGCGCGGTTTTTCGAGTGCAACGCAGACCATGAAAATTGTCTGATAAGGGTCGAGGCCCTCGCCGTGCGGTCATGCCCAATCCGAAACATGATTCTCTACTTCCTCTGGATTGGCATCTTCGTTCGGTTTCTGCCGATTCCGTTCGTTTTGCTGATTTCGACGCTTTGACTGTCTCTCGGACTCCTGCCGCTCTTCGAGTCTGACGACGCACGCATCACTGAGATCCGACTCGCCAGCCAATTCCGAGGCGGATTCGATCAGTTTCTTGCGGACCAATTCTGCCTCGCGTTTTGCTGCGGCGCTTTGTGCCGATCGAAGAGCATCGAGTGCCGCGTATGGGTTTACTTGAGTAGGAGGGATGTGCATGAGATTGCTGGCCTTAGGAAGCCAGCCCGTCGACCACCCTGTGGCTGGAGGGAGGCGGAGAGTTGCTCCTTAGCCAAAGTGTTGCAAGTTTCCCGCCAATCGCGTGTCACTCACGCGGCGTTCGAAGTCCTGATTTTGGCGGCATTTAGTCAACTGCTTGTGAGCGAGAGCGCTCGCCGAGTCATACCAGTGTGGGCAAACCTTGCCCACGTGGCGCGCGCAAGTTCTTCCTCGCTACTGCGGCCGCTGCATCATGCCGCCCATGTCGAACCTGGTGTAGAGCGCCGGAACCTCACCGCCGCAATGGGTGAAATCCACAGGGAACAGAGCAGGAAGCGATGACAGAACTTTCCCAAGTTCAGACCACGTTTTCCAGCGCCAGCGCCATCCCCATGCCGCCGCTGACGCACAGTGTCGCCACGCCACGCTTCGTATTGCGCTTCAGCATCTCGTGCAGCAGCGTGACTGTGATGCGCGTCCCGGTGCAGCCAATGGGATGTCCCAGCGCGATCGCCCCGCCATTCACATTGAGCCGCTCGCGATTGAAATTCAGCTCGCGATCGCAGGCCAGCACCTGCGCGGCAAATGCCTCGTTCAATTCGATCAACCCGAAATCATGCAGCTTGAGACCGTGCTTTTCATCCAGTTTGCGCAGCGCCGGAACCGGCCCAATCCCCATGGTCCGCGGATCTACGGCCGCCGAAGTGACCGCCGCGATTCGCGCCAGCGGTTTCAGATTGTTCTGCTTCACGAAATATTCGCTGGCGACGACTACCGCGGCTGCCCCGTCTGTGATGCCGGAGGAATTTCCCGCCGTAATTGTCCCTGTTTTCGAGAACACGGGAGCAAGTTTGCCCAGTTTCTCCATGCTTGCGTCCGCAAACGGATGTTCATCGCGCGCGAAAGTCGTCGTCCCTTTCTTACCCTCAATCGTCACCGGAACCAGTTCCGCCTCGAACCGCCCCGCCGCCATCGCCCGCGCCGCGCGGGTTTGCGACATCAGCGCGTATTCATCCTGTTCCTCTCGCGTGATCTTGTACTGCTGGGCCAGCACTTCTGCCGTCTCGCCCATCACCATCTTCGCCAGAGGGCAAAAAAAACCATCGCGGTACATTCCGTCTACCAGTTCCTGATGCCCCAGCCGATATCCCCAGCGCGCGCCGTCGAGATAATAAGGAAGCCGCGACATCGATTCCGTACCGCCCGCCAGAATGCAACTTGCCTCGCCCAACAAAATTGCCTGATACGCCAGTGCGATCGACTTCATCCCCGAAGCGCACGCCTTGTTCACCGTGAACGCGGGAACTTCCTGCGGGACGCCGCTGCGCACTGAGATCTGACGCGCCGGATTCGGTCCGCCCCCCGCTTGTCTTGCGTTGCCGAAGATCGTCTCCTCAATCTGTTCCGGTTGCACTCCGGCCCGCTCCATCGCAGGCCTCGCCGCCACCACTCCCATATCCGCCGCCGTCAGCGACCCGAGCGAGCCGCCAAACTTCCCGATCGGCGTCCGCACCGCCGAGACTACATAGACCCCTTGCACGTTCCACCTCCAAACGCATGAGTTTAGCAGGAGTCAGCTGATCAGTTTATAAGCGGCACGGAAAGGACTCCTTCGGTCACAGTTTCAAAGTGAATCCCGAACACACCCGCCGCCATCTAGAACAGAAGCAACACCGGGGATCCAACCAACCTTCACGTTTCGAAATCACACAAAAGTCCGTCAGGAGGAGCTTTATGCCGTACGTTGATGTGGGAAGAGAGAATTCCGGTTCGATCAGTCTCTATTACGAAGATCACGGTTCAGGCCAGCCCGTTGTCCTGATCCACGGATATCCGCTCAGCGGCGCGTCGTGGGAGAAGCAGATTCCGGTGCTTCTGGCCGCCGGCTATCGCGTCATCGCCTATGACCGCCGCGGGTTTGGAAAGTCCAGCCAGCCGACTACCGGCTACAACTACGACACCTTCGCCGAAGATCTGCACAAACTCGTCACTCACTTGAAGCTGCGGGGTGTTGCCTTGGTCGGATTCTCCATGGGCGGCGGCGAAGTGGCGCGCTACTTCGGAAAGTTCGGATCGAAAGATGTGAGCAAAGCCGTCATTATCTCAGGCGTTCCGCCGTTTCTACTCAAGACGGATGACAACCCCGAGGGCGTTGACGGCTCCGTGTTCGAAGGGATTCAGAAAGCGATCGTCGCGGACCGTTACGCGTTCTTCACCGAGTTCTTCAAGAATTTCTACAACACCGATGTCTATCTCGGGAAGCGCGTCAGCGAGCAAGCGGTCGCGGCAAGCTGGAACGTAGCCGCCAGTGCTTCGGCCACGGCTAGCCTCGCTTGCGTCCCTACCTGGCATGAAGATTTTCGCAATGATGTGGCCAAGATCGATATTCCAACCCTTGTCATTCATGGCGACGCGGATCGGATCGTGCCCTTCTCCGCCGCGGGGAAGCGCACGGCCAAACTGATCAACGGCGCGGAACTCGTCGTCATCAAAGACGGTCCGCACAACATCGCCTGGACTCACGCTGACGAAGTCAACAGCGCACTGGTGAAGTTCCTGGCCAAACCCTCTGCCAAGAACCTCACTTCAACCGCAAAGAGGAAGTCGGCCGCCTAAGCGGCTGCGTTTCAAATCGTGTGGCGGGTGCCGCTTTCTGAAAATAAGCAGACGGCGCCCGCACGGCATTCGTCCACGCTGTCGAGCTTCGCTCGACCGGACAGCCGGGGGCGGCTGTCCCCACTACGT
>Ga0181524_10001477_pt1 | contig 26852 bp, 23 predicted proteins | sample PEATcosm2014_Bin_34_FD_119761 | JGI IMG/M metagenome (GOLD analysis project Ga0181524, IMG submission 119761) | Peatland microbial communities from MTU Mesocosm Facility, Houghton, MI, USA - PEATcosm2014_Bin05_60_metaG | ecosystem: Environmental > Terrestrial > Soil > Wetlands > Peat | place... | reverse complement strand
TCGACTTTGCCATGTTCTGGGAGGACATGTGCTATAAGACCGGCCCGCTGCTGTCGCCGGCCATGTTCCGCGAGTGGATGGTGCCGAATTACAGGAAGGTCACCTCGTTTCTGGAGAATCACGGAGTCAGGTTGTCGTGGGTGGACTGCGACGGAAACATCGAAGCGCTCATCCCGTTGTGGTTGGAAGGTGGCGTACGCGGGTTCTATCCGTTGGAAGTGGCGTCCGGGATGGACGCGGGCAGACTCCGTCGCCAGTACGGCAGAGAGATCGTGATGTGGGGCAATGTCGACAAACGCGCCCTGGCTGCCGGAAAAGAGTCCATCGACGCGGAACTGGCGCGCTTGGCTCCCGTGGCCGCCCAAGGCGGGTTCATCCCGCTGGTGGATCACGGGGTGCCGGACGACGTAAGCTATCAGAACTACCTGTACTACCTGGAGCAGCGGCGAAAGGTATTCACTGGCATAAGATGAAATCAGAGGTCTTATTCGCTTGCGGCATCCCATACATGTTCCCACAATGGCAGCGGAACCCGTCAAAGGTGTCCTCACATGTGGCCAAACCCGGCTGGTCTGTCGCAGACCGGCCATGACAAAACGCGAAGAACGTGAGTTGATAGGCAAGGAGGCATCGAATGACGAGTCGCGAACGCCTGCGAGCAGTTTTCGGTCGCCGCCAGGCCGATCGGACCGGCTTCTGGTTGGGTTCGCCCCATCCCGACTCTTGGCCGCTCTATTTCCAGGCCTTCAGCCTCTCCACTCAGGAAGAAGTGCGGCGCCTGCTTGGCGACGATTACCGCCACATCTGCCGCCAGTGGGACTGTTACAAGCATCCCGCCGGTAAGCCCATGCTCGACAATCCGCGAGCCGCCCCCGGCCTCAGCGCCGCCGGGGCCCTGGCCGACTGCGAGAGCGTCCAGCAGGTTCACGACTACCCCTGGCCCAATCCCGACTATCTCGACTTCACCGCCTGGCTGGCCGACCTGAAGGCCGCCGGCGACGTCTACCGGGCCAGTGGCTTCTGGTGCATGTTCTTCCACGACCTCGCCGACTTGTTCGGCATGGAAAACTATTTCATCAAGATGTTCACCCACCCCGAAGTGGTCCGCGCCGCTACGCGCCGCCTCGTTGATTTCTACCTCGAAGCCAACCGCCGCCTCTACGACCGTGCCGGTCCCGAGATCGACGGCTTCTTCTTCGGCAACGATTTCGGCACCCAGCTCGATCTCTTGGTCGGCCCGGAACAGATGCGTGAATTTGTTTTCCCCTATTTCAAGGAATTGACCGACCAGGCCCACTCGCGCGGCTACCAGGTCATCCTCCACTCTTGCGGCGCCATTCATCGCGTCATTCCCGAGCTTCTCGCCATGGGCGTCGACGCCCTCCACCCGCTCCAGGCCCGCGCCGCCCACATGGACGGTGAAACCTTGGCCCGCGATTTCAGCGGCCGAGTCGCTTTCCTGGGTGGTATCGACACACAGCATCTCCTCGTCCACGGTACGCCCGACGAAGTCCGAGCCGACGTGCGCCGCGTGCGCCGCCTTCTCGGGCCGCACGTGGTGGTCAGTCCGAGCCATGAAGCGATCCTGCCGAACGTGCCGCCGGCAAACGTCCGGTCCATGGCCGAGGCAGCGCTGGAATAGTAGGGTGATTTCTGATTGCAAGGCCTTGCGGGGGAAGTAGTGCTAATGTTACATTTGGGCCGGAATTTGGGAAGGGAGGTCGGGATAATGGGCAGGAAGGGATTGACGCCGGAGAGGATCATTGTGCGGCAGCGCGAAGCGGAAGTGCGGTCATCACAGGGGCAGCCGATCATACGGTTCTCACCGTAGCCCAGGCGGGCAGGGCAGGTGTGTTCTCTTGCCGCACGAGTTCACCCTAACAAGCGGGGTTCCGATGGTCAGAATCCGACATCTGATGTCGTCTTCGCTGCACGCTCCGGACTCCTGAGCCTGTGTGGCCGCAAGGCAGGGCTAGGGGTATGCGCGGAGTGCCGGCGGACATCAACGGCGTGTCGTTCGATCCGCAAAACCCCGACCTGGGATGCTGCAGCACCAAACCACGGTCCGAGTGACGAGAGAGGCAGAAGGATCGGCGTGCTGAGCACAAGCTGGGTACCGGTCCAGTCAGGGGACTGTGTGCCACTTTTCACCTCTCGTCCGCAACAACACTGGATCTTCAGCCGGGTACCTTACCGCGAAATCTCCAGGTAGTGAGGCCACGGTTTGTTGAGGCGGTTGATCTGCTCCAGCAGAACCGCCACCTCCGCGCGGTAGGCGCCTTCGTGCGGCTTGCTCTCGATGTACCGCGCCGCCTGTTGTTTGCAGTAGTCGTACCACGGCTGGCCCTTGGCCGCTTCGATTTTCTGGTCCAGGACCTTCTTGATCTCCACCCGGCTCATCTCGTCTAGCTTGAACTCGCGGAGAAAAGACCATTCATTTTCGGCGATGCAGCGGAGATGCGACCGATCAATGTAAGCCCGGCGTGCTACCAGTTCGCTGACAGCCACGGCCTGCCGATACTGCGGCGTCGCCGTCTCCAGGGCCAGATTGACCCCCTTGTGCAGCTGCGCCGCCGAGAAAGACCGGATCCCCACCCCGTCAATGCGCAACTGATACGTGTCCCGCGGCAGGTTCTTCACCTGAAGCGTTTCACAGTTGAGGCGTTCGACGAACGGGATGAGATTCAGCATTGAGCGGCAGCCCTCGGGCACGGGGAATGGCAGGCTTTTCTCCGTGAACTTGAAGGCGACGGAGCGGGCTCCCCTGGCCACATTCGTGATCGAGGCCCCCGCCAGGTCAAGCGGACGGCCGGTCGACGCATCAAGGCTCAGGCGAGCAACCTCGCGTGGCGCGCCGAGGGCCTTGAGGAACTCAAAGGCCATGACGAAATTGCCGATCTCGCCTGCGTGCACGCGGTCCAGGCCGATAAGCGTGGCCACGGGATCTCCCTTTTGGAACTTCAAGTTCCAGTTTGCCAGCGGCTGGTGCCAGTCAACCAGGGTGGCTCCGAATTCCCCGGCCAGTTTGCGGACCACCGCTCCACACTTGACCAGAGCTCGCTTCAAGCCCCGATTGATCGGTGGAGCCTCCGGGTGAACGAGCGTGGCGTCGTAAAGGCCGGGCGTCATCAGAATAGCCCGGACCCTGGCCTTTTTCAGACGGGTCAGGAACTCATGCATCCCTTCGCGGAAAACCTCGACGGCCTGGTCGCGCTCGTACGTGACGAAGTCGTCCGAGGCCTCGGCCGGAAACGTCTGACCCACGTCGTTCATGCCGAGCAGGATAGATACGACCGTGGGTTTGTGGACCAGAATGTCGTCATCGAGCCGCTGCAAAAGATGGGACACCTTGTTGCCGCTGATGCCGCAATTGACCACATCGAGCCGGTTTTCGGGAAAGCGCGTGGCGTAATAAAGATAGACAAACTGATGGTAATAGCCGCCTATGGTGAGGCTGTCTCCGGCGGCACACCAACGCTCTTCGCGGCCGAAGAAAGGTCGAGGCAGCGATGACGGAACGGCTCGTTTCATGAAGATCCTCCGCTTGGTTCGACTCTGGAATTCCGGTGACCCCCGGAGCCGGCTCTGTTTCGCCGCGCGGCTCTTGGCCGGCGCGGTCAGATCGGTCCAGGCCTTCTTCATCTCCTCACCGACCCCGGGAGCGCTGAACAGGTGCCCGACACCGGCGACGGAATCTGCACTACGGCATTGAGAACAAACCGTATCCCGCCCGGTATGCGTCAGTTCGGGGGATCAGCGGCGGCCGGCCGCTGTGGGAAAGCGAATGCTGCAAGGTGGTGATGTTCAGGCAACTTGGCCCATGCAGCCGATTTTGCAGACGGTGTCTGCGAAATTTCCCACCGCAGTTAAAACGCTCGCATCTGGTAGAGGTTTCGCCATGAGAAACCCCGTCCGTGCTGCCTTGTCAGGTCATGCCCAAGACGCTGTAGCAATTCCTCTCCATACTCCGCCCGTTCTTTCCCATCCTGCTCAAATTCGACGATGCGCCTGCCAACTTCCCAGTACGTCCCCGTGAGAACCGGAATTTCCCATTTGACCGTCCTCCAAGGGACAGTCGGCTTTCGGACATGAGATTGTAACAGGTATGATTGCGTTAGGTAAGTGGGCCTCTGAGTTTTCTTGAGGCAATCAACGATGCTCGTCGTGAAAGAGTTCTCCCTGCGAGCACCGCGCCGGGTCGGCGTGCGGCGGCGCACTTGCGACGAGCGCGGGGGTGCCCATTCTCGCCGCGCCGACGATTCCCATTTTCAGCATGGCTTTTTCCTTTGCTCAGACGTTATGCGTAGTTGATCGGACGGAGACGGCTGAAGCTGCAAAGTCAGGTTCTCCGCGAGACGCCGATCAACTGAACTCCGGCAGGAAATCGCTCTGCAACTCCAGCATTTCATCGAGCATCTTCTCGGCGGCGGTAAGGCTGTTGACGCAGGGATCGAGCAGCAAGGCCTGGAGGAGGAGCTTCTTTGAATGCGTACGATAGGCCTCGGTGAGCAGGCCATGAATAGCGTACTGCGGGCTCATGAAGGCGGCGAACGCTTCGGGGATGGCGCCGATTTTCATCGGGTGCAGGCCTTTGGCATCAACGGTGGCGGGAACTTCCACGACGATATCGCGCGGGAGGTTCTCAATATAGCCGCCCGTGTTGAGAACATTAACAGCCTCGCGGAAGGCGCCTCGGTCAAATTCCATGTCACAGATAATGGGCACGGTCAGTTCTTGACTGCCGTTGACCACCAGCGGGTGGTCCACAGGCGCCTTCCCCGCCGCATAGTCGCGCAGCCAATCATCGGGCGCCTTCTCCTTGAGCGTCACCTTGCGCCGCTCTCTTCCGTAGGGCCAGGCGATCCCGGCAAACTCCGCGCCGAACGAAACGTATTCGCCGATGTGGTCCTCCGATGGGTACGTGAGAACGCCGTAGATTTCAGCGAACTTGCGGAAGAGGACGTTGTGCTTATCGCTTACATCCTGCGCGGCCATCTTGACGAGTTTGGGCAGGTACTCCCTGCCGCGCTTGTCCGTCACGCTCAGGACGCAATAGAAATGGTTCATTCCGCCGGAGACAATCCGCAGATCAACCAGCGATTTTCTGAGGCGCTCGCTGATCCAGTTCATAATGCCGAACACGCCATGGCAGAAGCCGGCGGCGCGAACCTTGGTCAGGTGACAGACGGCGTGGAGGACGCGCGACTCCGGGTTGGTGAAGTTCATCACCAGCGCCCGGGGACAAAGCCGTTCCACGTCACGGCAGATGGGCAGAACCAGTTCAAAGCTGCGCAAGGCGTGGAAGAGCGCCCCCGGCCCGCCATTCTCGCCAAGGACGTGCTCAAAACCGTATGCGAGCGGAACGCGGAAATCCTGTTCCCAAAGCTCGTAGCGTTTTCGCGCCACGGAGATGATGACGTATCGTGCGCCGGGCAGCGCTTTCCGACGGTCGGTGCAGCTCTCGATCTGCACATCGGTCTTCCGATACTGTCTGAGGCGCTTGGCCACGCGCGTCATGACGTCAAGCGCCTCAGGATTCTCATCCACCAATGCGAAGGTTACCCCATGTCCGCGAAGCTCAGCGCAACGCATCACGTCGGCGATCTGGCGCATCCCGAACGAGCGGCTTCCCGCACCGATCAACACAATCTTCACCGCCGTCTCCTCATCTCAAAGAATTCTCCGTTCTGCCGGCGCAACCCCAGAGTCACCTGTTATTGCATTCGCTTGTTGCGTTCCGCCGACGTTTGCGTTGCCGGCTGTAGTTCGCGTCGAGAATATTGCAGCCTCGAGGCGCTCGCCGTTGAGGGCTTACTCGGACCGGCTGTTCCGGAAAATTACGAACCCATACGCGGCGCTCATTCGCCTGATGCGGACAAGCACGCTAATTGGTTCATCGCGAAATCTGCTTGGCCAGCCTTGTCGCCTCTGGCTTCGCTGCCGGCATCCGTCATAAAGGATAATCTTGTCATCGGCCTCAAGCCATCTTCAAACGGAACCGGCGCACGTTCGACCTGTAGAACCCCGCCTTTTGACCCGCCTCGCTCCAGCTTCCGGAAAACTGCAACCAGCCAGTTGTGCCATCTGCATCCATCCATTTCAACGGCACTCGCGGGCAGTAAGGATTGAAGTCCTTGCCTTCCCAGTATTCTTCAAAGTGCACCAGGGAAAATGGCCCACGGGTCTGGCGCCTCGAAAACGATCAGATCGGTTCCATCGCCCCCGGAGAAATCCTTGTGCAGCCGCCAAGTCAACAACAGGAACCGTCTGATGCCGGCGAGATACACCATCTCCGGAATGCCGAGCCACCTGTGCAGACTGAGAACGGGGACGGCCTCGTCGAGATCATGACTCCATGCCGGTTCACCTGACGGCCCGAAGGCGCACACCCATTCCCACGCTTCACGACGCATGATGCTGTCGGCGGGGACACGGCCCAGACGAAGATTGGACCCGTTGTCCCACTGGTCGGACGACACGGAGTAGACATATCCGTCACGGGCATTGGCATTGTTCCGGCCGAAGTTCACGAATGCCGGACCGCCGAACTTGTGGCCGGGGAACATGGGCGCCGCGATGTTTCCAAGAGCCGGAACCCAGAACCATCCATGGTTGGTCGAGTAGACAATCTGGGCATCGCTGCCGTGCTGCGACAGCAGGCTGAATGGCGGCTTCCGGGTTCGAAGCATGTTCTGAAAGGCAAGATACAGGACGCCCTCAACGCAGATCATGCCGCTCGGTTTGGGTCCATCTCCACCCCAGCCGCGATAATCGTTCATGGGGTTGACCTTCGTGATCTTGTAGTCGGCGGGGCCGCCGGTGAACTTCTCGACATCCAACCCGTCCTTCGTTTCTCCCCACAAAGGGTCTCCAGCCGCCGCGTAGATTTCGCCATCGTCAGCCCAAGTCATCGGATATGTGTCGCCCTTGATGTCGGCTTCAGGATAGGGAACACGTTGGGAGCACCATTCGATGCCCTTGATAAGGGCGCTTTGGGGAATCGAGAGATGAGTAGTCATAGGCTATATCTCCTTACGGGCTTGAAACCGGGAACGGCATAATCGACTGCCCCTGTGATGACAGCACTTCCGCTTCACGCAGCCGCACAATGATCCTCTCCGGCATCAATTCCTTCCTGCCCATTATCCCGACCTCCCTTCCCAAAATCCGGCCCAAATGTAACACTGCATCGGGACTCTTCTTACGGGGGCAGGTCTGATATCAAACTGCAATCCTTTTGCCAAATCAGGACCCTACGGTTTGCCGGTCTGCGCGTTGCGGAAACTTCGCCAATGGAAGTCGATCACGATTTCGCTCGCGTCGCGCCAGAAAGGCCATTCATGCTTGCCGGGCGACTCCATGGAGAGGAAGTTGATCCTGCGCGCCGCCAGCAAGTCGGTCGTCAGCTTGTCCCGCTTGTCCTTCTCGGGTTGGTTGGCGGCCTCCTTCGCCACCTCGTTGGCGATGATCCGGTTCTGCTCGACCAGGAACCGTGCCATCTCCCGGTTCTCGGCCAGCAGGCCGTAGCCGTCCTCCGTGCTACACCAGAGCATCATGGGCGGCAGCTTGACGTGCTCTTTCACGGCCTCCTCAATGCGGCTGGGGATGTCGAGCCTGGCGTATTCCTCCTTGTTCTGATCGGGATCGCCCAGCAGGGCCACCAGGCCGTAGTCGGCCTTGGCCGCCTTGTCGCTCAGGCGAAAGTAGTCCGAGCTGAGCGCGCTCACGGAGGCGAACAGCGCCGGCTTGCAAAGCATGTAGTGTAAGGCCCCAAACCCGCCCATGGAGAAGCCGGTCACGCCGCGGAGGCCGCTGGTGCGGTAATGGGCCTCGACATAGGGCAGAAATTCGTCGAAGAAGAAGGTGGTAAACTTGGAGTCGGGTTTCCGTGTGGCGTCGATGTACCAGCCGAGCTGGTCGCCGTCGAAGCTGGCGACGATCATGGGCCGCTGCCGCAGGGCCCGGCGGAGCGGGGCCATCTCGCTCCAGCAGGCGTACGGCGCGAACCCGCCGTGCAGGGCGTAGAGAACGGGATAGCGCTGGTTGAGGTTATCCTCATACTCCGGCGGCAGGATGACCAAAGCGCGAATCTGTCGTTTCATCGAGGGCGATGGCACGTCGAACCGTTCGACGGTGCACCCCTCAGACATGACCGTAACCGCCGGCGTCGCCGGTGCGGAGGTGGCGGCCGACACGGAGGCGGAGGTCTCCTCCCTTGCCGACTGTGCCGCCGCCTGCGAGAACGCCCACGAGAACAGCGCGCTACATACAACCAAGACGAGAATGATCATGATCTTCACCCTGGATTCTTTCTGTCCGACATTTCCAATTTGACCGCCCTCCATAGGACCGTCGGCTCTTAAACATGAAATTGTACTCTCAAAGTGCCCGCTGTCAACCGCTCTCTCTGCTGGTCTGGAAAACGATGCGTCCACGCGCGCCCCTCGCGCATCTGATTGGGCCGAGCATCCGAAATGGTTCACTGAGTGACCTGTTTGGCCAGCCTGCTGCCAACAGACGAACCGCTCGGCAGGTTCCACGTCGCGGTGTTGCTGCACCTGAGCGCTTTGCCCGCGGTCGTCTGCTTCGGTTCGATTTGGGCCAGCTGCCTGCCGCGGAATGCTCCTCTGTTTGCGCCTCCCGGATCTCGCGACGCGAGGGTGGTGACGTTGAGCGCGGCGACAACATTCAAGCATGAACACAATCCCGCCCCGTGGTCGTGTTTCGGACCTTTTCGCAAGAAAAACAACCGTAGCAGAGCTCATGTACCCTCCGCCGCGCGCCTCTTGACTGAGCGATAATGATCGGATATGATTATATTGCTCATATCGTTTTGCGCGGGAGAGAAGCCATGAAGCAGCTTGGCGTCGCCGTGATCGGGTATGGATTCATCGGCAAGATTCACACTTACGCCTACCGCAACCTTCCCTTCTACTACGATCCGGCGCCTGCTCAGATCCGGCTGGTCGGCGTTTGCACGTCGCGGCCTGAGACGGCGGAAAAAGCACGATGCGAGGGAGGTTTTGAGACAGGGACGACGGCCCCCCAGGCGCTCATCGAGCGGCCGGACGTTGACATTGTGAACATCTGCACGCCCAACAACCTTCACGCCGATGAACTGATCGCCGCCATCGGGGCCGGAAAGCACATCTATTGCGATAAGCCGATCAGCGGAACCTGGCCGGATGCGCAGCGCGTCGAGAAGGCGCTCGCGAAATATCGGGGCATCGGCCAGATGACACTGAACTGCCGATTCACGCCGCCGGCGTTGCGGGCGAAACAACTGATCGAGGAGGGATTTCTGGGGCAGGTGACGCATTTCCGCGCGGGGTATTATCATTCCGGCAGCCTCGACCCGAAAAGGCCGATGGGATGGAAGCAGGAGGCGGCGGCCGGCGGCGGGGTGATCAACGACCTGGGAAGCCATGTGGTGGATATCGTGGACTGGCTCATCGGGCCCTTGGCGGAAGTTCACGCGGAAACGCGCCTCCTGTATCCGCAACGCCCGGACCGGCAGGGCCGGACTGTAACCGTCGAGGCGGAGGACGCCGTGTGCATTCTGGCACGGTTGCGCGCGGGGGGAATCGGGTTCATTGAGGCGTCGAAGATCGCTGCCGGAACCAATGACGAGCTGCGCCTGGAGATCCACGGCACTCGCGGAGCGCTGCGGTTCAACACGATGCAGCCGAATCACCTGGAGACCTACTCCTTGTCGGACTCGGAAGAACCTCTCGGCGGGATGCGCGGATGGCGGAGGATAGATACCGTTCACCGGTATCCGAAACCGGGCGGATGGCCTGGTCCGAAGTTTGCCGTGGGGTGGATTCGATCTCATATTCATTGTCTGCACAGCTTCGTCGCAGCGGTCGCCGCAGGGCGTCCAGCCCGGCCTTCGCTGCAGGAAGGTATCCGCCTGCAATACCTTCTGGAGCAGATCCGCGAGAGCGCCCGCGCGCACGTTTGGAAACCCGCCGCGCGAATAACGAATGGGGGTGAGGAATGAGACCGTCGCCGACGGAGCGCCAGCACCGTATCCTTGACCTGCTTCGCACGGGCAGTGTCTCCGTTCCGATGCTGGCCCGGCAGTTGAATACCTCGGAGATCACGATCCGGCGTGACCTCGTAACGCTCAAGGCCCAGGGGAAGCTGCTGCGTGTCTACGGCGGCGCTCTGCCCAGGGAGCGCGTGGCGTTCGAGTTCTCCTTCAAGGAAAAGGAGGCGCTTCAGCGCGAGGCTAAGGAGTCTATTGGCCGGGCGGCTGCCGGGCTGGTCGAAGCCGGCTCGGTGCTCTTCCTGGATACCGGCACAACGACACTGGCGGCGGCTCGAGCGCTGCGAGCCGTCAAGCCGGCCGTGATTGTGACCGTCAATCTCTGCATCGCTTCGGAGTACGTCGGACAGAGAGAGACGCGCGTGCTCGTGCCCGGAGGGGAAGTCGGCGCGCTGTCGCCGGACCTTTACGGCGACTGGACTCTCGAAGCGCTCTCCAATGTGATGGTGAATATCGCCTTCCTGGGTTGCGACGCGGTGGACTTGAATGACGGCTTCTATTCCGCGGACACGCGCAGTGCAGCTGTCTGCCGACTCATGATCAAGCGCAGCCGATGTGCGTATCTCCTGGCAGACCATACCAAGTTCGGCCGGCGCTCGATGTGCCGGATTGCTTCGCTGGAGAAACTCAAGGGTATCGTCGCGGATTCGGATCTCCCGAAGGAAGCGCGGAGGACGGTTCGCCGCCTTGGTTTGGATCTGATCACTGAAACGACTAAACGCTAGGAAGGCAGTTACCATGTCGAATCCATTCTGGTGGAAAGAGAAGACCGGTCGCGTTCCCGACATCGTCGTCCCGCCGCCCGGGCCCAAGTCCCGGGAGCTTCACGCCCGCGCGGCGAAGATCATGAAGGGCTACTCGTCGCAGGTGAAGCTGTTTCCGGTCTGCTTCGAGAAGGGATTCGGGGTAACGCTGACGGACGTGGACGGGAATACCTACATTGACTTCTCCAGCGGCATCTACGTCACCACGCTCGGCCATTGCCATCCGAAGATCACGGAGGCGATCCGGATGGCGGCCGGGACGCTGATGAACTGCCACGACTTCACCACGCCGATCAAGGCAAAGCTGCTCGAAAAGCTGGTCGAGATTCTGCCGGGCGACCTCGCGGGCGTGCAGCTCTACGACTCGGGAACGACGGCGGTCGAGGCCGCAGTGCGAATCGCGCGGGCGGCGACGAACAAATACGAGTTCCTTTCCTGCTACCGCGATTTTCACGGCAAGAGCGGTCATTCCGTAAGCCTCGCCCGGATGAACAAGACAAACGGGCCAGGCCGCGCGCAGGGCTTCTACATGCTCCCGCGGCCGGACCCGTACCGCCCGCTCTGGACGAAGCCCGACGGCGTCATAGATACGGACGCCTATTTCCTATTCTACGACGAGTTCATCAAAGAGGCCACCGTGGGACAGATCGCCGCCATCGTGCTGGAGCCGATTCAGGGATGGGCCGGCTCGATCTTCCCGCCGGAGAACTTCTTTCCGAAGCTGCGTAAGTGGTGCGATGAGCGGAAGATTCTCCTGGTTGACGACGAGGTGCTCTGCTGCATGGGGCGGACAGGCAAGTTCCTGTGTGTCGAGCATTGGGGAGTCATTCCCGATATCGTCACGCTGGGCAAGGGGTTCGGGAACGGGTTCCCGGTGACCGCTGTGGTCTGCCGCGAGGCGCTCAAGGAGAGCTTCGAGCAGATCAGCGCCTCGACCTCTTACGGCGGCAACCCCATGGCGTGCGCCGCGGCGCTGGCTTCCATCGAAGTCATTCAGGAAGAGAATCTTCTCGAGAACGCGGCCATGCTGGGGAGATTCTTCCTCCGACGGCTCGAGAAGATGAAAGCTGCGCACCCGATCATCGGGGACGTCCGTTGCAGGGGATGCCTGATGGGCGTGGAACTTGTCAAGGACCGCACGACCAAGGAGCCTTTCGACGAAGCGGGCAAGCTGGTGTACCAGAAGGCATTCGCCAAGGGGCTGGCCTGGATTCCGGCCGGCCACATCCTGCGCATGAGCCCGCCGATCATCATGGACGAGGAGGTCGCGGCAAAAGGAATGAACCTCATTGAAGAGGCCATCGGCGAGACCGAGGCCCAACTCGGGTATAAAGGAGGACGCTCGTGAGCGGCAAGAGGATTCGATTCGACAAACTGTTCGGAGCCGGCCGCAACGCGGCTCTGGTGGCTGTGGATCACGGGGCCGAATTCGGCCCGACGCCCGGGCTGACGGATTTTCAAGCGGCATTGGAGAACCTGAACGGAGCCGATGGGATCTTGCTGAATCCCGGGATGGTCGAGTCCTCGGCGAAGTTCTTTGGGCGCCCGGGCGCGCCCTTGATGATCCTGCGCGCCACGTGGACCACGGCATATTGTTTCCCGTTCAACTACACGGAGTCGAACACCTGCCAGGTCATCTCGGCACGGGACGCGCTGGCGCAAGGGGCGGACTTCCTCATGGCCTGTTGTCTCCTCCAGACCGGCAGCGAGGCCATGGACCGCGACAACATCCGCCTCTTCACCGACATCGTCGCGCAAAAGGAGAAGGCGGGACTCCCGCTGATCGGCGAACTGTTTCCCGTTGAGGCGGAGAAGATGCCTGAGAAGGAGCTGCACAGCCGCGTCTGCCGTGGCGCGCGGATTCTGGCGGAGCTCGGCGCCGATGCCGTGAAGACCTTCTACACCGGAGACCGATTCGGCGAAGTAGTCGAGGGGGCAGGCGTGCCCGTCCTGGCCCTGGGCGCAAGCAAGTGCGACGAAAAACAGGCGCTGGACAAGGCGCGCAAAGCGGTGCGGGCTGGGGCGCGCGGTGTGGTCTTCGGCCGCAACGTATTTCAGGCGAAAAGCCCATCGGCGTTCCTCAAATCTCTAGTCGCCGTCGTTCATGGCAAGGGATGAAAGGAAGACGTGATGTCTCTGCTCTACAAGCCTGACTGGGAAGAGGCCCAGCAGCGGTACCGGGCATGGTGGGCCGGGGAAGCTATGGATCGGTGCGCGATATGGGTCACCGCGCCGCGCGATGGCGTTCCCAAAGCCGACCCGCCCCACATGCCGGACGACCCGATCCGGCGATGGACCGACCTCGACTACATCTCCCGGCTCAATGACTTTGAGCACAGCCGCACGTTCTATGGAGGCGAAGCGTTCCCGATCTGGCACCCCGGTTATCCGGGACTTGTCTTCCTACCCACTTTCCTCGGCTGTCCGATCTCGCTGGATCACGAAACCGGATGGCATGCGCCGATACTGACCGAGGCGGACTGGGATGTGCGGAGCCTCAAGTTTGACAAAGATGGACGGTGGTGGAAATTCGGCCTCGAACTCCTCCGCAGGTCCGTCAGAGAGAGCTGCGGAAAATCCATTCCGAGTATCGGTGCGTTCGGCGGGTGCGGCGATACTCTCGCGGCACTGCGCGGGAGTGAGCGGCTTCTCCACGACGTGCTCGACTGCCCGGACCGTGTTCGCGAGGCGGAGTTTTATCTTATGGATTTGTGGATAGAAACGTACAATACGTACTATGAAATCATCCGGGATACGGCGGAAGGTTCTGCAGGCTGGTTTTCGCTCTGGTCGCCGGGACGGTTCTACGCCGCGCAATGCGATTTCTCCTACATGATCTCGCCGAAGATGTTCCGGGATATTTTCCTTCCCGTCGTGGAGAGGCAGACGCAATTCCTTGACCACACGGTGTACCACGTGGACGGGATCGAGGCGTTCCGCCACATCCCGGCGCTCTGCGAACTGCCGCGGCTTCAGGCAATACAGGTCCTGCCCGGCGCCGGCAAACCCAGCCCATTGCACTACATGGACAGCCTCAAGATCGTCCAGGCGGCGCACAAGAATCTCTGGATAGACATCCCGGCGGGCGAAGTGAAGCAGGCCCTTGCCGCATTGTCCGCGCGCGGCCTCTACATTGAAACGTTCTGCCGAACCGAGGCCGAGGCGCAACAGCTGCTGGAAGACGCGAAGAAATGGTCACGCAACAGGAAGGTCTGATCCCATGATGAGCGTGACGCCGTTCGACGTGCCCGATTTCAAGAGCGAGACCGTCCGAAAGTGCTACGAGAATGACGGACGGTCGCCTCGGCCGGGGCACGCCCGCCCGGGTACGTTCCGCCGGTGCTCGGTTACGAGGCAGGCGGATACGGGACGGGCGGCGCTGTCGCGCAGGGAACGCGAGGACTGGATGTCGCCCGCAAAGTGACCGAGATCCTCGAAAGACTGACAACGCTGGCGGATCAGCGGGATCAGGGACAACAGAGCGGGACGCAGCAAGCCGCCGCCGGAAAGTGAAGCAGGGAAACATTCTTCGGTAGGTGACACACATGAAGTACGCCGTTTTGGGCGTGGCTGTGGCGTTGTCTCTGCTGTTGGGTCTGCTGATCAAGGATGCTGTGGCCGATGAACCCTCATAGGCTTTCACGGTTCGGAATACTTGGATCATCTCCTTCCAATAGAACGAAAGGAACCTCCCGATGAAGATCGAACAAGTAGCGGCGCAGTTGTATACCGTGCGCGCTCTCATCAAGACCCCGCCGGAGATCGCGGCCTCGATGAAGCGTATCCGCAAGATCGGCTACCGCGCCGTACAGGTCAGCGGCATGGGGCCGATTCCCGAGGAGGAGCTTCATCGCATCCTCGACGGAGAGGGACTGGTCTGCTGCGCGACGCACGAACCGACCAACCACGTCCTCCAGGAGCCGCAGCGGATCGTGGACAGACTTCGAAAGCTGGAGTGCCGTCACACGGCGTATCCCTGGCCGGAGGGAATTGACTTCGGCAGCGCCGCCGCTGTGAAAGATCTCATCACGAAACTGAACGCCTCGGGCAAGGTGCTGCACGATGCGGGTCTGGTCCTGAGTTATCACAATCACCATTTCGAGTTCCGCCAAATCGAAGGGCGACTCATCCTGGAGCTGATTTACGCCGAGACGGACAGCCGTTACCTCAAGGCCGAGCTCGATACGTACTGGGTGCAGTACGGCGGCGGCAACCCGGTGGAATGGTGCCGGAGAATGAAGGGCCGCATGCCGCTCATTCACCTGAAGGATTTCGGGATCACCGCCGATAACAAGCCGACGTTCTGCGAGATCGGCAAGGGCAATCTGAACTGGAAGGAAATCATCCCGGCGGCCGAGAAGAGCGGCTGCGAGTGGTTCATCATCGAACAGGACACCTGCATCGGCGATCCGTTCGAATCTCTGAAGATCAGCTACGACTATCTCCTGAGCGAGTTCTGCAGCCAGAGCGAGTCTCAAAGCAAATGAAGCAAACCGAATGAAACCTTCGCTTGCGCCTGAGTCTGTGTAAGGCATGATATCGGCAAACAGCTTCACGACAGGCGCCAGCCGCCCGTCCTCTGGGAGGTCTCGAATTATGAGCATGGCCAAGAAGATCAAGGTCGGCGTAGTCGGCGTCGGACGCGGCGAGGTTTTCGCAAGGGGGGCCGGAACGCACTTGGGCATGGAGCTTGTGGCGCTGTGTGACGTATGGCAGGATCGGCTGAAGAGTCTTGGCGAACGGCTCAAAGTCGCCGCCTACACAGACTATGACAAGTTCCTCGAACACGAGATGGACGCCGTAGTCCTGGCTAACTTCTTCCACCAGCACGCGCCCTTCGCGATCAAGGCGCTCGAGGCCGGCAAGCACGTGATGAGCGAGACCGCCTGCAACGCGACGCTCGCCGAGGGCGTTGAACTCTGCCGGACCGTGGAGAAGACGCGCTTGATCTACATGCTCGCTGAGAACTATCCCTATACCGTCTTTAACCTCGAGGTGCGCCAAGTCTATCGCTCCGGGGAAATCGGCGAGGTCGCCTATGCCGAGGGCGAGTACAATCACCCGATGTCGCCGCGGTTCTGGAACTCCATCTCCTGCGGCGTGAACCATTGGCGCAACTGGCTGCCGAGCACGTATTATTGCACGCACGCGCTGGCGCCGCTCGTCCATATCACCGAGACGATGCCGGTGAAGGTCAATGCGCTCTCCATCGCGCGGCCTGAAATCAGCCGCGGCACGGCTCACCGCGGCGACGCGGGATCTGTCATCCTCTGCCGCATGGACAACGGCGCCGTCTTCCGGCTGCTCGGCCTCTTCCTGCCCGGACACAGCAACTGGTATCGCCTGCACGGCACGCGCGGCGCGATGGAGACCGTCCGCGGGCCGGGATACTTCGGCCCCGAACTGGTGCGCGTCTGGCACGAGGAATGGAACCGCCGCCCCGGCGATCCGCTGGATCGGACCTACGTGCCGGAGTGGCGCGAGCACGCCAGCCTCGCCGCCGCGGCGGGGCACGGCGGCGGCGACTTCTGGACCAGCTTCCATTTCGCCCAGGCGATCCGATCCGGCAAGCCCCCCTTCCTCGATGTCTATCGCGGAGTCGCCATGTCCTCGGTCGGCATCCTCGCCTGGAAGAGCGCGCTGCAGGAGGGCCGGTCCTTCGACGTGCCCGATTTCAGGAAGCAGTCCGAACGCAAGCGCTTCGAGAACGACCGCTGGTCGCCCTGGCCCGAGAACGCCGGTCCGGGTCAGCCGCCGGTCAGCATCCGGGGCCACGTGGCGCCGGCGAAGAAGGATCTGGACATCGCGCGAAAGGTCTGGAAAGATGTCGGCTACGCCGGAAAGTAAACCGCAGCAGCTCCGTATGGTCTGGCCGCAGCAACGGCTTGGCCGTCCGCCGGACGGCTCGCTGCCGGAGGGATACACACTTCGCACATTCCGCCCGGGCGACGCCGCCGAGCACATCCGGCTCATGCACAGTGCAGGATTCGTGAGCTGGAACGAGGAGCAGCTCGCCGGGGCCATGGACAAGTGCCTGCCCAACGGGTTCTTCGTCGTCGAACACAACACGAGCGGCCCATTCGACAGGCTCAGGGCAGGCCGGCTGGTCGCGACCGCCATGGCACACCACCAGCCTCTGCCACACCATCCCTGTGGCGGCGAGTTGGGCTGGGTGGCCGGTGACCATGAGCACAAGGGCAAAGGCCTGGGATACGCCGTCTGCGCCGCGGCGACCCGGCGCTTGATTGAAATCGGGTACCGCAACATCTACCTGCGCACGGATGATTTCCGGCTCGCGGCAATCAAGGTCTACCTGAAGCTCGGGTACGTCCCGTTCCTCTTCGCGCCGGACATGGAGGGCGGTGGCATGCGGTCTGCGCGAAACTGAGTGTGGACTTTGAGAAGACGTTCAGCGTGCGCGTCCCGTTCGCCGAACCGAGGCCGAGCAGGGCGCCATGGGAACAGGCGTTCAACCTCAATGCCGAGACGGCCGGCCTTGCTTTGGACACGATCCTCGGACAGCGCACCAGAGGTATTCCTTCATGGCTGATCCACCCGATGGAGCATGCCGTCATTGAGCGGCTGGCAGGCTATCCGGCCGGCGCGTACCGCTCGGCGCCTGCCGTCGTCTATCTCGCGATGCAGAACGCCGCAGGCACGTGCCTCCTGGATCAGTGGATTCCCGAAAACCCGCTCACGATGGGGGACAAAGGATTTGAAGGGGCCGGGCGCGGGGCCACGACCGGCGCGCACGAGGTCGTCCTTGACGGCATGGCCATCGTCTCGCCCGAGGACGTGGTGGAGCATATGGAGAAGCTCGTCTTCCCCGGCCTTCGGAGAGCCGTCGCCGAGTTCAACGAGGATGAGCGCGTCCGGAACATCCTGGAGAGCGAACGCGCGGTTCAGGCCGTCCTGCGCCCCAACATCCTCAAGTCCGGCTATGCGTTCGTCAGCTTCCCGGGGTTCGACTACGGCGATTACGGCTACGCCAACTACTTCATGGCCTGCGCGCTTTACCCCAACGTGATCGAAAGTCATTTCTCCTTGCAGGCAGACCTCGCTCTCTTGAACAATCGCGCCGCTGCGCGCGCATACCGCGAAGGCAACCTGCCGCCGCTGTATCGCCTCGACCACGACATGGCCGACTCGCGCGGCACGCTGGTGGACATCCGGCTGCTGGACAGGATATGGTTCCCGCATTTCGCTCGCGCTCTGGAGCCATTGCTCAAGACGGACGTCCGAATGATCTGGCATTGCGACGGCAACCTGATGCAGATGGTTCCGCGCCTCCTGGAGGCCGGCGTCCGCGGATTCCAAGGATTCCAGTATGAAGACGGCATGGACTATGAGAAAATCTGCCGCATGAAAGCGAAGGACGGCAGCGACCTGATCATTATCGCCGGCGTGTCCGTAACCCGGACGCTCCCCAACGGCCGGCCGGCGGACGTCAAGCGCGAGATGGAGTGGCTCGTGAAGAACGGTCCGAAGACGGGCTTGTTCCTCGGCGGATCGAGTTCCATCGCCCCCGGCGTGCCCTGGGAAAATGTCGCGACGCTGGTGGAAGGGCTCAAGCATTACCGCGACCATGGGCGAGGAAACTGAGGTGGCGACGACGCATCTGCATCACGTTTTTGATTACACCGACGTGGATCGCGCGTTCTGGCAGGAGCATCTTGAGGGATGGCTCCCGCGGCGGATTCTGGACGCACACGCGCACATCTGCGACCCGGCGCTCCGGTTGGACGAGCCGACCGAGGAAATGCGCCGGAGTTACTGGGTGTGCGAGGTCTCCGAGCCGCAGAGCGCCGAGTCGCTGGCGCGGTGCTACGAGACGGTGTTTCCCGGCCGTGAAACCTCGCTTCTTTGCTTCGGCCACCCGGAACTCTCCTATGACATGGAGAGATCCAACGCTTACGTGTCGCGGCAATGCGTGGCGCGCGGCTGGCATGGTCTGGCGGTGTGCCGCCCGCAGTGGACGGCGAAGGAAGCCGAGCGCGTTCTGGACATGCCGGGGATCATCGGGTTCAAGCCCTACTATGCGATGATCGGCAAATCCGAGGCAACGCGGGACGGGTTCATCGAATCCAGCATCTTCGACTTCCTGCCGCGCCATCAGTTGGAAGTGCTGAACGCTCGAGGGGCATGGGTGACGCTCCACGTACCCCGAGCGGACCGCCTCGGCCATCCGGAGAATATCCGGGAGATCAAGGAGATCCGGCGGCGGTATCCCGACATCGTCCTCGCGATCGCGCACCTGGGCCGCAGCTACACAGAGCCTCACGCTCGCGAAGCCATTCCACAACTGACCGAGGACAAGGGATTGTATTGGGACAACTGCGCCGTGCTGAACCCGGCCGTTCACCGCATCGCCTTTGAAACCATCGGCCCGGACAACATTCTCTATGGAACCGACAACCCGGTGTTCTACATGCGCGGACGGCGGCAGTGGAGGGACCGTACGTACATCAACCGAACCAGCTACCCGTTCCATTTCAACAAGGAGCGCGAAGCTCCGGAGATCGAGGCGAAATACACCCTGTACATGTACGAGGCGCTTAAGGCGATCAAGGACGTTTCGGCGGAACTCGGGTTGAGCCGGAAGCAGATCGAGGGAATCTTCCATAACAATGCGCAGGGGTTGATTGAGCGGGTGTCAGGTCGCAAAGTGAAAGAAGGACCCTATGCCGCCGAACGCGCTCCTGGGGATTGATCTGGGCACGACGGCCGTCAAGGTGGGATTGTTCTCCGCCGAGGATGGCCGCATGCTGGGGATTTCCACGCAGGAATATGCGCTGGAGAGTCCGTGCGACGGGTGGGCGGAGGTGGACGCCGAGATATACTGGCGCGCCGTGGCCGCCGGCATCCGCGACGTTCGGAGCCGGACCTCGGGTTGGCGCGTGGCTTCCATCGGGCTCTCTTCACAGGGGCAGACATTCGTCCTTCTGGACAAGGCCCACCGTCCCATTCGGCCGGCCGTGGTCTGGCTGGACCTCCGCGCGCAGAAGGAGGCGGACGAACTCCTTCAGAAGCTCGGTCCCGAGGCTTGGCGCACGCACACCGGCTATCCCTTCTGCCAGGGCATCTACTCGGCCCCGAAATTGATCTGGCTCGCGCGGCAGGAGCCGGAGCATTGGAAGCGGACGCATCATATCGCCATGCTGCCGGAGTTCATCGGCCATCGCCTGACCGGACAGTACGTCTGCGACCCGGTGGAGATGGGAAGCTCCGGTTTCTATGACGACCTCGGGTGGTGGGAAGAGGCGCTGATGGCGGCCGGCATTCCGAGAGAGCTTTTCGGCAACGTGAAGAACACCGGCGAGCCGATTGGTGCGCTGACCGCCTCCGCCGCAAAGGAACTCTCGCTCGAGGCGGACCTGCCCGTCGGCGCCGGGAGCATGGACCAATTGGCCGGGGCCGTAGGCGCCGGCAACGTGCGGCCCGGCCTGATGTCCGGCATGGTCGGAACAGCCATGGCAATCATCGGAACGCTGCCGGGGGACGCTCCGCCCAGAGGCAACCTCCCCGCGGACAGGCACGCGGCGCCGGGGCTCCGATATGCGCTGACTTTTTCGATCACTTCCGGCATTTTGCTCAAGTGGTGCCGCGACCGCCTCACGCCAGGAAAAAGCTACGACGAACTTGTGGCGATGGCCTCGTCGGTTGAGATCGGCGCCGGCGGGCTGACGCTGCTTCCCCATTTTGCCGGCATGGCGACGCCGACCTTCGACTCCTCCGTCCGAGGCGGTCTCGTCGGGCTGACGCTGTCGCACGGACAGGCGCACGTGGTCCGGGCGGTCCTGGAAGCTGTGGGGTTCATGGTCCGCGACTCGGCCGAACTGCTCCGCGCGAACTTCCATCGCGATTGGCGGACGCTTCGGATTCTCGGCGGGGCGACGCGCTCACCGGCCTGGGTCCAGATGATCTCCGACATCACCGGCATGCCGATTGAACTGCCGCACTGCAGCGAAGCCGCAGTGTTAGGCGGTGCTATCTTCGGCGGCGTAGCGGGGGAAGTGCTGCCGGGGATCATCGAGGCTTCCGAACGTTTCTATGCGCCGGCCCGGGTCTTCACCCCGGGACCGGACGCCGGGAAATATGACGATCCGTACCAGCGTTACCGGGCGGCCATGGAACGGATGTACCCCGGCGCGCTGGGATTAAGCGGAGGCGGAAACTATGGAGAATGATCGGGTGCGGCCCCGCATAGGCTTATTGCCGTTGTACCTGGCGCTCTACGACCGCGCCGTGCCTGAAAACCGCGCGCTCATGCTGCAAAATGCGGAGACGGTGCGGAAGGCGCTTGAAGCCGCCGGGCTGGACATCGCCTGCTCCGGCATCTGCACCGTGCGACGGGAATTCGATGTGGCCGTTTCCGCGTTTGAAGAACAGGGAGTGGACCTGCTCGTCACGCTCCACCTGGCGTACAGCCCTTCGGGCGAATCCGCCGAGCGGCTCGCGCGAAGCCCGCTGCCGATCCTGATGCTCGATACAACTCTGCAGCATGACTTCGGGCCCGGGACCGACCCGGCCGGAATTATGGGGAACCACGGGATTCATGGCGTACAGGACCTTGCCTCCGTACTGCGCAGAATGGGCAGACGCTTTGCCATCGAGGCCGGGCACCTCGTGCACTCCGATGTGGTTCACCGTACTTCGAGATGGGCCCAGGCGGCGGCAGCGGCCCACCGGTTGCAGATGGCGCGCGTCGGCCGTATTGGCAAGGAATTCGCGGGCATGCACGATTTCGCCGTGTCGGAGGAGTTGCTCAAGGGGAAGCTTGGACCGGTCGTTGTGCATGTGTCTCCGGCGGAGATAGCCCGCGGAATTCCGCCGGCCGACAGTGCCGAGGTTCGCCGGGAACTTGCGCTGGATCGAGAGCGGTTCGACGTCTCCGGTGTGGAGCCGTCCGTCCATGCCGATGCCGTGCGGGCCGGCCTTGCTCTGCGCAGATTCGTTGAAGAACGGCGGCTGACTGCCGTCACGATGAATTTCGAATCGTTCACGGCGGACTGTGGTATGCCCACGGTGCCTTTCTTGGAAGCGGGCAAGCTCATGGCTCGCGGCATCGGGTACGCCGGTGAGAACGACGTTCTCACCGCTGCCCTGGTCGGCGCGTTGTGCGCCGCCTACGGGCAGACGACGTTCACGGAGATGTTCTGCCCGGACTGGAAGGGCGGGAGCGTCTTTCTGAGCCACATGGGAGAGATCAACGTCGGCCTTGCGGCGCAGAAGCCGCTTCTGGTCACCAACCCTTACCCTTGGGCGAAGATCACCCCGCCGGTCATCGCTGCATGTGCGCTGAAGCCCGGGCCGGCAGTGCTCGTCAACATCGCTCCCGGGCCGCGCGATGCCTTCGTGCTGATCCTGGCCCCTGTCGAGGTCCTGCCGGAGCCGGCGGAGTCGCGTTACACAGAGAAGATCCGCGCTTGGATCAAACCGTGTTGCTCCCTCGAAACCTTCCTGCAGGAATACAGCTGGCACGGCGGAACGCACCACGCTGTCCTGATGATGGGCGACCGGATGCTGGACCTGGAGAAGTTCGCGTTTTGGGCCGGGCTCGAGTGCGTGCGGATTGGGAAGTGAGGTTACCGTGATGGTCGCATATCGGCTCCGCAGGTCAAAGCGGGGGCGGGGTGGCTGTCACAGCGTGATTTGTCATGGCCCGTCTGCGCCGGGCCATGCTGCTCAGATCAGGAAAAGGATACAGCGATGATCACCGGCGAATATTGGAAGATGCACGATGACGCGACGATCAAGAAGATCGATCAGGCGGCGTTGCGCCTGCTGACCGAGAGCGGCGCGCGCATCAAACATCATGGGCTCCTGGACCTGCTGGAAGCGGCCGGCTGCAGGATTGATCGCCCCGCGATGCGCTGTTACTTCACCGAGAAGCTGGTTCGGGATGCCGTCGGGCACCTCGGCGGCCGCACCCAGGAGGAGGTACGCATCGAATCCCGGTGGAACCCCCAATGCCGACTTGCTCATGGTGGAAGCTATCCTCACCTGCTGGACTGGCCCAGCGGGCATCGCAGGCTTGCGACGCGCCAGGACGTCATTGACATGGCCAGGATGGCGCACGTTCTGAATGAATTTGACTGCGTGGGCAAGGTGTTGACGTGCAGCGACGTGGATCAGCGGATCGAGCCGCTCTGGGCGGCACTGGAACTGGCGCAGATCACCGACAAGCGCATCGGCGGCGGGGAGATATTCTATGCCGACTACATTGAGCCTTTGGTCAGGATGGGCGAGGTTATCAGCGGCAAGCCGGGCGACGTCTCTCTTGTGGCCTCGTGCGACTTCTTCATCGCGCCGTTGATCCTCGAGCCTAACCAGGCGGCGTGTTTCATCGAGAAACGGAGATTCGGCCTCCCCAACATGCCTGGAACCATGCCGATCTCGGGCATGAGCGCTCCTGTGACCCTCGCCGGGACGGTCGCCATCGCCATTGCGGAGTTGCTTGCCGGCTGGGTGCTCGGCTATCTGGTGAACCCGGATCTCCCAGCCAGCGGAATTGTCTCCTCGGCCTCCATGGACATGCGGACGGCGAGTGCGTGTTTCGGCAGCCCGGAAGCCATGCTCCAGGACGTCTCTGTCGTCAACATTGCCCGACGCTTGTACGGTATTCCCGTTATTGCAGCCGTCGGCTACACCGACTGCAAGAGGCCGGGTTTCGAAGCCGCCTTTCTCAAAATGTTCGGAGCGCTGGGCGCGCCGTTCGGCACGGACCTTAATCCCTGCACCTGGAGCAGCGGCCTGCTCTCGGCCGGACAGGATTACTCGCCCGTTCAGCACCTGCTCGACAATGAAATGTCCAAGGCGGTCGAGCGATTCTGGGGGCATTACGAGATCAACGAAGAGACGCTGGCGGTCGAATTGACCGAGCAGATCATGCGAGGCACGGCCACCAACTTCATGGACACCGACCACACGGCAGCCCACTACAAGGCCGAACAGTGGCATCCGCGATGGCTCGAACGCGCACCCTGGCAGAGCACCGAGCACGAGATCGAGGCCGAGCACGAGATGATGCAGCGGATTGACCAGTACTGCAAGGATGCCATCCGCCGTTACGAACGGCCCGACATCGAGCCGGCAAGAGTTGCGGAGCTGAAGCGGATTTACCAAGCCGCGAAGAAGAAGATCCTGGGAAAGGACACAGCATGCGCATAGATCCCGTCGTCATTCAGCGTGTCAATCGGGCGCTCAACTTCCAGGAGCCGGACCGCATTCCCATCTGGGAATCGCTTCAGAACCAGGCCGTGTATGACCACTTCGCCCCGGGCGTCCCGTTTCCCGAGTGCGCGGCCATTGCGTGCGAGAAACTGGCTATTGACGCGACGTATGGGTGCATGCCGCTGGCAGACGCGGAGCGAGTGGAGCGTTCGGAAAGGCATACCGGCCAGACCATTTGGCAGACCGAGCCCTTCTTCAAGACGGTCGAAGACCTGCGGTGCTACAGAGCCCCCAAGGTTAACGAGCGAGAGCTGGAGGAGAGGCTCCTTCAGGAGCACCACGATGCGCAGGGACTATACGGTCCGCACGTACTGTACCTGCCGCAGAACGGCGGATGGGGATTCCTGCCCGGTTATGACACGCAGACGTTTACCGTCGTCGCCATCGCGATGCGCGAGGATTTGCCGTCGCTGGAACGGTTCTGGGACGGAAATGTCGAGGCCGCAAGCGCGCGGAACAGCGTGACCGCCAAGCATCGTCTGGCGCCTGTGATCCAGTGCTGCGAGGACGTTGCCTACAAGACGGGGCTGATGGTCGCGCCGGATCTCCTTCGGGAGCATTTCTTCCCGCGCTTTCAGCAAGTCATCGCTCCCCTGAAGGCGGCCGGCATCAAAGTCATCTGGCATAGTGACGGCAGCATCTCATCGGTTCTTGACGATGCGATTGCGATCGGCATAGACGGCATTAATCCTCTGGATCCTTCCGCGGACATGCATATCGGCGCCATCAGGCGGGAGTACGGCAAGCGGTTGATCCTGGTAGGGAACGTCGGGGCCTCGCACGTCTTGCGGTTCGGCACGCCGGAGGAGATTCGGAAGGAAGTCAGAGCCTGCATCTCCGCCGCCGGACCTGGCGGCGGCCACATCCTTCAGTCCGGTGACGGCCAGATCATGCCGGACTATCCACTTGAGAATGTATTGGCCTACTTGGACGAGGCGCACACGTTTGGCCGCTATCCGATCAGATAGACCGCCGAACTCGGTTACAGGGGAGAAATGCGTGATCGGAGCATATCAGTTCAAGCAACAAGCTGATAACTATAACCAGACGGGGGCGAAGATGAAGAATCGTCATGCGGGATGGGCCGCCGCCGGTGGGATGGCGCTGTTGCTGTTGCCCTGGGTCGTCGCCCAGGACTCATCCGGCCAGACAGATAAGGAGTCCACTGCCACCATGTCTGCCACACAACAGGATTCGCCGCCGCGGAAAATCGTCGTCGGGTCGCTGATGCACGCCATGTACAGCGATTACCCGGGCCTCGAGAAACGTCTTCAGGAGCTCTCGGCGTTCATTGACGACATGGCGCGAGAGGCGCAGCAGAAGTACGGCGCCGGGCTGGACCTGGTTGCGCTGCCGGAGCACGCCGTCACCAGTGGCCGGCAAGGCAATGCCGCCGAGATCGCCGAGCCCTTGCAGGGACCGGTGTTGGATATCCTGGGCGCCGCGGCAAGAAAGCACAAGACCTACGTCATCGTGCCGCTTCACTTGGCCGAGGACGCTTCCAAGCAGAAGGTCTACAACGCATGTGTTCTGCTGGACCGGCAAGGCAAGGTGGCGGGTATCTACCGCAAGGTGTACCCGGTCGCCGACGACAACAATATCCTGGAACGCGGCACGCTGCCGGGGAAGGATTTCCCCGTGTTTCAGTGCGACTTCGGGAAGCTCGGCATTCAGATATGCTTTGACATGTACTACGATGCCGGATGGGAGACGCTTGCCCGCAAGGGGGCCGAGATCGTCGTTTGGTCCACTGCGTCTCCGGGGATCCTCAAAGCCCAGTGCCGTTCCCAGAAGCACCACTACTACCTTCTCACGAGCACCTTTCGGGACAACGCCACGCTGGTTGATCCGGCGGGCTTCATAGCCGCGCAGACCACCACGCCGTCCAGCGTGCTCGTCGAGCAGATTGATCTCTCGTACGTCCTCCTGGATTGGCAAGTCAAACTCGAAAACGGCAAGATCCTTACGGACAAGTATGGGAAGGCGGCCGGCTACCGCTACAGCGAGGCCGAGGACGGGGGCATCTTCTGGTCCAACGACCCGAAGATCCCCGTGATGAAGATGGTTCGAGAGCTGGGGCTGGAGTTGTCATCGGACTGCATCAGCCGGAATCGCAAGCTGCAGGACGCGGCCCGTGGCGGGCCGCCGAGCCTGAAGTGATCCAGCGGCTGCGGCCTTCGGCATCGGATACGGAACCCGGGCGCAAGGCTGACCAAGAGTGCCGTAAGACAAGCGACGACCCAAAGAACAACCCTGGGCGGAGGAGACTGAGAGATGATCGCGATCGGACGAAGTGGCCTTGTTCTGCTCTCGTCGTGGCTGTTGTTGGCGACCGCCCTGACGGCCGGCCCCGCCGCCTCGGCTCGGACCGTCTACGTGGACTTCGATGGCGGCTCGGACGACAACGACGGCCTCTCACCGCACGCAGCGGTGAAGCACTGTCCCGGCGACGCGGCAGCCACGGGAACGGCCAAGACGACCACATTGGCGCCCGGCGATACGGTGATCTTCAAGGGTGGCGTGACCTATTTCGGTGAGATTGCGATCACTTCGAGCGGCGAGGCCGGCAAACTGATCACTTTCGACGGCAACACGGCGGGCAAGTTCGGCACGGGCCGGGCGATTATCGACGGCGGGGCGCCGCTCGCGGGCTGGAAGCACCCGGCTTCGGCCGAGGAGGTCAAGGGCAATCCGAAGTGGAAGGAGATCTTCTATACGGACGTGCCCGGGCCGGCCGACTGGAAGAATTTCAACCTCTGCGCCGCCGACAAGGCCGTGGCCGTGGCCCAGGAACCCAAGATGTC
>Ga0181524_10001470_pt1 | contig 26924 bp, 25 predicted proteins | sample PEATcosm2014_Bin_34_FD_119761 | JGI IMG/M metagenome (GOLD analysis project Ga0181524, IMG submission 119761) | Peatland microbial communities from MTU Mesocosm Facility, Houghton, MI, USA - PEATcosm2014_Bin05_60_metaG | ecosystem: Environmental > Terrestrial > Soil > Wetlands > Peat | place... | reverse complement strand
CGCCCGTGATCAATGTCATCCGACCCATGCCGTGCAGCTAGCCTCGCTCGTAAGGACGATCTAGCTGTGCAGCATCGCGATCCCCGCCCTCACGACAAGGCGGCCGCAACCGGAGGGATACGCTTCAGCGATCCACGGATCGAGTTGATCAGCTTCCTTCTTTCTGATCATGGCGTGGAATCGCTCGATGAGCGCATGAGCCTCTACGAGCGACGGCACGCCCGCCTGGATGGCGGCGACGGTGACGGTGTACGCCTCGCTTCGACGGTGGAACGCTGGAATTGTCCGGCGTCTTGGGCGGCAGCCCCAACTTCGCCTCGAGCTCGGCGATCCGCGCCGTCAGCCGCGCGTTCGCCGCCATCAGCGCCTCGATCCGGGCAGCAGCGTGGCGATCAGAGCGTCTTTGTCAGCCAAATCAGGCGGCGGAGTCATCCATAAATTGATTCATATTCGCGCCTCGGCCGCAATGAAAAAATTCGCACCCTAACCGCGTCCGCTCGCGGCAGGCCTCAAACCGGACGTGAGCAATTACCACCAATCATTTTTGCGACAGTATTGCGTCTGCGCTAACAATCGCAGACGCAATCTCTTCAACTGTGACGCGCTTGCTCATAGCTTGGTCACGAATCAACTTGTACGCCTCATCGCGCGTAACGCCTCGTAGCATAAATAGAATATTTTGCGCGGCGCTGATCGTACGCGCACCCTTCAGCTTCTCTTCCAGCCTCGCCACTCGGCTTTGGGATTTTTTCAATTCACGGACTGTTTCAAGGGCAAGAACCATTGAACTCAACATTCCAAATGAACGTACCGGCGCAGTGATAAGTCCTCGAGCTCCAACACGCAGTACTTTGTCGATCGTGATAGGGCTTTCATAGTTCACGACCGCGATCACCGGTGGCGCGTCCTTCTCCCCGCACCATGCATAATCCTGATGCAGCAAGTCTGGATACAAGGCAATGAACACCAGGTCGGTTTCGGGCGGCGGCGCCGAAGGGGGGGGCCAAAATGCCTGCGCCAGGCATCCGATGCGATGCAATTGGCGCATAAGTTCATCACCGTCGGCGTTGTTGGGGTGAAATACGCAAACGCGGAGCGTGCGGATGTTCTGCAGAACGTGCACCCCACCCCCTTGATGCCGGCTGGCCCGACCCCCTTCGAACCCCCTGTTCAATCAAGCCCTCCTGAAACAAGGCGCCCGCAGTTCACCCTCCAAGGAGTGTTTGACCAGATAGGGATCTGGGCTCACAGACTGCGCCGACTCGCGAACAATCGTGAACTGTCCCGCGGCATTAGCCCGCCCAATTCGCGGGTATAACCACGCGTGATGGTTGCCTGGGTCGAGTTGCACCCGTCCCTGCGGCGCCAGGATCTGAGAGCCGAGCAAACTCGGCATCAGCGCGTCAAATTCATCGCTGCCACAGCTACGCATTGCATTGGCGAACAGGTGCACTTGGAAATAAGCCGCCTCCCAGCAGGCATTTGGAGGAGGCGCGTCATCAAAGCGTCGAAAGTAGTTCTTCACGCATCTTTTGTTTAATTCAGAATCGACTGACTGGAAATATGGCGCCGATGTGATATGACCGGCGCAAATATCCGCGCCCATTTGCGCGATTTCAACTTCTGTTGTTGTCAGACTGGCGATCGCCATCTTCGCTGGATCAATGCCCGCATCAGCATACGCGCGATACAGCAACCGAGTTGCATTGCCAACCACAGTAGAAAATATGAAATCAGGCTGCAGGATCTTAACCTCTGTTATGATCCTCTTGAAATCATCTTCGGTCGCACTAAAGTCGAGATAACGCTCCCCAAGAATGTCGCCATCCGTGCGTTCCCGGACAAAATCCTCCATTATACGGTTTGATTCGCGAGGATAAATATAATTCGACCCGATCATGTACACACGGGGGCCGAAAACACTTGTCATATAATCGGCTAACTGGACACTGTTCTGGTTAGGAACGGCTCCTGTATAGATCACATTGTTAGAGAACTCGAAACCCTCATATAGTGTCGGGTAAAACAGAATGGAGCTCCAACGTTCGACTACCGGTATCACGGCTTTACGCGTACTAGACATGTAACACCCAAAGATGACCCTGACGCCGTCAACGCTGACCAGCCGTTCCGCCAACTGGCGATACTCGTTGGAGTCAGAGCGCGGGTCGTATCTTACGGGAACGATCTCGCGGCCGTCGATTCCTCCCGCCTCGTTGACTTCCTCGACGGCAAGCAACGTACCAAAAAGAAGCGACGTCTCTATAGCCGAGGTAACGCCAGTTTCGGAAAAAAGGATTCCCACTTTGATGGGGTTACGGTCAGCCACGCTTTGAGCTCCTTGCCATACCTGGCAAATTTCGGGTTCGAAATGGATTCACACGGATGCGCTCCCGATAATTCATATCACTTCGCCACCAGGCCAACCAGAGTGCGTCCAATTTTTGAAACAAATGCCTTTTCGCCTTCGACGATTTGATAATTCCGCGCCCCGAAGATCCTTCGGACATAACCATCAGCATGCCTGTCCAGCGTCACGCAGAATATTCTCACCCCCTGAAGCGCAGCCATTGAAACTGCATGGCGCGCGTCTTCGACGAGATAGAGCTTGTCCGACACATCAACGTCGGAAGGCTCGCCGTCCGTAAGAAGAAGGATCACCTTCTTGTCGGCATGCTCCCGGACCAGGCACGCAGCGGCGTGCCGCAGAGCCGCCCCCATGCGCGTGGAAAGGCGACTGGTCTGATTCTGCAGGTAAGCCATCTGGCAAGCATCGAATGGCTCGTCGAAGTCCTTGATGTGGACATAGCCCACCTCCTTGCGCCCGTCCGACGCGAAGCCGTGCAGAGCGACCCTATCATGCGAAAGATCCAGTGACTGCGCAACCAGGACGGCCGCGCGCTTTTCCGCCTCCAAGACGGAAGTGAATGATCCGGGGACGAAATCATTCGTCGAGGCTGATAAGTCCAATAGAAGCAAGATGGCGGCGTCACGGCGGCGCCGGCCATGTCGCTGAAAAATGCGCGGATCCGGATGCACGTTGCTTCGCCGGTGGATGACGTTGTCGACGGCGGCGTTCAGATCCAATTCATCGCCTTCATGGAGTCTGCGAAGGCGCGTCGAGCGATCGGGGATGCGGGCTGAGCCTTCCAGCCTACGGCGTGTCCGCGCCAGTTTCGGGACCGCGCCCTTGGTCCCTACGCCCCTGTCGCCGCGTTCGATGTCGACGACGGTGGTCCAATCCTCGCGCAGCGCCTCGATCTGGTAATCCCACTCAGGATATTGCTTGCCCGATCGCTCTTCGACCGGGATCAGGGAACCGCGCGTGACCGCCATGGCGTCCTTGCGGTCCGGTTCAACCTGAACGGCCTCATGAGCCAAGATTTCCGGGTCGTCGGAGAATGGTCGGTCCTCGCTGAAATCCCACAGGAGCGTGTTGTCGTCCCGGTAGTCCGGAACGACCTGATATCGTTCGGGATCGAAAGGCATCCGCATTTGTCCGAGGTCGTTGCCGAGAATCTTCCCGATCCTGTCAAACGCAGCCACGTCATCGAGCCGGGTGAGTTCGGCCTCGAACAGCTCCCTTCCCTTGTTGATCCAATAGTTGTCATCGCGATATCCGGGATCGTGCAGGGCCCGAGCGAGTCTTGCCGCGATAGCAGCAAATCCGAGCCCCGAATTGGCGCGCGTCGCGACGTGGAACCGTCCCCATAAACCATGAAGTCCGGGATAGCGCTGGGCCATGAGCTTTTCCGCCCGCGCATCCTCGATCAAGGACATGACTGCGATCAGCAGCGGGGCGCGATTACCGGCCGGCCGATGGCGCGACGAAAAGAGCAAGTGCGCCAGTGCGTGCGCAGCCGCCGCCCGATGGATGTCTCCGCGTCCATTTCCCTCGCTGGCAAGGAAGTGACTGGGAAGCAGAAAGACGCCATCGCTTATCGTCGGCCGCTGCGGCAGTTCCTTCAGGCCGGCGGATGAATGGGGTCTGACCGCAATCCCGGCCAGCCCGAAGCCCGCAAAATAATACTGCAGTTCATTGCGCCTTGCCGACAGGACATGCGCCACGGCATCGGTTTCATCCGCCCTTTCCAGCCGCGCGCCGTTTCGGCCGCCAGAGAGTTCGGCGCCTCCGGTCACGACGCCTCGAGCCCGAAATAGGCTTCGACGAAACCGTCCAGGGCCCGCTGCATGTCCTCCTCGTCGGTGATAGGCGCGGTCATGGCGAGCCGACAAGCGGCATGCGCGGCAATTCCCTCGGCAATCAGTCCGCCTGCGTGAATCGCCATCCTCGTCGAAATCCCCTCCTCGAGGCCGCGGCCGCAAAGGGTCCGTGACTTCTGCGCTATGCCGACGAGCTTCGAGGCCACGTCGCGGGTGACGCCGCTCTCATGGGAAACGATATCGATCTCGATATCCGCAGCCGGATAGTTGAAATCGATCGCCCCGAACCGCTGTTTCGTGGACTGCTTCAGATCCTTGATGGCGCTCTGATAGCCGGGGTTGTAGGAAACGACGAGGCGGAAATCCGGATGGGCGCGCACGACCTCTCCGCGTTTGTCGAGCGGCAGAATCCGCCTGTCGTCGGTAAGCGGATGGATGATCACGCTCGTGTCTTGGCGCGCCTCGACAATCTCGTCCAGATAGCAGATCGCGCCGACGCGCGCCGCCACCGTCAGCGGCCCGTCGTGCCAGACGGTCCCCTCGGCATCAAGCAGATAACGCCCGACAAGATCGGACGCTGTCATGTCTTCATTGCACGCAAGCGTAATCAACGGCCTCTTCATGCGCCACGCCATGTATTCGATGAAGCGCGTCTTGCCGCAACCCGTCGGCCCCTTAAGGATCATCGGGAGACCCCTGGCCATGGCGGCTTCGAACAGCGCGACCTCTTTACCCGCGGGCCGATAGTACGGTTCGTCTTCAACCAGATACTGGCGAATGAATTCATCCATGGCGTCGCGGCTGCGCCGTCCCTCGCAGGACGGCGCAGCCGCCCCCCCTTTATTAGCGATGCGTGGCAATATCATTCGGGATGCCCTCGATCGGGCATTCAGGCGTCCCTGGGGTAGGGCGTGTAATTGCTTCAACTTGCTTGCGGGTCCCTTCGGGATCATTGATCCACCGCGTGTAGAAATTGTATGGGCATGCCGCCACGCCGTTGGCGTCTTCCCGAGAATTAATCTTGCCGGTGTAGCCTCGGTGCAGCAGTTTGTAGAGGTGGTTCTGCGACTGCAGATTCCGGCGCGCGTCGCGGATCAGTCCGACGGACAGTTCGGCGTACTGAATGCCCATGTCCTCTTCACCGCATTCGCCCAGCGTGCGTCCGTCAAAGCCGACGATCGCCGAATGGCCAAAGTAGGAATACACGCCATCGAAGCCTGAAGCATTGGCAACGGCTACGTATACATTGTTCATCCAGGCCATCGCCCTGGCGACCATGATCTGCTGTTCCTTGGCCGGATACATGTAGCCCTGGCAGCGGACGATCAGTTCGGCGCCGCTCATTGCGCAGTCCCGCCAGATTTCCGGATAGTTGCCGTCGTCGCAGATGATCAGGCTCACCTTCAGCCCCTTGGGGCCCTCGGAAACGTAGGTGCAGTCGCCGGGGTACCATCCTTCGATGGGGACCCACGGCATAATCTTGCGATACTTCTGAACGATCTCGCCCTTGTTGTTCATCAGGATGAGGGTGTTGTAGGGCGCCTTGCGGGGATGGTCCTCGTGGCGTTCGCCGGTCAGCGAAAATACACCCCAGACGTTGGCCTTCCGGCATGCCTCGGCGAAAATGTCGGTCTCGACCCCAGGCACGGTCGCGGCCGTCTCATACATTTCCTTCGCGTCGTACATGATGCCGTGAGTAGAATACTCGGGGAAGATCACCAGGTCCATGCCCGGCAGTCCCCGTTTCATTCCGACAACCATCTCGCCGATCTTGCGGGCGTTGTCGAGCACCTCAGCCTTGGTGTGCAACCGCGGCATCTTGTAATTCACGACGGCAACGCCGACACAATCGTTGCTGCTGGATATATCACCGTGCCTCATAATATTATTATCCTTCTGATGTGAACTACAACTGTTCCGGGCGTCTTAAGCCGGCTTGGCTCGCTCTTACCTTTCTGGTGACCGCGACTTTTCACGCTCGCGGGATCACGGCTCAATTCGACGCAACCACAGCCAAATCGGGAACATCATCGCAATCAGGTGCGGAAAGTTGCTGGGTCACCAGGCTTACGCCGATGGCGATCGCGGTCACGAGCAGCCCATGGCCCAACGCGAAGGGGGGTCCCACCCGCAGTGCGCTCTTGGGATTGTCGTTCAGAGCTCGCCAACTCGAACCATCCATGTAGGCAACGTGGTCCTGATCAAGGCCATAGCGCAATCCAAGGAAGAACAGCAACAAGAGACTGCTGAGTGAGTTCAGCGCAGAGTCCACTTTTCTTCCCCTCTACCTGAATATCTATTGCTGCTTCACGACACACTTGGACAGTCCCGTTTCGAGCGCCGCCCGATCAAGGTTTCGTCCGATGACCACGAATTCGGTTTGTCTGTTTTCATTCGACTGCCATGTTTTGAACCGCGTCATTGTCGTCAGCATCCGCACACTTTGGAAAATGAGTCGTTCGTTGAAGCCGCGCGCGTTGAAGACGCCCTTGGTGCGAAAAATATCATCGCCTCGGCGCTGAAGGAGCGGGGTCACCCACGAGAGGAACCGGTTCATGTCGATCGGCCCGCTTTCGCGCAGCACGATCGAGCCGATTCGCGGGTCGTGTTCGTGTTCGTGCTCCCCGAGAAAGGCGGGATCGACCTGAAGCTTGGCCTCGAGCTGAAAGGCGTTCGAGTTCAGAACGGCGGAAAGATCCACCGCCCCCCGGACGCAGCGATGGATCCTCGCCAGCGGATTGAGGGTGCGGATCTTCCTTTCGATGCGGCAAACGTCCTCTTCGGAGGCAAGATCGGTCTTGTTGACCAGCACGATGTCGGCGAACGCCACCTGTTCCTGCGCCTCGTCGCTCTGCTGCAAGTTCGCTTCGAGATTGACCGCATCAACGACCGTGACAAACGCATCGAGCCGGGTGCGTCTTCTCATCTCTTCGGAAACGAAAAAAGTGGAGGCGACCGGCGCCGGATCGGCCAGCCCCGTCGTTTCGATCAGGATCGCGTCGAGCTCTGCCGAGCGTTCCGTCAATTTTCCGATCGTTTCGATCAAATCATTGCGTACGGTGCAACACAGGCAACCATTATTGAACTCGATGAGCTGTTCCTGGTCGTCCCGGACGATCAATTGGCCGTCGATTCCGACTTCCCCGAATTCGTTGACGATGACCGCAATCCTGAGCTCTTGCTGCCGGCTCAAGATGTAATTCAACAGAGTGGTCTTTCCGGATCCCAGGTAGCCAGTGATCACAGTCACAGGGATCCTTCCATCAGCATGCTTGGCGTTCATGGAATCCTCCGTACCGTGTTCTGCTGTTTGGACCCCGCACTCTCCGACGAAAGGAGGATGGGAAGGAGCCCCGGCTGCTTCCCATCCCAGCGCTTCGCCTACGCGTGGGCCTTGCGCAGCGCCTTGGGAGCGCCGCCCGGCGTCGGGACGACGGTCTTGGTCATCATGGAGATACCCTCTTGCATGATGACCTTGCGGTTCGGCGGAGGCAGGTTGTCGCCGCGAAGATCGGCGTAAGGCACGACGACCCAGCAGGCGCAGCCCCAGATGCACTCACCAGCCATGCCTTCGAACCGGATCGCGGGTTCGGACAACATCGGACCGATGTCGATCAGCCAGGCATGCTGGTAAAGCTTCTGCTCCCACTCCAGCTTGTCGTAGTTCTTCTGGCTTTCCCAGAACGCAATCAAGTCGGTCTTCGCGACGCCGGGAAGGATGACATTGGCGTACGCGGTCAGCGCATCGAAGAACTCTCGATTGAAGCTCAAGTAGGTCGATTCGGCGTCAAGCAGGTATTCTTTGGTTATCAGTGACTTGAAAGCCTTGCTCATCATGTCGATGTCCATGTCGCGCGACGCGTGAATATGAACTTCGGCGTAGTCGGTCTTGAACCCGTCCTTCAGGCCGCTGAACTTGGGCACAAAATCGATCCATTGGCTGATGACGGCATCCCACTTCGAGCCCTCTTCTCCGGGCAGAACCTGTACGCCCGGGTGAGTCAGCTTCGCCACGTCGAACAGCGTCCAGTTGCGCGCCTTCGCGCTGAGCGTCTCATGCGGCGCGCCGGTGAAGCCTGCCGGCCGCAACGCCTTGAACAACATGCGCCCGTAATCGAGGGCGGCGAAGCGCATGAAGGAGTCGGCCACGAACCTGTTGGTCACCATTTCCTTGAAGTTGTGCCGGATATGCGCCTCGCCGGTGGTGGTGTACGAAGTCAGGCGTTGCCAGCTCTGCTCCGGGTTCACCACGAAGAAGCCGCCGGTGAACGGGTTGCGGTACAGGTCGCCCCAAACCGTCGTGACGCCGGCATTCTTGTCATCGTCGAGCATGCAATCGAGGTCGTTGAGGGTCGTATATAGCGCAGGGCTGTTGCGATAGGTGTCCGAATCGCCCGAAGAGGGCAATTGCCCGACGCCGATGACCGGGATGCGGCGGCCAAATTTGATGTTCGAGAGGTGCCGGGCCATGTCGACGACCATGCCGCTGCCGGTGCCTCCAGCCAAGTTGAAGCAGACCATGACCATCGAGGGCAGTTCGGCCGATTCGACATGTTTCACAAAGTTGCGCAAGGCCACATCCAACGGGCGTTCATTGGCGTAATAGGCGTTTGCGTAGATTCCCTTGGCGACGATGCGCGGGAAAGGCTCGCCGGCCTTCGGCATCACCACGTCATGCGGGACGTACGACTCGAAATTGGGGTTCCAGTAGTAGCGCGGATATTCGAGCTTCAGGAACTCTCGCGTCCGATTCAGCCCCTCGAAGAACTCGCTCTTGTCTGGAACCGGGAGCGCGACGGACTGAAACTGAAACCGGTCGGCCGGGATGCCCCGGGATTCGAGCCGCTTAATGAACGACGCGGCATAATCCCTGACCACCTGCATATCCTGGTCGCCAATGTCGACAACCAAGGCGGCAAACCGCGCGCGGGGATCGGTAAGCAGATCCTCGATTTCGCCGGTGCGCAGCAGCGCGTCGACATAAAGCGCTCCGGTCCGACCAACGCCAACGACGTGAATGCAGTGCGGCGCCTGGGCTCCGGTCGCGCTGCCGTACAAGGAACCTGACATATTGATACTCCTCCCTGGTTAGTGCCAATTGTTAGACAACAGCCTAAAATGCAAAAAAGCCCACCCCCGGCTCTTATGCCGGGCGGTGGGCTTTTTTGCCCTTCCCTCAATCGGCTATCTTGGCGACGAGGGATAGTTTGACTATGTTGATGCTCTCAACGCGGCGCCATCAGTTTTTGCCCGCGACGCCCCGCTCCCGGCGAGACGAAAAATACCCTCGACCCCCTTGCGTGCTGTAGCGCCTTGCCGCTTGCGATGTTGCTGGCCCAAGGCGGCTACATGACAATGAAACGTTAAATATCATGCTACGCTATGTCAATAGGTTTTTTCCAAAGCTTTTTTCGAGGTGAAGCGGCCCCGCGCAGCGGGACCATTCTTGGCGGCGGTCAAGGCGGAAGTCCGTCTGCTGGTCGCCGTTATCTATCATGCCGCCGATGGCTGTGTGTGCTTCTGCTCCCGGCGCCACGCCCTCGCGCCAAACGGCCATCGGCGCGCGATAACGGAGCGCCTGATGAAGGCGGCGCTCATTGCAGAAGACGATCCATTCGCCGATGCCGGCTCTCGCCTCGCGGCCGTCGGCATAGCCTTTGAGATAGACGTCCTCGTGTTTGAGCGAGCGCCAGACGCGTTCGATGAACACGTTATCCATCCCCAGGCCAATGCGAAGCACTCGTTTGCCAACGGCCGCGCCCGTCCATCGAGGCGCGCACCCCAGCCTCAATGACAATGCTTGTGAAAGCCCCGCCGGTGAATTGGCTGCCCTGGTCGGTGTTGAAGATTTCCGGCTTGGCGTATCGGGCCAGCGCGTCCATAGCGATCTGGAACGGATCGCGTTCCACGTTCCTATGGCGGAACGAAGCGTCCATCGTGTTCGACAGCCGCTAGGACAGAACCGCCCGGCTCGCCCCGTCGATGACGGCGACCAGATAAAGAAAGCCGCGGCGGATCGGGATGTGGGCGATATCAGAGGCCCAGACGTGATCGGGCCGGTCGATCGTCAGGCCGCGCAGCAGGTGACGGCAAATCTTATGCCCCGGCGCGCGCCGGCTGGTCCTCGGCTTCGTCCCGAGCGCCTCGATGCCCATGAGCCGCATCAGCCGCCGCGCGCGGTTGAGTGGAAAGCCCGCCTCGCTCAGCGTCCTGGCGATCCGCCGCGCGCCGAAGAACGGTCGCCCATGACGCGACCTCCAAGCTTGTCGCGGGGCCGTATAAAACCCTTGGGGCGGGGTCTGTCGTATCGCCGATGATCGAGTAAAGTCTCCGACTCTGGCGCCGTTAATTGCCCCATTTTTGGCCCCGGCCGCTCCTGCAAGAGTGAGGGCTCGGCCGTCAATCTCGGCCAAGCCCCCTCGTATCGGTCAGCGCGTTTCGACGCGAACCTCGAGTTCGTCGTAACGCATGACTTTGTAGAAAACGACGGAGCCGATCCACGCGACGGCGAAGACGCCAATGATGACGTAGCCGAGGATGCCGAAGTTGTCGTTGATCGCGCCTATCGCGCCCCAGAAACCGCCGCCATCGGTCAGGCCGAGCTCATCGCCGATCAGATTGAGCGTTTCGAGACCGCCGACGATGACCGCGACGACGACGGAAACCGCCGTGATCGTTATGTTGTAGTATAGTTTGCGGATGGGCTTCATGAAAGCCCAGCCGTACGCCCCCAGCATCAGCACGCCATCGGTCGTATCGACCAGCGACATCCCTGCCGTGAACAAGGCCGGGAAAACCAGAATTGTCGCAATGGACGCGCCGTTCGCCGCCTGCGTGGCCGAGATGCCGAACAAGGCGATTTCAGTTGCGGTGTCAAAGCCGAGGCCGAAAAGGAGGCCGATCGCCAGCATATGCCAGCTCTTAGTGACGAGCTTAAACAACGGGCGAAAAATTCTCGACAAGAACCCGCGGCTATTAAGCAGGAGGTCGAAGTCGTTTTCGACAAAAGGCTCGCCCCGCTTGACCGCCTGGAACGTGCGATAGACGGAGACGAGCACCAAGATGTTGACGATCGCGATGGCGAAGAGAAACGACGCCGAGGCGCTGGTGCTGATGATCCCGCCGACAGCCTTCATCGAATCGAAGCTCCCGGTCATTGCCTCTGTAGTGAAGGCCACGGCGACCGACAGAGCGGCGACGACCGCCGAATGCCCGAGCGAAAACCAAAGTCCGACGCCGACAGGACGCTTGCCCTGTTGCATCATCTTGCGCGTGACGTTGTCGATCGCTGCAATATGATCGGCGTCCACTGCATGCCGCAGGCCGAACGAATAGGCCAGTAACGCCGTTCCGAGCAGCACTGGCGTTTCGTGCAGCACGGCGACCGCCCACACCCAGACGAGGACGTTCGCGCCGATGAGGAGCGCATAGACGCCGATCAGTCGGCTTCGCAGACTCGCGTCGCCTTCGGACAAAATACGGGAAAGATATCCAAGCATGGGACCCTCGTAAGCAGATGACAGGAATGGTCAGCTCGATCTAGATAACAGCCTACGACGCAAAAAAGCCCACCCCCGGCTGTCCGGCCAGGTGGTGGGCTTTTTTGCCCTTCCCTCGATCGGCTATCTCGGCGACCAGGGAAAATTTAGCTTTGTTGATGCTCGAAACGCGGCGCCGTCAGTCATTGCCCGCGATGCCCCGCTGCACGCGAGGCCAAGAATGCCCTCGACCCTCTTGACTTGCTGTAGCGCCTTGCCGCCGGCGATGTTGCTGGCCCAAGGCGACTGCATGACGCACAAACGCTAAGTATCATGCTATGCTATGTCAATAGGTTTTTCTCCGAGGGCAATCGGGCGAGTCCCGTCGCGGAGATGGTTGGAATTTCGTTGGCGTAGTCTCCGGGTCGCCCAACCCAACTGATTCCAGCGGCGGCGCGCGGGAATGGAGACTGCGCGATTACGAAGGATACCAAGAAGGAGGCGGCTGTCGCCGCCGAGGTTTTGCTTTTCGATGATTGGTTCGACGCGATCGAGGACGCGATCCGCGCTCGCGCGCGCGGATTTATCGAGGCGATGCTGGAGGAGCAACTCTCCGGCGCGCTGCCGCCTCCACGCTACGGACGGGGCAAGCCAGGAGGGGAAGAGGCGGGGCCGTCGCTCGTCGGCCGTCCGCCACGGCTCGCGCAGGCGATTTCTCGCAGGCCCAATCGACGTCGGCGCACGATCGTCGCCGATCGGTCGTGTTTGTCCCCGCTCGACACTGCGAGCCGCCGCGACTTTCGCCGATCCTTTTGCACCGTCGCTCAAAAAGCAGTCACAGCTCCGGCGCGGTCTCCTCATCGGGCTTCGATCATAGCCAATCCAACGGGGCGCACGTCCCCCAGGTGGTCGGGGCACAGGCGGCGATTGGTCGCTCCCGCCGGATCGGCTCGGTTCGGAGATGCCACGCTGATTTGGGCCGTGGCCTGCTGGGCGCACTTCGTTCCGCTTCGCTTCACTGCGCGCGTCCAGCGGCGCGCATTCCGGAAACCGCGTGAGAAAGGTGCGCGGGGGCGGCCGCATCTGGGCATCTCGGCTCGGCCCAACTTTCCACCCCGGCAGCGAACACCCCGGCAGCGCTTGTTGACAAGGAGATCGCTCAACTTATAGGCTGAGATTTGAACGAAATCCTCTTGTGTCGGCAACATCGCCGGCAGCGAGACGGGGCAACAAAAGCCCTCCACCGGCTTCGCGCCGGCGGGGGGTTTTTGCATTGAGGGCCGCACAGGGAGACCGACAAAATGAATCCTTTGAACTGGGAGCAAGTCAAGGAGCGTTATCCGACCGGCACGATGGTGAACCACATCACCGGATCGCGGCAATTTGAGATCCTGAGGGTCACGGATGATGGCGTCTACTTCAAGTGGGGGGTGGTGCGCGAAGGGGTTGTGTCGCGCAGCAATCTGGAGCGAGCGGTTGAACTCCTCATTCAAGGTGTAATGCTGCCCGATCCGTCCAGTCTGACCAGCGACTATCGGACACTTGTCTCGGATGAGAAACCCACCACCGCGGCCGCCCTGTTGAAGGATCTCGGCTACTGGTGAGTTTTCGCTTCGGATCAGTTGGGCCGCTTTTCTGCGCGAAGCATACGCGGGGCTGTTTCCCTGACCATTTCGTTAAAGTGCGATCGGCCGCTCCCCGCTGATGGCTCTCGCGAGCCAATACCGCCAACAGCGAACAGTGAACCGTTAGTTGCGCAAGAATAGGAGCGACGGCCGTGGCGAAGGTGGTGGATGGACTGAATTCTGTTCCATGGATTCGGCTGGAACCGCTGGCAAACGGCTGGATCGTGGAAATTGCGCCCATTCCGCGACGCGACAAGGGAAAATACGGCTACGATTTATGGTCGAACGGGCTCGCCTTCGAGGCGTTCGGCATCGGGCGAACGTATAAGGTGACCCTCCGCGCCCCGGGGCAGGGCAACGGCATGTGGCTATTGAATTTTGATACCGACGGCCGCCTCGTTAACGCCTCCTATACGGGGACAAAATGGGGGGAGTTCGATATTCCCGCCCCGAAATTCGAATTCAATTTTCGCTTGTTGCCCTATCCCCGCTACCGGCCTGAAATGCACAGGTTGATTGGCGGTACGTGGCTGCGCGCAAAGTGGACGGACCAGATCGACAGCAGCCGACTGGTCTATCGGGCAGAAATCGTACCCCAGGATGACTCCTTCTACAAAGCAGCCATGTACACGCTGGATGAGTTGGTCGCTGCCGTAAATGCGCCCGATGCTTCGGGTGACACCGCGGCGGCCGAAGCAGTTCGAGCGCTTCGTTCGCTACCGCTGAAGACTCATGCCGGCCTGCTGGACGAAGCAAGACTGTTCCATTCCATCATCGACGTACCGGGCCAGATATCGGTGGAACCGCCTGAACTTGCCTTTGACCACTACCATGCCATACCCGTCAAGGTGCAGGCGGGTTGTGGGGGCCCATGCACCTTCTGTACTTTATATGATCGCAAGATTCACATCCTTCCGACGCATGTCGTTGAGCAACAAATCGACCGGATGGCCGAGTATCTCGGTGAGGAATTGGATCATTTCGTCAAGGTCGTGCTGCTTGAGGGGGATGCGCTCACAGTTCCCGCACAGCGGCTCGGCCAAGCGCTTTCCTATGCCCGGACGCGTTTTGAATTGGCGGACGGACCGTTCGCCCATGCCTTCTCCAAGGGCAAAACCGTGACCAAGAAATCTTCCGATGAACTCAGGGCGCTGCGGGATCACGGCCTGCTCAACGTCAACATCGGTTTGGAAACCGGCAGCCAGGAGATTCTTGACCTGGTCAAGCGTGGTCAGAAGATTGCCGATTGCCGAAAAGCCATCCAAATGCTGTTGGACGCGAAGATCGGCGTAAGCGTCAACGTGATCGCCGGCATGGGCGGCGCCCGTTTTCAGGAAGAGCACGTCAGCCAGACGCTCGCATTTTTCCGCGATTTGCCGTCAGCGGTCGCCGTCTTTTACGCCCCGCTGGAAATTCATGCGGAGGCTCGATATGCGAAGCAGGGGTTTGCTGATCTCACTGCTGAGGAACTGGACCAGCAGGTTCAAATATTCCGGCGGGAACTGGGCGCCACAGAATATCTATTCGTACCCATGTAAGGCAATCGCGGCGGACTGGACTCGGGTGCAAGGACTCTGGACGACGATAAGCATTTGATTTATATGGTTAACCACCCCTAGAGAGTCGCCCTGGTGGGCCGGGAGGGACTCGAACCCCCAACCAGACCGTTATGAGCGCGTCATCCGCGCCGTAAAGTGTTGATTTCGCGCGAGATTGGTTGAACTGCAAGCGGTCAACATCGACGAATTTCAATCAATCCAGGCGCGTATCTGTCGAGAAACTGTCGAGGACGGCTCATCTCGCCTTCGCCCGCCCCACTCGGAGAGAGTAGCATGGACTACAGCGAAGACAATGTCGTCCCGTGTCGCGCCGCCGAGGTGCTGGCATGAGCGAGCCCAAACATGATCGCCTCGCCGACGTGCTGGCACACATCGGGCACACCGCCAAGGGCGCGTACACTGCCAACCGATGAAGCTCGGCCCGCTCACCCACGAGCGTCACAGTACCAAGATCGCCGATCGGCTTCTCAACCGAGACGTCGGTGCCATCGCGCTCCAGGAAAAAAGCCCGGCAGGGAGGGCAATCCCCGCCGATCGAAGCAGACACTGTCAGCTGAGACAAGCGCCATACCCTTCTTAGGTCTAAGTGGCGCTATCTACAAGGAAAATGCGCCATGGGTAGCCCGTCGAAGATAGTCCTGTTCAGCAAGTTCCAGAAGCCGACGTCATTTTCTCCCGCCAACGTTCAGAGCGAGAAAATCGCCTCGCCGGGAGACAGTGAGAAAATCGCGGAGACCCCAGAAAGTATCGGCCTCGCGGGCATATCGGGCGACACCGCCTCGGCGCAGTTCGGGAGTAAGGTGAAGTCGTCCAGCTCGAAGAAAGTCAAAGCCGCCGGATCGAACCTGAAGGGCGCGGTCAAAGTGATCCCGACCGCTGGCCCCGAGGGCTATAAGCTCGATTGCAGCTCAATGACCGCGACACAGCTTCGCCTCGCCTACGGCGGAGAGTACACGTCCTGGCGCAACAGCAAGGCGCGTTGCAAGAAGAAAGGGTGGCCTTGGGCCCCCGAGTGGAACACCTCCAAAGGCTTCCTACTGAGCATGGGACCGAAGCCTACGCACGCCCACACCCTCGACCGGATCGACAATGCAATTCCGGCCTATGGCCCCGACCTGTGCCGCTGGGCGGACAAGGTCACCCAGAACAACAACAAGTCGGACAACCTCAAAATCCAAGTGCCCCTGACCGGCGAGGTCCTCACCGCCCAGAAGTTGGCCAAGATGCGCGGGGTCAAGACCAAGACGGTCTACAAATGGCACGCTGCACTCTATAGCCCGCTCGAAATGTTGGCCGGCCAGAAAAACAAGTACCTCCACGCGGTGAGCATGGAACTCGACGAGCTCGCCTCCACTCTCCCCCCGAAGGGCAAGAAGCCCCCTTTGAAGAAATTAGTGCCTCCGCGGTGGGTTCTACGATCAGGCGATTTGGAGCCCACCGAGGCGGATTATGACCATTATCTTGACACCGGGAAACTACGGTACGGCCGGGCCGACAAGCAGCGCGCCGAATATGACGCGATGGTCGAATGGGTGAACCGCTATAACGCGGGGCTCCCAGTGCCCGAGAAGGTAGTCGGCGAGTACTACAGCTACACATTTCCCTCTGAGCCGGTTTCGGAGCCGGCAAAGTCCGTACAGACCTGCGGTTTGCCTCCTCTCGAAGACGAGGTCGAAGATGAAGCCGACGAATTTGACCCCAACGACTAGGCCCATGATTAGGCTCCCGTCACCGTCTCACTCGATGCGCGATCGGTGGCGCTTTGAAGACGTCAGGAATGAGGTCGCGATGCGCAATTCCGCCGCGCCCCCTCGCTCCCGTCGCCGATGCTGACGGCCTTTGCCTCGACCTGGCGCGTGCCGGACGTCCGGGTCCGTTCCGCCGGGACACGCCGTGCATGATCGGGGGAGCTCCCCCTCTTCAATGGGCATATGGCCGGCCCAGAGCGATTACAGAGCCCGCCCGCGCCCTTTGCGTGAGGTCTTGCTCCCCAACCTCTAAAGCGCGGCTCCAGGGCCTGTGCGACCGTCCCTGCGGGCTTGCCCGAAGATGCTTGGGACGGGCCAGAGCCGACTTCGCCGCGGGTCGCAGAGCGCGACGAGCCGTTTGGGCAAGGGCCACGGGTCTCAGGATCGACACGGCGTGCAAGTACGTGCACGCAGAGAAGTAAAGGAATTGGAAACCGCCGATCGGTAGGAGTGGAACGCCGGAGGGGTTTCCATGAACTATGCGCCGAGGTCCGCATACGGCAAGGCGCTGGCCTTGTTGCAACAGGCCGACGAACGCCCGCTGGAATTGGCCGAATATCTTTGGACCGTGCATTTCCAGGACCAACTGCACAGCAAGGCGCTTGCGGGGAAAAAGCCAAACCGGATCGCCGACCTCGTAAAGCAAGGAGCGATAAAACGGCGTAAGGCTTACTACCTGATCAAGGTGTGGTCTCGCTTTTCCGGCATCCCAAAGTCGAAACTCGCCAGGGTGGGCTGGACGAAACTTTCGACTTTGGCGTCGAAGTGCCCGGCGGGGAAGGAAGAGTGGGGCATCGAGATCGCTCTCACCGAAGGCGTCACCGCCCAGAACTTGGCGGCAAAGTTGAAGCCCGCATCGGACGCCGCTGAAACCCGGCGCGTGATCCTCGAGTTCAACCTGGATGACTACGAGGTGTTCAAGGTAACCCTCGTCGATCACGGGGCCAAACCAAAGGGGAAGGGGCTGACCGGCAAGGAGCAAGCGATCCTGTCCATCATCATCGCGTCGTGGGGACCGTTTTAGGGGCGCGGGCCACGGAGACACGTCGGCCAGTGGCCATGCGCGGCCTGGTTTCCATGCTGTCGGGTCGGCAGCTTGGGTTCCCCTCGCATGACGGCGAGGGCCACCCCTTCAATCGGCATACGGCCGTCCAGGGCGATATTAGAGGCCGCTACCGTTCTTCCGGCGGGTCTCGCTCCTCAAACCCCATAGCGCAGCTCCGGAGCGTACACGTCCGTCCCTGCGGGCTTTGGCTGGGGATGCTTTCGTTATGGATTGGCGTGACGAGAAGCAGGACAGGCATTTGGTATCGTGCGTGCAATTACTTGCACAAGACGCTCGCCGACCTCCCGCGCCGTGAGGGGAGCCGCGCCTTCATTTCATCCGCTTTGGTCGCCGGGTTGCAGGTGCGGCACGTGCGAGCTGACCCGACCCGTGGGGCTCCCCAACCTTGGGTGCCAGCGCCGCCTCAACGATCCTGGACATCCAAGCGAGGTCAGCTCCCGACAGATCGGCTAGGCGGGTGGAGATGTCGAGGAACGCGCCGCGCCTGATCAAGCCCGACGGCAATTCGGAAGTGAATAACTCGGCGGGGTCAACGTCGAGCGCGGCGGCGAGCCGTTCGATCACGGGGAACCGAGCCCCGGACGCCCCGGTTTCGATCTTCGCGACCATGTCGGCGCTGATGTCGGCGGCCTCGGCGAGTTGTTCTTGCGTCAAACCGCGCCTTCGCCGGTTGGCGGCGACCAGAAGTCCAAAGCGCCTGCGCAGATCGGCCATGCCCACCTCTCGAAGGGAACCTACGCGCGCGGGCGAGTTGGCGGCATGGATTACAAATACAATTATGCTTACATCTTGTAATACACTTACAACTTCTTGCCAGTAAGTTACGGGTAGAGCCGGTTCCTTCCGTTCGCGGGAGGGCTGCAACGAGGGGTCCGCAGGCGGGCCAGGAAATAGGATGTTTCCCATGAAGACCTTCAGCGCAATTCTCCTCGCCTCGACCGTCGCTTTCTCGCCTCCCGCGTATGCCGGGCATCACGACAATGCGCTTGGCGAAATACTCGGTCAGGTAGTAGGCGGTGTAGTCGAAGGGCTAGCCAATCAGCCCCGTCAGGAGGCTCCCCGGACGTACATTACCGTCACTGCTCAGCCCGACGCCGGCGGTGCCTGCACGATCTGCGGTCCTGGGGCGATCTATTTGAACGGTGCCGAGGCCGACTTGGTGTTTCGCGCCATCAAGGCTGAGCTGAAGGACCCCTATTCCGCGGAGTTCAAGGTTCCCGTAGGCCGAGTGATCGCGCCCAGCGTTGGCAAAGTCTGTACGTTCGTGAACGCCAAGAATGACTTCGGCGGTTACACTGGCCTCCGTATGGCGATCGGCACGATGACCCCAGGGTCCTTCACTCTGACCGCCCTGAGCGGTTCGGACCAGGAAGATCGTGCGATCTATGCGGAATGCGCACGCTACGGCGTCTTTAGATGAAGCGCTTCACCTGCAAGACGTACGTCGTTCAGCAAGCCGACCGTGAAGAGAAGGAGCATGCTCGGACGCCTGCGCTTGGGGGCATCGTGAAATCAACCTGCGAAATGACTACTGTCGCAAGAGCGAAAGACATTATCCTGGCGACATTGGTGGACCGCAGAAATGAAGGCTCTTGGTCGGCGCGGCGGCCGCTCTCGTGCCGGCAGAGGCGCGGAAATCCAATGAAATCGAGGCGCGCGAGTGACAGCGCCCGTCAACGGCCGGGAACCAACCTGGCGACGGCCAAGAATGTCTCCGAGGCAAAGAAACGCGAGAAAACGACATCTGACGTACGGCCGAAACGCCCCCATTTCCGTGGACACAGCGCCGATACGGCGTTCGGCCGACGACAATGGTCTTCGATGCACGTCACCGAAGCCGTCGGCCCACATCTCACGCCGAAATCCTGGCAGCATGCTCAACCCCATTGCGAACGCCGAGACTGATAGCCACGATAGATCGACATCGCCCCACCGCTGACGGCGATCGCGTCCGGCTGCGCGTGATCACGCTCTCGGAAGGAATTTTCGATGGCCGCGTTGCTTGAACGTTTGATGCGCCGGACTTGCGCTCTGCCCTTCGAGCAGCTTGGGCTTCCCACGCCGTGCCGGGAGTGGACGGGCGCGGTCGATCGTTTTGGGCACGGCCGCGTAAAATTCGATGGCCGGAATGCTCATGTGCGACGCGCGATCTTCGCCGTCCGAGGGGTTTCGCTCAGCTCTGACCAACATGTCATTGCGTTGTGCCGCAACAGCCGATGCGTGAACGACGAGCATTTCGTCGTCGGAACGAGGAAGGAAGCCCGTGCGTTGGGGCGGCACGGGCACGTCGGCATGGGCGAGCTGTTTGTGGCGCAGCAAATGATCGCCAACGGTGAGGCGACGGCCGGGGAACTCGCCGGATGCTGGGAGATCAGCGCGGCGCTTCTGATCAGCGCGATGGCGAAGTGCAGGTGGGACTGTCAGGCTTTCCAAGAGGCGTCGTAACCGGATCGGGGTACGCCCGCCGGGTCGCCTGATTTCGGGCTGTTCGGCCGTCGTGGCAGCGAACCGGTCGGTGCGAGCGCCGAGAAAATTGCGCCCTATTGCTGAGCGGGAATAGGCTCCGTCCGTTCGTTCAAGAGCGCCGAACTCGCCGCTCTATCCGCGCTCGAACCACCCACGTTTGCATTTTTTCGAGACGGCCAGATTTCACGACCTTAGCTGCTATGTCCGCGCGTCGACCTTCGTCCAGGCGACGGCGCGTCAATCCAAATTGCGACGACGTAGACAGCAACGAGGGCGACAATCGTAACAAATATGATCGCGATGGTCATGCCCGTCTCCGGATCGAACAGATTTCACAGTGCGCAACAGCGCCACGCTTCCATGCGTGGAAGACGGCCAGCCGAACCGCAGTGCTCGAAATGCTCCTCAGCCTGGAGTAAAGCACCTCTCAGACCATTTAGCTGTGGCGCTGCCGCCACAGATCGGTCTTTTCTCCGCTCGGCGCGTATGCGCGAGCAAGGATGGCCTTTCAAGTCGACGTCAGCGCATGTGGGGGACGACAACTTGGGCGAATTGGTTAGGGGACGTGCAGGAGATCTCCGAAAGAAGCAGACAGAGTATCCCGGTCGAACCGCTTCAGCGGATCACGTGCGGAGCTTTTCCTCTGTCCAGGCCAAGAACAGATACAAATAGGCAAAATCACTTTCTTTGTGACGTCATAGGATTAACGTCAAAAGCGGGAACCAAGTCTTCGTCCTCCCCTTGTCAAGGAGACGATGATGACAAGTTCCGAAATTCTCGCCGACTTCCGCGACGATCTCGCTCAGCGGATCGCTCGCCGTGACAGGCTCCCGGCACTCCAGCCTCTGCCGATCTCGCCTTGGGTGGCGATGGTGTTGTTGCAAAAGGCTAAACGACGCCAGCACGCCGATCGACCGAGGCTAGGTCGAAGGCTCGGCAGGGCGCTGCTCCGGTATCTCGACAAAGAACGGAAGCCAGACCTCGAAGAAGTTCGGGGCGGTCGTGATCTCGACGGGCGTCTCCGACATGAGCTCCGGGCCGATGTTCTGCACGTACAGAGCCGAGATGATGGAGTAGAGCACGTGGTTCATGTCGATGGCGACGGCGAGGACCCGCCCCATCAGGCTGTGCTGCGCCTGGATCAGGTCTGTTTCCCCGAGGGCCTGCGCGATGCCGTGGAGCGCCACCATCTCGCTCGGGTAGAAGGACGAGTTGTAGTTCGCGAAGGAGAAGTACCAGTTCCACTCGCCCTCGCAGAGGGGATCGGCCGCTGCCGCGTCGAAGGCCGCCTCCACGGTGCCTTCCTGGTCGGGGTGGTGGAAAATCCAGGAGTTGCGCAGGTTCGAGAATAGACCTTCACCTCCCGAAATCTTGTTCAGGCGCTCCAAGGCGTCGGCCCCGTCCCGGTCCAGAAGCGGGCGGTAGGTCTTGCCCAAGGGCGACCCGAGGAAGCGTTTGCGGACGAGCTCCCAGGCCTCGTTCAGCGCGCCGATCAGGACGCGCAGCGACATCTGCGTCTGCGTGCCGGATAGCTTCTGCTCCATCTCGGTCTCGCCGTCCTTGTTCGAGGACAGGAGCACGAGCTTCGCGAAGAAGCTGACTTGGTTCGAAGCGTAGCCGAGGAGGATCATCAGCGATCGCTCCTTCTCGGGCATCGCCATCAGCTTGTCCTTTGGAAGCTGGACTTTGTAAATCTGGACCATTCGGCGGGCTTCCCTAACTCGTTTGGGGCCGTGTTGTAGCACCGGATGGCCGAGCCGGCCGATGCCCCCGATCTAGGCTGCCGACCGAAGCAGCTTTGAGCTTTTTCACGCTAACTACTTTACTTCAGCCAGCAATTTCATATACTTAAAGCGGGTCTGACGTTCCACCGACCTCCTCAAGCTCAAGGAGGAGCGGCGTGAACGGACCCGAAATCCAACTCCTGATCGAGCAGGACCTGCGGCGCGCCGTGGCGCGCATCGTTGAGGTCCCGCGTCCCGATCCGCTCTCGGGATCGCCGTGGGTGGCGATGTCGGTTCTGCAAAAGGCGATCCGTCGCGGTCGCAAGGGCCTCGCACTGCGGGCGGCGGCGACCCTGCTCAGAGACGCGCCTGACCGCTTGTGGCGACGTTTGGGCTGCATCGCTGCCGAGGACATCGGTCTCGGCGATCTGGACGCCGTCGGGATTGCCACCGCCGCGCTGGCCGGCGTTCGCAAGCGTGCTGATCTTGGCGGCGCTTGGCCGGTCGCCTGCACTGTCGTCGCCGCGCTCGCCGACGCGCCAAAATGTCGCGCCTCTGACGACCTGCTGATGATCGCCGAGCTGCATCCCGCCTACGCGCGACAGCGGATCGAATTTCGACATCGAAGCTCCCGCGAGCTGATCGAGATCGTCTGCGGAGCGACGGCGATCGAGGAACGCGCAGTCGCCCTCTGGTGCGCGCTCGGCGGCGGGCCGCGCCACGTCGGCCTGCGCAGGCAGCGAAGCGAAACCCAGATCGTGTTCGATCGCCTGTGCGAAGCCGGCTGGCCCACTACGTTGGTGGAGGTCGCGCGCGCCAGCTTCAATCGGATTGGCGAGCCGCTTGGGCCGCTGCTCGCTCTCCTGGCGCGGCAGCCGATGGAGCTGTCGTGCGTCGAGCCCGAAGACTTCCCGCCCGAGGTCGCGATCGACGGAACGCCGGGCTGGGCGTTCGACGTCTTCACCCGCGAAGGCCGCGCCGCCTTCGCGCGTTTCTTCGAGACGGACGCCCGCTCTGCGGAGTGGCTTCGTCGACACGTCAAGCCGAGCCGTCGGATGGTGTTTCTTGGTCACCTCGTGTTCCGGGTTGAAGGCGGCCTCGTCGATCGACGCTTGCGCTGGCCGCTCGGGGATCGGCTGCGGCGGCAAGGAGACCTTGAATGCTCGGGGCCGGAATGCCGGGACGCCTCGGAAGTCGTCGAACTCGCGCGGGCCGACATCCCAGCTCTGAACGACGTGAGAGTTGAGGTCTGCGGGGGACAGCGCCGAGAGACCGGTCGGCCAGTTTAGCAGCAGCAAGTGTATGCAAGTAATTGCACGAGATCGTGGGCGCTGTTTCCCGTCAATGAAGGGAGCCCCGTCAGGACGGTTCGGTTGGCCTCACTGAGGAGTTTCCAATTCTCGACCCATCAAATCGAGACAGTCAGAGAGCAAGGAGCAAGGAGCAAGGAGCAAGGAGCCATGTTCACCGAAAGACCCAAAATGATCTTCGCGAACCTCGGTCTCGCGACCATCGCCCGCAACAAGCTCAAGACGAGCGACCCCGATGTCGCGTGCGAGCTGGTGAAGGTCCCGACGGGTGTTGAGATCGTGCCTTCGACCCCGGTCGAGCCGGTGGTTGCCATCCCAGAGGTCAAGCTGGACGTGCAGGACGCGTTTCAAGCCGTCTATCCCGTTCGCTCGATCACGCCTTCGCAGCTGCGCATCTGGGTAAGCGGCGTGAAGCGTTGCTTCGAGAAGAAGGAAGTCTTGGGCTTTTCCGTCACCGACGACGGTCAGAAAGTGGTGATCAACATGTCGCTCGCCGCCGCTAAGAAGAAGGGACTGGTGGCGTAGCCGGGGATCGGGATCATCGAGCCAAATGAAGTCACCGAGGAGCACCTGCTTGCGCTCACACGCCAGACCGAGCGTGACCTGCTCGCCACCCGCGAGGATCGTTTGCGGACGGCCTACCGCGTCCAGGGGCTGAGGATCGCGAAGGCGAGACGATGACCTTCAGTGTTCTAACAGTTCACTGCTGGTGTCTTTGGCGCTCTATATTTCTCTAACGTTGGCGTGCAGCGTTCAGCTATCACAGAAAACTTCAATCGTCCCAATGGAATAAATATATGATAACATCCTTTATCAAATAATACTGGGATAGGCCGGGATGAAGAGGCATTGGTTCAAGATACCGAGCGGCCCCGTCTATGAGGCGCAAAGGCCGCTGCTCGCGGCGCTTGAGAAACTGAATTTCAGCATCGTTGCCGACTATCAAATCGGATCGTTGAGGGAATTCGACGGGCGACGAGAGGTGGAGATCATTTTCAAGACCAGAGTTCCTGACAAGGATCACGTTCGGGCGGTCAGGTGCATGTTGTGCAACTCGTGACCCAGCTTGCCCCCATCCTCGCCGATCGCGCTCCCACTCTCGTGGCCGCCGCGGGCGAACGCGCGTCTTATCGCTTCCTCGAATTCTTCACCGCGCAGATCAGGAATCCGCACACGCGCCGGGCCTACGCGCGCGCGGCGAAGGAATTCTTCGATTGGCTTGAGGCGCGCGGCGTCACGCAGCTCCCGGCGATCGAGAGCGTGCATGTCGCGTCCTATATCGAGCAGTTGCAGCGCGCGCGATCCGCGCCGACCGCGAAGCTACGCCTGGCCGCCTTGCGTAACTTGTTCGATTGGATGGTCATCGGTCAGATCATGCGGACAAATCCCGCCGCCGCCGTGCGCGGGCCGCGCTATGTCGTGCGGCGCGGCAAGACGCCGGTGCTCGACCCCGCCGAGGCGCGCCAGCTTCTCGATGCGATCGACACGACGACGATCATTGGCTTACGCGACCGCGCCCTGATCGGATTGATGGTCTATTCGTTCGCGCGCATCGGCGCGGCGATCGGGATGCGCGTCGAGGACGTTTATCCGCAGAACCGCCGCCTATGGGTGCGCCTGCACGAAAAGGGCGGCAAGCAGCACGCCATGCCGTGCCATCACAATCTCGAATTCTATCTGCACGAGTATATCGACGGCGCAGGGCTCGCGGGCGACCCGAAGGCGCTCCTGTTCCAGAGCTACAGCCGCGCGACGGGCCAGCTCGCCGGCAATCCTCTGCCCCAGGCCAACGCCTATGCGATGATACAGAGGCGCGCGAAGGCGGCCGACATCACGACGAAGATCGGCAATCACACGTTTCGGGCGACGGGCGTCACCGCGTATTTGAAGAACGGCGGGACGCTTGAGCGCGCAGCGCAGATGGCGAACCATGCCAGCACGCGGACGACGCAGCTCTATGATCGGCGGGGGGAGGAAGTGACACTTGATGAGGTGGAGCGGATACTTGTTTGACGCCGCACCAGCAGCGCGAGACAATCGACTGGTACCTTCGCGAGGAGTTCGCTGACACCGAAATCGCGTGCGGCGGCATCTTGGGCGTGCCGGCCGCGCTCACCATGTTCCCCCAGCTGGGCGACGTGACGGGGGACAAATGGGTGACGGTATTGCATCGCGAATTGGTTGGGGCGTCGTGCTCGGCGGCGAAGCGTTCGACCTTGAGGACTGGCAGGAAGCTCTCAAACAACCATTCGACCCGTGGGTGATGGAAACGGAGGACGGGCTGATCCTCCGCTCGAGCCTGCTCGACCCCGCGACCACGTCGAGCGAGGCTTACGAGCGCGCTAAGGCGCTGATGGAGCAGGTAAATGGCGCACTCGACGTGAGCCGTAGAGCGCGGGTCGTCCGGCTTGAGGGCATCGCGGAAATCCTGTCCGACGGCATTCGCAGGCGTGTGTTTGCGCAGGTTCGCTCAGAAGAACTGCGGTGCAAAGACCGGCTAACAGCCGTCGTTCTTGGCCCCGATGGCAAGCCAAAACCTTCGCCACCGCCCGAGCCCAGCAACCCCCAACGGTGGTTGTCGATCGCGGCAGAAGACGACCTTCTCGCGGACGCGCTGACGTATTTAGCGCGAGGCCATGACTGGTTCGACATTTACAAGGCTTTGGAGTGCCTTATTCTGAGGTTTGGCGGGGGCGAGAAGGAGTTTCTCGACCTGGGTTGGGCCGACGCCGGCGAGATCAAGCGGCTCAAGCGGACCGCAAACTCCGAGCGACATGCAAGACGGAAGCCCGACCCGCCGCCTAGCCCAATGGAGCCGACCGAGGCGCGAGACCTGCTGGCGAAATTGATGGCTCGCGCGTTCCATGAGGCGGACACCATACCGCGTGGCGCGGCATGACCGCCGAGCCGTCAGCCGAGCGGGAAGGAAGCCGTGCAGATCGCCTGGCGGCGGCTGAGCGGGCTCGGCCGCTCGATGTTGGCCGATTGAAAAAACAAAGTGTTGAGGATTTTTAAAGCAGGGTCGTGCTGTACTGGTGAAAATTCAATCTGCGGTGCGTCGGGCTCCCAATAGTGGATCAGAGGCATTTCTCCGATAGCTGGTGCGACATTGGCAGGAACTTATAGATGGCCGACGGTGAACGAAAAGCTTTAGTTGTTCAGGGACCGAGATCGCTCGCCGAAGTCGGCGCAGGCCCTCGAAGCATCCTGTCGAGCGTAGTTTCAGATGCACTCGCCGTTGCTCGTTCAAGGGAAACGGCGTTAGCTGCGGCGCGCTTTCAGATTGGGCGCTACGAGTTCTGTGAGCCTGATTACAGTCAGATTTTGATATGGGCGAAAGCACTCGAAATTGATCCCGAGGCTCTCATTGAGCAGCTTGAGAAAACTTCGTTTATAAATAACAACGAACAGAGAACGGTCTTTTCCGTTGAGCAAGGAGCTATCGTATCGCTGGCATGGGATGTCAATGCGCTGCCGCTAAAGAAATTTGATTGGGTAAGGGGCCTATCCATTCGGGACCTTGCTGTTTTCGGCGAAGAGGCAGAGTACGAGGATATTTCAATTTCGCTCCCATCTCTGCGTTCGCTTTTCATTGGTCCTATCAATTTGACAGAGCTCGACCTCTCGAACCTGCCGAACCTCACCCAGCTGGGGTGCGCCTCCAACCAGCTCACCGAGCTCGACCTCTCCAACGTGTCGAACCTCACCATGCTGATTTGCTTTAAAAATCAGCTTACTGAGCTCGACCTCTCCAACGTGCCGAACGTCACCCAGCTGGGTTGTG
>Ga0181524_10001464_pt1 | contig 26978 bp, 19 predicted proteins | sample PEATcosm2014_Bin_34_FD_119761 | JGI IMG/M metagenome (GOLD analysis project Ga0181524, IMG submission 119761) | Peatland microbial communities from MTU Mesocosm Facility, Houghton, MI, USA - PEATcosm2014_Bin05_60_metaG | ecosystem: Environmental > Terrestrial > Soil > Wetlands > Peat | place... | reverse complement strand
GTCGGCCACCTGCACGGCCAGCCGGCCAAGCACGGCGCCATCGGCGTCAATCACGTGCCATTTCCGCTGGTCCAAATTCACTTTGGGCAAATGCGTTTTCATTCAAACCGAAAAGGAGGGCGGAATTTACCAGACGCCCGAACGAAGTCAACAGGGCATTTCGGCTCATTTCAGCGCCCGGGGACGCCATGAGCTGGCGGGGCTGGCATATTGATTTTTTCATAACCAGCGCAGTTTTTATCAATTAACTCCTTCAGCGCCTGATCAGCCATGCTTGCGGAGTGGAAATGAGCCGGAATCAAAGCCGCTTCACCAGTTGTGCTGTTGCTGACAAGCGCGCTGATTCCTGCTTGCCAAAATCCGGCACCGAAGAGCAAACTGCGCTTAACCAAGCTTCCGTCCGCAGAAAGGAAACTTTATGGAAATGATACCGGTCATCATCCTGGTCGTCCTTGGAGTTCCCACCGCTCTGGCCATCTGGTTGATCGTGCGCGCCGTGCAGGCCAAGGGGCGTATCGAGGCACTTTCCTTTCGTCTCAGTGAACTGGAGGCGGAAGTCGTCCGGCTGAAACGCGAACGGGAATCTGCAAGACCAGCCGAATTGCCGCCCCGGCCGACAACAGTGCCGCTGCCAAAAATGGCGGCCCCGCCTCCCATTCCTTTGCCCACACAGGCAACGGAACCAAAACCGGTTTTCTCCCCGCCGCCCGGGCCGGTACCTGAACCAGGACCGTCTTTCGCATTGCCGACGCGGGAGCAAATTCTTCAAAGACAGCGCGAAGGCGCGGCGGCAAAACCGGCAGAGCCACTGGCAGCTGTACCTGCGGCAACTCCCGCTATTGCGCCAACACCGTCCCCGGCCGCGGCCCCGCTTCGAATAATTCCACCGATAGCCCCGCCGAGGCCACCGCCACATTCACCAATCGAACCGGAACCTGCCCTCCAACCATCACCCGAAACCGGTCCCGCCGTCAATTGGGAACAATTCCTGGGTGTCAAGGGCTTTGCCTACGCGGCCGGGCTAGCGTTCTTTCTCGGCATCGCCTTCGCCATCAAGTATTCCTTTGATCACAATCTGATTTCGCCGGAACTCCGGATGGCATTCGGGTTTCTCACCGGCATCGCCTTGCTGGTCGGGGGCGCTTGGTTGCATCGGCGAAAGCAATACACCGTCGGCGCGCAAACGCTGTGCGCGACCGGCGTCGTCATTCTTTACGCCGTCACCTTCGCGTGCCGCTCCATCTATCACTTTGAATTCTTCGGCCCGCTCCCGACTTTCCTGTTGATGACACTCATTACCACGACAGCGTTCCTGCTCGCCGTGCGCCTCGATGCCATGGTCGTTGCCATCCTCGGCATGCTCGGCGGCTTTCTGACGCCCTATTTGCTCGGCACCGACAAGGACAACCCGCTCGGCCTGTTCGGTTACATCGCCATTCTTGACGCGGGACTGATTTTCGTGGCGTTGCATCGCCGCTGGTTTTTCCTCAACGCGTTGGGCGCCATCGGGACCGTCATCATGCAAGTCGGCTGGGCGGGAAAGTTTTTCGAGCCGGAAAAATATTTTGAAGGTGACAAGATCCTGATTGCGCTGGCCGTCCTGTTGGGATTCAACGTGCTGTATCTCGCGACGGCCTGGTGGTCAAAGGTTCGCGGCTCAACGAACCGATGGCTTTCGGGTTCCACCATTGGACTGGCCGCCGTTGCACTTGCCTTCACCGCATGGTTCCTGACCTTCGCACCGCTCGCGCAACGACCGTGGCTGATGTTCGGCTTCGTTTTTCTCATAGACCTCGTTGTCACCGTACTCGTCCTGCTGGATGACGAAATTGCCCCCGTGCAACCCCTCGCCGGCCTCGCGGTCTTCGGATTGCTCGCCGCGTGGACGGCCAAATCTCTGAGCAACGACCTGTTGAACGCGGCCTTGGCGTTTTATTTCATCTTCGCGGTCGTTCATTCGGTTTTCCCCGTGGTGTTGCAGCGCCGGCGCGGCGTCAATACCGTCATTTGGGGCAGCCAGATTTTTCCGCCGCTGGCGCTCGTGCTGGTGCTCATCCCCATTTTCCAACTCGCGGAAGTTTCGTTCATCATCTGGCCGTTCGTCCTGCTGGTGGACGTGCTGGCCGTTGTTCTGGCCGTATTGATGGCCACGCTGCTGCCGGTGCTGGTCGTGATGGTGCTGACCCTCGCCGCCACCGCCGCTTTGATTTTCAAAATTCCCGCCGAGCTCACCGGACTTCCCATGTCATTTGCCCTGCTCGGCCTGTTCGCGGTTTTCTTCGTCGCCATCAGCGTCTGGGCGGTGCGCAAGTTGAAACCCGACACCATCACCAAGGCCGTCCGCCTCGACGAAGACGCGCTGCTGCCGGGGAATGTATCGGCACTGCTGCCGGCGTGCTCGGCCACGCTGCCGTTCCTGCTGCTTATCATGGCCACACTGCGGTTGCCGCTGGTGAATCCCTCGCCCGTCTTCGGCCTCGCCCTGCTCCTGATTGTGCTGTTGCTGGGCGTGACGAGAATATTCTCGCATGATTGGCTGCCCGCCATTGGTTTGGCCTGCGTGGCGGGGCTGGAATGCACCTGGCACTTAACCCGATTTGATGTGACGAATCCCAATGTGACACCCCACCCGGTGCTGGTGTGGTATCTCGTGTTCTTTGTGTTGTTTGCACTGTTTCCATTCCTGTTTCTGAAAAAGTTTGGTGACCGGGTTGTTCCGTGGGCGACCGCCGCCATGGCCGGCCTGCCGCAGTTTTTACTCATCCACCGGCTCGTAACCGCGGCGTATCCGAACCAGGTCATGGGTCTCCTGCCGGCGGCATTTGCCATTCCGCCGCTGCTGAGCTTGATCGTCGTGTTGAAAATAATTCCAGCGGCAAACCCGGCGCGCATGACGCAACTGGCCTGGTTCGGCGGCGTGGCGCTGTTTTTCATCACGCTCATTTTCCCAATCCAGTTCGACCGCCAATGGATCACCATCGGCTGGGCGTTGGAAGGCGCGGCGTTGCTGTGGTTGTTCCATCGCGTCCCGCACCCGGGATTGCAGTTCACAGGTATCGGCCTGCTCGTTGCCGCGTTCGTCCGGCTCGCATTGAATCCCGCTGTTCTCGACTACCACCTGCGTAGCGCCACACCGATTCTCAACTGGTATCTCTACGCCTACGGCATCGTGACGGTCTGTCTGTTTGCCGGCGCGCGGCTGCTCGCACCGCCGCGAAATCAAATTTTCAACATCAACGCGCCGCCCATGCTCGCCGGCTTGGGCACAGTGCTGGCGTTCCTCCTGTTGAACATCGAAATCGCCGATTACTTCAGTGAACCGGGTTCGACGCTGACTTCCATCTTTAGCAAACAGCTCCCGACCGATTTGGCGTTCAAACGGGACATGACGTATTCCATCGCATGGGCGCTGTTCGCACTGGTGCTGCTGGTGGCCGGCATTGTCAGAAAAATTCCCGCATCGCGTTACGCCGCAATTGGGCTGTTGTGCGTCACGCTGGTTAAACTCTTTTTCCGCGACCTGGCACACCTCGAGCAGCTTTACCGCATCGGCGCGTTCATCGGCGTGGCGGTGATTGCCATGCTGGCGTCGTTCGCCTATCAACGTTTTTACGCCGCCGGCGCCAAAGACAAGGAAACCAAAAATGAAACAGCAAAATAGCAACAACTCGGGAACTCTACTCTGGTGGGGCAAGCGTACTCGCGGGCCTTATCCGGGAATGTACAAACGCTTCGCGAGGATGTTCACCACACTGCGCAAAATCGGTTTCGGTCGGTGGATGAATTGGCTTTGTGTTTTCGCGCTGGCCGTTGCCGGTTCTGCCAACGCCGCCGGCCTGCCCGCCGAATGGCAACATGAACAACCGTTCAACGTGCCTGCGCCCGGCTTGGTAAAACTGAATCTGCCGGGCGAAACCCTCGATGCCGCGCGCCCCGCGCTCGAGGACCTGCGGCTTTACGACGGCACGGGCAACGAAGTGCCCTATTTGATCGAACGCCCGGTGCCGGTGGTGAAGATCGTTCAAAACGTAAAATCATTCCACGTTTCGTTGAACCCAAGCAATACGGTCATCGTCTTGGAAACCGGACTGACCCAGCCGCTCGATGATGTCGCGTTGGAAACCCCGGCGGAGAGTTTCCTCAAACCGGTGCGCGTCGAAGGTTCCGCCGACCTCAAACGCTGGCAGACCCTCGACCAGGGACAACCGATTTTCCGGCAGCCGAACGGCGTGAACCGGCTGCACGTTTCCTTTCCTGCCGGCACTTGGCCGTGGCTGCGGTTGGTGGTGGATGACCAGCGTTCGCCGCCGATTCCGTTCACCGGCGCGCGCATCCGCGTGGCCGTGAACGAACCGGCGCCGAGCGAGTGGATGCCGGTGACGATTGCCGAACGCAATGAAAATCCCGGTGAAACGCGGCTGGCATTGGACCTCGGCGCGGCGAATTTGAGCATTGCCTCCATCCAAATTGAAACCGCCGAACCACTTTTCACACGGCACGTGACTTTGGCCGTGCCGCGGGTTGCAGAAGACGCCATCCACGAACAAGCCATCGGGCAGGGTGTGATTTATCGTATTGCTGTCGAAGGCCAACCCGCATCGGAAAGCCTTTTGGTGCCCTTGGGTGGCCAAGTGCGTTCGCGCGAGCTGCTTCTGTTCATTCAAAATCAGGACAGCCCGCCGCTGCCCATCGCGGCGGTGCGCGTGGAACGGCGTCCGGTTTATCTCGTGTTTCTCGCGCGGCAGGCCGGCGCTTATCATCTGCTGACCGGCAACAGCCGTTGCGCCGCGCCAAGCTACGACCTCGCCGCGCTGGGCATGAATCTCAAATCCGTGGCGGTCGCGCCGCTCAAACTTTCGCCGCTGGCGGACAATCCGAATTATCGCCTGCCCGAAGAGCTGCCCGGCATCGAGGAAACCGGCGCGGTGCTCGACGTGACCGCGTGGAAATATCGCAAGCCGGTGGAAATCTCCCGCGCTGGCGCGCAACAACTGGAACTCGACCCCGATGTGCTCGCGCACGCGCAGCCGGACTTTCAGGACTTGCGGCTGTTGCACGGCAGCAACCAGGTGCCTTACATCATTGAGCGCACCTCCATCAACCGTTCGCTGGCGCCGGCGGTCACGGCCACCAACGATGCAAAAGACCCCAAACTCAGCCGCTGGCTCATCAAGCTCCCGCAATCCCGTCTCCCGGTCACCCGCCTGAGTTGCGTCACGCGCAGGGCGCTCTTCCAGCGTGACCTGACACTTTACGAAGAGCGCACGGACGAACGCGGTGAAAAATACCGGCACAACCTAGACGGCGTATCGTGGGTGCAAACTCCCGAGCGCAAGAGCAGGGAATTCGCCATGACTTTTGACAGTCTCCCGCAAAGCGACACGTTGTTCTTGGAAACGCACAACGGCGACAACCCGCCGATTGACCTGGAGAATTTCCAGTTGTTTTATCCCGCGACGCGCATTCTGTTCAAAGCCGGGCCGGACGATGAACTTTTCCTGTATTACGGCAATCCACGCGAGGACTCGCCGCGCTACGACCTGAGCCTCGTTGCCGGACAACTGCTGGCGGCGGACAAGGCGACCGCTTCGCTCGGCGTCGAGCAGCAGCTCAGGAAATCGTCGTGGCGCGAGTACGAAATCCCCGGCAAAGGCGGCGTGGTGTTTTGGGGAATCCTCGCGCTGGTCGTCGTGGTGCTGCTGATCATCATCTCCCGGTTGCTGCCCAAATCACCACCGTCGGCATAACGGCGCAGACCGGGTAATTTATTCGGTTACGGGCACACCCACCGGCTCAAAGCCGTTGAAAATCACGCGCTGGCATCAGCTTGTTCACCAATCTGTTTCCGGATCGCACCACAGATTTTTTGCGACCATTTTTTCAGCACTGCGGCGTCGCGGCCTTCCAAAAGCAGGCGAGCCTTGGGTTCCGTGCCGGAGTAACGCAGAAACACGCGCCCGCCATTGGCTTTCAGTGCTTTCCCGGCTTCGCTGACGAGTCTCGTCAGGCCATCAAGTTGCTCGAACGGAATTTTTTCGCGCACGCGAACGTTGGTGATGAGTTGCGGAAAGCGTGTCCAGCATTGCGCCAGTTTCGAAAGCGTCGTTCGATTCGCCTTCATAATCCGCAGAGTTTGCAGGACAGCGACGAGTCCGTCGCCGGTGGTGCTGTAATCACGGAAAATCAAATGCCCGCTCTGCTCGCCGCCGAAGTTGAAACCACCGCGCAGCATTTCATCAATCACGTTCTTGTCGCCGACGGCGGTGCGGCTGATTTTTCCGCCGGCGGATTTGATCGCATCCTCCAGGCCGGCGTTGCTCATCACGGTGGCCACGAGCGTTTTTTGGGCCAGCGTGCCTTGCGCGAGCATGTCGAGCGCGGCGATGGCCATGATGTCATCACCATCAATCAACCCGCCTTTTTCATCGCAGAGCAAAACGCGGTCGGCGTCGCCGTCGTGCGCAACGCCCAAGTGCGCCCTGTGCTCGATGACCTTGCGGCAAAGATTTTCCGGATGCATCGAACCGCAATCGCGGTTGATGTTCATGCCATCGGGTTGGTTGCCATAAACGATGACTTCGGCACCGAGCTCGCGGAGCACGCACGGGGTTGATTTGTAAGCCGCGCCGTGAGCGCAGTCCACGACGACGCGCAGGCCTTCAAGTGTCAGGCCACGCGGAAACGAGGTTTTGGCAAATTCGATGTAGCGCCCCAGCGCGTCGTCAATGCGCACTGCCTTGCCGATGGCATCAGCGGTCGGGCGGATATTTTCGATTTCACCGCTGAAAACAAGGTGCTCGATTTCGTCCTCAATTTTGTCGTCGAGTTTGTAGCCGTCAGCGTGGAAAAATTTGATGCCGTTGTCGGCGTAGGGATTGTGCGACGCGGTGATGACGATGCCGGCGTCGGCGCGCAAGCTGCGCGTGACGTAAGCAACCCCGGGCGTCGGCAGCGGGCCGATGAAGAGCACATCCACGCCCATCGAAAGGATGCCGGAGGAAATGGCGTTTTCGAGCATGTAACCGGAAAGGCGCGTGTCCTTGCCGATGACGATTTTGTGTTTGCCGCGCCCGCGCGACTGGCGTTCGAGATTTTTGAAGACATGCGCGGCGGCGCGGCCGAGTTTGAGCGCGGTTTCGGCGGTGACCGGTTCAACGTTGGCCGTGCCGCGGACGCCGTCGGTGCCAAAGATTTTTTTGGGTGAACTCATGGTTTTTTCTGGGGCAGAGGCGGAACAATCACGTTAACACTGGACGGTTTGACACTCACCAACGTCACTCCTGGTGGCGTTGAAACATCCACATGCCGGCGCAACTCCTTGCCGGATTCGATGCCCGTGAGGTCCACGACCGCGCGAATCTGATTCGCCTGCAGAACCGCCATGACATCGGGCCGGCCACTGACCGTGACGGCCACCGTGCCGGGCATGACGTGGAAATTCCGCACGTCCGAGGCCGTGGAAACGACCAGCACCGGCAGATCGTCATAAGTCTGTTTGTCTCCGGCAACCAGCTCGGTGGAATTCCCGGATTCCCCAAGAATTTTGTTGACGGTCAGCCAGATGGCCACCGCCAGGATGACGGAAAACAATTTCCAGCCGAAATCTTTGATGAACCAGTCGCGCAACGCCATAAAAATTCAGTGTCCCGTTTGTTTGAGCACGGGGCGCGGCTCGTTTTTGGTGATGACGGCGGGGCCGGGTTTGGGGCGTTCGCCGAAGCGGGCACGCAGCCATTCGACGCCGTGGCGTGATTTCGCCGGTTGCACCAGCACGGAGGTCAGGAACGCGCGCAATTCCTCCAGCGACACACCGCGCACGAGCTGGCCTTTGTAGGCGTATGAAACCATGCCGGTTTCTTCGGAAACGACAACGATAACGGCGTCGGTTTCCTCGCTCAAACCAATCGCCGCGCGGTGGCGTGTGCCGAGTGACTTGTTCAAATCCTGCCGTTGCGTCAGCGGAAAGATGCACGCGGCGTAGGCGATGCGGTCACCCTTGAGAATCACGCCGCCGTCGTGAATCGCGTTGTTCGGGAAGAAAATCGTTTCCAACATTTCCGGCGTCGCCGCACAATCCACCGGCACGCCGGATTCGACGGCCTCTTGGAGTTGGATGGATTGTTCGATGGCGATGAGCGCGCCGATTTTTACTTCGGCCAGGCGCTCAACCGTCTGGATGATGACTTCGATGTTTTCGCGCTGCTCGTGTGCGCTGGCAAAGAGCGGCAAATTGCCCAACTCGGCCAGCATCCGGCGCAGTTCGGGCTGGAAAATAATCAACACCGCCACGGCGAAAAACGCCGAGAACGTGCCGAGCAGCCACCGCAACACCTGCAATTTCAGCAAGGTCGTCACCAGCGCCAGCGCCAGGAGCACGACGACGAAACCGATGACAACCGGCCAGCCGCGCGTGCCGCGCAAAAAGCGGAAGGCGTAATAAATCAGCACCGCGAGGATCAAAATTTCCAACGCGGGACGCCAGTTCTCTGCTGCAAAATTCCAGATCATTCTCTTTTACGGGCCAAAATCACCTCGGTCATGCGCACGGCTTGGACTGTTTCAGCCACATCGTGCGTCCGGATGATATGGACGCCCGACTCAATTGCCAGACACGCGCACGCGAGCGATGCCGGCAAGCGTTCGTTCAAATCTGCGCCCAGCAACTGTCCGATGAACGATTTCCGCGAAACGCCCAACAGCAACGGACGCTGCAACGTTGTAAGACTCCGCAGGTTCGCGAGCAACTGCAAATTATGTCCGGTGGTCTTGCCGAAGCCGATGCCGACATCGAACACAATTTGGTCTGTCAAAACGCCGCCAGCGTTCAATTTCCTGAGCCGCTCGCGGAAAAAATCACCCACCTCTTGGACGACATCGGCGTAAACCGGATTTTCTTGCATGGTCTGCGGCGTGCCTTGCGCGTGCATGGCAACGTAACCGGCACGGAATTCCGAGACAATCTTCCACATGGCCTCATCTTCGCGATTGGCGGCCACGTCATTGATGATGCTCGCGCCGGCTTGCAACGCCGCGCGCGCAACCGCGGGTTTCATCGTGTCAACCGAAATTGGAATTTTGACCTTCCCGGCGAGTTTTTCAATGACTGGAATGACGCGGCGCAGTTCCTCGGCCTCGCTGACCGGTTCGGCGCCGGGGCGCGTGGATTCGCCGCCAATGTCGAGTATTTCCGCGCCTTGCGCGACCAGTTCGAGCGCGTGCGCGACGGCAGCGCCTGTGTCAAAATATTTTCCGCCGTCGGAAAAGGAATCGGGAGTGACGTTGACAACGCCCATGACGAGCGCCGGTCGCGGAAAGACGCATTCAAGCTGGCATGCGCGGAATATCATCCGTTGCCAAATTAGCTTGCAGGAGCCGGGGTAACGAGTCTGAATTTGCGAAAAGTTGGAGGCTCACCAAGCCGCCACCCGCCTTATCGGACCTTCGTCTTGAAATAGGCGATGGTGTCGGTCAACCCTACGGCGAGTGGCACTTCTGGTTTCCACCGCAGAATGGTCCGCGCGCGGGTGATGTCGGGGCGGCGCTGCCGGGGATCGTCCTGCGGCAGCGGTTTGAAAACAATTTTGCTGCGGGAGCGGGTGGCGCGGATGATTTGCTTCGCGAATTCGAGCACGGTCAGTTCGGCGGGATTGCCAATGTTCATCGGCAAATCGTAGCGGCTCATCATCAGCCGGTAAATGCCTTCAATCAAATCGGAGACGTAACAAAAACTGCGGGTCTGTTGGCCTTTGCCAAAGACGGTGACGGGTTTATACTTGAGCGCCTGGCTGATGAACGCCGGCACGACCCGGCCATCGTTTAGTCTCATGCGTGGGCCGTAGGTGTTGAAGATGCGGACGATGCGCGTCTCGACTTGGTGTTCGCGATGATAGGCCATCGTCAGCGCTTCGGCGAACCGCTTGGCTTCGTCGTAGCAACCGCGCGGGCCGATGATGTTGACGTTGCCCTGGTATTCCTCCGTCTGTGGATGGACGAGCGGGTCGCCGTAAATTTCCGAAGTGGAGGCGAGGAGAAAGCGAGCGCCTTTTTCTTTGGCGAGGCCAAGCGCCTTGTGCGTGCCGAGCGAGCCGACCTTGAGGGTTTGGATGGGGAAATTCAAATAATCCACCGGGCTGGCGGGCGACGCGAAGTGCCAGACGTAATCCACCAATGCGTCGAGGAAAAGAAACTCGGTAACGTCCTGCTGGATGAACTTGAAATTCGGGTTGCCACCGAGGTGGGCAATGTTGTCCACAGCGCCGGTGATGAAATTGTCAATGCCGATGACCTTGTGGCCACGCGCGAGCAGCAAATCCACAAGATGCGAACCGAGAAAGCCGGCGGCCCCGGTGACGACGGAGGTCGGCTGATTTTTTTTCATCAAAGGCGACATGGCATTTCACTTCGCGCCGGTGCCGGCGAACACGGCAGGTATGGTGCGCAGCAAAATTTCCAGGTCGAGCCAGAGCGACCAATTGTCAATATATTCGAGGTCGAGCCGCACCCATTCCTGAAAATCGGCGATTTGGTTGCGTCCGCTGATTTGCCAGAGGCAGGTGATGCCGGGCTTTACGCTCAACCGTCGGCGATGGGAAAGGTCATTGAAACGTTTGACTTCATCCACAGGCAACGGACGGGGCCCGACGAGGCTCATTTCACCGCGCAAGACGTTGTAGAGTTGCGGCAACTCATCGAGGCTGTAGTGGCGGAGCCATTTGCCGATGCGCGTGATGCGCGGATCGTGGGTCACTTTGAAGACCGGCCCGCGCATTTCGTTCATGGCTTCCAACTCATGTCTGAATTGTTCGGCGTTTGAGACCATCGTGCGGAATTTGTAGAGTGTGAACGGCGCCCCGTTGAGGCCGGAGCGTTGTTGCTTGAAGAAGACCGGCCCGGGCGAAAAGCATTTAATGGCGGCGGCAATCAGCAGGAACAGGGGCGAAAGCAGAATCAGCAACGCCAGCGCGCCGAAGAAATCCATGAACAGCTTGACCAGGCTTTGCCAGGAGGCTTCCGGCGTGGTGCGAAAGACCAGCAACTGATGGCCAAATGATTCATCCAGGGTCGCGCGTGCGATTTGCGTCCCAAAAAAGTCAGCGACGAGCCAGGCCTCAACGCCTTCCAGTTCGCAGATTTTGATGATGTTTTCGACGCGCTCGAAGTAGGCGTGCTTGGCGCTGACAATAACGCCGCTGGCGGAATGCTCGTGGAGCAGTTCAATGAGCCGCTGCAACGGGGCTTCAATAAAGTCGAACTCGGCCACGATTTCAACGCTCTCGTCCGCGTGTTCCTTCAATTCGAGTCGCAGCCGGGCGATTTCGTTGCTTGTGCCGACGAGGATGAAGCGGCGTTTGTATTGTGCCTGAGCGAGTTTGCTTCTGTAAATGGAACGCAGGATTTCTTCCTTGAGGCCCACCAGGGCAAAACTGATGCAACCGAACCACACTATCACCACGCGGGGCACGGTCAGGCGCGAGGCGTATAACGCGAGCACCAATGCGATGGTGATGAGCACGCAACCTTTGAAAAGCGGCCACAAGATCTGCTTGCGCGGACCGAAAATGGGGCGCGTGTAAAAACCCTGCCATTCGAGAACGAACGGCGGACCGGGGATGATGACAACATAAAGCCAGACGAGTTTTTCAAACAGGCCGGGCATTGGGGGCAGGTTCAGCCACGTGGCGACTTGCAGGTTGGCGCGCAAGTCACACGCCAGCCAGAAGCTGAACGCAAAGAGGCAGGCGTCCGCCAATTGGTGGATCTGCATCCGCATCAGGCGATCATGTCGCAGCATCGCTTAGTTCAACTCGGGTAAACAGTTTCAATAACAGATTCTTTCGTGCAGTGCAATGTTCTCATCGTCATCACGGGCCGGCGCCTGCGGCTGTGGATGGCAACTGAAACTCGGGCACCGAAGCGGCAACCAGTTCTTTCATTCGCGCGAAAGTGGCTTCTTCCTGTCCGGGCGCGCAGATGGAAAAAAACGAAATACACGCCCAGCGTTGAAGAACTCCCTTAAGCAAAAGATCCCGGACCAGATAACACTGGAGTTGAACGTTGCTCGTGGTTTGCTCGTTGTCCGCCACAAACCAAAAGAGATAGAGGCCATGCAATTCCTGTTTCCGGCCATCGGGGGTTTTAACGGTGGTGCTGATATCCCATCTCATCACCGGCAGTTCGTAATGCTGCGGGCGTTCAATCGGAACTCTAATTTCGGTCTTTTTATCAGGATTCCACCCTTGCCCCAGCAGACAATATTCAGGCCGGTGGATGCTCGTTCGGTCCGCGCCCATTAAAATGATGGTGGCGTAAATTCCGGGAAAACCGTCAGGCAGCGTGTAGTAACGCTCTGCGAAGCTCGTGTCTCTGGGCAAATAGTCCAGAACGATTTCCGATTCCGGCACATTGGAGGAAGTGAAATCGAGAACCTGCGCCGGCAGATCAATTTTCATCGCCACACTGCCGGGAATCGGCGTGGCCATGATGATGCCCGGTTTGCCGAGTTTTTGATTCGCTTTGAGCCACGCCAACGCCCCGGCGGTGCCCGCAATCAAGACAAGCGCGATGAAAAGCATCAGCCACTTCTGAATTTTCATGGTTGCTCCTTTTCGCCTGACTGCCAATGTTTCTCCATCCAAGCCCCAACCCAAAACACGCCGACGAATGCCGGAAAGTAAGGGATAAGGCTGATGACGGTGCTTTCATGAACGTAGTTGCCTGCACCTTGTCCGCCCAATTCCGCGGCGACGATGATGAGAAGCATCCGAAGCAAATTTCCCAATACCGCGAATGGAAAAGCCAGCGCCATGAGTAAGATGCGTTTCCACGGGGAACGAAACGCGAGAAAACCGTAAGCCGTAGAGAGCAGAAAAATGGCAACGAAACTGCGCATTCCACTGCAGGCTGCTTGCACGTCGTATTGATAGGTGCCCGACGGATCGATCAGTTGCGTTCCTATCCGCATCACATCAATGCCCAAAATCCAGTGCGACACCGCTTCCACTAATTGGCAGACCAGCAGACGCAGCGGGAAAGTAATGAGCTTGGCTTGGTCGCCCAACGGAATTGAAAAAACGAACAGGAAAAACGGAAAAAAACTTTTTTTCAGCCACTCGCGTCCCCAAGCCAGCCCTGTTAAACCATAAATTCCCGCGAATAGCGCCACCACGGAAATGCGCGGTTGTTGGAGGACATAGCCCAGGATATGCAACCCCATTGCCAAAACGAACAGCAGCAAGCCTAGCCACCAAATATCCAACGGCTGCGCGAGCAATTCCTTGCGTTTCCACCACAACAGGCCCACCACCAAAAACGGAATGAAATCGCCGTGGCCATCATCGTTGGCGGGGTTGGGACTATTGTAAGCCTCATACAACCACGAAAACAGCGACGGCGTATGGATGTAACCCAAGATGGAATTGCCCAAAAATTGAAACAGCGCCAACCATGCCGCCAGCAACACGAGAAAAAGGCCCTTGTTCGGCATTTGCTCCCATGCTTTGCGGTCGAGGAAATACAGCACCAACAAGGACGCAACCATGAGGAAAAAAAACAACGCTTTCCCCGTCACGGAAGACCTCCATTCCACCGTGGCTGAAAACCAGCCGATAAAGAATAAAAGAAAAAGGCCGACTCCGAGCTTTTGGCTCAGGTTCCAAGAGATCTCACTGTCTTTGGGTTTGGTCATTTATGCGTAATTCCAGTCTAGAGATAGCCAAATGCCCGCTTTTACTCAAACAAAATCGTTGACGCTGCGCGAGGCGGGCTGTTCCTCGCCTCGAAATTTGGCATCAGGCCGCGCGGTTTGCCCTCAGCCGCATCGTCGAATGGTTGGCGAAACGTGCCGGGGGGAGACGACGTCTTCAAGTTGCCGCCGGCCGCGCGCCCGGCCATTCCAAAGCAACGGTTTTATTCGAGCGAATACTTTTTCAGCCCGCAAAGTTGCGCGGCGATTTTGAGCACAAATCGCGGGTTGTTTCGGAAATAACGCTTCGCCAGCCGCCGCGGCTCCTGACACAAACGATGAAACCACTCCAGCCCGCTCCGCTGCATCCAGCGCGGCGCCTGCCCGACACGGCCGCTGAGAAAATCGAAGGCCGCCCCCACGCCCACCATTAGCGTCACCTCCAGTCGCGGCAGAAATTCGGCCATGAATTTTTCCTGCTTTGGCGTGCTCAGGCCGACCCACAGGATGTCCGGCTTCACGGCTTCAATCGTTTCCCGCAGTTGTTTTTCCTCCGCCGCATTGAGCGGGCGAAAAGGCGGCGTGTAACAGCCGACCACCTGCAAATGGGGAAACCGCGCCGTCATTTTTTCGCGCAACGCTTCCGCCACACCCGGCGGCCCGCCGAAGAAAAAATGCCGGCACGGATTTTTTTCGCTCCAGGCACACACGTCCAGCATCAGGTCCGGTCCGTAAACCCGGCGCATTTCACGATGGCCGTGCCATCTGCCCATCCAAACCATTGGCATCCCGTCCGGCGTGCAGAGCAACGCCTCGTTCAAAATTTTCCGGAAAGCCGCGTCCTGCTGCGCTTCCATCACGCCATGCACGCCAGTCACGCAAACATAGCCTTTGCGGTGCGCACGCACCGCGTCAGTGACGGCCGCCAGCGCCGACTGCAAATTGACGACGCTGACGCCGACGCCGAGAATGTTGACCCGTTCGATGGCCATCGAGAATTCGGCGGACAGCATATGCGATTGAGGTCAAAATGCCAGCCGAACCCGGTTTTAACCGGCGCGAATATTCTTCCATCAAGCCTGGCTTTCGTCTAGATTCGAGCCTGAAGTTCGCTCATAAATCTGTATGAAGCTGCTCGTATTCGCCCATGTGCCGCCGCCGCACCAGGGCCAGAGCTGCGCTGTGAAGCTCATGCTGGACAGCTTCGGGGGCGACCGCCGTCGGTGCCGATCGAAATCCAATGGCGAACCGCCGAACCGTTTCGGTATTGAGTGTTACCACGTCAACGCGCGGTTTTTCCGAGGCCTCGAAGATGCTGGTGAATTCCGAAACGCCAAACTGGCGCGGCTTTTTCTCCATTGCTTGGAAGCAATCTGGTGCCGGTTCCGTTACGGCGTGGAGAATTTTTATTACGTCCCGGCCTGCGGCAAACGCGCCGCGCTGTGCCGCGACTGGCTGGTGATGCTGGTTTGCCGTCCGTTCTTTAAGAGGATCATTTTTCACTGGCACGCAGCGGGTCTGGCCAAATGGCTTGAGACCTCCACGTCAATCCGCACCCGCAGTTTCACTTATCACCTGATGAAAGATGCCGACTTGAGCATCGTGCTCTCGGAATTCAACCGCCGCGACGCCGAAAAACTCATCCCACGGCGCATCACCGTGGTGGACAGCGGTGTGTCCGATCCGTGCCCGCAATTTAAGAACGGCCTGCTGGAACAACGCCAGGCGCGAGCCGCCGCGCGAAAAAAGCTTTTGGCTGCCGGCCGCGCAAATGCGAACGGCGCCGCCGAAGGCGTCAAGGTGTTGTATTTAGCCCCTTGCATGCGGGAAAAAGGATTGTTCGACGCCGTCGAAGGCGTTGCCTTGGCCAATGAAAAACTTGCCGCTGGAAATTCCCGATTGCGTTTTCACCTGACGTTGATCGGCACATTTCCTTCCACCGCGGAGGAAGGGGAACTGAGTGAATTGATACAACGACGAGGGCTTCGAGAATCCGTCGAATATCTCGGGTTCGTCTCCGCCGAACTCAAGGCACAGGCGCTGCGCGACGCCGATTTGTTTTGTTTTCCGACCTATTACAGCGCCGAAAATCAGTCCGGCAGTTTGATTGAAGCCATGGCATTTGGCTTGCCGATCATCACCACCCGCTGGGGCGCAATTCCCGAAATGCTGCCGGAAAATTACCCCGGTTTTGTTGACCCCAAATCACCGGGGCAAATCGCCGAGTCACTGCTGCGACTGGCCGCCAGCGACTTCGCCGGGCCGCTGCGCGAAACCTTTGTCCGCCGGTTCACATGGGAACGTCATCTTACAGGCATGGTCAAAGCCATTTGCAGCGTGGAAAGATCCGAATCGGCGCCGTCACTGAGACCCTGCCCGCGCAGAAAACGTCCTGCGGGGATCAATTCACCCAGGTCCGGATATGGAGCCGCGAGGACCACCATTCCTTCAACACTAAAACTGGCGCTCACGATTCTGGCGGAGAATCCGTCACGCAAAACCGGGTTGAGCACACTGTTTCACGAGTTTGTCTTGCGGTCTTTGACCCTTTTCCCGGATGTGTCCTGGCTCATCTTCGCCGGGCCAAATCAAGATTGGACGGTGACCGATCCGCGCGTCGAATTGGTGCGCGATTTCCCAGCCAACGATCACCTGAACCGCCGCCTTTTCGACGATCATTTCCGGGTGCCGGTCGTGGCGCGCAAACGCGGCGCGCAGGCCTTGCTGACCGTGGGTTTCGTGCCGACCCGCAAATGCCTCCCCACAGCCATGCATGTGCTTTCGCTGCAAACCCTGGACAAGCGAAATCGTTTGGGACTCCTGCGCGAATTCTACCGGAATTCGATGATGAAATACAATTGGCCACAGGCCGATTTGGTCATTACCAATTCCCGGTGGACCGCCGCCCAGGTCTTGTCGCTCTATCCCCAATTTCATGACCGCTTGGTGATCAGCTATGAAGGTCTTCAACATGAGATTTTTCACCCAACTCCAACCGGAAACGAAGCTGCCCAGCTCAAGGAAAAATTTGGTTTGGAACCGGGCTACCTGCTTTGGGTTTCAAATTTTTATCCCTACAAGCAGGCGGAGCTTTTGATTGCAGGGTATGCCCGCCTTGATCCCAAAACAAGACGGCGGCACCCGCTAGTCATGGTCGGCGGCAACTGGCTCAACGGCCTTGAAGTCGCCCAAAAACAGGCCAGGTCCCTTGGCGTGGAGAAGGATGTGCGTTATCTGAACTGGGTTGATGACGCAATGCTGGCGCCACTCTACCGTCACGCGGTGGCTTTTTGTCTGGCCAGCCGTGAAGAAACCTTTGGACGCTGCGTGATCGAAGCCATGGCCTGTGGCACGCCCTGCGTGGTAAATGATATTCCCATCATGCAAGAAGTCACCGCGGGCCACGCCCTGATCATCAACTACCATGACGCCGCCGCCGTGGCCGCCGCGCTGCGGAACCTGCTCGCTGACGATGCCATGACGGCGCGTTTGCGCGCTTCCGGACTGGTCCGTGTGCGCGAGTTTACATTTGAAAAATTGACCACCGAGCGCATCACCGCCATCCGCCGTCTGCTCGTGCGCGTTCGCAGCCGTTAATGCCCGTCCGCAGTTTCAGCCGGCCCGATACCGCCACAGCCAATGCGCGTCAGTGGTGGCATCTTGTCCGCGATCTCCCGAGCGCAAATTCGTTGCGAAATTGACGGTTGTGATTACCCTCAACGCGGTGAAAATCGGCGTTCTCCAGCTCAATGCGACGGTCGGTGATTTTGCCGCCAACCGGCAAAAGCTCGCCGCCGGCTATGAACGGGTCGTCGCGCGCGGCGCGGAATTCGCGCTGGCGCCCGAACTGTTTTTGTGCGGCTATCCGCCGCGCGACCTGCTTTTGCGCACCGATTTCATCGAAGCCAACCTTGCCGCGCTGGCCGAAATGGCGAAACAAATCGGCGCAATTCCGCTCTGCGTCGGATTCGTGGATAAAAACCCCGACCGTCCCGGACGCGCCCTGCGCAATTCCGCCGCCATCCTCCAAAAAGGCAAAATCGTCTGGCGCGCGCACAAAAGTCTGCTGCCGACCTACGACGTCTTCGACGAGGACCGCTATTTTGAGCCCGCCAAAGCCATCGCGCCGTTCGAGTTCAATGGGCGCAAGCTGGGCATCACCATTTGCGAGGACATCTGGAACGACGAGGATTTCTGGCCGGAACGGCTTTATCGCCGTGACCCGATCAAGGAGCTGGTTGCGAAAGGCGCGGAAATCATCCTGAACATTTCCGCGTCGCCGTGGCACGACGGCAAGGAGCGGACGCGGCTGGCGATGCTCCAGCGCGTCGCGCGCGACGAGCGCGTGCCGCTCGCGCAGGTCAACCTCGTGGGCGCGAACGACGAGCTGGTCTTCGACGGACACAGCGTCGCGCTGAATCGCCACGGAGAACCGCTCGCCTCGGGAAAAGGATTTGCCGAGGATATTTTCGTTGCCGACCTGGATGGCGGGGCGCCCCCGGCAAAAATCGAATGGCCCGTCCGCGAGCAGCAAATGTTTTCCGCGCTCGCGCTGGGCATCCGTGATTACGTCCACAAATGCGGTTTCAAATCAGTCATTGTCGGTTTGTCCGGCGGCATTGACTCGGCATTGACGGCGGTGCTGGCGGCGGAGGCGCTGGGGCCGGACAAGGTGCTGGGCGTTTCGATGCCGGCGCGCTATTCGAGCGAAGGCAGCTTGAGCGACGCCGGGTTGCTCGCGAAAAATCTCGGCATTCGTTACGAGGTTTTGCCCATTGAGCCGGTTTTTCAATCGGTCGAAAAACAACTGGCAAAGGTTTTTGCCGGGACCAAACCAAACGAGACCGAGGAGAACGTGCAATCGCGGCTGCGGGGCGTGACGTTGATGGCGCTGTCGAACAAGTTCGGCGCGCTGGTGTTGACGACCGGCAACAAATCGGAGATGGCCGTCGGCTATTGCACGCTTTATGGCGACATGTGCGGCGCGCTGGCGGTGATCGCGGACGTGTTCAAGACGGACATCTATAAAATCGCACGGTGGGTCAATCGAGAGCGTGAAATCATTCCCGCCAACTCCATTTCCAAACCGCCGAGCGCGGAGTTGCGGCCCAACCAGAAGGACCAGGATTCGCTGCCGCCTTACGAAACGCTCGACGCTATCCTCGACCTTTACGTGGTGAAAAATTTGAGCAGGGAAGAAATTGTCCGAAGCGGTTTTGACCCAGCCGTGGTGAACGATGTCATCAACAAAGTCACGTTCAGCGAATACAAACGGCGGCAGGCAGCGCCCGGCTTGAAGGTGTCGCCGCGCGCGTTCGGCATGGGCCGGCGCATTCCCATTGCGCAGCGGTTTCGCATCGCCCGGTAAAACGACATTGACGACGCCGGTGGAGACCAGTTACCTCGTGGGGGCGATTGGCGTTGGATTCCGCCAATTCCAAAACCATATGCCCATAAAATTTCCGGCCTTTGAGCAGCCGCCACCCGGCCATCGCGACTGGTATCTTTTCGAGGCGGTCCGCAGCGTCCCGCGGATTTTGTTGATGCTGGATCGCAATCCCCTGAGTCCGACCTACGGCTGCTTTGACCGGGAGTATTGGCACTACCGGACGGCGGATTTCCCGTGCGGCATGAACGAGGAGTTTTGCCTGGTGCTGGCGCTGGCCTGGGCAACGGAGCATCCACAAAATCCGTTTTTTCACAACCCGCGCCTGCGCGAATTCGTCGAGGCTGCGCTGCGCTTTGCGAAAAAGTCCGCGCACCGGGACGGTTCCTGTGACGATTATTTCCCGTTTGAGCGGGCGCGCGGAGCGACGGCCTTTTCGCTCTACGCGATGACGGAAAGTTATCAGGTGCTGGATTTGAAGGATGAATCGCTGCTGTCATTTTTCGCGCGCCGCGCCGGCTGGTTGCTGAAACATCAGGAGTCAGGACGATTGGCCAACCATCAGGCGCTGACGGCGCTCGCGCTTCAAAACACACACACGCTCACGGGGGAAAGGCGGCTGCGCGACGGCATGGAAGAATTGCGCGCCCTCGCCTTGTCCTGGCAAAATGGTGAAGGCTGGTTTCAGGAATACGAGGGCGCGGATCCGGGTTACCAAACTTGCTCCCTTTCCTTTCTGGCCAAGCTGCGCCAGAGGACCGGGGAGGCTTCGCTCACAGAACCGCTTTTGCGGGCCGTGCGGTTCGCCGCCCATTTCATGCATCCCGATGGTTCCTACGCTGGCGAGTATGGCAGCCGCAACACGTATCATTTCTATCCGCACGGCGTGGAACTCCTCGCGCGTGAAAGTCCCGAGGCCCTATGGATGGCCGAACTTTTCCTGCGCAAAGGCATGCCCCGCCGAACCCGGTATTTCAATGACGACGACCGCATGTGCGCCCATTACGTCTATGACTGGTTTCAGGCATGGCGCGATTATGCGGACGTTCTGGGCCGGAAGGATGCACAATATCCAACCGAACCGCAAACCGCTTGGTTTCCCGCCGCCGGACTGCTGGTGGAGCGTGATGCGCGCCGATGCGCCGTGGCCGCCGCGCACAAAGGGGGCGTCATCAAAGTCACTGATGAATCCGGCCCGATTTATTCCGATACGGGACCGATGGTGCAGTTTGCGGACGGAACGGTTTTGGTGGCGCATCTGACAAACCCCGCGAACCGGGTGAACTGGGATGCCTCCGGCCGCGCGCTTACGATTGAAGGTCATTTATGTCGGCGGCGGGTGCCGCTGATGACGCCGCTCAAACAAATCGGGTTTCGCCTGCTCGCGCTGACCGTGGGACGCTGGAATTCAAACTGGCTGCGCCGGTTGGTCCAAAAACTGTTCATCACCGGCAAGCCGGCCACGAAAGCCACCTTCGCGCGGACGATACGCTTTGCGGAAGATGTGATTGAAATCACGGATGCCATTGACCTGCATGGCGCTAGCCGGCCGAAGGCGGTCATTGCCGCGCCGGAGAGCACTTCAATTTACGTCGCCGGTTCGAATTCTTTCCAAGCGTCGAACCTTCTGCCCGTGCGTCGCTTGGACCAATTGCTCGCGGCGCTGCAAAGCAACGGCTCTGGGAGCGAAACCTTTTCACTCAAATTTCCCCCTGCTTCATGAAACGGCTGTTGTCCCTGCTGGTCAGCCTCGCGATTTTGGCCGTCATCTACTGGCGGATTGATTTTACCCGCATGGGGCCGGTGTTTCGGGCTTGCGATCCGTTCTGGCTGATTCTCAGTCTCGGCATGGTGGTGCCATTGACTCTGATGACCGCGTGGCGGCTGATGCAATTGATGCCGGACGGTTCCCGGCTTGGCTTGGCCGAGTCGAACCGGCTGATTCTGGTTGCCAGTGTGTTCAATCTCATTCTGCCCTCCAAAATGGGCGACTTGATCAAGGCCTGGTTCCTGAAAGAACGCGGACACATGAGCGCGAGCCTGGCATTCGCGCTGGTGATCTTTGAAAAGACCTGCGACATGCTTTCGCTGCTGTTATGGTGCACTTTTGGGCTGCTGTTTTATCCTCAAAAGGACGCGCTCTTTTGGTTGATGACCGCCTGCGTCGGCGGCGGACTGGCCGGCGGAGTGGCCTTGCTGGGCTTTCGGTCGTTTGCGGAAACAGTTTTCAAAATCACCGCGCGCGCGGCCCCCGCCAAAATGCAACCCAGACTGGAGCAGTTGCGGATCGGTTGGCGCGAAATGCACGACTGCTTTTGGCGGAGGCGCTCGCGATTGGCTTTGGTATGCGCGACCTCCGTGTTTATTTGGTTTCTGCATCTGCTGCAAATTTGGATGTTCACCCTGGCCCTGCGCGCGCAGACACCATTTCTGGCCAATCTGGCCCTGGCGCCATTGGCGATTCTCGCGGGTTTGCTGCCGCTGACATTGGCCGGCATCGGCACGCGCGATGCCGCGCTCATCCTGTTTTTCCGGCCCTACCTGGCTGCGCCCACGGCAGCCGCCCTAGGCATCCTGTGCACCCTGCGTTACGTGCTGCCCGCAATTGGGGGGATGCCTTTCGTGGCACAGTACTTGCCGAGTCTGAATCTGGCCCGGAAAGGCATGACTGAAAACCACAGGCTGGAGTAACCATCAAAACACTTGGAAGTGAGACAAAAAATGATTATCCTTGAAATTGTCTTTGTCATGTCATGAAACTCGTTATTCAAATTCCCTGCCTGAATGAGGAACAGACATTACCCCAAACGGTTCGCGATTTGCCCAAGTCCATTCCGGGAATTGATCAGATTGAAATTCTGGTGGTGGATGATGGCAGCACGGACCGAACGGTGGCGGTCGCCGAAGCATTAGGAGTTCATCATATTTTAAGACTGGGCCGGCACCGAGGACTCGCCCGCGCCTTCACCATGGGACTGGAGGAAGCGCTGTCCCTCGGCGCGGATATCATTGTCAACACGGATGGTGACAACCAGTATGCGGGTGCGGATATTTCCGAACTGGTGAAACCCATTTTGGAGGGGCACGCCGACATGGTGGTGGGTTGCCGCCCCATCGCGGATCATCCGGAGTTCAGTCCTTTGAAGAAAATGCTGCAGCACATCGGCAGTTGGACTCTGCGCGGTCTTTCGCAAACGACGGTGCGGGATGCGTCTTCCGGTTTCCGCGCGTTTTCCCGGCAAACGGCACAACGGCTCTTCATCCACTCCCGATTTTCCCACTGCATGGAGACATTGATCCAGGCGGGAAATTTACGCCTGCGAGTCAACTCGGTTGACGTTAATGTGAATCCAAAAACGCGGCAGTCCCACCTGTACCAATCCCTGCCGGAGTATCTCTGGAAATCCGGCAACACCACGCTGGCGATGTTCGTACACTACCGGCCAAGCCGTTTTTTTGGCGCGCTGGCGGCAGCCAATCTGGCCGGGGCAACCCTGTTGGGACTACGATTCCTTTATCTCGTCTATCTGGTGCCGCAACCAGTGCCTCGTCGGACTTACATTCCGTCGCTCATTCTATTGTCAATTCTGGCCCTGATTGGTGTTGGGTTGCTGGCCCTGGCGCTTATTTCAGAATTGACTCGCTCGAATCGTCACCTGATGGAGGAAATACTTTTTCTGTTACGCAAACAACTTGACGAAAAAACGTTGAGATTCGAGGGAACGGCCGCGAACAAAAGTTTCACCGGGGCGCCGACTCGCGGATGCGACGCCACCAAAACCAAAGACCCCGCCTAAGATCAAGGGGCATGAGCCGTGGTCTTGGGCAAAGATTTTTTCTGATAGAGTTTCCAGGTTTCAGGCCCGCGGGAAAGTTTGCTGGTGTAAACATGGCTGAGCACCAGCGTGTAATCACCGGATTTCTCCAGGTAATCGCACAGCTCCGGGTATGGTCCAGCCGACCCTCCCGTGACAATCACATAATTGTCTGCCACCTCGTTCAATTCCCTGGCAGTGGCGTGTGCCGGCAGAAGAACCAGCTTGCGGTCGTTCGGGTAGGGATAAAACAATGGCAGCAGCGGATGGTCATCTCCAATCAGCACCACAAGGACCCGCTCACTATCTGGAACGGCCCGCACCAAATCTCGTCCGGCGCGGGCCCGCTCAGGAAACAGCATGTAAAGCTTCAGTTTGTCCGCCCACTCGCCAAAGCGGGGCGATTTCGCGAGCATTTGTTGCATCCGGCCGACCGGCCAAAGAGGCTGGGCGGGATCAAGGATCAGGGACGTACAACTGCTGAGCAAGCACAGATAAACTCCCGTCCGGAGTATTTGTGGGCGCAGCAAATTCCAACCGACCATTGCCAACGGGAGGGAAAAATACAAAAACCCGCAATAGGTCCGGCCCGAACTTTCCGGAACAAATTGCGTCAAGGCCATCCAGATACTGGCCAGACCAGCCGCCATCGCCCAGAATTGCCACATCTTTAACCTGTGTCGGCCCTTTCTAAGTGCAAGTAATACACCGGTCACAAACAGGGCCGCTGTCACCAATCCCAACGAAGCCGTGTCCACTATGCTGACGGGAGTCATTCTGAGGCCGAAGCGCGGCTCAATCTGTCTGATACCGGAGTTTATCACAGCTTGTGTCAGTTGTTTATTAAAGACCAAGGCCGCCGGGTTGATCGGCGGTTGTGGAGCTTGCCAGATGATCATCGTTGTCCCCAACACGATGTTCCAAACAGGACTCTTCCCTTTTACGGGGTAACTCAAGGCCGGGCCGGTCCAGGACCCGTAATCCCGGTAGTTCATCACAAAACTCGGCACTGGCGAGCACACAAGCCACAGCGGCAACAACACGGGCGCCCAGTGCCAGCGAAATGACCTCCACGGTTTCGAAGGCGAAACCACGAACCAGATTGTCAGTGGCAATCCGAACACTGCGAAATGCGGTTTGACACCCGCAGCCAGACAGAAACTGAGCACTGCCCAGCCTATCTCCCGCCAATCACGAGTGCGTTCGAAGGCCAGAACAAAACGCAAGGAAAGCAATGCCAGGACTGATGCGAAAAGATCACTGGCGGAACTCCCGGCTTGGAGCACGGCAAATGTGGATGTGCTGCCAATGAACGCCAGCCAACGGGACTTGGTTGCTTCGCCGCTGATTTCAAACGCCCAATCGTAGCCAATCAAATAAAGAACAATCCAACTCGTGAAACTCCAAAGATAAACTAACTCTATTCCCCCCAATTGAATGAGCGGGATGGATGCAAACGCCCAAACATGCGGCATGTAATTCATGCTGTTCACCGCAGTCGTTATGTGATACACTTTGCCTTCCTGTAACCACATCAGAATCCGGGGCAGCCGATAGCTTAACGAATCCAACATGGTGACGGGATAGACAACCCCCGCCGCCGCCACCGCCGTGACAAGAATGAACGGCCAGAACGCCAATGGTTCTGCGACCCCCTGGAGCAACTGCCTCATTGAACCCGCCCACCGGCATGCGAGCATCACCGCCATTGCAAAGCCTGCAATGCCGAAAAACACCATCCAGTTCAACCCCAGCACGCAACTTAATCCCCAACCGGTAATAACCAGGTAGGTAATCAAAAAGACAAACGTTCGTAAAAATGCCGTGCGAGCCCCCGCCAAATCTCTCATCTGCCTTGACTATGGCAGGTTACAGACAATTCGTCAAAATTTTCTCGTGGCGAAATTGCTCATTTGCGTTATTCCTGTGGCGCCGTTTGCCCGCTGGCAGACCGATTTTGGAAAGCGCACAATGAAATTTTCCATCGTCACGCCAAGCTTCCGCAATTCACAATGGCTGGAGCTTTGCATCGCATCCGTTGCGGACCAGGAAGGCGTCGAACTGGAGCACATCGTGCAGGATGCCTGTTCAGATGATGGCACACTGGACTGGTTGCCACAGGACAAGCGCGTCCGCACCTTCATCGAAAAAGACGGCGGCATGTACGACGCCGTGAACCGTGGTTACCGCCGCGCCCAAGGCGACATTCTCGCCTATCTGAACTGCGACGAACAATACCTGCCCGGCGCGCTCGTGGCCGTGCGCGATTTTTTCGAGCGGCATCCGCAAATCGAAGTCGCGCTCGCCGGCGCCATCGTAACGGATGGTGAAGGAAAATACATCTGCCACCGGCCGGCGCTGGTGCCGCATCCGCAACACCTGTGGTTCCGTTTCCTGGCGCTGACCGCCGCCATCTTTATCCGGCGTCGGGTCATTCACGAACGCGGCATTTTTTTCGACACGCGCTGGCGCGACCTCGGAGACTTTCACTGGGTGCGGGCGCTGATGCAGAACCGCGTGCCGATGGCTGTGTGCCCGCACTTCACTTCCACATTCACCGACACTGGCGAAAACATGAATTTGAAACCCAATGCGATTCGCGAAGAAAAGGAAAAGGTGGCCATGGCGCCGCGCTGGGTGCGACTGTTGAAACCGGTCTGGATTGCACATCACCGCCTGCGCCGGCTCGCCGCCGGGCATTTTTCCCTGAAGCCGGCGAGTTATGCCATCTACACACTGCAAAGCCCGGGGCGGCGCGTGAGATTTGATGTGCCCAAGCCCACGGCCGTCTGGTGGAACCGGTTGTGACGGCTTTCCTTCTGTGTGAAAGGCCGCCAAACAACCATTTGCCTCAACCAGCGAAGCGCGGCAAAGTCCAGACGCGCACGCCGGTCGGCGCGAAGTTGATTTTCTCGACGAGGAAGTGCGCCAGGACAGCGCAGCGCGAGGTACCTAACTTTTCATTTCTTCCCGCAATTTTTTCAACGCCGCCAGGGCCGCCTCGCTCTCGGCGGCCTTTTTGCTTTTGCCCCGGCCGCGCGCCAGTTCCACGCCTTCATGCTGCACTGTGCACTCAAACACGCGGTCGTGGTCCGGGCCGGTAACGGAGACAACGTGATATTCCGGCGCATCTGGCGAGCGCGCCTGCAATAATTCCTGCAACTCGCCCTTCGGGTTTTCAATGATCGGCAACACGCTCACTTTGGCGAACGCGGCGCTGAATTCGCGCAGGATGAATTTACGCGCCGCCTCAAAGCCGCCGTCCAGAAAAATCGCGCCGAGCAGCGCCTCAAACGTGTCCGCCAGGGCCGACGGGCGTTCCCGCCCGCCGTGCATTTCCTCGCCGTGGCTCAAAATCAAATGCGCGCCGAGGCCGAGCGCGCGGGCGTGTTCGGCCAGCGTGCGGCGGTTGACGAGCTTGGCGCGCGCCTTGGTCAGCGGGCCTTCGTCAAACGCGGGAAATTTTTCATACATCTCGCGGGTGAGTACGAGTTGCAGCACCGCGTCGCCGAGAAATTCCAGCCGCTGGTTGTGCGCGGGCCGCCGCTGCGCTTCGTCCCCGCCACCGTTTGCCGCGCCGTTTTCATGCGCGACGGATGGATGCGTCAGCGCCAGCTGCAACAGGCCTTCGTCGCGAAACGCGTAGCCGAGACGGGTTTGTAGTTCGGAAAGTTCATGCATTGCAGAGCAATTTTTGGCAATCGTAAATTCAAGCCGGCGTTGCCCCTTCGGGTGCCTCAACCGCGGAAGTTTGTTCCACGCCAGGCGCAGGATTTTCAGCGGCGGGCGCAGATGGGTTCAATCCATTTTCCAGCAACGCCGCCACGTCGCGCTGGACTTGTTCAAGTTGATCCAGCCGCAGATTTGGGTCGGCAATCGTGAACACGTCGCCGGTTTTGGGCTGCTCGTAGATGAACACGCGCTTGCCGTCGCGAACGACCTGCTCCTTCACCTTGAACACACGCTTGCGTTCGAGCATCACGGCCAGAATGAACATCGCCGGCGCGTAACGCGCGTCGTTTTGCTCGACGAGCTTGCGCAACAGAGATTCGGCGGTTTCGCGGCGAATCGGGTCGGCGGACGGCGCCGGCGCCTC